>Ga0335074_10000680_pt1 | contig 47192 bp, 36 predicted proteins | sample Lox_Sample_23_FD_206715 | JGI IMG/M metagenome (GOLD analysis project Ga0335074, IMG submission 206715) | Soil microbial communities from Loxahatchee National Wildlife Refuge, Florida, United States - Lox_Sample_2.3 | ecosystem: Environmental > Terrestrial > Soil > Wetlands | place: USA...
TCTCCGAGGGCCATGGCGATCCCGCCGCCTGCCAGGGCGCCCGCCAAGGTGACGCCGATGGCCCAGCGGATGAGCCGGCCATGCCTGACTGGCATATCGGACTTGATGTTCATACCATCGACAATGATGCGGGGTCCTGTGACGCCTTCCGGCGCACGCTTGGCCGGAGCTGAGAGTTGCTGGAGAACCTGCCTCGGGAGTCTGGGATGTGACCGCTGCCTCGGATATCAAATTGTGATTCGCATTCGGTGCTTGCGATCGCAGCAGAGCGTGCAAAACTGGGGACTTACTGTTCCCGTGGAGGCTGTGATGACCGAGGGTCCCGAGGCGCCGGTCGGTGTGGACACGACCGTGCCCACGCCCGCCCGGATCTATGACTACATGCTGCAAGGCCACAATTTCTTCGCCGTGGACAGGTTTGCCGCGGAGCAGATCCTGGCGGCCGCGCCCGAGATCAGGGACGCGGCGTACTCCAACCGCGGCTTCCACCAGCGGGCCACGACCTGGATCGCGCGGCATGGCGTCCGGCAGTTCATAGACATCGGGTCCGGGCTGCCGACCGTCGGCAATACCCATGAGATCGTGCAGAAGATCGAGCCGGCCGCGCACGTGGTGTACGTCGACAACGATCCGATGGTGGAACTGCACAGCCGGGCGCTGCTCGACAGCGGCGGGACGATCAGCGTGATCTGCGCGGACCTGCGCGAGCCCGCCACGATCCTGGACCATCCCGACCTGGTCAAGCTGATCGACTTCAGCCAGCCTACGGGCCTGCTGATGACGGGCGTGATGATGTTCGTGTCGGATACCTCCAATCCCTGGGGGCTGGTCCGCACGTACCTGGACGCGCTCGCGCCGGGGAGCTACCTGTCGCTGTCGCACCTGACCGATGACTACAAGCCCCCGGCCGCGGCCGAGGGCTTCCGTCGCGTCTTCGATACGGCTACCGAGCACATGTACTTCCGGTCCAAGGCGAAGGTCGCGCGGTTCTTCGAGGGCCTTGAGCTAGTATCCCCGTATGAGGGAGCCGAGCCGCGGGTCACGTTCGCCGGCCTGTGGGGCGCGGAGGACGCGAAGCTGGCGGACAGCGAAGGTTCTCGGTGGCTCTACTGCGGGGTGGCGGGCAAGTGACTGGACGCAAGCCGACGGTGGCCGAACTCGGCATTGATCTCGGGGCCCAGGCCTGGCAGCGGTCCGGTACCGGCGACGGCGCGATCGAGGTGGCGTTCGCCCGCGTCCCCGGCGCAACGGGCGTGCTCGAGGACTGGGTGCTGATGCGCGTGGCCGGGGATCCCGAGGAGCGCGTGCTCGTCTTCGACCGCAACGAGTGGGAGTGCTTCGTTGACGGCGCCCGCAACGGCGAGTTCGACGACGCCGCGGTCTGAGCGGTGACCGCGGTCTGAGCGGCGACCCTGCGGTCTGAGCGGCGACCGCAGTCTGAGCGGTGTTGCACGGCGCGATATGTGAAAACGTGGTGCCGATGCCTTGATTTGCGATTCGCAATATGGCTACCGTTGGTCCGGATGGGAGAGCCCGGACAGGAGAGCGAGGCATGGCCGACGACGACTACGGTGCGACCATCGCCAAACGCCGCCTCGCTCGCCTGCTGACCGAGGCACGTGAGAACAGCGGATATACCGCCAACACCGTCTGCGACATCCTGAACTGGGGTCGGGGTAAGGTCGGCCGTTTCGAGGCCAACCAGTGGAAGCGGCCCGAGTTGAGCGATATCAGGGACCTGATCCGCATCTACGAGATGCCTGACCAGGAGCGGCAGCAGGTTGAGGATCTGGCAGTCAAGGCGCGGGCTAGGGCGTGGTGGCGGGACGTGCCGGAGATCTTCGACAGCGAATTCCCCGGCTACGAGAACGACGCCACCACGATCGCTATGTTCATGCCACTGGTCCTGCCCGGCCTGCTGCAGACTGCCGCCTATGCCGAGGCGCTGCTGCGTGCCGGCCCGCGGCCGCCGGCTTGGCGGCGCAAGGCACTGGAGTCGAGGAAACGCAGGCAGGAAATCCTCCACCGTGCCGACGGCTCCGCACCGGAGGTCAGCGCCGTGATCACCGAGGCGTCGCTGCTCTACAAGTGGGGCGTCAGAGAAGATCGCAGGGAGCAGGTCGAGCACCTGGTCGACCTGGCCGAACGGCCCAACGTGGACCTTCGCATCCAGCGGTTCGAGGACGGGCCGCCGGTCGGCATGGTGTCAATGATCAACATCTTCGGCTTCCGTGACGACGAGCCCAGCCTGGTCTTCGTGGAGACGGACTACGCCATCGAGGAGGTGAGCAAGCCCGAGCCTGTGCGCAGTTATATCGAATCCTTCGAGCGAGCCCGCGATGCCGCGCTTGAACCCGCCGACACCATCGGCTACCTCGCGCGGCTAGCCAAGCGGATGGAGTAGTGAAATGACCGACCTGTCTCAAGCGATCTGGCGGAAGGCCCGCCGCAGCGCACACAACGGCGGCTGCGTCGAGGTCGCGGCCAACCTTCGCGAAGTAACGGCTGTCCGGGACAGCAAGCGGCCAGAAGGTGGCGCGCATGTTGTCCGCAGGGACGCGTTCGCCGAGTTCCTCGCTGACGTGAAGGGGGGGCGTTACGACCTGTGTTAGGACGTAACGGACGACAGCAGGCCCTCTGGAGGATGCAGCCTCCGGGGGGCCTGCTGTTTATGTGAACCTGTCTCAAGGCCCGGCGTGCGTCCTTCGGCCGCCACCAACGGTGACACTACCCGTCGCTTACGGCCAGTGCCAGGCGCCGGTGCAGAGGATCCCGATATATCCCCAAATGTCCGCTGCGAACCTGGCCGCTGTCCATGGCGAACCTGGCCGCTATCCATGGCGAACCTGGCCGCTGTCCATCACGCCGCGATGGCCGCCGCCAGGTTCGCGTAGGTGCCGAGCGTCAGCTCCCAGAACCGTCTGGTGTCGATGGTCGTCGCTACCAGCGCGTTATGGGTTCGCGCCTGGAAGTCGGTAACGGTCATGCCGCAGGTCAGCCTGCCAGCTGTTTCCACCGCAACCTGGGCCGGCTGGAGGCCGAACAGCTCTGGCTCCACCACGTACACAACCGCGCACACATCGTGCACAGGAGGTCCGCCGGGTTCGCTTGCTGCGCGGTACTGATTGAGGGCAGGGAGGAGCAGTTCCGCGCCGAGCGAGCCGAATTCACCCATCTTGGCCAGTGTCGTCGGCGTCGCGCCCGTCCTGAGTGTCACATCCAGCCCCAGCATGGTGACCGTCCAGCCCGCTGTGAACACGGCGGCGGCTGCCTCCGGGTCGGCCCACATGTTGTATTCGGCGGCCGGCGTAACATTGCCGCGTCCGGAGGAACCACCCATGATCACGAAATCCTTGACCCAGCCGGCGAGGCGGGGTTCTTTCCGGACAGCCATCGCGATATTGGTCAGCGGGCCGGTCGCGACCAGCGTGATCTCGCCTTGGGCGGCGCCTGCAGTGTCGATGATGTAGTCGACCGCGTGGCCGTTCGCTGGCTCTTGTACTGGCTCGGGGAGTTTCGCATCGCCGAGGCCTGACTCGCCGTGTACCTGCCGCGCGTCCAGCGCCGGGCGGACCAGCGGCGTCGCGCAGCCGGCCCGCACCGGTGTGCCCTTCGCGCCGACGAACTCGCTCACCGCTAGCGCGTTCCGAGTGGTCTTGGCCAGGCTGACGTTACCGGCCACCGTGGTTATGCCCGCGAGGTCCAGCCCGGGGTACCCGTGCGCGAACGCGATCGCGAGCGCGTCATCGATACCGGGATCGCAGTCGAGGATGATGGTGGCGACCATAGGTGATCAGCCTACTGGGCGATGTGCAGCCTTGATAGGCCGCGCATGTCGATGGGGCCGAGGCGCACCCCGGCGATCACCACCCGAGAGCTGCGCGAGGAGCGCATGCCAGCCCCAGCCGTCGCCGCCTGGATGGACGACGCGATCACCGCGTCGGACGACGCGATCACCGCGTCGGTGAAGGATGATGAGCCTGCCTTGGAGCGAATTGCCAGCGAGGTCCATGACCTGCTCCGCTCGTTCCCTACGTCTGGTCTGGCGCCCGGTGAATGATTTGGCTCCTGGATAAAAGGTTGCCCGTTGTGGCCGGTGCCGGTTCACTTGCCGCATGGAGACGGTTCAGGATGAGCGGGCACCGGCACCCACGTTGTTGTGGCGGCACCGGGATTTCCTGCTGCTGTGGAGCGGCCAGTCGATTAGCGAGATCGGTTCCAGCATCACCAACCTCGCGCTCCCGCTGACAGCGGTCATTGTGCTGAAGGCGAGCGCGTTCCAGGTCGGCCTGCTGACCGCCGCCACCTACGCGTCGTTCGCGCTGATCGCGCTGCCCGCCGGCGCGATCGTGGACCGGATCGCCAAGCGCCGTTTGCTCCTGGTCTGCGACGCCGCCCGCATGATCATCATCGGCTCGGTGCCGGTGGTCGCCGCATTCGGCGTGCTGACGCTCGGTCAGCTGTACGTGGTCGCGTTGCTGGCCGGCGTGTGCACTGTGTTCTTCGACGTGGCGTATCAGAGCTACCTGCCTTCGCTCATCCCGGTGGAGCAGCTCAACGACGGGAACGGGAAGCTCGGCGCCACCCAGGCATTCGCCCAGGCGGCGGGGCCGGGTCTGGGCGGCGCGCTGGTCGGCCTCATCGGGGCGGCGCGGGCCATGTCCGCGGACGCATTCTCCTACCTGGTCTCGGTGACCTCGCTGCTGCTGATCCGCAGCCGTCTTGACGGACCTTCAGTCGCTCGCCGGGACGGCCACATCCTGTCCGGGCTGCGCAAGGACATCGCCGAAGGCCTTCAGTTCGTCGTCCGCCACCCGATCTTGCGCAAGGTGGTCGCGTGTACCGGCTCGTCGAACTTCTGGAGCGGCGCCTCGAGTGCGGTCATGGCGATCTTCATGGTCCGGGTCCTGCACCTGCACCCGGCGCTGATCGGGCTGCTGTACGCGCTCGGCGCGGTCGGCGGGGTGATAGGCGGCCTGTTCACCGGAAGGTTCGCGCTGTGGATCGGCTCGGCCAGGATCGTCTGGGTCTCCTCGCTGCTGCTCATACCGTTCCAGGCGCTGATACCGCTGGCCTTCCCGGGCTGGCGAGTGATCCTGGTCGGCATCGCCGAGGTTGGCATCTCGTTCGGCGTGGTGCTGTACAACACCGCGCAGCTCAGCTACCGGCAGGCGATCACCCCGCAGGCCCTGCTCGGCCGGATGAACGCGGCCGTCCGCTGGATCGTCTGGGGAACGCTACCGCTGGGCGGGCTGGCCGGCGGTGCCCTGGCCACGGCGATCGGCATCCGCGCGACCCTGTGGTGCGGGGTAGGCGGCGGGTTGGTGGCCGCGATGTTCGTCGTGTTCTCACCGCTCCGCGCGATGCGAGACTTTCCCGCCAGGGAGGAGGCGGCCTAGATCTCGAAGGTTCCCGCCGGAGCCTCAGACATCCCATGGCCAGTGCCCTCTGCCGTCGGCGTGCACGAGTTGCAGGGCGCGGATGTCATTGCCGTACAGCACAACGGCCATGTTCAGATGCGCCGAGGGCTTGGCCACCCGGACGAACTCGACCAGCGGGCGCCGCTACGGTGACGGGCGCCGCGTCGCGCTGGTCTCAGCGGGCTTGCTCGGTCGCGGGCGACAGCTGGGAGGCCTGCCTGCTCTGCTTTCCCCTAGTGATCTAGGGCCTCCCTGGAAGGCCTTTGTCGCAGGCGTTGCATTCGATTTGCGTTTTAGTTCGAAGGAACCTATATTCGAGATACGGAGCTAGGTGTGTCCTAGAGCCGATTTCAGATAGTACTGCCTGTTTTCCTTCCCCCGCCGGCAGTCTGATCAGTCCGCCGGGACTCAGTCCGCCAGGGACTCAGTCCGCCGGGAGGACCGCCGGGAGTAGGAGGACAGGCGCATGAACCGGGCGTACGGCGAGCCTGTTGACGTGCAGGCTCGCGACGATGGCAGGCCGACGAGGTTCGTATGGAGGGGGCGGCTTTACACGGTCCGGGCGATCGTTGAGCACTGGGTCATCAACAAGGAGTGGTGGCAGCAGCCGGAGGATGAGCCGCGGCAGCCTGAACTGGTGTTCTGGCGGGTAGAGGCGTCACCGGGACAGGGCATGCCGGTCGGCGTTTACGAACTGCGCAGGGAGATGGCAACCAATACCTGGACGCTCCGGCGGGCGGCCGATTGACTGGTTTCGTCCACCTGCACGTGGCCTCGTGGTATTCGCGGCGATATGGGACGGCCAGCCCGGCGGCACTGGCGCGGGCGGCGGCGGAGCGGGGTATGGCGGGCCTTGCCCTGACCGACCGCGACGGTCTCTACGGGGCGTTCAAGCACGCCCAGGCGTGCGCCGCCGCGGGCATCGCCCCGATCCTCGGCGTGAATCTCCGGCATGCCAATGACACGAGGGTCACGGTGCTCGCGGAAGACAAGCGCGGCCTGGCGTCCCTGTGCCGCCTGCTCTCCGCCGGGTCTGCCCAGTTCATGACGGGTCCTGGGCTGATCGTCTTGCTCGGCCCGGGCAGCGACGTGGGGCGGGCGGTGGCGGCGCGGTGCCACGACGACGCGCGGGCCGCGCTTAACCGCTGGCGGGAGCGTGCCGAGACAGTGGTCGAGATCACCGATCACCGCGGACCCGGCGACACCAGGAAAGCCCGCGCCATGCTCACCCTTGCCCGCGAGACCCGAACGCCCGCCGTCCTCACCAACGCGGTTCGGTATCTCGCCCCTGGCGACAGTCCGGTTGCCCAGCTCCTCGATGCTATACAAGCGGATGTCCCGCTGGGCACCCCCGATCTGCCCGTGCACAACGGCCAGGCCTACCTGGCAGGCCCTGCCGAGATGCACGCCGTGGCCGTCCGCGTGGCCGGTCACGGTGACGCCGGGAACCTCATCGCGGACACTGCCGACCTCGCCAGCCGCTGTTTCCTTGACCCGGCACGAGATCTCGGCATCGGCAGCAGGCACCTGCCCGAGATAGAAGGAGACCTGCGCCGCGTCACCGAGCAGGCCCTGGAAACGATCTACCGGGGTGACACGACCGCAGCCAGGAGCCGTCTCGACCATGAGCTGAACATCATCGCGCGGACCCGGCTCGCCCCCTACTTCCTCGCCGTCGCCGATGTCACACGCCGCCTCAAGGACCGCGGCATCCGCGTCGCCATCCGGGGTTCTGGTGCCGGATGCCTGGTCAATCATCTGCTCGGCATATCGGCCATCGACCCGCTGGAGCACGGCCTGCTGATGGAGCGGTTCTTGTCGCAGACCCGCGAGACCATGCCCGACATCGACCTGGACGTCGAATCGGCGCGGCGTATCGAGGCGTACCGGATCATCCTCGACGCTTACGGCGAGGGCAGGTGCGCGACGGTCGCGATGATGGAGACCTACCGGGCCCGCAGCGCGATCAGGGACGTGGCCGCCGCTTTCGGGCTGCCGCCCGCCGAGATCGACTCGATCGCGAAGGCGTTCCCGCACATCCGCGCCGCCCACATCGGCACCGCGGTCGCCGAACTGCCCGAGCTCCGCGACAAGAACCTCACAGTCAAGCATCTCAAAGCCGTGTTCCGGCTCGCCGAACGGCTCGACGGCCTGCCCAGGCATGTGGCCATGCACCCGTGCGGCGTGCTGCTGTCGGACGCGACGCTCCGCGACCGGACGCCGGTCACCCGCAGCAGCGTGGACGGCTTGCCGCTCAGTCAGCTTGACAAAGACGACGCGGAGACCGCCGGCGTGATCAAGCTGGACGTGCTCGGCGTGCGCATGCAGTCGGCGATGGCCTACGCGCTCACCCTTATCCCTGGCGAACCGATCGACCTCGACAGCATCCCGCGAGCGGACGAGCCGACGTTCGAGCTGATCAGGCAGGCGCGGACGATCGGCTGCTTCCAGATCGAGTCGCCCGGGCAGCGTGAACTGGTCACCAGGGTGGCACCGCGGACTATCAGCGACCTGATCGTGGAGATCTCGCTGTTCCGCCCGGGACCGGTGAACTCGGACATGATCACGCCGTACCTGGACGTCCGGCACAGCAGGAAGCCAGCCAGCTACCCGCACGAGAACCTGCATGAGGCACTGCGGGAGACCGGCGGCGTCGTCATCTTCCACGAACAGGTCATGGCGGTCATCGACACGATGACCGGCTGCGGACTCGCCGAGGCGGACCGGGTCCGCCGTAGGCTGCCCGAAGGCGGGGAAGCGTTCCTGGAAGCCGCCGCGCGCAATGGTTACGACCTGCCGACGGCGCGAAGGGTCTGGGAGGTGCTCGCCGCGTTCGGTTCGTTCGGCTTCTGCAAGGCGCACGCGGCCGCGTTCGCGCTCCCGGTGTACCAGTCGGCCTGGCTCAAGCGCCATCATCCGGCCGCGTTCTACGCCGGGGTCCTCACCCATGACCCGGGCATGTACCCCAAGCGGGTAATCGTAAGGGACGCGAGGCTGGCTGGGGTCCAGATCCTAGGTCCCGACGTAAGCGCCTCTGCCTCTTGCTGGATCAGAACTGACGGTGGTGCTTCCCCCGGGCTGCGTGTCAGCCTGCGGGAGATCAAAGGCATCAGCGACGCCGAGATCACGCGCATCGTGGCAGGCCAGCCGTACCGGTCGCTGCGGGACTTCCGGGAACGCGCGCGGGTCTCCCGCCCCGTCACCGAGCGGCTGATCCTCGTCGGCGCGTTCGATGACATGTATTCCGGGGGAACGACGCGCAGGGATCTGCTCGCCCGGCTCGGCATCCTGGGCCGTCCAGCCCGCCATGATGTCCCTATGCTCGACGTTCCCGGTGACGGTTTCGCCGACCTGATCCCGGCCGGGCAGCTGCGTGAGCTTGATCCAGCCGAACGCCTCCGAGCCGAGCTGGACATCCTCGGCTTCGAGCTCGGCGGGCACGTGCTCGACCAGTATCAGGCCTTGCTCGGCGAGCTCGGCGTGGTCCGTTCCGATCAGCTGCGTCATTGTCGGCACGGCTCGGAGGTGCTGGTGGCCGGCGTGAAGGTATCCATCCAGACACCAGCCGTCAGATCGGGCCATCGGATGGTTTTCGCCAGTCTCGACGACGCCGTCGGACTGGTCGACCTGGCGTTCTTCGAGTCGGCCCAGGACCGGTGCGCGGCCACGTTGTTCGGTTCCTGGCTGCTGCTCGTCCGCGGCCGGGTCCGTCGGCTCCCGTCCGGCGAGGCGGGCGGCGGCGCGGTGACGATAAGCGCGCTGGACTGCTGGGACCTGACCGAGGTGGCGAAGACCGGGATTCCCCGAGAACCCGGCCAGACCGGCACCGGCAGGAAGGTCAAGCCGCTGGAGTACTCCAACGGCTTCAGGCTCTCTCCGTATGCGGAAACCGGCGGGCCTGGCTCGCCGCTGAAGGCCACCCGGCGCCGGAAAACGCCCGGCTAGCCCGTCCGCTCGGCCGCGGGTCCGTCATTCCTTGTTCCTCGCGCATGTCACGTTCCTCGCGCATGTCCCGTAGACGTTGCGGGGCAGGCGGCTCATACCCGGCCAGAACGGGCGTCCGGCGGCTGGTCAGTCGTCGATCGCTGCGAAGGCCAGCGTCCAGAAGTCACGGTAGATGGGCGGCGGCGTGAAGACAGACTTCGCGCTGCCGGTCATCAGGATCAAGTCGAGTTCCTCGCCGGGGTCGGCGTACCAGACCGAGCCGAGCGCGCCATTCCAGCCGAACCGGCCGGCCGGCTCGCCCAGATCCTGCCGTCTGGTGGCGACCGACATGCCGAACCCCCAGCCGTGACCGGTGAAGTAGGGAACCCAAGGCCCGCATTCCCGCTTCTGCTCAGCGGTGAGCTGGTCGGAGGTCATCATCTCGACCGATGCCCGCGACAGCAGCCGCCCGCCGTCGTACCTGCCCTCGTGCAGGATCATCTCGCCGAAGGCCAGGTAATCCGGCACCGTCGAGACTAGGCCGCCCCCGCCGGACGGGAATACGGGCGGCTTGCGCCACTTGCTGTCGGCGACGCTGTCATAGACATCGACGCCGTTGTCGAGAACACCTGTGGCCAGCCGGGACAGGCTCGCCGTCGGCACGCTGAAGCCCGTGTCGGCCATCTCCAGCGGCTCAAAGATCCGCTCGCGCAGGAACTGGTCGAACGGCTGGCCGGTGGCACGCGCGATCAGCACGCCGAGGACCTCCGAGCCGGTGTGGTATATCCAGCCGGCACCGGGCTGGTGCATCAGCGGCAGTGTGCCGAGACGGCGGATCCACTCATCCGGCGCTAGGCCCGGCCTGTTCTGGTTCAGCTCCAGGGCATTCGCCGCCTGCTGGATCGGCCACTGGGGCGGCACCGCGCCGGACGGCATGATGAGCAATCCGAAGCCCCAGGTATAGGTGAGCAGGTCGCGCACGGTGATCGCCCGGCTGGCCGGCACCGTGTCGTCGAGCGGGCCGTCCGGGTGCCTAAGCACGACGCGGTCGGCCAGTTCGGGCAGCAGCCGGTCCACCGGCTCGTCCAGTCGCAGCTTGCATTCCTCCACGCAGAGCATCGTCGCCGCGGCGGTGATCGGCTTGGTCATCGACGAGAGGCGGAAGATCGTGTCGCAGCGGATTGGCGTGCCGTCCAGGTCGGCCGCGCCGATCGGCTCGATGAGCGCCTCGCCTCGCCGGGCCACCGCCAGCACGAGCCCGGGCACCTCGCCGCGCTCGACGTAGTCGGCCATCACGTCGCGCATTCGGGCAAGCCGCGATTTCGACAGTCCGCTGCCGCTCATATCCCGTTCCTCCTGTGGATGCGCTCTCGACAATGGTGTCGGTAGCCTCAGCACCGCATCTCCCTCATTGCGTGACGGGCACCTTCACGCTGAGGCGCGTCGCCAGGCACGACGGTTTGGGTGGAGGCCCTGCCGCTCAGTCGTGCTTTCCCGGCGGAGGCGATGGGGCGTCACGCTTCCCGGTGGGGTCGGTGGGGAGCGTCATGCTTCCCGGTGGGGGCGGTGGGGAGCGTCATGCTTCCCGGTAGGGGGCGTCACGCGGGGGTGCAAATATGCGGGTGGTGCGGGTTGCGTGCGGATCTGCGCTTGGCTGTTGCCCGGCCCCGCAGGCCGGGTTAACGCGTGTACGTTTACCCCGGCCCAGGGGTGCAAGTACACGCGATCATCGCTACGGCGGCCCAGCGCTCGCTCGCCGTCCCGCCCTGGCGGCCCGGAGCCGCCGCATCCCTTTATGGCTACACTTGTTGCGGTATCTGGGAACCGGCACATGCTGACATAAAGGCACTGACGGATCGCCGTAACTTAACGCAAGAGGTGTAGCGTCACAATCGTAGTTGAATGTTCCAGGACGAAACCAGCCTCGGGGCGCCCGGGCACCGCTGACCGGCGGCTTGGCGGCGGACTTCCGCGGCTCAGCTGACGATGCTGGCGGATACCGGTAGGACATTGCGTGCCGGACGATGCCGGTAAGGCCTTCCGGGATTCGGCTAGGAGGCCTAGGTAGCCGAGATCCACGATCTTCTTGGCGCGGGAGGAGTAAATCTCCGGGTCGTCCGGGGCGAACGTGCCGAGCCCGTCGACGTACCTGTTGAACATGCAGAACGCGGCGGCGATCAGCACAGTGTCATGGATCTCGGTGTCGGTGGCACCCTGAGCGCGTGCCGCGTCCACCAGTTCGGGCGTCACTGACTTCCCGCCCTGCTGGACCGCAGCCGCGATGCCGAGCAGCGCCCTGATCTTGGCTGATAGCGGCGCGCGCGAAACATCGGTGCAGACCTGGTGCACGAGCGGCATTCCCTCGGGGAGCTGCGCCGCCGCGTAGGCCGAATGCGACGAGCAGCAGTACTTGCACTGGTTCAGCGACGAGACGTAGGACGCGATCAGCTCCCGCTCACCCCTGGTCAGGGTGTTCGGTTCGCACAGCAGCACTTCCACGAGCTCGTTCAGCGGCTGGGCGGTCTCCGGCCTGAACCGGAACAGTCCTCGGATGCCTGGTTCCTCTGAGTTGATCGCGATGTGCGCCATGGCTGGGCTCCTCCGGATCGGCGGTACAGATGCTCATCGCGCAGCATCTTCCTCCCGCCGCTGCCTGGTCAACCTTTCACGTGCTGAGTTAGGGGCACGTGCTGGGCTGGGGGCACGTGCTGGGCTGGGGGCACGTGCTGGGCCGGGGGCACGTGCTGGGCCGGGGTCACGTGCTGGGCCGGGGTCACGTGCTGAGTTCGGCGGCCGCGGCGTAGAGCGGGCCGAAGTCCTCCGGCGGATCCTCCTGTGCGTAGCCGAGTTCCAGCAGCGCGAGGCCACAGAGCGCGGCCCAGCGCAGTGTCGACTCGTCATGGCCGGGCAGCTGTGGCAGGCGCTCCATCAGCCCATGGCCGCCAGGGTGCCGGCTGGTGAGCCCGAGGACGAACTTGAAGCTGGCGGGGTGATCGAGCACCCAGCCGCGGAACGCTGCGGCCATGCCGCTGGCCCGCTCTCGAGTGGAGTCGAGGGCGGCGCACAATTCGCTGATCACGGACTCATTCAGCGCGCGTATAAGCGCGTCAAGATTCGGGAAATACCGGTAAATCGCGGGAGCGGTGACGCCTAGCTGGCGCGCAATAGCCCGTCCTGTTATCGCCGTGGGGCCACCTTTTTCGAGGAGCAGGCGCGCTGCGGAGATGATTTCATCTGTCATCTCTCTACGCAGGCGTTCACGGCGCGACTCTATGGCCATGCTATGCACACTCCTTCACGCATGTTATACACCGCGATGACGTTACTGGTCTTCTCGCGCATTGCTCAAGAGCAGGGATTATCGTGCAATGAGCAAAATCCGAGATGGGTGCGGCACGGCCGCTGCCGAAGATTGAGACCTATGCACTCATCGTCCTGCCGTCATGTGCCAGGCAACGCTACTCGTCAGTTGTGAGGAAAAACATGTCGACTATGCGCACTAGGTTGCGCCATCTCCTTCCGGTATTTGTGGCTATCCCGCTACTGGTCGGCCTTGTCGTCGGCGCGAACCTAGCCGTGGCGTCGAACGTCAATGCCAACCAGGTCGCGTCGGAGTACAAGTTCCAGGGCATGCCGATCGCGATGCCGCCTGGCTATCACCCGACTCAGACGATCCGTCAGGTGAACGGCGCCTATCAGCACCTGGTGTCATGGATCTCGTCGGTGGGCGCCAGCATCGCGATCACCGACGTGACCGGGCATGGGCTTAACGACGGCATGTGCATCGTCGATCCGCGGACCAATGACGTGATCATCACGTACACGCCCACGGCACCTGCGCGGGACCGGTTCACGCCGTTCGTGCTGAACCCCTCGCCGCTGCCCTACAACAACACCATGGCCCCGATGGGCTGTGTGCCGGGCGACTACAACGGCGACGGGATGATGGACTTCCTCGTCTACTACTGGGGGCGGACCCCGATCATCTTCCTGGCCCGCTCGACCGCGACCCACCCGTCGGCCAGCGCATACAAGCCGGTGGAACTGATGCCGGAGGACGTGGACGGGCAGTATGACGGGCCGGACTGGAACACCAACGCGGTAGCGGTCGCCGACTTCGAGGGGAACGGGCATCCGGATCTGTTCGTGGGCAACTACTTCCCGGACTCCGAGGTGCTCAACCCGGACGGCATCGACAACGTGCAGATGCCCTCGTCGTTGTCCGACGCGCAGAACGGCGGCGGCGACTACATGTTCCAGTGGCTGGGCGGCACTGGCGGGCCGAACCCGACCGTCAGCTACCAGCTCGTGCAGAACGCGATCCCGTACACCGACTCGACCGGGTGGACGCTGGGTGCGGCCACCGCGGACCTGACCGGTGACGGGCTGCCCGACCTGTATATCGCGAATGACTTCGGGCCCGGCCACCTGCTGTACAACCAGTCCACCCCCGGGCACCTCAAGTTCACCACCGCGTGGGGACAGCGCGGGGCGCTCACTCCCAAGTCGTTCGTGCTCGGCAGGGGATCGTTCAAGGGCATGGGCGCCGTCTTCGGCGACCTAGCCGACAACGGCAAGTTCGACCTGATGATCAGCAACATCACCACCCCCTGGGGCCTGCAGGAAAGCAACTTCGTCTTCATGAACGAAGCGAGCAGCGACAAGGTGATGGCGCAGGACCTGGCCCGGAGCTTCGCGCCGTTCGACCAGGACGCGGAGCAGATGGGCATGGCCTGGACCGGCTGGACCTGGGACGTCAAGTTCGGTGACTTCCTCAACAGCGGGAACCTCGACGTCGTCCAGACCGACGGGTTCGTCAAGGGGACGATCGATCGCTGGAACTGGCTGCAGGAAATGGCCATGACCAATGACGACCTGCTCAGTAACCCGGCGAACTGGCCGCTGGTGGAACCGGGCGATGACATCGCCGGCCATCAGTGCCCCGCGTTCTACGCCGACGGCGGCAACGACCAGTTCGTGAACGTCAGCCAGCAACTCGGCATGTGCACGACGGCTGACAAGACGCCGACCCGTGGTGTCGCGGTATCTGACACCCTGGGCAACGGAGTGGAGGACTTCGCGCTCGCCCGCCAGTGGGGGCCGCCCATCTTCTACCTCAACGAGTCGCCGAACCTCGGGAACTATCTAGGCCTGAATCTGTACCGGCCGGCCGTGGACGGCGGCACGCCGGGCCAAGGGCTGGAAGGCATCGGCGCTCCAGCTTACGGGACGACAGTAACGATCGGTTACGGGGGACACACCCAGATCTCCCAGCTCGACGGGGGCAGCGGCAGCGCAGGAAAGGACAGCTTCGAGGTCTCCTTCGGGCTCGGCTCCTACGACGGCCCGGTCACCGTGCACCTGTCCTGGGTCGACAACGCGGGCCAGCAGGAACACCAGACCATCACGCTCACCCCAGGAACGCACAACCTGATGCTCACCAGCACCGCAACGGAGGTTGCTAGCTCATGACCGCCACGATCCCCGCGCAGGGCGGCGCGCTGACGTCACCGCCGCCCGCAGCGGCGAAAAAGCCGGCCGATCCCCGCTATCTCGCGCTGCGCAACTTCGCGATCTCGATCAGCGTGTTCAACGTCTTCGGCTACACCCTGCTGGGTTTCGAGCAGCCGTGGATGTTCGCTCTGTTCGCGGTCATCACCGGACACGTCACGGACATCACCTTCGAGACGATCCTCGCCTGGGCCTACAAGCGCAAGCCTGAGTACCGCGGCAGGGGCATGCGTGGCCTGTACGAGTTCATGCTGCCCGCGCAGATCACCTCGCTCGCCGTCAACATGCTGCTGTACGCCAACAACCAGTTCTGGCCGGTCATGTTCGGCGTGATGGTGGCGGTCACCTCGAAGTACATCTTCCGGGCGCCGATCAAAGGCCGGATGCGCCACTTCATGAACCCGTCCAACCTCGGCATCGCCGTCGTCCTGCTGGTGTTCGCCCGCTGGGTCAGCATCTCGCCGCCGTACATGTTCTCGGAGTGGGCCAGCGAGTACTTCCGCCTGTTCATCCCGATCGTAATCCTGGTCTCCGGCACCGTGCTCAACACCATGCTCACCAAGCGGGTCGCGCTGATCGTCGGCTGGATGGGCGGCTTCTTCATCCAGGCGTTCGTCCGGCACTGGATCTGGGGTGTCCAGCTGAACACCGCACTTAGCGTCATGACCGGCATCGCGTTCGTGCTGTTCACCAACTACATGATCACCGACCCTGGCACCACCCCGACGCGGCCGCGTGCCCAGTTCATGTTCGGCAGCAGCGTGGCCTTCGTCTACGCGGTGCTGATGCAGTTCAACGTCGTCTACACGCTGTTCTTCGCGACCGCGATCGTCTGCGGCATCCGCGGCATGGGCTGGTGGGTCGCCGAATGGAGGAAGATGCGCCTGTCCACGGGCTCCGGTCCAGAGGGCGCGACCATGGTCGGCCCGGGTCAGCCGGTAGAAGTGCCCGCCAGCAACGGAGCTGGCGCGAGGGTATTGGCAGGAGAAACGGTCACCACATGAGCACGCCTATCGCCATCGTCGGGATCGCCTGCCGGTATCCAGACGCCACTTCTCCCGCGGAACTGTGGGAGAACGTGCTCGCCGGACGCCGGGCGTTCCGTCAGATCCCGGACGAGCGGCTCCGGCTGGAAGACTACTGGTCGCCCGATCCGGCCGCTCCGGATAAGTTCTACTCCCGCAAGGCCGCCGTCATCGAGGGCTTCGAGTTCGACCGGTTGAAGTACAAGATCGCCGGCAGCACGTTCCGCACTACCGACATGACGCACTGGCTGGCGCTGGATACAGCGGCACGCGCGCTCGAAGACGCCGGGTTCCCCGACGGCGAAGGGCTGCCGAGGGAAGCCACCACCGTGGTCGTCGGCAACACCTTGACCGGCGAGTTCACCCGCGCCAACCTGATGCGGCTGCGCTGGCCCTATGTCCGCCGCACCCTGGGCACCGCGCTGAAGGAACTGGGGTGGGATGACGACAAGCTGGCTGGCTTCCTGCCAAGCCTCGAAGCCCGGTACAAGAGCGTGTTCCCGCCGGTCGATGAGGACACGCTCGCGGGGGGCCTGGCTAACACGATCGCGGGCCGGATCTGCAACCAGTTCGATTTCAAGGGCGGGGGCTACACCGTCGACGGTGCCTGCTCCTCGTCCCTGATATCGGTGCTGACCGCCTGTGCCGCGCTCAGCGACGAACAGACCGACGCGGCAGTGGCGGGCGGTGTCGACCTCAGCATCGACCCGTTCGAGATCATCGGCTTCGCGAAGACCGGGGCCCTGGCCACCGGCGAGATGCGGGTCTATGACCGGCACTCCAATGGCTTCTGGCCAGGGGAGGGCTGCGGCATGCTCGTGCTGATGCGGCAGGACGACGCGGAAGCGCGAGGACTGCGCATCTACGCGACGATCGCCGGGTGGGGCTACTCCTCCGATGGCAAGGGCGGGATCACGCGGCCCGAGGCGGCCGGGCACCGGCTGGCGATCAGCCGCGCCTACAAGCTGGCCGGATTCGACATCGGCACCGTCGGGTACCTGGAGGGGCACGGCACCGGGACCGCGGTCGGTGACACCACCGAGCTGCGGGCCTTCAGCGAGGCCCGGCGGGCGGCCAGTCCTGGCGGGCCGGCCGCCGCGATCAGCACCATCAAGGGCAACATCGGGCACACGAAGGCAGCCGCGGGCGTCGCCGGGCTGATCAAGGCCACCATGGCCGTGTATCAGCAGGTCATCCCGCCGGCGACCGGTCACGTCGACGCTCATCCCCTGCTGACCGAAAACTCCCCGGCACTGCGGGTGCCGAGGAGCGCGGAGCTGTGGCCGCCGGAGCAGCCAATCCGCGCTGGCATATCGTCCATGGGGTTCGGCGGGATCAATGCGCACGTCGTCCTCGCCGCGCACGCGGACGCCGAGTCGGCGCGCCGCACCGGTCTCGACTCGCGCACGGTCCGGCTGGTCGGCTCCCGGCAGGACAGTGAGCTGCTGCTGCTGAATGCCGCGAGCACCGCTGACCTCAAGGGCCAGGCGATCAGCCTGGCCGCCATGTGCCGTCGGCTCGCGTTCGCCGAGCTCGGTGACCTGGCCGCGACGCTCGCGCGGGAACCTGCTGCCGGCGAGGTGCGGGCCGCCGTCGTCGCGGCCGCACCCGACCAGGCCGCGGAGCGCCTCGACCGGCTGGTCGAGGTGCTCGACAGCGGCGCCAGCGAGGCGATCGACATCCCGGGCGGCCTGTTCCTGGGCCATGCGAACCGGACTCCGAGGATCGGATACCTCTTCCCTGGACAGGGATCAGGCAAGGGCACCGAGGGTGCGCTCAGGCGCCGGTTCGGGGTGGTCCGTGACCTCGGCCAGGCGTATCGCGTTCCAGCGGATGGCGATCTGGTCGCCACCGCCGTCGCGCAGCCCCGCATCGCGAGCTCCTCTGTAGAGGGCCTGCGGGTACTCGCGCTGCTCGGCATTGAGGCCGAGGCCGCCGTGGGGCATAGCCTCGGCGAGCTCACCGCGTTGCACTGGGCGGGCGCGATGGACGAAGCGGAGCTGCTGGCCCTGGCTAGCGAGCGAGGGCGGGTCATGGCGCAGGCCAGCGAAGGCGGCGGCGCCATGGCCAGCATCGCGGTCAGCCCGGAGCTGGTCGAGCCGCTGCTGCCTGGCGGAGACGGCGCGGACGTCGTCATCGCCGGCTACAACGGCCCTGGCCAGACCGTCATCTCCGGCCGGGCCGAGGCGGTTGAGCGGGTGTGCCGCGCGGCCGTGGCGGCCGGCCTGGCCACCAGCCAGATCCCGGTCTCACACGCCTTCCACTCTCCGCTGGTGGCACCGGCCGCGGCGGGGCTTGAGCGCTACCTGACCGATCGCGAGTTCAAGCCGCTCACCCGGCGCGTCCTGTCCACCATCACCGGCGACGTGCTGCCGGCCGACGCGGACCTGCGGCGGCTGCTGGTGCGGCAAGTGCGGGACCCGGTCCGCTTCAGCGTGGCGGCTGGCCAGGTCGCCGCGGCCGCGGACCTGCTCATCGAGGTCGGGCCCGGGCGCGTGCTCTCCGGCCTCGCCGCCCAGATCGCGCCAGGCGTCCCGGTGATTCCGCTTGACACCGACGGCGTCTCGCTGGCCGGGGTCCTGTCGGCCGCTGCCGCCGCTTACGTGCTCGGTGCCTCCGTCAGGACCGACGCGCTGTTCGCCGACCGCTTCACCAGGCCGCTGCCGCTGGACAAGGAGTTCCGCTTCTTCGCCAGCCCGTGCGAATCCGCGCCCGCGGACCTGGTGATCGCGGACTCGGTGACCGCGACGCCGCCTACCGGGCTGGATGCGGACACCCGCGCCGGGGACCACGCCTTGTTCAGTGGAAATGACAGCGAGCGCGCACACGACAGCCTGCAGATCTTGCGGCGGCTGGCCGCCGAGCGGGCCGAGCTTCCAATCGACGCCGTGCACCCGGACAGCCATCCGCTGGACGAGCTGCACATGTCCTCGATCACAGTCGGGCAGATCATGAACCAGGCGGCGCTCGAGCTCGGCGTGTCCGCGCCCATGGTGACGTCAGCGTTCGCCACGGCGACGCTGACCGACCTGGCCCAAGCGCTGGACGAGCTCGCGGACACCGCGCTGCCGGGCGACGCCAACCCGGACCTGCCGCCGGAAGGCATCGGGCCTTGGGTCCGGGCGTTCTCGGTGGAGCTCGTCGAGACCGGCAGGCCAACCCGCGTGGCCGCCCAAGCCGACGGGACGTGGCAAGTGTTCGCCTCGCCCGGTCACCCGCTGGGAGAGGCACTAGGCCGCGCGCTGCGTGCCGCACAGCTCGGCGACGGCGTCGCGCTGCTGCTGCCGCGAGAATGCGCCGCTGAACACGTCGAGCTGATGCTCGCCGCCGCCCGGGCCTGCCTGTCGCACAACGGGCCGTGCCGCTTCGTGGCCGTCCAGGACCGGCGGGGTGCCGCCGGGCTGGCCAAGACCCTGCACCTGGAGGCCCCCACGGTGCCGGTCACCGTCGTCACGCTGCCTCTGGCCGACGCCCAGACCGCGACACTGGCCGCGGAACGTGTCGCCGAACTGGCGGACGCGATCGTGGCCGACGTCGCCGCGACTGCGGGCTTCAGCGAGGTGAACTACGACGCGGCGGGCAACCGCCGGGTGCCGCTGCTGCGGCCCGTCCTGAACCTGGCAGGCCAGGGCGCCGAGCTTCCGCTCGGGCCCGGTGACGTGCTGCTGGTCAGCGGCGGCGGGAAGGGCATCACCGCCGAATGCGCGCTGACGCTAGCTCGTGACACCGGTGCGGCCATCGCCCTGCTCGGGCGGTCCGATCCAGCGGCTGACGCGGAACTCGCCGCCAACCTGGGCCGGATGGAGGCGGCCGGAGCGAGGTACGCCTACATCAGGGCCGACGTGACCTCGCCCGTCGAGGTGGCGGCGGCGGTGGCGCGGGTCACCGCCGAGCTCGGGCCCGTCACCGCCATCTTGCACGGTGCCGGGCGCAACGTGCCGGCCCCGCTGACCAGCCTCGACGAGACCTCCTTCCAGGCCACGCTGGCGCCCAAGATCGGCGGGCTGGAGGCGCTCCTGGCAGCGGTGGACCCGGCCGCGCTCAAGCTGGTGATCACGTTCGGCAGCATCATCGGGCGAGCCGGGCTGCGCGGCCAGGCCGACTACGCCACCGCTAACGACTGGATGACCGACCTGACCGAGCGGCTGCGGGAATCAAATCCTGACTGCCGCAGCCTCGCGCTCGAGTGGTCGGTCTGGTCGGGCGCCGGCATGGGCGAGAAACTCGGCGTCCTCGAGTCGCTGGTCAGGGAAGGCATCAGCCCGATCTCGCTCGACGTCGGCATCGACATACTGCGCAGGGTGCTCGCCACCCCGCAGGCGCCGTCCAGCCTGGTGGTGATGAGCCGGGCCGGCGACCTGCCGACGATCACGCTGGAGCCGAGTGAACTGCCGCTCACCCGGTTCATCGACCGGCCGCGGGTGTACTACCCCGGTATCGAGCTGGTCGCCGAAGCCGAGCTGTCCGCGGACCGCGACCCCTACCTCGTCGATCACCTGCTGGACGGCGACCTGCTGTTCCCCGCCGTGCTCGGCATGGAGGCGATGGCTCAGGCAGCGGTGGTGGCGGCTCCGTCCCTCCCGGTCGTGCTGGAGAACGTGGAGTTCCTCCGCCCGATCGTGGTGCCGCCGGACGGCTCGACGACGATCCGGATAGCCGCGCTCAACCGCGGCGACGGCGTCGACGTGGCCATCCGCAGCGGCGACACCGGTTTCCAGGCCGATCACTTCCGCGCGACGCTGCGGCACACCGGTGACCGTCCCTTCGCCGCGAGCCGGCCGGTGGCCGGGGGGGAGCAGCGGGTCCCGCTCGACGCCGCGGCCGACCTGTACGGCGGCGTGTTCTTCCAGGGCAAGCGCTTCCAGCGCGTGCTCGGCTACCGCAGGCTCGCCGCCACGTCGTGCGTCGTGGAGATATCGGCCGGATCCGGCGACGAGTGGTTCGGCTCGTACTTCTCCCGGTCCCTGGTCCTCGGCGACCCGGGCGCTCGCGACGCGTTCATGCACGGCATCCAGTGCTGCGTGCCGAACGCGACGCTGCTGCCGGTGGGCGTCGAGCGGATCTACCCGGCGGGTCCGGACGAGCTCACCGGGCAGGTCATCCTGATCGCGGCCGAGCGGCACAGGGACGGCGACACGTACACCTACGATCTGGATGTCTGCACGGAAGACGGGCGGATCGTCGAGCGCTGGGAAGGGCTGCGGCTCCAGGCAGTCCGCAAGAACGACGGCAGCGGGCCGTGGATCCCGCCCTTGCTCGGGCCCTTCCTTGAGCGGCAGGCCGCGGAACTGATCGGCGGCGGAGTGTGGTGCGCGGTGGAACCGGACCCGCCGTCGGGAGCGAACGGCCGCCAGGCCAGGCGCGGGCAGACGAAGGCCGCGGTGGGGCGGATGATGGACCGGCCCGTCGTGATAACTCACCGCGGTGACGGGAAGCCTCAGCTCGCCAACGAGGACATCGCGGTCTCAGCCTCACATGGCGCCGGGATGACGCTGGCCGTCGCGGGCAGCGGGCGCGTGGGCTGCGACGTTGAACCGGTCTCCGAGCGGACGCCGGAAGCCTGGCGAGGGCTGCTGACCACCGAGCAGTTCGCGCTCGCCGAGCTGATCCAGCGGGAGCGGGGAGAGGACCATGCAGCGGCCGCCACCAGGGTGTGGAGCGCCGTGGAATGCCTCCGCAAGGCGGGCCGGACGCTCTCCGGGCCGATCACGCTCTCCGCCGGCCGTTCGCACGGGTGGGTACTGCTCCAGTCCGGGGCAGCGAAGATCGCCACATTCGTCACGTCTGTGCTGGACCGGCCAGACGCCGTGGTCTTCACGATCCTGACGGAAGAGGACGGAAATGGAACAGTATTACGAGTACCGGCACGTGGTGGGCTTCGAGGAGACGAACCTCGTCGGCAATGTGTATTACGTCAACTACGTGCGATGGCAGGGACGATGCCGCGAGATGTTCCTGCTTGAGCACGCGCCGACCGTGCTCGACGAGATCCGCGATGGCCTGAAGCTGTTCACCATCAGCGCCGAGTGCGAGTACCTGTCCGAGGCCACGGCCTTCGACGAGCTGGCGATCAGGATGCGCCTGGAAGAACTAACCCAGACCCAGATCGTCTTCGCCTTCGACTACGTGCGCCTCCGGGACGGCAGGGAGGAGCTCATCGCCAGAGGCAGGCAGCGGATAGCGTGCATGCGCGGCGCGAACGGGTCCACTGCCCCGGCCCGGATACCCGAGCAGCTGCGGCGCGCACTGGAGGGGTACGCGATCAAGCCGCCGCAACGCGCGCACGTCGTCGGCACCGGAGGCCGGGCGTGAGCGGGTCGGCCGCAACCATAACGGCCTCTGGCAAGACAGCGTTGAGGAAGATCCTCGGCCGCTTCGCGACCGGTGTCACGGTTGTGACCGCCGGCCGGGCGATCCCGTGCGGCATGACGGCGAACGCGTTCACATCGGTGTCGCTCGACCCGCCGCTCATCCTGGTCTGCGTGGATCGCGGCGCCGCCATCTACCAGACCGTGCTCGCAGATGGCGGCTTCGGCGTCTCGATGCTCTCGGCGCACCAGGAGCACGTGGCAAGGTATTTCGCCGATCATTCAAGGCCGCGCGGCACCGAGGAGTTCGCCGCGGTCGACTGGTCGCCAGGACCCGGCACTGGAGCACCCATCCTGCACGGAGCTCTGGCGTGGCTCGATTGCTCCCTCGTCACCTCCCACGAGGCCGGGGACCACGAGATCTTCATCGGCTCGGTGCAGGCCAGTGGTTTCGGCACAGATGACGACGCGCTTGTCTTCTTCTGCGGTGGCTTTCATCAGCCGCGGCTCAGCAAGTCCCGGACCATCGAAGGGTGGGGGTGGGAGTGACCGCCACAGTACCTGCCTCCGGGCCCGCCCCCGCTAACGTCGCCGGCGGCGGGCACAACTACCCGACAACGCCGTTCCGCGCGGTGCCGGGCTTGCTGCGCAAGCTCTGGTTCGACCGGCTGGCCATGCTCACCGACGCGTTCGATGAGTACGGCGACGTGGTGAAGTTCGCCATGGGACCGAAGACCCTGTACTTCTTCAACCACCCCGACCACGCCAAGCATGTCCTCGCGGACAACGCGCTCAACTACCACAAGGGCCTCGGGCTGGCCGAGGCCCGCAGGCTGATGCTCGGTGACGGCCTGCTCACCAGCGAGGATGAGGTATGGAAGCACCAGCGCCGGATCATCCAGCCAGCGTTCCGCCGCGATCGCCTGGCCGGGTTCGCCTCGGTGGTGACCGACGCGGGTCATGACCTGGTCGGCAGGCTGGGTGCCCGGGTCGGCGAGACGGTCGATGTCTCCGAGGAGATGACGCGGCTGACGATGAGCGTTCTCGGCAAGTCGCTGCTCGCCGCGGATTTGTCGCCGCTGCGCATGCTGGGACCGTCGTTCGAGGTCGCGCAGGACCGGGCCATGTTCGAGATGGTGAGCCTCGGCGCCCTCCCGCTGTGGCTGCCGGTGCCGCGCAACCTCCGGTTCAAGCGAGCCAGGGGCCAGCTTGAGGATGCGGTCGAGGTGCTGGTCGCCGGCCGCGCGCACTCCGGCGGAGGAGATGGATCTGACCTGCTCTCGATGCTGGCAAACGCCTACTCGAACGAACCGGACGCGCGCAAGCGGTGGAGCGTCATGCGGGACGAGCTCATCACGATCCTGCTGGCCGGGCACGAGACGACGGCGAGCACGCTGTCCTGGACCTGGTACCTGCTCAGCACCCACCCGGAGGCGGAGGCGGCCATGCACGCCGAGGCGGTCGAGGTGCTCGGTGACCGTACGCCCGACCATGAGGATCTGGCCCGGCTTCCATACACGACGATGGTGATCCAGGAGACCATGCGGCTGTACCCGCCGGTCTGGGGTCTGACCCGCAAGTCGGTGGCCGCCGACGTGGTCGGCGGCTACCGGGTACCGGCGCACGCCGATGTCATGATCTCCCCGTACACACTGCACCGGCACCCGGGCTTCTGGCCTGAGCCCAACGAGTTCCGGCCGCAGCGGTTCGCGACATCGGCCACGCCCGTCGAGAACAGGTACGCCTATATTCCCTTCGGCGCCGGCCCCAGGGTCTGCGTCGGGAGCCACCTCGGCATGATGGAGGCGACGTTGATCGCGGCCATGGTCGCGCGTGAATTCCGGTTCGAGCTCCCCGCTGGTGCGCGCCCGAAACCGGAAGCCATGCTGTCGCTCCGTGTGCGCGGGGGACTCCCGGTCAAAGTGTGCCGGGCGTGACCGCCGAGGCGCCTCAGCCACCTAGCGAAGCCGAGGATGGCGTGCACGATCTTCTGCGCGCCATCAAGGCCGAGCGCGAGACCGCCGTACGCGGCGATGAGCTCGCCACCCAGCGCCAGCGCGACAAGGGAAAGCTGACCGCGAGGGAGCGGCTGGGGCGACTGCTCGACGAGGGATCACTGACCGAACTCGACCTGTTCCGCCAGCGCAACGGCAATGCGCGGACGGACGGCGTGGTGACCGGGACCGGCACTATCTTCGGCCGCAGGGTATTCGTCTACGCTCAGGATTTCCGCATCCTCGGCGGCTCACTCGGAGAGACCCACGCCGAGAAGATCCACAAGGTTATGGATCTCGCGCTGGCGGCCGGCGCACCGCTGATCGCGCTCAACGACAGCGGCGGGGCGCGGATCCAGGAGGGCGTCACGGCGCTGGCCGGGTACGGCGGCATCTTCCGCCGCAACGTGCGCGGGTCCGGAGTGATCCCGCAAATCAGCGTCATCCTCGGCCCGTGCGCCGGCGGGGCCGCCTACTCCCCGGCCCTGACCGACTTCACCTTCATGGTCCGCGGCACCTCGTACATGTTCGTCACCGGTCCTGACGTGGTCAAAGCGGTCACCGGCGAGTCGATCACGCACGAAGACCTAGGTGGGGCCCGGGTGCACGCGCGCCAGTCGGGCGTGGCCACGTTCGCCTACGACGACGAGGCGTCGTGCCTGACCGACGTCCGGTATCTGGTCTCGCTGCTGCCCGCCAACAGCCACGATCTGCCGCCCATGGGCGCGACCGACGACCCGGCTGACCGGAAGTGCCCGCGCCTGCTCGACATCGTGCCCGCATCAGCGCGCACGCCCTATGACATGCGCATGGTGATCAGCGAGATCGCCGATGACCACGAGGTCCTTGAACTGCACGCCGAATGGGCCAAGAGCATCGTGTGCGCGTTCGCCCGCTTCGGCGGCCGGACCGCGGGTGTGATCGCGAACCAGCCGCTGGTCCGCGCTGGCGTTCTCGACATCGAGGCGTCGCAGAAGGCGGCCAGGTTCGTTCAGTTCTGTGACGCGTTCAACGTTCCGCTGGTCACGCTTGTCGACGTGCCGGGATTCCTTCCCGGTGTGGGGCAGGAACACCACGGCATCATCAGGCACGGCGCCAGGCTGCTGTACTCGTACTGCGACGCGACCGTCCCGCGGGTCCAGGTGATCCTGCGCAAGGCTTACGGCGGCGCCTACATCGTGATGGATTCCCGGTCCGTCGGCGCGGACCTGTCCTTCGCCTGGCCCACGAATGAGATCGCCGTCATGGGCGCCGAGGCAGCCGTGGGCATCCTGCACCGCAAGGAACTCGTCGACGCTGACGACCCGGATCAGCTCAGGGGGCAGCGAGCGGCGGAGTACAAAGAGCAGCTCATGCATCCTCTTTACGCTGCTGAGCGAGGTCTCGTTGACGACGTGATCGATCCGGCGGATACACGCGCCGTGATCTCGCGGGCGCTGGACGCGCTGGGCCAGAAACGTCCGGACCTGGCGCCGCGCAAGCACGGGAATCCGCCAGCATAGTCCATAGACGGTTACTTATGTTTACCCTGCCGTGACTATCTCACACCTATCGTGTATTGCTCTGTGCGTCAATAAAGGCGCTGTCAAGACGGATTCTAGCCATACGCGAGATTCAAGAGCCTATGAAGATGCCTTCAAGGAAGACTCTAGCGGAGTGCAAGATCGGCTCAACCGTCATGCGAGGTCCATGATGCATCGTTATGTGGGAGTTAGATACAGAAACTCTGATATTTAAACTTCCACCGCCAAAACTGCATTCCAGCCGTAGGTAACACCTGCTAGACGATGGAGGCACGTAAATGAGCAGCGCCGAGGAACGGGCGATCAAATTCATATGTGAGAGATATAGCGAACCGCTGTCCCTCGCCAATATCGCGGACAGTGCGCTGCTGAGCCGGTTCCACTTCTGCCGTACCTTCAGGGATGCCACTGGCGTCACTCCCGGGAGATTCCTTTCCGCTATTCGTATCTACCAAGCCAAGCGCTTGCTGCTGAATACGCGGATGAACGTAACTGACATCGCCTTCGCCGTCGGGTACAACAGCCTGGGCTCATTCAGCAACCACTTTACCGACAGCGTCGGCCTCGCACCCGGTCGTTTCCGGCGCATATCGCAGACCAGAGGATTCGAGCTGCCGCGCCCGCGCCGGGCTTCGTCCTCGCCGAAGGCGACGGTGACCGGCAGCATCGTCTTTCCGCCCGGCTACACCCGCGGACGTGTGTACCTGGGAACTTTCGATACGCCCATCGTGCAGCGGTGCCCCGCCGCCGGCGTCCTCATCGAGACGCCCGCCACAGCCGAGCCCTGCTCATTTCAATTGACGGGGGTGCCGCACGGCACGTGGTTCATCCGTGCGGTAGCAGTAGCGGACAACACGGACCCCGAGCCGTGGACGCGCAGGACGCTGCTCGTCGGCGGGGCTGGTCCGGTGCCGGTCGCCGCCGACACCGTCTTCTCCACCGCAATCGAGCTGCGCACCAGGCGGCCGACGGATTTGCCGATTCTGCTTGCGCTGCCCGACCTTGAGCCCGAGCCATCCGAAATCACGCCAGCTCAGACTGGACTCGTCGGCGCGCAGATACTGAGATCCGCCTAGGCCATGGTGGAAACGGTCCGCCGAGACGCCGCTTATCGGGCCGGACGCGGGAAGCCGCGTCCCTTGCGCGGGCACCACGACCGACAGGCTGAACTGGTGATCGTCGCTGCCCGCGGTGCTCAGCGTGCCTCCGACATCTTCAAGTCGCGAGGTCAGGTTCCGCAGGCCCTGACCGCCGGCACCGGATTTCGGCGCCCGCGACACCCCGTCATTGGTCACCGCCAGCGTGACCATCGTGCCTTCCTGACTCGCCTCGATGGAGCAGTTCCGTGCCGCGCTGTGCCGCAGGACATTGGTGACCGCCTCGCGGAGCACTATCGCCAGCACGGCGTCGACCTTGTCGTTGAGGACCCCGCAGTCGATCATGACCCTGGGCGTGATGCACGCGGCGGAAAGCAGGGAAGCGGCCGATGCCGCCTCCCGGGATAGCGAGATGCTGCTGTAGCCGCTGGCTATCAGCCGTACGTCCGTCGTGGCCTGCCGAGCGAGCTCAACGACCTCTGCCAGCTCGTCTTCGGCCAGAGCCGGGTCGCTGCCCACGAGCTTCCTGGTGAGCTCGGCCTTCAGCGTGATGGCTGACAGGCTGTACCCGAGGATGTCATGCAGATCCCTGGAGAAACGCTCGCGTTCCCGCGCCGACGTGAGCTGCGCGAGCTGCGCGCCTGCCCCGTGCTCGCGCATGGAAGCCAGCCGAAGCTGGTAGACGGCGAAGATTGTCAGGCCGCTGCTCAAGCTGGCGATCATGAGGTAGAAAGCGCTGGTGGCGTCGATCCCCAGCCCGAGCGCCGCCGCGAACACGCTGGCCATGACGAACGCGAACGCGAGCCAGGACGTCCTGGCGCGCCTGAGCAGCAGGATCGACCCGGCGAAGAACCCCGCCATACCTGGCCACGCCATGCCTGATGCCAGCGGCAAGTAGGTGAGGCCCCCCATAGCCACCAGCACCCATAGCCGTCGCCGCTGCGACCAGCCCGCCGATCCCCGCCAGGCAACACAGAGCTGCAGGGCGAACAGCAGTCCCGCGGTGATCAAGGCAAGCACGAGGGCGAGTCCATGCCGCCGCATCGGTGCGGTGAAGATGCCCGCGAGCTGCGTCGCGAACAGGCCTGCCAGAACCACGTGTGAGCTTGCGCGCGGTCTCCACGTACCGCCTGGTGGCCGGCCAGCCAACGGTACAGGTGTATCAGGTCCGGCGCTGGCCGAGGCTTCGCCGCCGAGCCGACCTTTTGACCTTGACGTGGGCTCGCTCCACAGCCAGCCGGGCCGCTGCTGGCGGCGAGGCATACTGCTCCCCTCAGTGTTCATAGTCAGTGCGCTAAGCGACCCAAGCCCAGGCGCGGGAGCTGATGGCCGCTGTATTGTCATAGAGTAATAATGTCCCGCCTGAGTTGAGTGTGACTTTTCGAATTTCGCTGTTATGCAACAAGGCTTCCAGTAAATTCACATGACGCTGCGTAACGGGACGCCGGGACAAACGCGAACGCCGCGGAGCGGGTCGGAAAGACGCGCAGTTCCCGGCGCAAGAGGTCCCTGGATCTTTGCCGGCCTTCCGGCGTGTCGTGTTGATCATCGAGGGTTGTCTATGGTCAAGTGCGGCTTGTGTCCGATATACGGCTCATGTCTGGTAATGCGACTGACCGGCTTCGAAAGTCTGGCGCATTAGTGCGTCTGAACTAGTGTGTCAGCGTTTCCATGACAGTCCGAGCGAGCTTGGGCGGCGCGCAAGAGGGCATGCGCCGAAAGGCGTCCGCTAGTGCATGTCGGCATATCGGCAGGTTGACGTGGTTTCGGAGGCTTGTATGCGGTCCCTGAGGATACTTCTCGCAGAAGATGTTGCTATGGTACGTGGTGCGCTTGTCGCACTTATCGAACTGGAACCCGATATGAAGGTAGTCGCCGCTATCGAACGCGGGGACTATATCGTTTCTGAGGCTTTGTCTCAGCATCCCGATGTCGCGATCATCGATATCGACCTGCCTGGCCTTGATGGGCTGACCGCGGCTGCCCGGCTGCACGCCGTGCTTCCCTCCTGCCCGACCCTTATCCTGACCAATCTCGGCCGGGCGGGTAACCTGCGGCGCGCGCTGACCGCTCACGTGTGCGGCTTCCTGCTGAAAGATGCCCCGCCCGAGCAACTCGCCTGGGCAATCCGCAATGTCGCCGCGGGCCGGCGGGTTATCGACCCCCATCTGGCCATGTCCACCTGGGATGGTGGCGAGAGTCCGCTCTCCGCACGGGAACATGAGGTTCTCCGGGTCGCCGCGCAAGGCGCCGAGCCTGCCGAGATAGCGACCGTCCTGCACCTGTCGGTGGGAACCGTGCGAAACTACCTCACCAACATCGTGACCAAGATGAATGCGCGGAACCGGGTGGACGCCATAAGGGTTGCCCGCGAGGCGGGCTGGCTGCCATAGCGCCGCAATCGTGAGGTTGTGTCCGGCCTCCGGTCGTCCGCACGCTGGTAAGGCGCGGTCCGTCGCGTGGCCAGTGAGGGCACAACGACAGGAGAACAGATGCCTACCACCCTCGGATCGGTACGCAGGCGGGTGTTCACGCCACAGCTCAGGGAAGTGACGTTCGCCAAGCGCGGTTTCCCGGCGGTCCCGTCCGCGGCCACCCGGCGGCTCGAAGCCATCCCGGAGGCCGTCATCTGCGGTTTTGAGTGGGGGATCGATGCGCGTGACCAATGGGAAGTCGAGCGCCGGCTTGACCTGGTGGACGGCGAACAGCGCGGATTCGCCTACGAAGGCGTGACGATGGCGTTCACCATCCTCGACGCGATGGGACCAGGACGTGGCCACCGCACCCGAGACCTGCTGAAAGGACCGGGAAGCCGGCACATATTCCTCGCCTACATCGGGATGGGATTCGCGATGGATCATCTGCCCAGGCCGCTGTGGAAGAAGGTCATCCCGGACCTGACCCCCGATCCCTATTACCCGACGATGAGCTGGCTCGCGGTCGACGGCTATGGCTTCGACCTCGCCTACTTCCACACCAAGCGCTGGGTCGACGAGCAGAAGGTGCCCGCGCCTTACCGGTGGGAGGGCTCGCCGGACTATTTTCTCCGCGCCGTCGACCAGGGCATCGGGCGTGCTCTCTGGTTCATCTGCGGTGCTCACGCACCGGACGTCGCGACCGCGGCCGGACGTTTCGCGAGCCGCCGGCAGCCGGACCTGTGGAGCGGCATCGGACTGGCCGCGACGTTCGCCGGCGGATGCGACGAAGATGGCCTGGCCACGTTGCGGCGGGCGGCGGGCGGCAACTGGCCGCAGCTCGCCCTCGGGGTCGTGTTCGCCGCGAAGGCACGCGCTTACTCCGGCACGGTACCGGACCACACGCACACTACCTGCGCGGTGCTGACGGATATCTCGGTGGATAAGGCTGTCTCGCTCGCAGACGATACTGCCCCGGCAGAGCATGACGCGGGGCCTGAGCCCGTGTATGAGCTGTGGCGGCAGCGGATACGCGCGCACTTCGAGGCCCGGTTAGCAACAGTATCTGCCTCCCCTTCCAGCGCGGACGTCTGCCACATTCCTACCGAACACCTTGCCGATCTGGCATCCCTGCTTAGCGCGCGCCTCCGGTTAGGAGCCGTGAATAGGGCAGAACAAGAGAAGCTATCCGACGCCAGGCATAACACAATGTTTAGCGGTAGATGGCACATACCTGGCTGGAGGAGAGATTTGGATACCTCGGCAGAAACAGCCACCAGGACCATGACACTGGAGGCATTCGCTGACACGTTTGTTCCAGGGGAGAAACGTTCACCCGACGACGTCGCCATCGCGGGTGCCGCGCATGGCGCGGGAGCAGTCGCGGCTGGGGCCATCGAATTGCTTGAGATGCCCGCAACCGGCGTCGCTTCCGGTCTTGACGACGTCGTCAGCACCCTGAACGAACATGCGAGCAGTTACGCGACCGAGCACGGCATAACGCTCGATGACGCCATACCGCCGTTCGTCGCACTCAATTACGAGCACCGCTCGGCGTTGATGCGCGAGCTGACAGCGCCCGACCATCCGGAGAAAGAATTCTGGGTCCTCACCGCGCTGTTCTGCTTCATGGCATTCGACACGGCGGCCCACATGGACACGGTAAGCGCGCTGGAAAACGGCCATCCCGGCCTGACGACGATGGGTTTCGCGAAGCCCGATCCCGACGGGCTGTGGCGGTTTCCCGATTTCAGCTACGGGTGTCAGCTCGCCCGTCCTTACCCGAATACAACACCGAACGGAGACCCGGCATGACAAGCGCGGAGCGCACCGACATCGTGGTGATCGGCAGCGGCTTCGGCGGAGCGATCACCGCCTATCACCTTGCGGCGGGCGGGGCCAAGGTGGTGATACTCGAGCGCGGGCCGTGGGTGCCTAGCGATGAGTTCGACCAAAGCTTCGAGCTCGGCACGTCCAGTACCCGGATCTTCGACTTCGTCGCGGGCGACGGCATGAGCGTGCTCGGCGGCAACTGCGTCGGCGGCGGCAGCGTGGTGTACTTCGCCACGATGCCGCGCGCGCCGCGGTTCGTTTTCGAGCGCAAGGGCAGCATCGGCAGGCGGATGTGGCCGTCGGCCATCTCCCGTGACACCCTGGAGCCCTGGTACGACCGGGTGACCGAGGCCCTGCCGATCAGCCATCAGACCTGGGACCAGGTTCCGTACCCGGGCGGCTTGTGGGCCGCCGCCTGCAATCACGCCGGGCGCACCGCCAACCTGCCCAATGTCGCTATCGACACGTCGCTGTGCACGAACTGCAACTGGATGATGGCCGGCTGCCGCTTCGACGCTAAACGGTCTCTGCTGCTGAACTACCTGCCCGCCGCGGTCTCGCACGGCGCGGAGATCAGGCCGCTGCATGAGGTGCAGAAGATATCCAAAGCGGACGGCATGTACCGCGTGCATTACAACGTGATCGATGACGAGGACTACCGGGAGACCACCGGAAGCGGCACTATCGACGCCAAGATCGTGATCGTGGCGGCCGGGGCGGGGGCCACGCCGGTCATCCTGCAGCGCTCGGAGCCTGAACTGGGCACGATGCCGCATGGCGTGGGCCGGTACTTCTCCGGCAACGGCGAGCGTCTCAACACAGCCATCATCGACGAGGACAAGGCCCGCGAACTGCTTGGCCTATCCCGCCCCGACGGCAGCGCGTATGCCGCGAACCAGATCGGCCGCGGCCCAACCGTGGTGTGCTGGGACCGGCTCGACGGCTCGCTGCCCGAGCACTCCCGGTTCGCTCTCGAGCAGCTGTACTTCCCGCCGGGCCTGGGCACCATCTTGGCGCAGGCGCCTGGCGTCGAGGGGCCTGGCTGGTTCGGGCCGGAGAAGAAGGACATGCTGCGGCACTGGAAGTCATGGCTGACCATCTTCATCCTGTCGGAGGACAACAATGAGGGCGTGTTCGGGCCGCCGCCGCCCACCGGCAACTCCGTCCGCATCTCGCAGCAGATGCTGGGCCGCGGCGCTCTGGCGTACGAGCCCAGCGTCCAGACGCTGCATGGCTGGGCCGAGGCCGACGCGGAGATCAAGGACATCCTGGAACGGGACGGCCTGGCACAGGTGCGGCCGTGGACGAACGACCTGGTAGGCGCGTACACAGTGCACCCGCTGTCGTCGTGCCGCATCGGCGATGACCCGGCCACCTCGGCGCTGGATCACCGGCATGAGCTGCGCGACCATCCGGGCATCTTCGTCACCGACGGCTCCGCTGTGCCGTGCGCGCTCACCGTCAACCCGGCACTGACCATCGCGGCACTGGCGGAGCGAGCCATCCCGGGAATCGTCCAGGCGGCGCGGGAACGGGGCGTTCAGGTCAAGTACGGTGCGCCCGCGCCGGACGGTGCGAGAAGCGCCGCCCGCGCGGTCACGCCCCTGCTGCCCAGTCTGGTCGCGCGATGAAGAGCGCGATCATGGCGAACGGGCTGCGCCGGTCACTAGCCCAGATAAGGTACGTCTCCCCGGTCATGCCGGGTACCGCTGACGGCCTCGTCGCCAGCGTCTACGCCCAGGCCGAGCAGGACTTCGGCATGGTCGCGCCGCCGATTGCCCTGCACTCGCCCGCCCCGTCCGCGCTGGCCGCGTCCTGGGCCATGCTCAGGGAAACCCTCCTGGTCACCGGACAGGCGGACCGGGCGCAGAAGGAAGTGGTGGCCGCCGGGGTATCGGCGGTGAACACGTGCCCGTACTGCGTCGCGGTACACACAGCCGCCGCCCAGGAGCTGGTCCCGGGCCTCGACGCGGCCGGGATCTCGTCAGGGAACCTGGCGAGCGCGCTGCTGAAAGACACGGCCATGTGGGCCAGGTCCAGCGGCCTCCGCGAGCCGGCCCAGCCGCCGCCTGGCAACTTCGCCGAGCTCGCCGGGGTAGCGGTCACGTTCCAGTACCTGAACCGCATGGTCACCATATTCCTGCCCGAGTCACCGCTGCCGCCCATGACACCGAAGGCGGTCGGCGGCTGGGTCATGGGCATGCTCGCCTCGGCCATGACCGGGTCCAAGCCTGTCCCCGGCGCCTCGGTGGACCTGCTGGGCAAGGAGCCGCTGCCAGAGGAGTTCTCCTGGGCGGCCGGCGATTCCCGTATCGCGGCCGCGTTGGCCGGCGCCGCCGGGGCCATCGAGGTCACGGCGGCGCCGGCCGTCACCCCGCCCGTCCGCGAGCTGGTCACCGGCCGGCTGCACGCCTGGGACGGGCGGCCGATGGGGCCGAGCCGCGCCTGGGCCGACGAGGCGGTGGCCGGACTGGACAAGGCCGACCGGCCCGCTGGCCTGCTGGCGATCCTCACGGCGTTTGCCCCGCACCAGGTCGTCAAGGCGGACGTCGCCGGCTTCCGGTCAGCCGCGGACGCTGCGGACCAGGCGGTGATCGGCCTCACGGCCTGGGCGAGCATGGCGGCGGCCCGCACGATCGGCTCCTGGCTTCGCGAGCAGGCCCCGGACAGAGCCTGAAGTTTTCAGAAACGGGCGGTGGTCCTCGGTCCGCTTGGCCGAGGACCACCGCTCGTAGTGTCTGACGGGCGCGTTCGGCATCCGCGGGCAGACCAGGCATGGTCGTGCCAGCCCGGTTCTCGGGGCCGGGCTGGCACGGGTCCGTGGTACGCGTATGGTTCAGGCGCGGTATCCGTGTTCGACAATGCGCTTGGCGCTAAGTGCGTACGCCTCCGGGTCGTCAGGTGCGAAGGTGGCTAGCCCGTCGACGTACCGGTTCATCATGCAGAAAGCAGCGGCTATCAGCACGGTGTCGTGGATCTCGATATCGGTCGCCCCGGCTGTGCGGGCGGCGTCCACCAGCTGGGTGGTTACGTTGAGACCACCTTCGCGGACCGCGCCGGCGATGTCCAGCAGCGCCCTGAGCTTGGCTGACACCGGTGCCTCCTCAGCACCGTCCGCCTCCTCAGCACTGCCCGCCTCCTCAGCACTGCCCGCCTCGCTGGCACCGGTGGCACCAGCGTCGATACCGACCGCGATGCCGGCGCCGGCACCGCCGAAGGCCTGCCGCACCTGCGGCATCCCGCCAGGAAGCTGTGCCGCCGCGAAGGCCGCGTGGGACGATGAGCAGAAGCGGCATTCGTTCAGCGTCGATACGTACGCGGCGATCAGTTCCCGCTCGCCTCTGGTCAGCGTGTTCGGGCCGCGCAGCAAGACCTCGGCCAGCTCTTCCATCGGTACGGCGGTCTCGGGCCTGTACCGGAACAAGCCGGAGATGCCGGGGATGTCGGTGTTGAGGGTGATGTGCGGCATGGCAACCTTTCCGCTCGCGGTTAGCGTGCTTTCTCGCGAAGCATCAATCTTGCCAGTCGTCCCCGTCAACCCCGGGCCGTCAGTGCTTGCTGAACTGTCCTGGCTCGCGGCCAGGTCCGGGTGAGCCGCGGTACGCCTGCGCGATATCCAGCCATTTGCCCGCTTCGGCGCCTGTTGCCTTGATGGCGAGATCGGCGCGGTTCCGGCGCCGCGTGACCAGCATGCAGAAGTCCACCGCCGGACCGGTGATGCGGTTCTCGGCATCGGCCGGGCCGAACTCCCACATGATCCCCGATGGTGCGGTGATCTCGTAGCGGAATTCGACGTCAGGCGGAGTAAGGCCGCGCACCAGGTAGCCGAAATCGCGGTTGCGCGTGCCGAACCAGACCAGATGCCCGATCCTGTCGGTGTACTCGCGGGGCGCTCCGATCGTGTCGTGGATGTCCTGACCGTGCGCGAACAGCTCCATGAGGCCGGCGCAGGCGAGGGCGCTGGCCGGGATCTGCCGTGCCACCCACGGCACCATCTGGGCGGGTGGCAGGACGGAGAGCGCCTTGGTGGCGTCGCCGCGTTCGGTGCGCCACCGCGCGAGCAGGTCCGTCGGCGAGAGCTCGAGGTACGGCTGCAGGATGGCGTTGACGGCCGCGTCGAAGTCCTTCTCGGCTCCCGCGGTTACCTTGGCGAACAGATCTGGATCTGACGCCGAGATCCCGGCGATGCGGGCGGTCGAGGAGAGATGGGCTACCTGGTGCTTGATCGTCCATCCAGGAGCGGGAGTCGGCAGATCCCACTGCGCGGCGTCAAGGCCGGCCACTATCTGGTCGAGGACTTCACCCTCGGTCTTCAGGTCGGCATACACATCGGTCGGGTCACTCACGGCGCTGCCTCTCGCTGGATGATGACGCGGATTCTCATGCGCATCATCACCCGCGCTCTGCCGGGCGGCCACCTCCTAGGTTGCCTGTCCGAAGTCCGCATCGAAGCGGCTGGCGGACGCGGTTACCGACTTCGCGGCGCTGACCGGATCATCGCCGGCTCCGATCATCAGGCTGACAAGCTGCGACTCGAAACACTGGCTCGCGTCATACGGCGGGACGAGGTAACCCCCGAGCTCGAGGAGTACCGTCCCGTGTACGCTGAGCCACATGTGATGGGCGTTGAGCACCGGATCCTCCGGCCGGAAACGCCCGGCAGCTGCGCACCGGTGCGCACAGTCGACGACGGTGGTCAGGGTGTACCGGCCATGCTGCCGGTCTTCCTCGGTGAGCGCAAAGCCCGCAAGCGATGAACCGCCGAACATCACCTCGAAGACGTACCGGTTGGTGATGGCGTTGCGCCGGTAGACCCGCCCGAGCAGGGCAAGGTCGGCTACCGGATCGTCGCTGGGCTCGACGAGGTTGAACAGACGCTGCAGACGCGCGAATCCGTCGTGGACGATCTCGCGCACGATCCCGCTCATACTGCCGAAGTATGTGTACACGGCCATGGTCGATGTGCCGGCCTCCCTGGCCAGCTGGCGAACGGACAAGCTACTGGGACCGCCCTCCGCCACCAGCCGTGCGGCGGCATCGATCAAGGTGGCGCGGTTGTCCGGGTTCTGGCGACGCGGGCTCACGCTTGACAGGATCGCACGCCAGGGCTAATGTGCATAACACAACAGTGTTATGCAACGAGTTCATTCGCTGGCGATGTCAGAGCGGAGGAACCGCATGAACAGCGCCGTAATCAGGGCAGTCACCTGTATATGGGAGCGATACAGCGATCCGCTTTCGCTGGCTGACATTGCTCGCAGCGCCATGCTCAGCCGCTTCCATTTCGCTCGCTTGTTCAAGGAACAGACCGGTGTGTCACCAGGGCAGTTCCTTGCTGCGGTCCGTATTTACCAGGCCAAGCGCATGCTCGCGGTCAGCTCGATGAGCGTCGCCGGGGTATGTGCCGCGGTCGGCTACGGCAGTCTCGGCTCATTCACGAGCCATTTCACTGACAGCGTGGGTGTCTCTCCGAGCCAGTTCCGCCGTGCGTCGCAGCACGGCGGCGTGAGCCCGTGCGGCACCCCGCCGGATTCGCCGGTGCCCGCAGGCGCGGCGATGGGTACTATCCGGCTTCCGGAGGGATACGCCGGGGCTCGCGTATACGTCGGGATCTTCGACACCCGGATCCTGCAGCGCCGGCCACGGTCGGCGGCCTTGTTCGATGTGACGTCACAGCGAACGCACTCGTACTGGCTACCGGGAGTCCCCGCTGGCAGATGGTACCTGCATGCGGTGGCGGTCGCCGACACCGACGAGCCCGAACCTTGGACCCAGCGCCACCTGCTCGTCTGCGGCGGACGGGAATTGGCCGGCGGCAGGGAACCGGCCGTCGGCAGGGGCCTCGGCGAACTCACCTTGCGTCCCAGAAGCCTGACGGATCTGCCAGCTTTGCTCGCCTTGCCCGATCTTGAGGCTGAGCTGGAACGTCTCACTCATCCCGTGACACACGCGGAAGGCCGGTTACCGCTCCCGGCATTCCCGACGCCGCCGGCCCGCATTAACCGAATGATCGCGTGTACTCTTGCTCCCTCCTCCCAGGGGTGTAACTGCACGCGATGACCGGGATCAGCCACCGGGCGCTCGTTCTGGCAGGTATGAGATCCCCGGGGTTTATTCGGAGGTGCTGAACCGTCGCGGGCGCCGGCTCGCCGCGCTGGACAAAGCCCGGTATAACCGGTATCTGTCCCCGTGACGCGGTCGCCCGGCCCCGCATGTCCCCCGGGCCCCGGCCCTCGCCTCGGATCACGGCTCTAGTCCGCTTTTCTAGGGCGCTGCTGGTCGGCTGCGTGCTCCTGGCTGACGGCACGCGGGCAGGAAGTGACTTGTGTGCCGTACGGTACCTGTGTTGCCTGCGGGCCAGCCCTGGTCCCGATTTAACGTGGAGTTCTACCGCAACGTGGAAGTTTAACCGTCGTATACGTATGACAGACGGACACGAAGCGGTAAACTTCCACGTTATCTCGATTCTGCGGTGGTCACGGCGGCCTCCGGGGTAGATGCCGCAGCGGTCACGGCGCGGTCGGCCGCCGGGGTCGATGCCGCCGGGGTTTGCCAACCGCCGGTACGATGCCGCCGGGGTTCGCCGGCGGCGGATCTGCGGCATCCCAGCCACGTGGAGTTCCTTGGTTCAGCTCGGGGAAAGGGGCTGCGGTGCCGCAGCCCTTAGCCGTCGCCCCGAAGCTGGCACCTCCGCCCGAAGCTGGCACCTCCGGAAGTGTCCTGGCCGCGAAGGTCCGGGTGCGGCACGCGCGACCGGTGTGACCAGCGGAGGCCGCACGGCGCAAGCCGGGTCACAGCCCTAGTTGCCCGGCCGCGAGAGCTGTCCCCTCGACCCTGGCTCTGATCTTCGCGAACGCGATATCGCGAGAGGTGGAGGTGTCGTCGGCAAACGGCGCGAAGCCGCAATCGTCACAGGTTCCGATCCGGTCTGCCGGCAAGTGCCGGGCCGCGGCCAAGATCCGGTCGCGAACCTGCTCCGGTGTCTCCACCCGGGGGTTGATCGGGTCGGTCACGCCGATGAAGACCCGTGCGCCATCGGGAAGATGCTCGGCGACAATGGCCAGGACCCTTTCTGGGTCTGTCTCGCTAGCCAACTGGATATAGAAGTTGCCCGCCTTGAGCTGGAACAGCTTGGGCAACAGCCCGGCGTAGTCGATATCCGCGCTATGCGTCGAGTCCTGGTCGCCGCCCGGGCAGGTGTGCACTCCGATACGGCTTCGCTCACTGTTGCTGAAACGCTGGAGAACCTGGTTGTTGACTGCGACGAGGTTGTCAAGGACGCCGCCGCTCGGGTCGAGTTTGAGGGAGAGCCGTCCTTCGGTGAAGTCGAGCTGGACGACGTGCGCGCCCGCCTCCAGCGCGGTTCTGATATCGGTTTCCGCTTCGTTGAGGAGATCACGCAGGAACGCGTCGCGTGGGTAGCCGTCAAGGCCAGCGGGCGGATAGAGCAGGCTCAGCGCGGACGGGGCGATGACCGCCTGCTTGACTGGTGTTTTCGCATGCGCGAGGGCGGCCTTCAGGTAAGTGTCGGCGTGGACCTGATAGCGGAAGGGGCCTCCGGTCAGCACCGGCAGCTGACGCTGGTGGCCGTCGGCGAACGGGATGATGATGCCGCCGGGAGCAATGTCACCGAGCCCGGCGATCGGATAGGTGACGAAGCTGGGCTTCGACTGTTCGCCGTCGGTGACTACAGGGGACCCGGTCTGTTCGAAGAGCCGGATTGTATCGCGGACCGCCTTGTCCCGCTCGGCAGCAAGTTCCGTGTCGCTGACCTCGCCTCGTTCGTGGCCGGCCATCGCGTCCAGCAGCGTGGGCGGCCGGGGGATGCTGCCGATCGGTTCGGTCGGAATCGCCATGCTCTAAGCGTAGACAGCGAAACACAGACCGTACAATCACGCTCACGTATCTTTGCTCCCAGGCGGCACCAGCGCGCCCAGTTCCCGCAGGATGCTCGTGGCGGGCGGAAACAACGTGGAAGGTTACCGCGTCGTGTCCGTCTGTCATACGTATACGACGGTTAACCTTCCACGATGCGGCAGAACTCCACGTTAACGTGGGATCAGGACCAGCCGCAGGCAGGAGCCGGCCACAGGAGCCGCCGGCAGGAGCCGGCCACAGGAGCCGCAGGCAGGAGCCGGCCACAGCGGCAACACGCCTGCGGGCGGCGCGCGCTGGGAACACGCTCGGGAACGCCAGCCTTGCACCGGCGCGCCCCCGCGGGTGAGAGACTCACCAATCTGTCGGTCTTCGCGCCCGTCCCGGACGGGGCCAGGTGTACCGCGGTTACTCGAAACGCTGCCTGATCCGTTCCCGCCATACCTCATACCGGGGCGTGCCGGTGTCCTCGGCCGGCAGGCCCTCACGGGCCTCGTCGGTTACCGCTGCCGCCTCCTCGACGGACATGTCGCAGTGGACCTTGACGCCGAGTTCCGTGCCGGGCGTGACCAAGTCGGCGAGCAAACGCGCCTTGGCCGCGAACGCGGCCCCCTGGGCCGCGTGCGACCGGTACTGCCCGGCTAGCTTCACCATGTCCGCCAGTTCGCCGGCGCTGGCTCCGCCCGCGTATACGCTCGCCAGGGCCGCTCCGCTCCAAAGGTCGCCACGGCGGGACCGTGGGAATGCCTCGATGCAACGGGCGAGTTGCTGGACGTCCGATCCGTTGACGAACCAGAGCGCACGGCCCATGCCCTGGTCGGCGGCGCGATGGGCGTACCAGGTAGGTTCCCATCCAGGAATCCGGTATGGATGCTGATTCCAGACGTACTTCTGGGTGCTGAAGTAGGCCTGATGGAAACCGTACCCGTCGAGTGCCAGCCAGCGGAGCAGCGGATCATGCGGTTCTATCGCGCGCCAGCGCACCTTCGGCAGGCGTGCCATTGCCCAGCCCACCCCGACGTACGCCATGTAGACGTGATTGGCGCCCCTGCTAGCCAGCAGGTCGCGAACCCAGTGCCGCCCGGAGAGCCGCATGCCGTCGCGTACCGCGAGCGCCATCGTGCAGCCTTCGTAGGAAAACCCGCGGAAGCCTGGCTCCACCGTCTCGAGCGACGACTCGATGTCCGCTAGGGACAGGCCGGCCATCCCGTATTCAAAGCCCTCAAGAAACTTACGCCCGACCTTTTCGAGATTGGCCTGGCGAGTGGCCTCGGTCGTCTTGAATCCCCGCTTCTCAAACGTGACTTCAGATTGATCTGGCAGGAATATACGGCAGCGGACTTTGCCAGCCCAGTTTGTTTCCATGAGATCATCTTGACATCGGCCGTGTGTGTCGTCTAGAAACGGCGGCATAGTCGGCAATATGGAAGATAATGCGGGCTTCCCGCCCACCAGGAACTGGCCGACACACGGTTCGGCGCGCCAGTCGGCACCGAATGCGCGCGCTGCCACGTCGATGTCCACGGCATCAAGGGCGCATGGCGAGAGTCCCATCGCCGCGCAGGCTATGTACAGGTTCTGCATCAGCACTCCGACGTGCATGAGCACCAGCCGGTAGGCCAGCCCTTCGTATCGCCAGGACAGCCGCCGGAAACGCGCCGTCATGCTGATCAGTACCTGTGCCGGCCCGTCGAGAGCCGCGCTCATGCGGGCGGCGCTCAGCAGTTCGCCAGCCGCCGCGCGATCCGCGCTGACCGGCTCGAGCCGGTGCCCGATCGGGTCGTAGTGATAGACGCCATTGGCCAGGCCGATGCAATTGGCGACTGTGAGGTAAAGCTCAAGCTCGTAGCAGGCACCCGCGCTGGGATACGGACGGTTGCTGTACCGCGTGCCTGTCGCCGGTACGTCGGGAGGGTTCTGCCCGCCAGGCGTGGCGGTGATCAGCGAGCGGACCCTGGCAGTCCGGAACAGGAGGTCGCCGAGCTGCGCCGCTGTTATCGGGATTGCGCTGTAACGTCGTTCCGAGCGCCGTGCCTCCATGGCCACCACGACCGGCGGATCACTGCGGCGCAGCTCATCCCAGTCCGGCCTGTGCAGGGGAATGTACCGGCTCGTCTGCGGCTTGGTCACCGGTTCGACCTGGCGGGTGGTCCCGGCCGGGTAGGTGACCCCGAAATCGTGGTCATGCCGTCCGAGTGTGCTGCGGGTGTGGAACATCATCTCGACTTGTGACCAGCCGACAAGGGCGATGTCCAGATCCTCGGCGAAGGCCGGGGTCGTCCCCGCTTCCTGGCAGCCTACGACCATGCCGGCGGCGGCGAGATACTCGAGGACGCTCGCGGCGGCGGGCTCGGCAGGCGACAAAGCAGCGGCGAACGCCGCCGGCGAAACGGGACTGGCCAGGGGCGCCAGGAAGCGCATCGCCGCTGGCCGGTGCAGCACCACCCGGTGCAGCGACAGTGGCGATTCAATGGCGTAATCGCGGCCATCGGCCCGCACGCGGGCGTAGACGGACAGCCGGAACAGCGCCCCCGCGGCGAGCGGAACGGGATGGAACCGCGATCGCAAAGTAAGCGGCACGACGGACAGCAGCGGATGGCCCGATTCCTGTGCGAGCGACCGGACTATCAGCGGTTGCAGGTGCTCGAGCACGCTGTGCAGCTCAGCCAGCTGCGCCTGTGCCTCGTTCGGGTCACGGTAGGTTCCGCCGGCCGGCGCCGCTGCCGCGCTGGTCGCGTTCTCCAGTGAGATGGGGCCGAGCGTCATGCGGTACAGCGTTTCCCGCACCAGTCGCGACGACTGCGGGATCGTGATGTCGCCATAGCGGCTACGCAGCCGTACCTGGGCGCCGAGGGGGTCACCCTCCAGGCCCACATCCTCACGGAGAGACCAGAGTTCACGTCCTCTCGCTGCGGTGGGACTACCGTTCTGTGCTGTCATCGGCTGTCACTATCTGCCCTACATCGGGATCTAGACCATAACAACGGCATCAGGACGTGACGGATGCAGGCCCGGCTTGTCCGCGAGACAGGCGCCAGAACCGCTTGCACCCCGGCCACCCGAGCGGATTCTGACTCAGCAGCTAGAGGGTTGCATCCGGCGGCGCCGTCAGGCTAGTGATGATTTCATATTTACGACATTAATGGCTCATGAAGACCTGGTTATCGGGATCGCCGGGTACCGCGTCACGTTCTAGGCATGAATCTTTCATAGCCCCGGTCATGACGAGGTCACTGGAACTACGGCTTCCCCGTGGCGCATGCTCAAGGCAGTGAGTGACCCACACTAGCAAAAAGGAATGGAATGGTATTGGATTCCACGCAGATACACATCCAGCTGCTAGGCCCGTTGTCCGCGTCCTTGGGGACCAGCACCGTCACGCCGAACGCGGCCAAGCAGCGCGAGGTTCTCGCGCTGCTCGCGCTGAACGCCGGGCGGGCCGTCACGGTTTCTACGCTCATCGAGGAGTTGTGGGGAGATCACCCGCCACGAAGTGCGGCCACCACGCTGCAGACCTACATCTTCCATCTGCGTACGAGCCTGGCGCTGGATATGCCGCGTGAGCGTGTCGCTAGCGAGTTCCTCAGAACGCGGCACTCTGGATACCAGCTTGAATGCAGCACCGATGTGGACGAGTTCCGCCGCCTTGCGCGAGCGGGGCGCGAGGCGGCGCAGGCGGGAGATCCCCAGGCCGTCTCCGAATTGCTGGGGAGCGCGCTGGACCTGTGGCGCGGACCCGCACTAGCGGACGTGCGGCAAGGGCGGATCCTCGAGTCCGAGGCGGCTTCACTCGAGGAAACGCGGCTTGGCGTACTCGAACGCCGCATCCAGGCCGACCTCGTGCTGCGCCGGCACGCCGACATACTGGGAGAACTGACGATGCTGGCAGCCCGGCATCCCATGAACGAGAACTTCTGGGGGCTGCTGATGATAGCCCTCTACCGGGCGGGGCACATCGCCCGGGCGCTCGACGCGTATCAGCGGCTTCGCGCCGTACTCGGCGACGAGCTAGGTATCGACCCCAGCCCTTGGATGCGGCGGCTGCACCAGGCCATCCTGTCCGGCGATCCGGTTGACGACATGGATGTCTTCCTTACCCCGGAACGAGGAACGCAGTGATGCCGGGACGCCCGGGTCACCTGAGCTGCGCGACCAGGATCTCGGCGACTTCCGGTGTGACCGGGTTGTCCTCGTCGAGGGCGGGCAGCGGGCAGAACGTGAACTGATCAGGAAGCAGGCCGGGAACGGTGGCGCTGTCCGGTGCTTCGGTCAGCACGGTCACCGCGGTGGCCGCGGTGGCCGCGCCCGGCCGCACGTCGCGCGAGTCGTTCCGGCACGCCAGCAAGAACGCGAGCCACGACCGGTACGTCAGCAGCAACTCGGCGAAGGTGTCGTTCGCCGCGTTCAGGTTCTGGCTGGCGACCAGGGCCGCCATCTCGGTGCTGAGTAGCTTCTCCATGTCCCGCACGCAGCGATCGGGATCATCGTCAAGCTCAGGACATGAGAGCTGGCGCGCGCCCAGATTGGCGGCTAGCGTCCCGAACGTGGCCCGGATACCATCGGCGTCAGGCCAGCTCGGCCGCAGCAGGACGGCGGTCGCCTCCCGCGTGCGGGCCAGCAGCGCCGCGATGCGCAAGGACAGGGCGGCGGCGCTGCAGTAGCCGATGACGAAGGCGGGACCGTCAGCGGGCTGGGAGCGCACGAACGAGCTGACGGCCTCGGCAGCCAGGTCGGCCAGGGATACATATGGCCGCTGCCGGGACAGCGCCTCAAGCGGATCCACCTGGTATACCGGCCGGTCTCCGGCCCGGTCGCTGACCAGGTGGCTGAGCCGTGGCGCCGAGGAGAATGCCTGGAAATCGGCCACCAAGACCGGGTTGGCGGCGCCGGTAGCGAGCCGCCGGAGGATCGTGTCACCGTCATTTGCAAGGGGAATAGTCACGCCTCGATAGCCTCCCAGGGCTGGCTACGCTGCGCTCCTTCGACGTTGCGCAGCTGGCCGGGGGAATGACGCTGGTCGATCAGGTCCGCGCCGACCCGGACATCGCTCCGGTATCGCCGAAGATGCACGCCCTGCTCCGGGTCGCGGGGCTGTACAGAGAGGAGGGAAGAATGTCCGCGAGGAGGATGGCGGAACTGATCGGGAGCGCCGGATGCGGAGTAGTATCCGGCCAGCCCGCCGCACAGAGCGCTCAGCCCACCGCGCAGAGCGCATAGCGTTAGTCCGTGACCGACGCAGTTCAGTGCCACCGTTATGTCATCGTCGGTGCCGGTCCGGCTGGCCTCCAGCTCAGTTACTACCTCCAGCGGGACGGAGCCGACTATGTGACGCTGGAGCGGGAAGCGGTGCCGGGGCTCTTCTTCCGGCATTTTCCTCGTCATCGTCGGCTGATTTCCCTCAACAAGGTGCATACCACGAGCACGGACCCGGAGATCCGGCTCCGCTGGGACTGGAACTCGCTGCTCAGCGACCCGCCCGGGCCGATGTTCTCCCAGTTCAGTAGCGAGTACCTGCCCCATGCCGACGACCTCGTGCGATACCTCGGCGAGTTCCAGCGGCTGCACGGGCTCGCGGTGCGGTACAACACCGCGGTGGAGCGGATCGAGCGGGCCGAGGGCGGCGGCTTCCTCGTGCGTACTGGCGATGGCGTGCTGCACGGCCAGAGCGTCATCGTGGCGGCCGGGTGGGGAGAACCGTATGTGCCGCCGATCCCCGGTATCGAGCACGCGACCGGCTACGAGGATATGGAGGCCGACCCGGCGGCATACACCGATCAGCGGGTGCTGATCATCGGGAAGGGCAACTCGGCCTTTGAGACCGCCTCGGCGATGCTCGGGCACGCGGCGATGATTCACCTGGCCAGCCGCAGGCCGCTGCGTCTGGCATGGGACACCAAGCACCCGGGTCACGTGCGCGGCCAGTTCGGCGCGATACTGGACAGCTACCAGTTCAAGACGCTGCACTCCGTGCTTGACTGCACCATCGACGAGATCCGCCCCGTTGACGGCCGCTTCCAGGTGAGCATCACCTATACCCATGCCGACGGGGAACAGGCAGTGCTGGACTACGAGTCGGTGATCAGGTGCACCGGCTTCCGGATGGACACCACGATCTTCAGCCAGGACATCCGTCCAGAGATGATCAATGACGGCCGGATGCCGGCGCTGGATCCGGACTGGCAGTCGCCCACGGTGGACGGCCTGTACTTCGCCGGCACCATTGCCCAGGCGCGTGACTCCGGTCATGCGTCATCGCCGTTCATCGACGGTTTCCGGTATAACCTGCGCACGTTCACCAAGCTGCTGCGCGAGCGTTATGAGGGAATCCCGCTGCCCTGCGACGCCGTGGGCCGGGCCGACCCGGACCGGCTGACCTCGCTCGTGCTAGACAGGCTGAACCGGAGCTCGGCGCTGTGGACCCAGTTCGAGTACCTGTGCGACGTCCTGGTTGTCGATGAGGAGACCGGGCAGGTCTCTCACTATCAGGACCTGCCCGAGGACTATGCGGTGACCAGGTTCCGCGATGCCACGCACTACTACACGGCGCAGCTGCGCTGGGGTCGTGACAACTACGGAGACGTGTTCGCGATCGGCAGGCATCCGGAACCGGACCGGGCCGCGGAGAGCGCCTTCATCCACCCGGTCGTCCGCCGCTACCGGGGCACCGAGATCGTGGCGGAACGGCACCTGCTCGAGGACCTGCTCGCGGAATGGCGGCGCCCGGACCGGCACGTCGCCCCGCTGCGAAGCTTCTTCGCCGGCAACCTGGTCAGCGGCGGATCATGACCTCACCGAGAGGCTTACGGGTAATGTCGGGCACGCACGCGCCGTCCGCCGGGTAGCCGACCGGGATCACCACGTACGGGCGCTCTTCGGCGGGCCGTTCGCAGACCTCGTTGAGGAAGCGCATCGGGCTGGGCGTGTGCGTCAGCGTCACCAGGCCGGCATGATGCAACGCGGCGAGCAGCAGCCCTACCGCGATGCCCACCGACTCCTTGACGTAGTACGGCTTGGGACTGTTCGGCCCCTGGTGCACCTCGAACACCACGATCACGGCGGGCGCGATCTCGAGAAATGGCTTGCGCCAGTCGGTGCCGATGGGCGCGATCGCCCTGAGCCACTCATCCGTTGCCCGCCGGCCGTAGAACTCTCGTTCCTCCGCCTCGGCGGCCTTGCGCAGGCGTCGCTTGCGGACCGGGCTGGTTACCACCACGAACCGCCACGGCTGCACGTTGGCCCCGCTCGGCGCGCTGGACGCCGCCCGGATGGCGTCCTCGATCACGCCGTCGGGGATGGGAGCCGGCGAGAAGTCGCGCACCGACCGGCGTGTCCACATCCGGTCGGCGAACGCACGCGCGGCGCGAACCGTGTCAGCCGGTGACATCACAGTGTGGTTGAGCGGGACCATCGGAGCTTGAGGAGCCTGAATTGTCTCGGCCAACCGGAGTCCTCCCGTCACTGGGCCACCGCTGGGCCACCGCTGGGCCGTCTCGCTACAGCATCCGCCCGGCGGGAGAGGTAAGTCTTATTCCGTGGTGCTGGCCTTCTGGATTCCGGGCACGCTGCTGGAGATGAGGTAGTCGACCACGTCGGTGAGCTTGCCCCGCCTCGCGGCGGCGGCGCGCTGCCGCGATGAGCCGGTCCCGTCCCTGATCAGGCTGCGTAGCCCGCCTGCCACCAGGTCCAGCTCGCCGCGGTCCGCCAGCACCGGCCGGGCGGCCCGGAGGAGCCGGCTGGCTAGCTCAGCGGCGGGGATCTGCCGTCCGGTGCGCATGTCGATCCCGCACCCGTCCATACCGTCACGGGCGGCCCGCCAGTACGCGAGCCGCAGCAGCTCGGCCGGAACAACCGGGCCAGGGTCGCCCCGGTCCACCGCGGCGACAGCGGTCACCGCCAGCGCCCGGACCAGGACTGCGGCCAGGACGGACTCGGCCGGGGTCATCGGCACGTCGGCGACCCTGACCTCAAGCGTCGGCGCATGGGCCGACGGCCGGATATCCCAGAAGATCGTGCCCTCGTCGACCAGCGCGCCGCCCGCCGTCATGATCGCGACGAGTTCGTCGTAGTGCGCGGCCGAGGTGAAGTAAGGCGGAGGACCGGCCACCGGCCATCGCGTCCAGGCCAGGGTACGCCAGCTGGCATAGCCCGTGTCCCGCTCGGCCCAGTACGGAGAATTCGCGGTGAGCGCGATGAGCGCCGGCAGGTACGGGCGCAGGTGATTGCTGACCAGCACCGCCCGTTCCCGGTCCGGCATCTCGACGTGAATAT
>Ga0335074_10000681_pt1 | contig 47148 bp, 49 predicted proteins | sample Lox_Sample_23_FD_206715 | JGI IMG/M metagenome (GOLD analysis project Ga0335074, IMG submission 206715) | Soil microbial communities from Loxahatchee National Wildlife Refuge, Florida, United States - Lox_Sample_2.3 | ecosystem: Environmental > Terrestrial > Soil > Wetlands | place: USA...
TTGATCGCCATGATTCCGCACATCCTGCGCGCGCCGGATCTGAGCGTCATGGGAGAGGAACCGATACTTGCGGGATCGGAGCGGCAGATTCGGGTGCAACGCAAACCTGACGGCACGGCGTCTGCTCCGCTACCGGCGCCCGGGACGGAGTCGGTCCCGATGCCTAGCGCTCCGCCACTGTCACCTGTGCCGAGCCGGCCGCGGGCGATGCCGCCTGGAGCTTCGAATGCTCCGAATCCCGGAGCGGGCTCCACGCAGCCAAGCGCCACGCAGCAGCCGGCCACGACGCCGGGTTTGGCGCCAAGGAGAGCACCGGAGCCCACGCCGGCGAGCAATCCTCCCGAGTCGAAGTGACCGGTAAAATGGAGATAGCGGTAGATGTTGCGCGGCAGTGACAATCCTGGTTTAAAGCGCCGGTGGAGGAGTCAGGCGGGCCTGACGTTGGTCGAGCTGATCGTGGCTTTTACGATCCTCATGATCCTGACCACGATGGCTGTTCCGATGGCGCGCTTCCAAGTGCGGCGACAGCGCGAGAAAGAATTGCGTGCCGATCTGCACGACATGCGCGCCGCCATCGACAAATATAAAGACCTGTGCGACCAAGGCAAGATTCAATCCCAGAACCAGGACGCATATTGTTACCCCACGACGCTCGAATCGCTGGTGGAAGGCGTGCAGATGACCAACACGCTAGCGGGCAACAACCAAACTACGAAGATGCGTTTTCTGCGGCGCATCCCGAAGGACCCGTTTACCGGCGACACGGACTGGGGAAAGCGCAGCATGCAGGATGACCCGACGTCGGACTCGTGGGGCGGTCAAAACGTCTTCGACGTGCATTCGAAGACCATGGACAAGGCGAGCGACGGGACGGCGTACTCGGAATGGTGACGGCGCCAGTGAACCACAATCTCGCGAGATGGAAGCGCGCAGTGCGCGGGTTTACGCTGATCGAATTGATGGTGGTGATGGCCATCATTTCGGTGCTATTGGCCATTGCACTGCCGATTTACCAGAAGTCCATCACGCGCGCCAAGGAAAGCGTGCTGCGCAATAATCTTTTCACGCTTCGCACGATGATTGACGAGTACACGATCGACAAACAGAAAGCGCCCGATTCGCTGCAGGACCTGGTTTCGGAAGGCTATTTGCGGCAGATTCCGCAGGATCCCATTACCGGCTCCTCCGACACCTGGCGGGTGATTATGGAAGACACGCCCGTAGGAGGAAGCACCAGCTCACCGGGCGTGTTCGATGTGCGCAGCGGGTCGGATAAGACGGCGCTAGACGGGACGTCGTACTCGGATTGGTGACGCGCGCCGGCGCGGAGGCGGAGACTCGCCTCGATTGGTAAACTGAAGTGCGGTAAAGCGAGGTGCGGCGCTGAGCGAAGCGGCAGGCTTTCGCGTCTCTAATCCCCGATCGTCTAATGGTAGGACAGCGGCCTTTGGAGCCGTTAATCGTGGTTCGAATCCATGTCGGGGAGCCAAATTCCTAAATCACGTCCTGATCCGGGGTTTTCCTTTTCTTTCGTATAACTTTCCCGGTTCGAGTGGCGCAAGGAATGAAAGGGTTCGAGCAGAGTGGTCTGCAGAGTTCCGGCCCGCCAAGTAGCCTTGTCCAACACAATCTGGAGCAAACGGCGTTGCTCCTCAGCGCCTTGTTGCAGGAACAACTGACTAGCCTGGCTAGTCAACCGAAGCATGTCGATGGTCTGATCAAGCGGGGCAGGGGATGCCGTTTGTAAGTCTCGGATCTTCCGCATCAAACCGTTTTGCTCCGACCGCCACTTGGCCGAATGATGATCGAAAAACTCCTGTGTGATCCGTCCGTCGAGTTTGTCCAGGTACATCGTCTCAATGCGGGCCTGGATTTGGTTGCACCGGGTCTGGAACTTCTTACTGACCTCGGCCCGGGTTGCCTGCTCTGTTCGGTCCGCGCGTAGCATACTTTCGGAGAGCCATTCTAAGACTGGCTCCGGTATAACCAGATCCTGTAAGACGTCGGCAAATTGCCGAGCGAGAATTTCCTGACGCGTGTACGGCTCCGGGCATTTCCCATGGTTCCCGGTGCAGTGATAGTAGATGTACTTTCCTTTCTTCAGCTCACCCACAAAGAGGCACCCACAATGGCCACAGCGCACCAGCCCGGTGTACGCGAAATCGTGCTTCATTTTTCGGGTCTTGGCCTTGGCGCGTGCATCCAGCAATTCTTGGACCCGCTGCCAACATTCGCGAGTCACCAGCGGCTCATGTGTGCCCGCATAAGTAGCGCCGTTCCAATCAAACTCGCCGGTGTATAGGCGTTTCCTTAGGATTTGATGAACAACACTGCTATACAGTTTGCGGCCCCGAAGCTGCTGCCCCTCGGAGTTCAGTTCCCTCACGAGGGACTTCACTGAATGGCGGCCTGCGGCAAAGCGGTCAAACAATTCCGTAATTAATAAGGCTGTATCGGGATCGGGAACGATCACTCGCTTATCGTGAGGGCCATCCACGTTCTTATACCCGATTGGAGCGTTACTCGGGTAAATGCCCGTCCGAGCTTTCTCGGTCATCCCTTTCCGAGTCTCCTCGCCTAGATTCTGGATGTAGTTCCTCGCCATTAAGACGTGGATGCCGTGCATTAGGTGGTCCGAAGAGCGTGAATCCGGGCCTATAACCCGGCCTTCCACGACCAAATGAATAGTGGTGCCGAGATCGTCTAGAGTCGTCCAATCTTTGAGATTGCGATATAGGCGGTCGGTTTTTTCGACGAGGATCGTTTTGCATGCTGCGCGGTGTTTCGTCAGATATGCCAGCATCGCCGTGAATGCATGTCGGCCAGACTGCTTGGCAGTCTCCACATCCACAAATTCCTCGGAGATGATTAGGCCCTGCTTTACTGCGTATTCTCGCAACAAGCGCTGCTGTGCAGGAATCGAAAAGCCTTCCTTCTCCTGATCCTTACTGGAAACGCGCGCATATAACACAGCGCGTTGGGTATGTGCCGTCCCCTTCATCAGGGCGGGTACTACAGTTAGCGTTCTCGCAGGCATAGCACCTCAAACATTACCTCGTTCAGAAAGGCTCGCTCGTTTCTCCCAACTGCGCAATATGTCCGCGAAGTCTACCAGGCGGGCGCGTGCCGCGGCCCATTCGGAATCCGTGAATGTGCGGCCGGCGCGCAGTTCGACTGCATCGCGTGCGACCCCGTCAGGCGGATTTGGGCTCCGCTCGCAGGAATCGATATTGGCGCGCATAGCGGCTGCGAAGGTAAACAGAGTCGCGCGGCTGACACGGTTCTGCACAAGCTGCGGCTCGTACCGGTACCCGGGAGCAGATGCCAAAACTTCGTGTGGTGACGTTCTACTGCCGATGTCTTCCGGTTGGCGTTGTCGGAATGAACTCGCGAACAGCGCGAGTTTTGAAGATCTGCAATGAACGCTATTAACGCGGCCGGTTGCCCTCGATCTCGCAGGCTTCCATCATCGGAAACGGGCACGCGATCGGGATCAATCCGGTGATTCGGCTGCAGCCCATCTCGGATCTAAGCGGGATGAACTGACGCACGAATGCGCTCCCGCTCCTTTGGATTCTAATTCTCGTTTTGGGAGTGTATTACCGGGCTATGGTGAGGAGGACTTGATCTGGGCCCGCTTTGGCTGAACACGAATGCCACTCCGCGCCAACTGCTAACGCGGACAGGGTACGGCCGATAATTCGTGATGAGCGCATATTGTTAGTGTGCCCATCGCGCGATATGTTCCCGCAGCCGATTCGCCCTCAACTCGGCACCGTTTCACGTTACAACTACATTCGTTTGCGAGCATGACCGCCGGCGTCTTCTAAGACTTCTCGCCGGTAAATCAGGTCTCGATTTTGAGACAAGCTAACCGCAAGAGGGTCGCTATCTTGCGCCTCTCACCGTATTTTGGGACAGGTTAAGCACTAAAGGCGCGTGTAAGCGCCCGCGTAGTTTTGTCTTTTCTTCTCTATCGTAAAGGCCAGCGGATTCGATGTCAAGCGCTATATAAGTCACTCCCAGGGCGAAAGAAGAAGCGGCCGTGGTCGGTTGATCCATCGGTCATAATTTGGCCTGTGTGCTCTGATTGGCGAGTGCCGCATGGGCAAGTCCTACGGTCGTGAGCTAGGAAGAGCGCGCCAGGAGAAGGAACAACGGTCCGGTTAGCGGATCGCTCAGGGAGTTACATGACTGAAAACGTGGAAGCGCAACGGGATGATTGGCTCGCAAATTCTGGGATCAAAAGGCCCAAAAGTCTTCGAAGCCTCAGAGCCTCGATCTCCTCTATTTTGCCCAAGACTTCGTCAAGAAGCGAGATTTCGCGGGCACGGGCTTCGGCTTCCAATACTGCGGCTTGCGCTACAGCAGCGGCCAAGCCGACATCAGACACACGAAGAACAGGCACAGGGGTAGACTCTGGGCTAGCGGGCTCGTAAACAAGCATAAGCACAACGTTACCGATCTCAGACATAAATGGTAGATTTGCTCACAGTTTGAAGGTGAATGCTCAGGCTCATCAGTGATCAACGAGTGTGGGGGACCAGCGGCTGTCGTAACACAGGCAGATAGGCGGCCAATCCACAACGTCAAATCGTTGGCAGGTTCTCTTTTCGGTCATGATGGACGGGTAGACAGAACTCAGAGTCGAAATTAGCTCACGCCGGCAAGCCTGCCGGATGGCTTCCCATGGCGGCATGAACCGACGGCGAGCAGCGGTTGTGGCTTTCCCAGAGATCTTTGGCGGTGGACTTTTTAGATTAAATAACGGAAGGATGCAAGCCTCAAGATTCCGGTCAATCCATTTCCACGCCGCACCAATTTGCCTCTTTTCAGCGGCTGACGTAACGCTTTTCTTCGCTTCGTCTCGGCTGAGGCCTTCGGCAAATCTCATCTCAAGAGCCTTCGAGAGGGCGCCAGTTTTCTCTCGCTTCAAAGCTGCGTGTCCAGCTAATTTCTTCCAATTCACAGTGCCGGGTTGTTGCTTCTTTTGAAGCCATTGCGGGATTCGCATCTTGCATTCAAGTTCCTGCACGACCGCCAAGCCAGATCGAGGGCTCGCGCGAAACTTAGTCTTGTGCTGTAGAATCTCGAATTCGTCCTGCTTTGACAGTCCGCTTTCGAAATATTCTCCTTTAGGTCCTTCGTTCTCGATGATTCGGCTTCCGGAGACGCGCCGAAAGTCCCTCTCACGAAACTCTCGCAATTGAAGCTTCAATCCTTGGCGGTACGCGGCAGTTGCAATGTACCCGCGCTTGTTTTCCACATCTCGCCATCGTCCTTCCTTGAGGACAACCGCGATGGCGGGCTGATAGCAGGGCGCCAGATTCAACGTTGCCAAAATCGGATCCCAGATCCTTTCGTTTCCGTCATAGTGCGGGTTTGCGCATCCCGCATCTAACAGAGAAGCGAGCTGGGTGGCTGTAATTGTAGGCGTTCCCTTTCGCCACCGTGGAATTTCTGCTTCTTCATTCGAGCGTATTCGATTTATAGGTCTCAATATATCCTCGGGACGACGAAAGATAACTGGTGGGTGATTGAAGTTTGGAGAGATGTAGCCGAGAATTTACCGTCGGAAATATGCGACAGCATATTCGCTGAGCGAACACGTCTCAACAAGGGCCTTCTCTGACATTGAGCAATACAACAATTTTAGTTGGAAACGTTTGATTCCCCAGATTGGGTGACAGCACCGTGCGGACCGCCGCGGACGGAATAAGGGACGTTCAGACAACAACGCTGAAGCCTTGGAGTGGTCAGTGGCCTCGCGTCAGATTCTACTTATATACGTGTCGAAATCTTCGAAATTTCGGGACATTTGACCTTGGGAGCTTTGATTGTTATCACTTGTAACTACATGATAGTAAACATAGTTAAGCCCAAGCGGCATTCGCGGTCCGCAATCGTATGCATTTCTTCAGAGCGTCAGGAACGGCCTCTCCGGTGTGCCTGGCGACGATCAGATTGCTCACTGCGACGTTCCTGAAAATCGAAGAGGAGCTGGGCGGCCGCTCTTTGTGCACGATCGCGTGAATGAGCCCGAGAACGCCGCCATGTTGTCTTAGGGTTTCCAACTTAAGAATCAACCATCAACTTGATTCCGTCATTCGGCGCATACACGAGATTCTGCTTTGTACCGAGGTATTTCTCCGTCGTTTGCACCGAGCTGTGTCCGAGGAGCATTTGAATTTGCTCCAGCTCCCCTCCCGCCGCCCGGCAGAGTTTGGCTGTCGTTCGGCGCAGATCATGTGGTGCGATGGGCGGCAGACCGGCCGCAGTAACATAGGGCCTTAGCATCTGCCAAACGACCTTTTCGCTGAGCCGCTCTCGGCAAACCTTAGCGCCCCGATTGACGGGCCGGAACACATGCCCGTCACTTACCTGGGCTGCGTCAGCCCATGCATCAATCGCACCTTTGACCCAAGTCGGCATGGGAACGGTCCGAACGCGGCCGTGTTTTCCGACCAGATCGACAATGCACCAGCGATTGTCACGCTGTTGAACGTGTTTGAACGTCATGGCCGCCACTTCGGAGCGTCGCAATCCACATCCAAGCAGAACAGCAAAGATAGCCCGATCGCGCAGACCTTTTAACGTTGCGATATTTGGCGTATTCAAAAGCAGCTGTGCCTGTGCGAGTGACAGCCAATTGCCGGTACGAACTCCCCGAGTTGGAACGCCTTTGATGCGCCCGATGCCCGACGCGATTTCGGCTGCGAGAAGTCCGTTATCGGCAGCTTCGAGCGCCAGTTTTCGAACCGCGGTGATCCGAACGTTGATGGAAATAGAACCTAGGTCCCGGCCCTCCAGATGCACGCGCCAAGCTGCAACCGTTGCTTTGCTGAAGCCCGGCCGTGGCTCTTGCATGTACCATGCGATGAATTCGTCCAGGCCGAGATTGTAGACACGCTTGGTAATCGGAGAGGAGACACTGTCCAGAACGAGCGCTTTCAGTTTGCGCCATTCGGCCGTTCGGTCCGCCACAACCATAAGATCGTTCATGAGTTTAGGTCCTGTTATTGGGCAATATCGGAAGCCATCAGGACATTACCGCTAGTCGCTGGAGACATCAAGTCGTAAGCGGACCGCTACGGTCAGTCCGCTTGGATCGCGAACAACGCAGAACAGCCGCTGCGTCTTGTCGAGTCGGAGGTGATTCGATTGAATCAGCGGAATGGCGTCGATGACAGGCTAAGGCCGAACATCAGAAACGGCGCGGAGTGCCTTCCGCTGCCTGCTGCCGTTCCCCCCCGACCAGGCGTCCGTAGCCGCGTCACTCGCTATATTCCGTCGACAACTCTGCCTGCTTGAGCACGAGCTGGGTTGCGTCCTCCGAGAGGTCCGGTGGGTAGCCGTACATCGCCAGCAGCCGACGGACTTTCCGCCGCAGGTCCGCCCGCACGCTCTCCCGCTGCGTCCAGTCGAGCTTGGGCATGTTCTTGACCATTTCCGCCAGCGCGCGGGCCATCAGACGGAGCTGGTCGGACTTCATCACCTCTTTAGCCGACCCGTTCTCCGCCAGCGCATCGTAAAACGCCGTCTCCTCGTTGCTGAGGCCGAGTTCCTCCCCGTGCCGCTTCGCCTCGCGCACCCATCTAGCCATCTCCAGAAGGTGCGCGATCATCTGGGCCGTCGAAATCTGCTTGTTCGTGTAGCCGAGCATTGCCTTTTCCAGCGCCTCACGGAATTTTTGCGCCTGCACAAGGTTGGTCCGCTCGCTAATCTTGATCTGGTCGTTCAGCAATTTTCGCAGCGTCTCTAGCGCGAGGTTCTTCTGCTCTAGGGCCGACACCCGTTCCAGGAATTCATCGCTGAGAATATCCAGCCGCGCCGCGTCGAGACCGGCGGCAGCGAACAGGTCAATTACCTCGCCCGCATCGACAGCGCCGCCGATAACCTGCCTTACGGCGGCCTCTATATCGCGCGACTCGGAATCGGAGCCGCCCTTACCCGGCGTCGGTCCCGCCTCATCGGCCAACCGCTTGCGAATCATCGCTGCGACTCGCTGGAAGAACGCTAGGTGCGGCGCGATCTCCCGCGTCTCTTCCCGCGGCACGGCCAGCGCGAAGGCGGTTGCTAGCCGCTTGACCATTCCTCGGAATCGTTGCCGACCTGTCTCCTCCCCGGCGTTGTTCTTCACGTCGAGCACGTGGTCTACGGCACTCAGGTACACGCGCAGCACGTTCGCCGACTCCGCTTCCAGCGCCGCCGCATAGTCACAGCCGTGGAAGAACGCCCGCAGCTGCTCGAACGCCGACCGCATCGTCGGGATCGCCTCGTCTTGCAGCTCCTTGACCGGCTTGTCTGTCTCCCCCGTTGCGTTCGCGTACGTCGCCAGCGCATCTGCGAGCGGGTCGGCCAGTCCGATTAAATCGACGATCAGCCCGCCCGGCTTCTCGCCGTAGACGCGGTTTACACGGGCGATCGCCTGCATCAGGTTATGCCCGGCCAGCGGCTTATCGAGGTACATCGTGTGCGCGCTGGGCACGTCGAAGCCCGTCAGCCACATGTCCACGACGATTGCGATCCGGAAGTCGTCGGCCGGGTCCTTGAAGCGGTCCGCCAGCGCCCTCCGCTGCGCTTTGCTCCGCACATGCCGCGCGATGTACTCGGGATCATCCGGCCCGCCAGTCATCACCACCTTCATCGCGCCCTTCGCGTCGTCCTCCTCGTGCCACCCCGGGCGGAGCTTGCGAATGTCGTCGTATAGCCGGGCGGCGATGTCGCGGCTCATCGTGACGATCATCGCCTTGCCTTCCATCGCGGCGCGGCGCTCTTCCCAGTGCTCCACGATGAACTTCGCGACCCGCTCCAGCCGCTCGGGGGCGCCGTACAGGTCTTCGAGCGGAATGCGGATGTTCTCAGGCGTCTCGCGCCCGTTCTCGTCGAGAGTCGCGTACTCCGCGATCTTTTGTCTGATCTGGGCCTCCGCCGCCTTCGCGCCGGCCTCGTCGATCGTCAGCTTCACGATCCGCGGCTCGTAGTAGATTGGCACTGTCGCGCCGTCGGCTACCGACTGACGGATGTCGTAGATGTCGGCGTAGTCGCCGAAGACGTGCCGCGTGATCCTGTCGCCCGCCGTCAGCGGCGTGCCGGTGAACCCGACGAACGTCGCGTTCGGCACCGCCTCGCGCATCCACCGCGCCCCGCCATCGACGAAACCGTATTGGCTGCGGTGCGCCTCGTCCGCCATCACGACGACGTTCGCCCGCTCGCTGATCGTGCCGTGCGCCTCAGTGAATTTGTGGATCGTTGTGAACACCACACCGCCGCTCGGGCGGTCGAGCAACTGCCGCAAGTGCTCTCGACTGTCCGCCTGCACTGGGTCCTGCCGCAGCAGCGCCCGTCCCATCGCGAACGTATCGAAGAGCTGTTCGTCCAGGTCGTTGCGATCGGTGACGATCACCACGGTCGGATTCGCCATCTCCGCTGCCCGCACGAGCGTGCCGGCGAGCATCAGCATCGTCAGGCTTTTTCCGCTGCCCTGCGTGTGCCAGACCACGCCGCCCTTACCAGCGGCCTCGTCGCCCTTGCGGTCCGGCGTCTTAATCGCGCCGATCACGGTCACCCGCGCGTTGCGCACCGCCCGGAACTGGTGATATCCCGCCACCTTCTTGACAATGTTTCCCCGCTCATCCTCCTCGAACGCCACACACGACTGCAGGTAGTCCAAGAGCGCCGCGGGGTTCAGCAACTCGCGGATGAGTGCTTCCAGCGTCGGCTCCCCGCCCCCGGCCGGCCGCCATGGCGCGAACCGCTGCCGCCCGCTGGTGATGCTGCCCACCCGCGTCAGCAGCCCGTCGCTCGCGACCAGCAGCAGGTTCGGCACGAACAACTCCGGCGCGATCGTCTTGTAACGCCCGAGTTGGTCGATCGCGACGTTGAGATCGGCCGCGGTGTTGGCCGGGTCCTTCAGCTCGATCACGACCAGCGGCAGGCCGTTGACGAACAGCACCAGGTCCGGCCGGATGGTCTGGCCGTTTGCCCCCGCGACCGTGAGTTGGCGGACGACGAGGAAGTCGTTATTGGCCGGGTTGTCGAAGTCGATCAGCCGGGCACGTCTGCCGCGTATCTCACCGATCTTTACATCTTTGTATTCGACCGGCACGCCGTCGGTGAGCAAGCCATGCAGCCAACGGTTGTTTTCAATCACCGTCGGATGGGGGTGAGCTTGTAGAACACGAATGAGCTGTTCGCGTTCTTCGCGCGGGATGCTTGGGTTCAAACTCTCTAGGGCTTCCCGCAGTAAGGTTATGATCAACGTGCCAGACACATCGAGACCCAGCGCTCCCAAACTGGTTCCCGTCTGCACGCTACCCCCGGTCGCGACGAAAGAGCCGATCGCCAGATCTTCTACAAGGGATTCGCTTAGTTCAGATCCGCTCATGGCAGTCCCCTTAGCGATTGCCGGCCTCTCGCAAGAGTGACGCGATTTGGTGGTAACGGGTCGGATCGATGGCGAAGAGCACTTGACTGGCGTTCTCCATCTGACCGCAGACTTCAATTAGCCCGTGCTCTTCATCAATCAGACGATCCTCGTCAGTGGTACGTGGTGGCGGCACGTCCCGATTGATGTAGGCGTCAAACAGACCATTCACATCAGGTTCATCAAAGAGGATCGAGAAGACCTGTACGGCAAATGCCCGCGCCGCGTCGAGGTCTCTCAATTGCGGCACGGTCGGTCCGCCGCCGTGGTACTGCTCGTTGCGGAGGTTGTGCACCAGATAACTTCATCCATCTGTTCTGCTACAACGACACCGCGCGTTTGGCATTCGGTGTAGAAAAATTCAATACGAGACTGATACGACGCTAGCCAGTTCAACACATTGTCGCCGTTGTAACTGCGTCCACCTCGATGGATCGGTTTAAGGTTGAGGTAGTACGCGATGTTGAACTCGATAGCATTGTCAAAACCGATCATCGCGATACGGCGGTCGAAATCCTCGCCGATGCGATAGTGCATCTCCGCGTGAAGCAAAACCTCAAACGGCGCATAGTTCCAAGGTTTGAGTCTGCGGGTCACGAGGGCTCCTCCTCGCTTTGCGGCTGAACCACCCGAACCTCGCCGCTCAGTAGACGGGGCAGGAGGTAGTCACGTAAGGTGGCGAGCTTAGCGGATTCGCGGACGGTTTGGTTGCTGAGATGAAGCAGCGAGTCCGCGAACATTCCAAATGCTGCCCTCAAAACCTCAGGCGGTAGAAAACATTGCATTTCATGTAGGGAGCTTTGCCATTTCGCATAGGGGATGGTACTGCCTACAGAGTGCGTTGTCGCGAACTGCACGGTAGCGGGTTCGCTGGCAAGCATCAACGCGAACGCGCGATCGCTGTCGGTACGTGGCACCAAAACGAAGCATGTCGTGCGTGTTGTGCCGGAGAATGGAGCCAAGCATACCTTATGGAAATACGGTCGCATGGCTCCGAAGAGAATGTCGCCGTCCTGAAAGCGGATAAGGCTACTCTGGGCTTCTTCGCCGCTCTTAAACGTCTCCAGCGTGACTCGTTTGGAAGTGATGCAATCGATAGGGACGTACGGCAGCCTTCGCGTCTCATCACCAGGAGTCACGCGCTCTCCACGCTCCTTAAGCAGATCGCCCATCGTGCCCACCGCCCACCCCTCCGGCACTGGGCCGAGGGGGGAGTCGGTCAGGCGGTCGGGTACGGCGGCGAAGGCGCCGGGGGGCATGCCGGGGAAGCCGGCGGCGCCGGCGGCCTTGGCCTTGACCGGCTCGAAGTCCACGAACCACGCCTTGAACGTCGCCCGCGCTAGCCCCTCCAACGCCCGACCCGTTCGCCGGTTCTGCTCGATCTTGTCGTCCAGCGAGCCGAGGACCGTGCCGATTGCGCACTGAGCATCGATGTGTGGCAGTGTGATCTCTAGCCGCTGCTGGTCACGCAGGCTGAGGTACGGGGCCATGTCAGTCGACGCTGCGAGCCCCCGCATCTGATTGACGAATTGCGGGCTGCGAGACCAATAGCGTAGGAATGCTGCGTTGACTTTGTTCTTATCTTCCACTCGCCACCGGCTCAGGTGCGGCGAGTAGACGAAGGTCGGCATCGTCGCGTCCACGAACGACGTTCGACCGGTGGAGTTGCCCTTGGTCGTCACGATTACGTCGCCGACTCGAGAAGTTTTTTCTTGCAGCATCGGCGTTAGCTCTCCGTGAAATCGCTCTACGTCGCCGAAATCGATATAAGCATCGGTGACGTGCCCCGCGCGAAGGAAGATGAGACCGGTGCCACCTAGTTCGGAGTTCTTGGCGCGATAGCCGTCGGTGACGCTAATCATGCCCGACTTGATTAGTTCACCAAACGTCAGTGTGGTCTCACTCATGGCCCGCCTCTCCGGCAATGACAAGGCCGAGCTTCTCACGAACGACGGCAGCCAGCCGCTCCCCCTCTGTCAACTGCTCCTCGAGTTCCGCCACGAGTAGCGGGTACTTTTCGGCAAACGGCTCGGCGTGGTCTTCCTGCTCTTCCGCGCCGACGTAGCGGCCTGGGGTGAGGACGTGGCCGTGCTGGGCGATTTCTTCGATCGTCGCGGGCTTGGCGAAGCCGGGGGCCGGCGCGAACGCCCACTCGCCGTGCTCCTTCTCGTTCCACCAGCCCGGAGCGGGCTCGCCGCGCCAACGGCGATAGGCGTAGACAATCCGGCCAACGTCGGACGTCGGCAGCGGGTCGCCGGTGCCGGGCACGCACTCGGCCTCCTCGATGCCGGCGAGCACGCGGAGCACGCGGGTCTGCATCGTGCCCAGCTTGCGGGCGTCGATGAAGAGGGTTTCGCCCGCTCGTCCGCCGGAACGGTTCGGCGTGCCCCGGCGGATGTTCCGGCCGGTCTTGTCGCGGGTGAGAAACCAGAGGCAGACGGGAATGCCGGTGGTGAAGAAGAGCTGCGCGGGCAGGGCGACAATGCAGTCGACGAGGTCGGCCTCGACGATCTTGCGGCGGATCTCGCCCTCGCCGCCGGTGTTGCTCGACAAACTGCCGTTGGCCATCACGAACCCGGCCACGCCACCACCTCGCCCATTGGGCGGGGCTAGGTGATGAATAAAGTGCTGGATCCATGCGTAGTTGGCGTTGCCGACAGGCGGGTCGCCGTACACCCATCGTTTGTCGCCGCGGAGGAGTTGGCCAGACCAGTCGCTGACATTGAAGGGCGGATTGGCGAGGACGAAGTCGGCCTTGAGGTCGGGGTGCTGGTCGCGGAGGAACGTGTCGGCCGGCTGCTCGCCGAGCTTGGCCTCGATGCCGTGAATGGCGAGGTTCATGTGGGCGAGGCGCCACGTCGTGGGGTTGCTCTCCTGCCCGAAGATGGAGACGTCGGTCCGCAGGCCGCCGTGTGCCTCGACAAACTTTTCCGACTGGACGAACATGCCTCCGCTGCCGCAGGCAGGATCGTAGATGCGGCCCTCGTAAGGTTCCAACATCTCAACGAGCACGCGCACGACACTGCGAGGCGTGTAGAACTCGCCACCAAGCTTCCCCTCGGCAGCGGCGAATTTGCCGAGGAAGTACTCGTACACCCGGCCAAGCATGTCGCGAGCCTTGCCCTGGCTGCCCTTAAAGCCGATGCCGGCGATCAGGTCGATGAGACTCTTCATCTTCACCGGCTCGATGCCGCGGCGGGCGTAGTCGCGCGGGAGCTTGCCCTTGAGGTTCGCGTTGTCACGCTCGACGGCGAGGATCGCGTCGTCGATCAGCGTGGCAATGTCGGGGCGGGTAGCCTGGTTCTGCAGATTCGACCACCGCGCTTCGGGCGGCACCCAGAAGACGCGCTCAGCCGTGTACTCGTCGCGGGATTCGAGCAGACGGTCAAGCTGTTCGCCCTTGATGCCGTCTTTCGTCAGCTCGGCCCGTAGGTCGTCGCGACGGCTTTCGAAGCTGTCAGAGATGTACTTGAGGAACAGCAGGCCCAGGACAACATGCTTGTACTCCGCGGCATCGACCTGCCCACGGAGTGCGTCGGCGGCCTTCCAGAGTCTGTCGGCATAATTCAGGTCGCCGGTCACTGCGTCGTTGTTCGCCATCGAAGCTCCGCTTTGTTGCCGTTCTTTAAGATCTTAGTGGGAAGCCGCCGAGCAGTTTAACAGGGCCGTGTTTCCAATCGATTCTGCCATACCCAAAACTTGCCCTCCTGTTTCAGGCCGACCGGCTGGTCATAACCTCGAGCGATAGTAATGATGATAGGTGGCTCCGTCGCAAACACATATGAGCGAACTCGACTTCGCGTCCTCCTGAAAGATTCGTCACGCTGACAAAGAAATATGGCTCGTTATTGCCAACAAAAAACGCGCGATGGACCAGCATTCGCACGCGACGGTGCACGTAGGGGGCAATCGCGATCGATATAGAGACAGAAGAGTTGCAATGAATCCAGGCGAAGGCTTTAGAGCCTCGGACGCCGTAATTAGCATCATTCTCTGACGCTCTCCGGAGCGCTCAATTTGGGGACCATCGGGCTTCGCTTCCCGCGGTTCTCCACAGGGCCTAGTTGCCGACGGAAACTTGCGAAGGCTCGCGATGTTGACGGTCCAACCTAAGCGACTTGCCGCGAAAAAACACCAAACGCGGCCTTTGCAGGCCGATAAGCGTTGATATCGGTAGCGGGTTCGGTTGCTCAGCCACTTTCTGTTCACTCGTAACGCGATCAAGAACCAAATATCTATTAGCCACAGCCATAAGGGTCAGAAACCTGTTAACGAATTACTCAAGAAGCGCCACTTGCTTTCACCTTGGTTCCCGTATGTGATCGCGGCGAGGCACTGAGGTGGCAGGTGACGGCTTTACGGCTGCATTCGGAGGCGCTTGCTGTGCGGCATCCTTGAGCCAATTAGGTGGTCGCCCGATACGGCGGCCGCCGCGTGCGCTAGCCAGCCGTTCTAACCTCTGAATCAGATTGTTGAGCTGTTCAAGCTCGAATCGCAACTGGGACAACATTCGATCGATCTCCATACGGTCCTCCGTCGTTCGATTATTTGAGGCAACTGTTCAATGGTTCGGCTGGCAAACCGCGACGGGTCGGCCAGTTACGTCGACGTGGCAGATCGACGGTATGACCCTCGTCTTGGAGGGAGACAAGATCGCGCACGCGACCAGATTCGGAACGCTGGTCTAGCGATCAAGGAACTGAGCTGGGCCTAACAGAGACCCATTCCCGTCCTGTAATCTTCCAGCACTTCGTCCGCGGTCAGGACTCGCGCGTAGATGGCGACTTCATCCAAGCCGCCTGCGAGCGTAAAGGTGAGATCGTCGCGCGCGCCCAAGCGAACTGGCGCGGAACCGTGCGCGGGAGAGATGTTGAACGTGCGGTAGAGTGTTCCGCTCGAAGGGGGCCCGAGCTGCAGCTCACCATTTTGGTAGATGCTCACACCGGCGGGTGGATCGCTAGTCCAGTCGCCTGGGTCGTAGCAGGCCACGATGTGAATCCAGGCGCCGGGCTCGAGCTTCGGGTTCTGGAAATAGGCCCCGGCCCCCTCACCGCCGGCAGGGTTCCAGAGATAAGCTGAGATCCGACTGGGCCGGTCGGCCACGTCTTGGCTATAGAACCGCAGCCCCCATTCATATTGGGATTGCTCGCCCTTGCCCAGCCAGTGAATATAGGGTTGGGCTGTCTGGCCGGGGAAGACCAATAGATCCGGACGCATCCAGACCTCCACGCTCAGACCTGCACCGCTCGTAGACTGACTGAACGAAGCGCTGTCGGGATCGGGGATCTCGATGTAATCGCCGGACCCGTAGCCTCTGAGACCAACGGCTGTGTTCGTGGACGCGGCGATCGCGCCTGGCTGCGCGAAATTAGGGTCGCCGAGGTAAGTGCCATTGTTGGAGTTGTTCGACGAGTCTGCAGCCGTGGGACCGCTAGACTCGCCCAAACGCCAATAGCCAACTGGTGCTTTCGCTAGAATGATCGTGCTGTAGGGATCAGTGGCCATGGTGACGGTTTGAAATGACGCTGCCATGCGCTGTCTCCTGCCGTAACAGTGTATAGCTATCTTGCCCCAGGTGCCCGAAGCAGGCTTCATGAGGTCTCGCCCCGGCTAAACTGGGCGGGTTCGGCAACCGGCGCGCTTCGGAGGCGAAATACAAACGCCCGGATTTCGTTCCGTTCACCTTCTTGCAGAAGATAGCTATGTTGTCTCTACAAACACATATTCATGCTGGGCATCGCGGACGATAAGCACGCGTTTCCCAGCCTGCTCGCCTTTGACAAACTCAAACCCGCTGAGTGGCGGGTCGGCGTTGACAAAAGAAATTGTGCCGTCGTCGTTTTTGCGCGTTGCCATCCGGCTCTCGCCGCCATCCCAAACGAAGATGGTGTATTCTCCTGATCTCTTTACGTTGATGCTCCCGAGCTGTGCGTTGACATAGTGCTGTGCCAGCTTCGACGCCTCGTCCTGGGCGACCGGAAAGGTCAAGCGCGCACGCTCCTTCGCTACCACAGTCCGGTAATTACTAGCCGAGGCATCAACCGACGCCACCGCTTCCGGTTTCCCGTCGTAGACCACTTCGAGCAGACGGCGCATTAATGGCCCCAGCAGGGCACCGCCCCTGTCGGAATTGGTCAGCAGCACCGCGCCAATGCCTGTGTCGGGCAATATCATCCAGTCGCTCTTGTATCCAAAGAGGCTGCCGCCGTGATGAACAATCGGAATGCCCCAGTGATTGTTCACCTCAAGACCCATCCCGTAGGTCTCATCTTCGCCGATCGGGATCTGCGGCTTGCGGCGTACCAGCAGATTCTCTTCAGAGACAAACTGCCGGCCGTCAGCAAGTTTGCCGTGTCGAAGCTCCAGCAGCGCGTATTGCGTCATATCATGGGCTGAGATCCAAACGCCGCCCGCGGGACGAAACGGAACTACTGAATAGTTCTGCTCCATCTTGATAAGCGTTGTATGCCCGTCGATGTCGTTCGAGTGCGGGCTGGCGAAGTCGCCATGCTGGGCTTTTTCCATATCAAACGTCGTATTGTGCATGCCCAGCGGCCTGAAAATTTGATTCTCCATCGCGCGGTCGTATGCCCTGCCCAGTTCGCCTGCTGGCTCGTACGCATGCGCGCCGATGTAGCCCGCTGCGGACGCCATTAGATTGCTGTATTGGAAAACCTCGCCGAACTTACTTGTCGGCTTCATGCCGCTCAGCAGCGTGAAAGTGGATTCCGGCGTCAGCTTCTTATACTCGAAGATCCATTCGAGGTCTTGCCGCGGCATCCCCGTGCAGGCACAGATCAGGTGTTTGATCTCTATCTGCTTGGTGACCGCATCATCAGCAAGCTTGAAATCGGAATAGACCTTGATCACGGGCTCATCCCAGTCCAGCTTCTTCTCGTCAACCAACTTTGCTAACAGCAAGGTCGTCATGCCTTTGGTGTTCGATGCAGCCATAAATAGAGTGTTTGCGTTCACCCGATCCGGCTTGCCCAGCTTCTTGACTCCGATCCCGCCCTCGTACACAACCTTTCCGCGGTCGATAAGTGCGAAGCCGGCGCCAGGTACATCCAGTTTCTTCATGGATGTCTCAACGAAGCTGCGAAGTTGTTCGATCCGTTCGCTGTTGAGCGGCAACGGTGTGCGGCCAGCGAAAGATTCACGCTGATAGTTCTTGGGTCGAAGGCTACCGACAATGAGCCCGATCTGAGCGCTGCGCTTCCCAAACGTCGCGTCGGAACCATCTAGAAGCACCACTGTCCAGTCGTCTCCCGCACGGTGAGCAATCGCTACCACCGTGGCCTTCTCGTTGGGGGACGTCTCATAGACGAACTGCTTGCCGCTGGTCCATCCGTCGTGATCGGGTATGTTCACCGAAGCCCGCACCGGCCTCGCAAATCCGGGCTTGTAAGTGGTCCACGCCTGTGCGACCGCTGTTGCAGCGTCCGGCGCCTTTTCGTCCAACACGACCACGTGAGTATCATTCTCCGGCGCAGTTGCAGTGATCGTTCCTGAATCAGATGTGACCCTCCATCCTCCCGGCGTTGCGAACGTGACACCGGCAGGCGTCTTTTGCGGAACATTTTGGGGACTGTCTTCCGGCAAGAGTCGACCGGGCGCACAAATCCCGATTACGACCGAAAGCCATATCCCGCTGACTCTGTTCGTCATATTGGGCAATTGTATGCCCGCAGCATGGCACCGTCAAACGTCAACCTCCACGGCCGAAGCTCGGGTTCGGGCGATGTTTAGAGTTACGCACCGAAATTGCGCGTCAACGATCGAATGCGCTCTTTGGAGTCAGTGGCCGTCGCTCCTCACGTATGACCCAATACTCGAGCTCTGAGGTAAGCGTTGCGACCACCAGGCTCTTTGGAGTTGAGGTGACACGGCACACCTCCGCGCTCAGAAGACGAAGGGCAATCTGGCGGTTGAGCGATGTGGCGGCCATAAAATGTCCACTATGGCCGTAGCTTGCAGTGCTCCCCTCCCGGAACAAATGATCTCTGAAAGGCTCGAATCCTGTTCGCACCTGAAGGAACTCGAGTCAACGGCATTGCTTGACGTTCTCGAAGCTTGTCTTCACGCCAAGTCGTCGGAGTGGATCTTCCTTCGAGAGCTGCGTGTGGGTACAGGATTCCACGGCAGCGCCGCGCAGCGTCTCGACGCTTTCGCGTTGAATTGCCTCCCGCACACGTCTATGCGCCGGGTGTGTTACGAAGTAAAAATGTCGCGAGCAGACTTCCTATGCGAAATGAAGCAGCCGCTGAAGCGCCGCATCGGTCTGCGCTATTCCAATGAATTCTATTTCGTGACGCCCCCTGGATTGTTAAAGACGGCCGAACTGCCGATCGAATGTGGACTTGTCGAAGTTGGAACCTTTACCCATGAGGAGCGTGCGATTCCCGATGCCCAATCGGGCACGTTGGTCCATTTCGAGCCAAGCCATAGAACATACTGTCGAGTGACTGTTCCAGCCCCGTGGCGAGAAACCCCCGGCCCCACCTGGCAATTTGTGGCCGGCATGCTGCGCAATCAGCAAAAGGCATTTAAGGCTCGGTCGCCTAAACCGCCAAGCCAGCCACGGCTGCCATTCTTCGATTGATCGAATAATGATGTTGGTCGGCCGATGGGCGATCGACAGCTCTTATACGATGCGGCGGCCACAGCCCGGCTGAAATCGTTGCTCACCGCTTGCCAGAGCGCTGTAACGCTGCTTCCAGCTGCATGGAGGGTTGCATAGAGCTACCGCGATGAAGCCCATCAACAGGGAATACTCCACAAGATCTTGGCCGTCCTCTTCGCGCCATAAGGATCGGAGGCATTTGGCCGCCGTGAGACGTGGGCTTATGCGCGATTTCAAACGAGCTCGGGAACTAGTTGAGAGGCACTTCGAAATTACTTCGGCTGAATTGGGAGTGAAATCCCGCCTTTGTTCTTTGTTCTAGAGCGTTTCCGCAACTACCAGCACCGCGTCAAGCGCCTCAAAAGCCCAGCACCTGCGGCAGGATATGTCCTGCTCTGTCTTCGGCCACTCCTCCGCCTAAGCCGCTACGTTCAATTCACCGGTTTCGAGTTTCGCGATCGGCGTCGTGCCAGATAGAGCGCCAGAGAGCTGGCGGCCGCGACGAGCATCACGCTCTGGGCCACAAAGGTAAAGTGCATAAATCCTCCTCATCTTCCTCTCGACCTGACGCTCTGAAATCTTTAGGTACTAAGGCCTCCAATATGGCCGAAGGCGACCACAGAGCGAAATGCCACACTCGCGCCGTGGCGTTTTGCCGAGTCGGGTACCGAGACATCGAGGGCATCGAGCACCAGGTAGAAGTCGAAGCTGAGACGCTTTTCGAAGCTGTTGCCCTGGCGGTTCATCGCTTTCGCTCAAGCAATTGGGACGGCCACGCGCCGGGCCCTGCCTGCCACTGCCGCGTCGAGGTCCAGCCGGTCGCGCCGATCGCGTATACGATTGCGCTGAGCCGAATCGAGGAGTTCGCGATATACGGGCCGTTCGCGGCCGCAAGACATTCTCAGGAAGGAGCGGCTGCGAAAGCTCTTAGGTATCTACGATTCGCCTCACTGAATCGGGCCGTCGACCTTTGCGGCTACGCCACAGTGTGGACAGGTGATGGCAAGCATCGCATCGAACCCAACAAACGTGATAACTTGGTGCGGGTTCGATCCGGACGTGCTCTTGCGGGTAGCGGGCCCTTATCGCCTTCAGCCAATCGAGTGCATTCTGATCGGCGCCGACGCCGCCGGCGGCCTCGCCTGTCTTGAAGACACGCACGTCAACCTGGAAGCCGCCACCAGCAACGCCTCCTCCGGCGATTTCGCATAGATGATGCAATGCGGATTTTTAGCGACCAAAGGTTCATTCTGATCAGCCGCCAGCCGCAATGTTTTGGGTCACGCGGGCCAATCGTGAGTGCGAAGGGCTGTTATCAACAGTTTCTCGTCGGCGCGCCAGGAAACGGGCCTCATGCCGGGATGCCGCTCACCGCCGTCAACCGAGCCCTGCCCATTTAGTTCCCATCCCGGAGGACTCAAATGCACGTTACATCGCGGATAATGGCAGGACGTCCAGCGGTCCGGAGTGGCACGAGTCGACGTTTTCCAAGGGCCAACCGTGGGCGGGAAATCAGGCTCGGGGGTGTCCCGCGGCAGCCGGAGTAAGAATGTTCTTGAAGCAGATTATGGCATTGACGCGTATCGATGTTGAGCGATGGTCCAAAACAAGAAAATCGCGGGCCTCGACATCTTGACTGATTCCGCTTCGCTCGGCATCTTCGCGCCAAAGCAGCCGGATGACTCGTTCCGTTCGTTCTACCTGATCCGTGGCCTGTCTAAACCCGCGCTCATCCTCGATATCGGCGACCACTCCGATATCGACCTTCTCGACTCGCCAGACTCTGCCTGTTTGTCTGGGGTCCCACGAAAAGGCATAAATCAGGAAGGCCAACGTTTGTTCGTAGGCGAACTTGCGCCTCTGTAGCCATGTTTCGAGGAAGGAAGTAGACGCCGCAAAGAACTCGGATCGCGGTCGCTGAACACCGAGCCGGCGTATGTCTGCGGCAACAGAAGGAAACCAATTGTACATCAGCGGGTAAGTTCCATATATATCAATCAGTGCTTTGGCGCTAGGGACGCCGGGTTCTTTTGGGTTTATGTCGAAGTCGCCCACCACGAAATCTGCCCCATCTTTCGCCTCCACCCGTGCGATCATGTCGTTCAATCCCCGGAGGAATCGCTCGTTGCTCTCGATCCGCTTTAGGTCCCCGGGGACATGCAGCAGTCCCAGTTGACGGGCTCCGGCCGGGTCTCGATTCGCATCGAGAAACACGCCGAATCCGTGCAGCCACATTTGGCAGGTATCGACAGAGTAGACGTTGCGAATGTCGCATGTAGAGTCGATATCGAGGTGCTTCTTCTCGCGAGCAAAAGCCCGAAACGCCTTAAATTCATCCAGCGAGTCGACGTTCACGATCATTAAAGGGGTCGATAACGTGCGCAGGCGGCCTCTTTGTGCAGCCAAGATGAGCCAACAGAGGCGATCAAACGTTCCGTCCTCCGGGTTGGCGCGATACGGGAAGCTGATTTGAAGGCGAACGCCTATTTTGGACCCGTTATTCTCATTGGCGGGAGCGGTAGGTGGTATCCGGATCGCGGTGGGTCGCTTAGCCTTCGGCTTCATGTCGCTCTCCAGAATGTCTGCATGTCGGCGAACCAATAGAGGCTTATGCTGTAAAACGAGATCGCCGCCGCTTGGAGGCTGTCAACTCTTAGCCGCGGAATTTCATTTTCAAATAAACCTCCAAGTTCGCTGTCGAAAAAATATCCGAGTGACACGTGCGCTTCGGGGCCGGCTGAAGGCTGAAGGCCGAAGGCAGTCGAAATACGACACCTCTCGGCACGCAATACCTCGAAAAATCGGCTTGCGTTTGCATCGGCAGGCTGTAGCACCGCGACCAGAGCCGCTCCGTCGCGATTAACCACTGCGAGGTCGCGAAACCGGAAACAAACACCTGATTCCGAGGGTTGGGCCTCGAAGGGAGGCGCGAGTCGTCTCAGCAACTCGAGACTTTCCATAGCGCCGTAGTCACGCGCCAACCGCTCCGCAACGTCCAGACGGCTGCTGTCGCCCAGTTCTTTCATGACGGAAACGGTCATGCCGTCGCAGGCGGTGACGTGATATGTTGTCGGATCCAGCGGGCAGAATTTAAATTGCCGAATCTCTTCGGCTGTAAACACTCCGGCGACAAACTGATGCAAGGCAGCATAAAGGGCATGCCTTGGGTCTGCGAGATCCGCGTTTAGCAACTCCACGCCGCGATGACCCGGCCTGCGATCGACTGCCGGGTTATCAAACAGGTACGTGAATCCTGGATAGGGTGCGAATTTAACCGGGTCAAAAGATAGAACTTTGAGATTCCGCGTCATGAGATAACCCAACGCCAGACTGCGCTCAGATGATTCATAAATCTGAGAGCTAAGCAGTGGTGCAACATGGGCTCTGCTTCCGGATAGCTTATCAGTATCGTGTGATAAACTTCACCGGTTGAAAGAAGGTTGGTAATGTCCACGACCGTTTTTATAAGCCATCTCCACGAGGAAGCCGCGCTCGCTCAATGCTTGCGCGAGCAATTAGAGAAGGTTTTCGGAGCGGGCGAACCATGCATCGAATTCTTCGAGTCTAGTCAGATCGACCCAGGAGGGCTATGGAAGGACTTGTTGGATCACGCGTTGGCTGATACGAAGATTGCAGTTGTTCTCGCCAGCGAACAGTCGGTGCAAGCGCCATGGGTAAACTTTGAGACAGGCAGGGCATGGGGCCGCAAATTAGTGCCCGTGTGCCATTCGGGTTTCCCGACGGTCCGGCTTGGGGGTACGCCGCTCAGCGTGCCTCAGGCGCTCTCTACTAGCAATGCCGGCTGGTTCAAGCGGCTCGTAGGATACGTCGAGAAAGAAGTGGGATGGCGGACCTCGAAGCATCAGGGTATGACTGATGAAATCTTGCTCGGTATGGAAAGAGACATCCGGAGCGTGGAGGCGTCATTGGTTCGACGGAACGTACAGCCACTTGGTAGCAGAAGTGTGTTCGTATTTGAGCGTGGTGATGATACGAAGTGCCTTGAAGCGATGGAACACAAATTATCGACGTGCAAGTATCTGCGATGTTTCGGGATCGGATTGCATCTATTTCGTCGTGACGTCGTCCTGGACGTGTTTTGCGACCGTGTTCTTAGGGGAGATTTGCAGGCGAAGGTCGCTATGGCGGATTGGGATAGCGCGGCTGTCCAGCAACGCTTGCGCGCGGAGTACGGCGGAGCCATTCCGCCCAATCCCGAACATGTTCGCAACCGTCTCGAGGGTCTTCAGAACCGTATCGCGGAGTTCGAATTTAGGCTGTTCGTCAACCCGCCACCATATGCACTGTTGATTTTCGACGACGTGGTGTTCACGTATCCCTACGGATTGAGAACACCCGGCGATCATTGCCCGGTGTTCTACGTTCCTTCTGACAAGGACGTACTTGGCTTCTACGACAAACAATTCAAAACGTTATGGGATGATTCGCGGCCCGTCGCGCGGCGTGCAATCAAGGCGGACCAAGCCACGGGACAGAGCTGAAGATTCGGGTGCGATTAGGGAACGCCCGAAGTCGTCAAGCTGCCCATCAGCTCTTTTCACCTTCCCTGCTTCCGCGCATCCAGCCTTGCGAGCCAATCCTGTCGATAAATCCCCTTCGCACCACTAAACGATCCAGATGATACTGGCTGCCAAGCGGGATTAGTCTCGAAGAACGCTGCTATCAAGCTCAACCCACTTCTCTGGTCTTCAGCTGTACTTCTTCTGCTGCTGCCACCCCGTTCCCTGGTCGTTATCTACCAATATCGGTAGCTTTCCATATTGCCTATCCGAGTTGAGAGAGGGGTGTGTATCCGGCAGCGGCACGATCTAGAAGGCTCCGGCTGAGGCGCAGCGGACAACAGAGCACTTTCCTTATGCGTTTAATGTACGGAAGTGGTTGGTAAATACATCGCCGTTACACACGATGTATTGTGGCGCGCTGCGCAGCACCGATGCAAAACTGCCGGACACCTTCCCTGACGCTGACCCAGGTCTAATCCCGAAGCAGCGCTGCTCATTCACCCGGTCTTGTTTACCGATGCAAAAGCGCGTATACTGTCCTCGGTAACCGAGAGTAAGCCGTGAGTAAACCTTTGGATCTCGTCCAGGGCACTTTGGACCTCCTGGTCCTGAAGATCGTGGCGCTAGAGCCGATGCATGGGTGGGCCATCAGTCAACGGCTCAAGCAGATCTCGGGAAACATATTGCAGGTGAGCGATGGCTCGCTATATCCAGCCCTGCACAAGCTGGAACAGGAGGGATGGATAACCGCTGAATGGAAAACAAGCGATCTCGGCCGCCGTGCGAAGTTCTACTCACTCACACGATTGGGCTGCCGGCAATTGGCGACGGAGTGCGCAAATTGGGAGCGGCTCTCGGGCGCCATTACTTCTGTGGTGAAGCTGAGCGAGGCCTGAAGTGATACCGGAACGTTGGCTGTACACGGTTCCTCTCCGGTTGCGTTCCATTTTCAGGCGTGCGCAGGTTGAACACGAGTTGGACGATGAGCTTGCGTTTCACTTTGAGCGGCAAATTGAAGAAAACATCGCGAAAGGATTGGCCGCAGAGCAAGCACAACACGCGGCGCGCTTTGCGTTGAACGGTCTGGAGCAACGAAAGGAAGAGTGCCGCGATATGCGCAAAGTCAGACGTTTTGACGACTTGATGAAAGACATTCACTACGCTCTGAGAATGATGCGGCGCAGTCCTGGTTTCTCCATTCTCGCCATTCTCTGCCTGACCCTTGGCAGCGGTGCGACCACTGCGGTATTCAGTTGGATGGAAGGAATTCTTCTGCGGCCTTTTCCGCTTATCGCAGCTCAGGATCGGCTAGTGGCGATCACGGGCCAAGACCGCACCGGCAGGACTGACATATCGTGGCCGGACCTCCTGGATCTGCGAAAGAACTGCTCGTTGGTTCAGGCCTTTATCGCCGACCGCATCGTCGGTACTACCCTCAGCATCGGAGCACGAGCCGAGCACGCCGCCGGCAGCGTGGTTTCGGCCAACTACTTCCAGGCCCTGGGTGTGCGTCCAATCCTTGGCCGCGCGTTCGAGGCCTCCGACGAGACCGGACGCAATGCTCATCCCGTAACGGTAATTAGCTATCAGACATGGAAGGAGCGTCACAGGGGCGACCCGAACATCATCGGCAAGACACAAATGTTGAATGGTGTGCAACACACGATAATCGGCGTTGCGCCCCCAGGCTTCAACGGCACATTCGTCGGCTACTCATTTCAGTTCTGGGTTCCCGCTTCCATGGAGGAGCTCTTTGACGCGGGCGGCTACAAGCTGGAGAACCGCGGAGCGCGCTGGATTGAAGGATTCGCGCTGCTGAAGCCGGGCGTGACTATCCAACAGGCCCAGACAGAAATATCCGCAATAGCTAGACGGCTGGAAACCGAATATCCGGCCACGAACCGCGCACACAGCATCAAATTATATCCGCTGTGGCAAACGCCATTCAATGGCGCCGGTACCATGCTTCCAACCCTTCGAGTCTCTCTCGTGGTCGCCTGTTTTGTGCTCTTAATCGCCTGTGCCAACGTGGGGAATCTGCTGCTCTTCCGCTCCTTCGGCCGGCGCCATGAAATGACAGTCCGGCTCTCGCTCGGCGCGGGGCGGCGAAGATTGTTGAAGCAATTGCTTACTGAAGGCTTGATCCTCGCCGCGCTAGCAACTTGCGGCGGTTTTGCGATCGCCTATTGGTGTCGCAACCTGATGACGATGCTGTTTCCGCGTCCTGGCCTCGTCGTCAATCTGCCCGCCGAAATCGATTGGCGCGTCCTCGCGCTCAGCGCCGGAGTTTGCCTCGTGTCCACGTTGCTGTTCGGGCTGGTCCCCGCAATGCAAGCCAGTAAAATCGATCTCGCCGTAGCCATGAAATCCGATTCAGGCGGCGCGCTCGGCGGTCGGGGAAAAGCTTGGGTCTGTTGCAGCCTCGTGCTGGTTCAGGTGTCACTTAGTTTTGTTTTGTTGATTACCGCCGGTCTGCTACTCAAGAGTGTGCGCGCTATGCGCGATGCCGATCCGGGATTTTCAGAAGATAGGGTGCTAACTACCTCGGTGGACATGATTGCCGCTGGTTACGATACGCTGCGCATCAAGAGTTTCGAAGACCGCTTACTCGACGGAATTCAGGCCATGGGTCGCGTCGAATCTGCCGCGTTTGCACGGGTTACTCCGGTTACGTATAAGACCTATTCTTCCGCGCCTATCGGCATCGAGGGTCACGAAATCCCACCGGGAGAGCAGCCGGTCGTCGAGTACGACGAAGTTGGGCCCGGGTTTCTGGCAACCATGGGCATCCCCTTGATGTCCGGCAGGGAGTTCACTCGCGCCGACAACGAAACGGCGCGGCTCACAGCCGTCGTGAATGGAACAATGGCTCGTCAATTCTGGCCTGGCGAAGATCCGGTAGGCCTGCGCTTTCAGACAAAAGGCCAATGGCTTTCGGTCGTCGGTGTTGCACGAGATTCCAAATACTCCGGCCTTTTGGAAACCGCCAAGCCATTCTTCTACGTTCCTATGCGCCAAAGCACCATGGGGCAGACTCTGGAAATCCGAACATCTCTGGCGCCAGAGGTCATGGCCAGGGCCCTGACTGGCGAGCTCAAGGCGCTGGACGCCAACCTCGCGCCTGCCGAAGTGATCACCATGCGCGAACAAGTTCACCGCATGACTTGGAGCCAGCGCGCGGCGGTCATTCTGCTGATGATCTTTGGAGGAATCGCGTTGTTCCTGGCGGCAATAGGATTGTACGGTGTCATTTCGTACAACGTCTCCCAGAGCACCAAAGAGTTAGGATTGCGGATTGCTCTCGGCGCGAACTCATCCGATCTGATGCGTTTCGTTATCTCGTACGGCTTGGCGTTAACCTCAATCGGCGTTGTTCTCGGTGGAGCAACGGCGCTGGGGCTCACGCGCCTGCTCGGATACCTGCTCTATAAGGTGAGCCCTCGTGATCCTTTGACATTCGGATCTGCACTAGCGGTGATGACGATTGCCTCGCTAGCGGCCTGTCTGATACCTGCCTGGCGCGCGATGCGGATAGATCCAATGCGGGCTTTGCGGAGTTGATTGCTCGACAGCAATTTTTTTTTTAAGCGAAATCTCAGCCCTGTGCAGATCCCGTCGCAGGGTGCCTGGCGATGCAGAAACAATCTCCCCGCGCATTCTTCCGCCGGATCGCGAAGCTTGAGGAACGGTCCCAAACTCTGGCTGCGGCGGATTAGTAAACGCTACGCCGTCACAGACGGTCTATGCCGGCAGGGGAATCAGATGCTCATATGCTCGGGATATGTCCTATCCGGCGGTATGCGATATCCACGTTCGGCGATCAAACCCGCATAAGGGCATTCAATTCCGGCGTTGTAATGCAGTGGTCGAGAAAAGTGAACTGCCCTGTTTCTCTTACCTCGCGAGCGGCATCGAGAAAGCCCGTCATTGCAGCGCGATAAAACGAGGTGGCGAGGCTGATACGCTTGACGCCGGCCGCGGCGAGTTCAGCCACAGAAAACGACTTCCCCTTCATCCCGGCCATGAAATTGAACGGCTTCGATACCGCTGAACAGATGGTCCGTACGGCCCGCAGGTCAGGCAGGCCGGGTGCAAAGAGCACGTCAGCACCAGCCCTTTCGAAGGCGTGAAGCAGGGCGATAGTGTCTTCGAGATTCGGGTTGGCGAAAAGAAAATTGTGTGCTCGGGCAGTGAGCATAAACCGAAACGGGAGCGCCCGCGCCGCTTCGGCGGCTGCCGCGATCCTCTCGACTGCCAGAGTGGCATCATACAGCGGCCTATTCGGGTGACCAGTGGCATCTTCGATTGTGCAGCCAACCAACCCCGCCTCAGCGGCGAGCTGGATAGTTGTAGCGACCATTTCTAGGATATCGAAGACGCGAAGGTGCTGGAACTGCCACCCTTCGATCGTTTCGGCAGCAAAACCGCAATCCGGCGAGGGATCTTAGGCGGCATTCAGCAATACACCCAAGCGGTGGAGGCTCTCGAACAGGCCCTCTACACCACGGGCAGCTTGGCCTACAAGTCGTCTGTCGCCCGCGTTTTCGTCTGGCTTTCAGCCATTCGAGCGAATTATGCTCGCCAATTTAGCAATCGCAGCGTCGTCGTAATCAGCGTAGACTCGGACGCCCTCATGGTTGATTAATCTATCCACATGTTCCGGGATCGAGCCGCCACGGGGGGGCTTGAAGCCCTCGTGAAAAACAGGGATCATTGGTTTGTCGGCGGCGGCGGCAAGCCGAATCTCCTCCAAAACCCATGCCGATTTGAGTGTCTGGCGTGCGAGGAGACAAACAAAGAGATCGCATTGTTGAATCGCTCTTTGAATTTTCAGAGGGATCTGCACCGCGCCATCCATTCGTTGGGTATCCACGAAGCTATCTATCGCGTATCGTTCCTTCAGCGTCTTAGCGATCAGCACTGCCCATCCGGAGCTGGGGTCGCGACGATAGCTGATGAAGACGCTACGATCGCCCGATGCCTTTGCTTGACCCGCTCCGATTGCTTGACGGAATGCGAGCGCGAATTCCAGGATGGAGGGATACCGGTCTTCTGGCCGAACCGCTAATGCTTTCGCAAAGACTCTCGAAACCGGAGCCGCTACTTCGGCGCGACCGTGACCTTTTGCCAGAGTGTCGGCTGAAGGCGGACCGATCGCGAAATTACGAGCGCGTCTGTCGGGGTCCTGCTGGCCCTCATAAGGTAGACCACCCGTGAGATTTCGAAATGCTAAGGCGGCAAGCGAATACTGGTCTGTGCTCGCGGTTGCGCTGCAGCCTTGCCATTGCTCCGGAGCCAGATAGTCTGGATCTCCCAGAAACGGAAGCCGGCCCTGGTCCGATGGACGGATTGCAATTGCGAAGTCCGTGACGAACGGCGCTCCTGATCTGCTGAACACGATTGAGGTCGGCTTCAGCCCGGCGTGCACTACCCCAATCTGGTGAGCTTCCGTAAGCGCCTCGGAGACGACATCCACCCAAGCTGCCACTCGGATCGCACTAGCGTCTTCGACATTATCCAGATGATCGGCGAGGCTGCCGCCGTCCAGCATGTCCATACAGATGTAATTAAGCTCTTTCGTCTCGTTAGAGCTAAAGCGCAAAGGTGCACGCCCATAGTCGAGGATTTTGCAGATGTGCGGATGCGAAAGTTGTGCCGCTGTGAACGCCTCTCGTTCAAACAGCTCAAGGTACCCGGGATACGACGCCAAGCTGGGTGAGAGTAGCTTGATCGCGACGACCCGCGGGGGCCTCGTGTCGTCGGCCTCGTACAAGGCAACTTTTCTACTTGCACGAATGGGTTTCCTGAGCGCGTAGCGCCCGGCCAAGACCTGCCCCGCGAAGTTCGGCAGTTCCGAAACCTCTGCAGTAAAGCGTAATTTGGTGCTCCGGCTCAGTCGAATTTCTGTCCCGAAGAACAGTGGTTCGTCATGTGAAGGCGCTAATCGGTGCCCATTTAGGTAAGTGCCGTTAGCACTATCGAGATCCCGTATACTAAAGCCGTTTCCAGTCCATGTGATTACAGCGTGCTCCCGCGAAAGCGTCTGGTCGCTCGCGATTGCCAGCCCTCTGTCACCTCGCCCAAGCGCGAAGGAAGCTCCTTGATCTGAACGGTCATTCCGATGAGAAAGACGTCCGGGCAGCTTATGACAGTAAGATGCGCTCTGGAACGCTCTGATAGGTCATCCACATCGAAGTACTGTGTAAACCCAGGCGGCGGCGGGCGCATATTCGGCCCGTGTGTGGATTTTGGGGAGCCGGTATGTGCCGACACTTCATCGAGGACAATAGTCCTCTGCGGTTTCGAAGTTAATCCGCCCCCGCCTACGGATGCAGACTCCGCGGCTCTCCCAACCCCCGGTCCACTGTCTGAAGTCGATTCAGTAGACGAAGGGCTCGACCGTCCCCCCGGACTTCTTAAGGTTACAGCGAATTCGTATAAGCGCCGCCACCACCATCGCAGAGTCAAAATTGCTGCGGCAAAGGCCACCGCTACAGGCGCAATCAGACGCGCTCGAGCGCTGAGGTTACTTATCCAGATAACGACCCGATGAGTTGCGCTCGACAACATTTCGCCGAGATGTTGAGTGTCGTTCCTTGCGATTACGAAACAGGCAACTATCAGAAAGATAGCGAGCAGCGCGGGGAGCCCTGACGCAAGGCGTATTGACGACAGACGGGCTGCTAACCGTGCACCTGAAACCGGCGCGATCTGCGTGGCGCGTTCCAGTGCTTTGACTAGGTCTCCGGCCCTGGCGAATCGATCCGCGGGATTGATTGCGAGAGCCTTGCCAAGCGCCCTCTGCCAAGGGCGATCCAGCTTGGCGACCGTCCTTCGCAGCAGCCCGTCCGGGTCATGTACTCGTTCGACCGCGTCTGCTGGTGTAAATGGCAACGTGCCAGTTATCAAAGTAAAGGCGAGCAGCCCCAAGGAGTAGATATCCGTCGCCACAGAGCGGTCTGAGCCAGCGAGCTGCTCAGGCGCCATGTATCCGGGAGTTCCCATGAACTCACCGGTGGCAGTTAGAGCCTCAAGTTCGAAATACCCTCTCGCAATTCCGAAATCAGTCACAACGACGCGGGGCTCAGGCTCCGAAGGAACTAACATCACGTTTGCCGGTTTGAGATCGCCATGTACTATCCCTGCATCGTGGGCGGCGTCAAGGGCAGCGGCTACTTGGCGGAGAAAGGCGAGCGCCGTTACCGGATCAACTGGGCCGCTCCGCTCCAGGAAGGCGGAAAGCGGCTCGCCTCGGAGAAGTTCCATTGTCAGGAAAGCAAGTGTTCCGCCAGGGCCGCTGATCTGTCCAAAATCGAAGATTCGACAGACGTTTGGGTGTGTGACCCTGCGCGCCAGTTGCACCTCGCGTTTAAAGCGCGCACTCGCCTTCTCAGACTCGGCCAGCGGCGCTCTGAGGGTCTTGAGCGCGATCCGCTCCTGCAATAGCGTGTCTGTGGCCTCATAAACCTCGCCCATGCCACCGGTGCCAAGCAGATGAACTATGCGGTACCGATGCGCAACAACCTCATCTGGCCCAAAACTGAGTTGACTTGATCGTGGTTTTGCGCTGACGCTTCCTAAAGTGCCGATCGCCTCATGCGCTTCTAGCAGCTTTTCAAGGTGGCTCCGCAACTTTCCGTCAGAGCCGCACTCGCGGTCTAGAAGGATCGAGCGTTCCGAGCGCGGCAGGTCAACGGCTTGATTAAATATTGCGCGCGCCTTCTCTAGCTCATCCGAATTCATGCATTCGTCCGGATCTCAAGATAATAACAGCAAAAATCGATGAATCAATGACATGGTCGCCGTGCGAGTGATTTACGCGGGACTATGGCAGCCGAGCTGTAGTAATCGGAAAATGAAGCGAACCCTTATCCTGTTCGGCCCTTTAGAAAGGGAGTCCAGGCAGTTTGCGGCAATGGGCGTCGACGCCGCACCCACGCTTGACATGACGACAACCAGCAAGGCGGGTGCTTAGTTGTCGTGCAACGGGTTATCGACGGGAATTAAGAAAGTTCGCCGTAGGAACTGAACAGGGGGGACCTTATGAAGGAGGAATGTCCATAAATCGGCATTCGAGGGTGTGACGTGTTCATAGAAGCAATTGACGATTGGCCGGCTATGTTGCTGATCCTTTCGAAAGCCGCAAATGAATCCGTTCACGTTGGCAACGAAGTAGAGCGTTGCGTGAGCAAGGGGAAGCGCCTCTACGTTGTCCGTGTCGAGGATGTCCATCCTTCACCGACCTTTGGCATTGTACGTTTCGTCGCGGCAGTGGACAGACGCGTGGCGTGGTCCCATTGAACCTCCCGTGAGAGTCCTAGCTCAGAGTATCCGTGAGGGGCTGGGGCTCGTCCCCGCGCTCTTTGTCCGCTCGCGGTTAACGGCGGTCGATGCTGCTGCGCGCCGCGAGGGATCTCGTTTCCGATATCAAGTAAGGCTGGAGAGCATCAACGAAGGAAATACCGAGGCGATCTGGGCGGGTGCAACGATCCAGTTTTTGAACATTACCACAGAACAGCAGTTAGCCGCACACGACATACACGCCTGGGGGAACGCCGGGACGCAGGTTCTGCAGCCTCTAAAGTTCGCGCCGGGCGAGCTTCTGGGGGCGTTCCTAGACGACGGTAGCTGGGGCAAGAAGCTCGCTCAGAATTTGATGATGGAAGCTGTCGTGCAAGCCTGGAAACCTGGCCAGCAAATAGTGCTCGATGTGGTGATGACATCAGACCTTCCGCGAATGGATATCCAGATTCGCGCTTGGGCTTCCTGGCGACTTCCAGACGGACAGCAACTGACCGACGGAGATCCATCGTGGCAAGAAAAAATCAGATTAGATCAGCAACGCATACCCTGCTACCCACTGAGTGTTGGGTTTAGCCCCTAACTTGTACGGTCGCCCGGTCTTCTCCGAGCTGAGTTGGGCGGGTCAAGTCAGGGAGTAGTGAGGAGTCGGCAAGTGGAGTTTAGCGCCTTCGGACCGTTCGCAGGGAAGCATACAAAGTCGGCTTGCGGGCTCCAGCCCAAGCCCGTTTGTGGCCCGATTGCGATCTAGCGTGAATTGCCTATGAATCGCAATGGCGAGCTTTTGGTTTGTCAGATGCTTCTTCTCACGGTCAGTAACACCCGTGCAGCGTTATACCCTTATATTCTATGATCCCGTGCCGACAATTCGAAGCGGCCCCCGTGGAAGAGATCCTTCCTTTGCTGGCGGCTACCTATCAGTCCGGCCAACTGGTGCCGTTTCTGGGCGCCGGCATGAGCAGGAAGAAGCTGGCCGATTGGAACCACTTCGTCTCAGCCTTGGAGGAGCAGGCTTGCAGTTCGTCGAATAGAGAAGAGCATCTCGAAGTCAGGGCGCAAAGGGCGGCGGAAACGATCAGGAACAGTCAAAGTGACGAGGACTTCTGGGAAATACTCAAAAAGGCCCTGAGAGGCGAGGAGTTTGACAAAGCGGTACCCGAGCAAACCACCGCGCTCGCTGAAATCTACTGGCCGCTTACAATTTCCACGAATTACGATCACCTCTTTTACTGTGCTTGCCGGAAGATTTTCGAAGATCGATTACCACCCATGGTGCTCGGCCGCAGCGCTGAGGATTGTAAGCAACTCCTATCGAGTCTCATGAGTCCATTCGATCGCGAAACTATCTGGCACATACAGGGGTTTCTTGGTGAACGTTGCTGGGCGTGCGAGAAGAGCCCAGCTCTTGATGATATGCACCTTGAACGGCTTCGCTGCGAAATCGTAATCGGCCATTCGGAGTATCGGCGGGCTACCAGCACTGCCATCCATTTCCGGCGCTGTTTCGGAGAAGTCTTTCGCACGCGCTCGTTTCTTTTCTTGGGATCGAGCCTTTCAGAGGAATATTTTTGGAATTTATTTGGTGAAACCTTGGAATTGTGCGGCCCCAGTCCGGTGCCTCACTTCGCTTTTGTATGGAAGAAGAGCAAGATCGATGCCCGATTCTTGGCAGAAGAGATGAATATCACAGCCTGCGAATATGATGATCATCCCGACTTGGTGCAATGGATAAAAAACCTCAAAGCCGCAATAGTGAATCCGAAGGCCCGTGTGAGCAGGTGGTACTGCTCATTGAACGGCAGATCCGCCCTGGAGGTCGTACCGCATGGCGATCTCCCTACTCCCGAACAATCCGAACAGGCGCCCCAAACCGCCGTCGCATTTGTAGTGCGCGCCTATGATGATGGGCAATTTGAACTCGATCAAGAGTTGGTTGAACAAAGGCAGATCTGGGAAGCGAAATTCGCGGGCAGAAGTTTTGAATCGGGTACACGGGTGCTATCACCCGAATCTGGCGTGTTCGCCGTCAGAGCTCGAGTGAGATCTGAGGATCAGCGTGAGATCGATTCGGTCGGCACAGCCATCCGCAAACTCCTTGGGCGACTCGATGAGCACGTGCGCGTTCTGCATCTGCACATGCCCTCGGCGGGTGGAACAGTTCCACCGGTTTATGGATTCATCGAGGCTGTGCGAGCGTTTGGCGAGTGGACGGAGAGTGCTGAGAGGCCGCTCCTCTTAACTGTGCACGCCGGCTTTCAAATTCTCCTAAACCTCACATCCCGCCAGATCGGATTACAGGAATTGTTGACCTCGCGCCTGATGCGCTTCTGGGCGATTCTAAATCCTGGTAAAGGCAAAGAGCCCGTTCGCCGCGTCTTTCATAAAAGCCCCCGTACCCCTTTGCGAGAAGTGCTGGCCGATATACTCGGCGACATCGGAGATCGGGTCAATGAGTGGTCGATCAGCGTCTGCCCAAGCCCGAGGCGCACGACTGAATCCATAGCTCACATAACCCCCTCGATGTCACTGTGCGACGCAGGCGTTGTTTTTGGTTCGGTCCTAACTCTCACACGCGCAAGCCGCGAATCGGGGGCAATCGAGCCTGGAGCAGGGATCTGAAACGCGGCGAGAATTGACTGCGGCTGGCGCAACGTTCACAGGCCTTCACTAGACCGAACTTATACTCTTTGTGAAACCCTGATCATCCAAGCGGTCGATAGCGTTCGTCGAAGATTCGACGTTCGCTGTCCCCAAGTCGGCTTCGAGGAACTCCGTTGTTGCTGGTTGCTGAGTTGCTGATGAATTCCTGCGGGTTACAACCACAGCAACACAGGGCTCGTCTCTTTTTCCAAGCGCACACCTATGGACGTAGGGGCAGCATCTGACTGAACGAGATGGCGGAACATTGAGGCCGACCTATCACGAGCAGTCTGGCAGATGATTGAATGCTGATCGAACAAGCGATCGTTCCGCTTCTGAGGGTTGAAGCTTTTCCATAAGTCGACAAGCCTGTTTCCAGGTGGAGGCGTGTGAAGCGGTTTCAGCTCGCGCAGTCGCTACAGCGGCCTGGTAAAGTCGAGCAGCATCCGCGTACTTACCCATTAACAAAAAGACCTCACCTACGGTAGCTGTCATCCAGTAATCTCCGGCGCGAGGCTCCGCCCCAACGACCTGCTGCACCCGTGCTGCATAGTCCTTCGCCTTTTTAAGGTCGTCGGGTGTTCCCAGCAAGACGCTCTTGGAAGCCGCGTTTATGCCAGTATAGTAGTCGTCGGTCGCCCGCTCGAACGCCTCGGCATACAAATCACGCGATTGCTCCAGATCCCCGCGTTCGCCCGATCTGCTGTATCGATCCATCCACGTGCGCCCGTATATGCCGAGCGTTTCTGGGTCGCGTTCGCCTGCCTCATAGAGCGTCCCCAGAATGCGCTGAGCTTGACGCAAGTCCGAGTCCTTCCCTCGTCGGGCGAGTGCGAGCGCTCGAAGTTGTCGCGGCCTAATGGCACGGGGAAATCGCGTCTCGAGTTGTTCCAGCATGCTGATCGCATCGTCGTTCCGGCCCAATTTAACCATCCCCTCCGCCGCTTTGCACCCTAATGCTGAAGACGTTTCCCAAGCAAGCCCACCCGCGTTGAACATCTCCAGTAGAAGGTCAGGATCCTTGTTTCGAATTGCCGCTCCAATTTCATCGGCCTGATGCTTTGCGATTGCATCTTGCTCGGCAGCAAAATGCGCAGCTTCCGCCGTTAATGGCCGCCCTGTGATCGAGTGCAGAAGCCGAAGGAGTTCGCCGCCGTTCGGGCCGTCAGGGTAGGAGCTAAAATCCAGAAACACGCGACTTGTGGCGAATGTCGGGAGCTTAGCAGTATCGAGGCGAACAGGTACAAAGCAGAATCCCCTCCTCTCACCGGCTTGCCGCTCCAGCGTTTCGTATTCACGACGCACCCACTCCGATTCTGCCGTCGCTGAGGACCATACTAGAACGCCGGCTTGACTTCGCTCGAGTCCTTCTTCGAGGACACGAATTAACTGATCCCCACCTGTGAGCACAACTTGGTCCAAGAACACCTCGAACCCTTGTTGATGAAGGACGTCATACAGGTTCAGGACCCATGTTCTGTTCACTGACCGATATGAGAGAAAAACATTCCACTTTTCCCCTCTTTCAAGAGTTCGAGGTTTTGGGGCGAGCCGGAGCCACCGTTCCGAGGGTGCCATAGCAACAGATTTTATATCGGTTCCGATTGCGACCGAAAAATCACGTTGTTCTTGCGCCTCCGTATGACAAGGTTCCTGCCCTCTTGACATGGGGCTCCTCGAAGCCGACTTGGGGCTCGGCCCACGGTACACTCGGGCGAATAGTCGCAAGAAGTCGGCTGGGCGGTTTAGAGCAATCCCACTCGAAGCCGAGGTCGAGAACGCTTCTGCCAGTTTGACTGTATCCACGGCGCTCACCTCCGCCCTACACGCCCATTTGCTCAGGTCAACTTCGCTTACATCGGTCAGTGAAGATTGCGAAAAGTCGGGCCGATGTCACCCGCTAGCAAAGTCTTTCGGACAGCTGAGTTGGAATGGACTTACGAACGCGCTGTGGATCAACCAATCGAACGTAGTCAAAGAACTTCGCGTCAGCGGAATGGCGATTTGCTCAGGTGCATCGCCGAGTATCTAGCGGTAGGCTAAGTCGGCCGTCAGTGATTACCTCGACACCGTCAACCCGAACGGTTGATCGCAAGATTGTAAAGTCTGTTCGAATACTGGAATCAATCTCGCCCCCCATCGTCACATTATTTCCGATGCCGAAACTGATCGCACCTTGCGCGCAGCTATCACGTGAAATATCTCCCGATAGCTTTCGTATGCGTGCGTTTAGCCCAATCGAAAATTGACAAACCAGATTCCACTGATTATCGTGGATAATTTCAGCACGGTGGGCGATTTCACCAAGATAATAGGATAGCCGCCCGCTCCGATTGTGCGAAGCCTTTGATAACCGGCCTGAATCGACAAAAACTTCAAGTTCTTCTGCGGCATTGACTACCAACCCGGGAGCGCTTCCGCTAATGCAAAGCGATCCTGACACCTTCCGCGGAGACACGGGGATCGACACTTTACCCAGTCTGGCATTAGCCCAAGCGCCAACTGCAATATTCATTGAGCTCGTAAATACTTTGTTCGGTGGTAGCAGACCGAATTGCAATTCAGATCGGGCACCTGCTGCACTATAAGTAATTACCTCAAGATGTGCTGCTCTGCCAAGAATCGATTCGATCCGCGCAGCAGCTTGATTAATCTGTTTAGTGTCGTAGTCAGATATAGAGCTGAGCAATTCGTTGCTGATTCCTGGTAAGTGCCCAACTCGACTGTGGTCAGTCGTCACACAGCGAAGTATCTCGTGACGCAGCTTGGTGGTTGCAGTGTCTGCATCCAGGATAATGAGTATGGTGGTAGCTTGGCGGGTCGCGTCGAGTATCCCCTTTGGAAACCGGATATGTTCGGACTTGATGCCATCGCCCATCAGCGCGATCTGTTGTACTCTCGGCAGGTGGATGAAGGCGGTTGCAATATCGTAGTCGTGAATAGCTGCCAGAAAAGAGGGTAAGAATAATTCGAGTGATTCGTCGTGGACCACGACGAGTTCATCTTTCGGCCGCAATGCAAGTGCTTCGCTCAGGAGAATTGAGAACGCGTTCCTGTATCGTAGCCGTGCCTCGCCTCTGCCGCTGGATTCAGGCTCTATGCTTCGGGAACCCTCGTTCCCGCGAAACGCCCGTGGCGCTATAGTTCTGTGAAGTGAAACAGCGACATCTGCTTCCAGACGCCCTGGATCTCGATAGAAGAACCCGCAACTCGAGCGCCGCAAGTTCGCCTTGAATCGGTTCAGCCTTTCGAGGACGCCTCCATCGAATAAACCCTCGATTAAGCTTACTGGCCACGGCGCGTCCTCGTGGAGAAGGAACGCCAGCACTGGAATCCCGAGTTCTCTGGCGTAGTCAACTTCGATCCAAGTTATACTTTTCTCCCCGTCCCCTCCGTCTATGGGATCTGGAATCCAGCCATAACGATGAGCTACGAGTACAACCATCCCATCGCAGCGGCTGATTTCATCTTTACAGTCGCTGACCGAAGGCCTCCCAGAAGCGGCCCAAAATCGGTGATCTATCGCAGTCCACCCGAGTCTTCGCGCTACGCGACCAACGGAATCCGAGTATTCAGCTAAGTCTTCGGCCGTGTAAGCGATGAAGATTCTTGCCACAAACGATTTTGGGTCCATTCTGTGAGCTAACGGTCCGGCGAGCTATGAGCGCGCCACGCACGCAAATCTACTTGAAATGCGATGTCCGATTCCCCGAGCCCGGAGGTGGATCATCTCTAGTCTCAGCTATGCTAACAAAGTCATGCCGACGTTGCCGTAAAGCCGCACTTTACCAATGGCGTCTCTCAGCTCAGTGGTATAAGATATCGTTCAACGAAGCCGTGTACTCGGCTGTGCAAGACCTGTACCTATCCCGTCATATCTCGATCGGCGGGACAGAAACGGGCTTGGGTCTTCCAGGCGGGAGTGCCTGAGTCGGCGGCCCAGGCCCACTTGGTACTGCTCACCCCGTCATCGTGCTTGCACGTTAGCGGCAATCGCGGGATCGGTTCTAAAGAAATCGGTACGGGGGAACTTTGGCGTTGCGGAGCGAGTGAGTCTCCTTGCAAACCAGGCACTGAGAATACTTCATGATTTCCTGAGAATTAGAGATCAAGTTCGCCCTGGTTTCTCGACATAAATATGCTTCTTCGATCCACCGCGCCAGTTCCTCTGCCGTGTTTGGAGCGGCGTGATATCCGGCGTAGCAGTTTCCCGAAGCGTTCCAGTTCTCCTTCAACCTGGGAGGGAGATGCGCACTATCGCCCTGATAAGGAAGCAGCACTACAAGTAATCCATTGGGCTTGCAATCGATCCCCTGCCGAAGCGATGCTTTGATTTCCCAATCTACATGCCGCCGACTGTGCGTGCAACTGCCGATCAGGACCATTGTTACTGTTCAGTCCGCTATCTGCTCCTGTCGTATCTTTCCGATGACATACTGTGCATTTTGGCTGTTGATAACTTCGCTCCCGCAAGCTCCGACAATCTGCGGGATGAACACCTTCTGCTGAAGGCCCCAATAGTTCACAAAGTTCTCCACGTGGGATTTGTCTGCCCGTAAATATGAGATGAATACCTTCCGGCGCACTCGTGGCGGAATCATTCCTGGGATCATCGCATCCTAAATTATCGCGAAAACAGTGATCGAGGCCGCCTTTCTCGTGATTGTCCGGCAGCGTCCGCCAATCCTCTGCTCCTCGTATCCGAATGGCTCCCCGATATGGATTTGCTCCAGGATTAACGTCTCAACTACGTCCCTCCGCGTGGCGGTCCACACACGGGCTTCTATGACATAGCGGCCGAGTATTTACGTACACTCCGCTTGCGGCGGTTAAACCGGCATGTTGGAAACTGGCCATGCCGCATAGATCCCCCCTGACGGGTCGTGTTTACGAATCTAAGTTGAGGGGAAGTCGGCTATGCTTCACTGTGCACGTGGCGGCAGGGTTCGTGGCCGTTATCCGCTAATATCGCTAGCTATTTTCTCCAATTTTGCGACCTGAACTCTCTGAACGATGCCTAGCTGATGAGGTACAGCAGAACAACTTCCGGATGCCCGACCACCCGGGAACAACTCGGAAGTTGGAAAGGCTGGGAGAATCGAGCGCTCTTATCTCAGCAAAGCAGTTCTTTCCGGCAGATCGTCATCGACGTTGCACCGTAGACCGGATCGGGCGAGTTGGTTTTCTGGGTGTGTATACTAAGATCACTATGCCTAGCGATCGGAGTCTCATTCTTGCCTGAACGGAATTCCGCGCAATCTGCACTCGACTTGCTCGTGTTGACTATTGTCGACCGCAGAGGGCCGCTGCACGGCTATGGAATTGCCACTGCGATTGAGGAATTGTCTCAAGAGGCTCTGCGTATCGAGGAGGGGTCGCTTTATCCCGCGCTCCATCGAATGGAGGAACTCGGATGGATCATGGCCGAATGGAAACTAAGCGAGACGAATCGCCGTGCACGCTTCTATCGCATCACGAAAGCCGGGAAGAGGCAGTTGGCATCCGAATCGGAGCGCTGGGCGAGCTTATCGAGCGGCGTTTCGCGCATATTGCGTTACGCATAGTAACGATTTGGGGAATTGGTTATGTCCTGGCTATCGCGACTCAAGAATGCACTGCATCCGCGCAGGCTGGATGAAGACTTGGGCTATGAGTTCAGAGATCACTTGGAGCGCCGCGCTGCTGCTTTGCACTCGACGGGGCTCAGCCGTGAAGAAGCTCAACGGCAGGCGCGGGCGCGTTTTGGAAACGTGACCCGTCTACGGGAAGAGAGCCGCACATTTCGTCTTTGGAATTGGCTGGACGCAACCGTTCAGGATGTGCGCTACGGCTGGCGCGGCATGTCGAAGGCACCTGTGTTTGCCACGACAGCCGTGCTGTCCCTAGCCTTGGCAATCGGGGCAAACACGGCCATCTATTCGATTGTGGATGCGGCAATGCTGCGGCCGCTGCCGGTTTATAAACCGGATCAATTGTTCACGCTCTCCTGGCCAGAGCCAGCGAACCCTGGAACTGCGGGCGGGACAGAAAGGAACTCATTCAGCTATCCGGAGTTTCTACGTTTCGTCGACGCAACCAAATCGGTTGCACGCCTAGGATTTTTTAGCGGACCGTTTCGCACGGAAATGACGGCGCTCAAACCAGACGCTCCCATCGAAAAAATCAACCGAGCGTGGGTTTCCGGAGAAGCCTTTGACATTTTGGGCGTTCGGCCAATCATCGGTCGACTCTTTTCCAAGGAAGAAGACCGCGTCCCGCAAGGCCGCGCGCTGGCTGTTATCAGTTACGACTTCTGGCAAAAGCGCTTCCAGCGAGATCCCAAGATTCTAGGGCAAAGAGTCTCACTGGACGGACAGGAGGTCGAGATTATTGGGGTGGCGCAGGAGGGGTTTTGGGGAGTGGAACCTGGAAAATTTGTGGACGTGTGGGTCCCAGGCACTCTGCATGACCCACATGTCCTGACAAATCCGGGCGCATATTGGTTACAGATTATCGGCCGCTTTGCGCCGGGCATCTCGCCCGAGCGGGTACAATCGCGCGTTCAGCCTCCTTTCCACGATTTTCAAGGCCAGCTTGTGAAGCTGTTTCCGGCCCTGCCCGAGGGTATTAAGAGGCAATTCCTAGAAAGCAAGATTCGTGTGCACTCCGGCTCCCGTGGAATATCTGGAATGTACGATTTTCAAAAGACATTTTCGCGCCCGTTATGGATCGTGTTTAGCGTCGCGGCTGGAATATTTCTGAGCGCGTGCGCCAACATAGCTAGCCTGCTGCTTGCGCGTTCGACCGCCCGCGCCACGGAAATGGCAATGCGGGTCGCGCTCGGAGCCGGACGCATGCGGCTCGTCCGGCAGATGCTAACCGAGAGCCTGATCCTTTCGTTTGCGGCCGGAGCTCTGGGTTGGTCGCTGGCGCGAGGTATTGGACCTCTGCTAGTGCGTTTGCTCTCAACCGACGGCAATCCGGTGCAATTCGTCCTGTCGTTAGACAGCCGTGTGCTGTTCTTCTGTATCGCGGTCTCGGCGCTAGCGGCCGTGCTTTTCGGCTTGGCCCCTGCGTGGCAAGCTTCGAATACACAGCCGGTGCGTTCCTTGCGCGCTTCGGTTGGACAGGTTAGCAAGCTGCGGCTCGGAAAATCTATCGTGAGCGTTCAGGTGGCCTGCGCATTCTGCCTGGTCGCAGTGGGCGCCGCGTTCCTATTCAGTCTCGGAAATTTACTCCGCGTCAATCCTGGCTTTGATTCAGAGAATTTGGCTGTGTTGAGTCTCACAACCGAGATGGCCAAGCAGGGTCAGAACTCGGTTATGTGGCTCGACAGCCATCAGCCTGGTCAGGTACGGCTGCGCAATCAGATGTTTGAGCTGCAACAAGCGGTTGCCAGCCGGCGCGGAATTCAGTCGGCCGCAATGGCATGGTGGCTCAACTTCGGCGGTGATGGTTGGATGGAGCAAATTTTTGTACCAGGCGAAGGGCCCTCGAATGCGGAAGAGCTCCTCTTTCCTGTGTCCAGGGACTATTTTGCGACCCTTCGTATCCCACTTTTGGCCGGACGCGATTTCACACGAATCGACGATAGCGCAGGGCAACCTGTGCCAGCCATCGTAAATGAAGCATTCGCCCGGAAATACTTCAAGAGCACAAATGTGCTGGGGCGCGAGTTCAGCTATGTCTCTCGCATGGACAATTCGCGGGCACGCGAGACAATCGTCGGCATCGTTGCAGATACGCGCTATTACAGTCTACGGACGGCCGCCGCCCCGATTGTCTATCTTCCCATCAATGGCAACACCGCCTTCACCCTCTACGTTCGCTCTGCACTCCCGGTAGGCCAAGTTATGCGCATTGTAGAACGCGAAGCGGATCGCATCGGGTCCGGAATGCAAATTCACGAAATCACCACTCTCGAAGCAATTGTGGGAAACACACTGCTGCGCGAGAGACTGCTCGCCGGCATCGGCGGAGCATTTGCCTTCGTCGGGCTTCTTCTAGCTGCTATCGGTCTATTCGGACTCTTGAATTACTCGGTTGGACGGCGCACCAAAGAAATCGGCATTCGTGTGGCGTTAGGCGCGCGCCGCGCCCAAATCTTCGCGCTCGTCCTAAAAGACATAACGGCGCTAACGGGCGCAGGAATGGTCGCCGGCCTAGGCGGAACTTTGGCTATTCTTGCCATCGTGAAGTCTCTGCTATTTGGAATCAAAACGGCCGATCCATTCGTTACCGTGGCCGCCATCGGAGTGTTGATAGCAACCGGCTTTCTCGCCGCCAGCCTGCCCGCTTACCGCGCCGCGACTGTAGATCCGACGCGCGCGCTGCGAGAAGAATAACCTATGCAAAAATCGCGATTGCCTGTCATGTTGGGTGATGGACTCCAGCAGTGATTTCCGAATTCCGCCAGGATTACGGGCCACCCGGAAACAATTTGAAAATGGGCGGGCGAAACAGCTACCGATATTTGTTCTTAACGGGCCGGTCTTTGCACCGGTCTGCGTCAACAGTGCGCCGATCATTTCTTCTTAAGTGTCCACAGGCCCGTTCAGCAGTGCTCTTGTTAGATCCAGCATGTGACCTCCGTCCGGTTCTTCGGAGCCTACGCTTCGAGCGAGCAGTTCAATCTGAGGTGAGCGTTCACCGCGGATCGCAGCAGCGAATAGGTCCGCGATGTAATCGCCGCGGCCGCTGATTTCGATGGACGTACCATCTTCGAAGAACAAAGTTGCTGGATCGCGGATTAGAGTCCTTTCGAGCGCTTCCAGGCGCCGCTTCACGTTCATTTTTCGTCTCGGTTGACTCTAAGATCCTGCTTGGGCTTGAGACGACTCGGCAACCCAGCGTCGTCCCTGGTTCAAGATGTCGACCATACTCATCGAACGGTCGAAGGAGCCACGCTTTACTTGGGCCGGCTTGGTAGCGGTTGGGAATTGCGCCACGCGTCGTTGGCCCGCTTCTATCCGTTCGAGTAGTCTTTGTTCCCGCGGGCTGAGCTCTGTCGGTCCGAAGCGTTGCTCCAGCTGGCCCAATCTCCTATAGATCGTCTTCATCGCGTCACACGCATGGAGGTGATAACGGGCACGGCAGCCAACGCCGCATTGAAGATTCGCGCCGTTTCGCACTCTGCATCCGTAAGTGGCCGTCCAGCTTCTTCAGCTTCAAGCACTGGACCGAGTTGCTCCAATGTTTCGGTTGGGAGCGCCCGCAGAGCAAGCCGCATTCGGATCGTCTCGGGATCTTCCGGAGACGCTGGGGGCAAGATCCGCTCCAACTTCTGGATTCTGCTCTGCAGTCTCGGCATCACCTCGACTTACTCTCCTGTTGCATCGATCGCTCTAAGGCCGCCACACGGACCTCAATATCTTCAATCTCGATCGCTTTCAGCGTGTGATCTAGAACGCTATCAGCGGCGCGTACACGACTGGAAGCGGGTGCATTGGGATCGACCATCACCTTCAGCAACGTCGATACTGCAGCGCTCGAAGCGTGCTGCAGCCGGGCCACTGACTGTCCGAAGGCGGCGCGCCGCGCTTCGCGGTACGCATCCTGGAACTCAGGCAGCTTCAACCAACGCAGCAACGTTTGGTGACCGATACCCGCTGCACGCGCGGCTTCTTCGACATTCCGCTGCGTCATCAATGCCGCGATCGCTTCTTCCTTCTTACGCGTGAATTTTGAACCCGGAGTGATCATCCGAACTCAACCGAACTCAATTCGCCGTCTGTTCTGCAAAATTGACGGAAACTGCACAATCTGCTTGCTTGTGTTTGAAACCGGAGTGATGGATGTCGTGACGCGGATGGAGACCGCGAATTATGATCCTCACAATTAGCAAAGACAACCACATCACGGTGCTTGACTCGATCGCCGAAGCAGAACGGCAGCCCGAAACCGAGCACTTTACGAGCGCGAAGGAACTGGCCAAACTCGCATCCAACTGGCCCACAGCGCGCCTGGTCGAAATCTGGAACCATCTGCCGGGCGCAACCCCCGTGAAGAAGTTCACGGATCGCAACACGGGCGTGAACCGCATCTGGAAAGCGCTTCAGGAACTCACGCCCCCAACAGAAGCTGCGGACCAAGACATCCCGAACGAACCACCGGCGCCGGGTGAGCCCGTTGTCAAAGAGCTGGCTCTGGAAGAGAGCGAACTGCCGGCCGAGGCCGCCCAACACGACGCGCCCCTCACGCCACAAACGCGCGACGTGGCGACACCAGAGGCGAGTCCGACTGAGGAGCCGACCTCGAAGAAACGGGCGCGAAACGCCGCGCCTCGCGAGGGCACCAAGGCCACGATTATCGTGGGGCTTCTGAAGCGAGACGGCGGCGTCAGCTTGCAAGAGTTGATGGACGCGACCGGCTGGCAAAAGCATTCCGTGCGCGGATTTCTGGCCGGGACGGTTGGCAAGAAAATGAAGCTTGCGCTTACGTCGACCAAGAAGGAGGACGGCACGCGCATGTATTCGATCGCCGCTTCTTAGGGTTCGATCAACATTCGTAAAGATGCCGCTCGGGGGTCTTCCCTGAGCGGCTTTTCTCATTTCTAGGCTTAAGTTCATGCCGCCTTGCTCCGTTCGGCCGCAATAGCTTCGAATGTGCGCCCGTCTCCATCCAACACGGCTTGCTTACCTGTCAAACTCTGCCAGCGCTGAACAATGACGTCCACGTACTTTGGATCGAGCTCAATGCCGTAACAGACACGCTCTGTTACTTCGGCGGCCGCGAGTGTGGTCCCACTCCCGAGAAATGGTTCGTACACCAGCTCCCCGCGCCGCGTGTGATTGAGAATTGGGCGCCGCATCAGCTCGATCGGTTTCTGTGTTGGATGATCGAACTTCTGTTCGTCGGAGCCGCCCATGATGAACTTCGGCGAAGGCGAGTCCCATATCGTCGAGTTCTCACCCGCCTTCCCGAACCACGGCGCATTCTTCTTCCGCACATACCAGCAGGGCTCGTGCTGGAACCAATAATGCGTGCGCGTAAGCACCGTCCGGCCTTTGTTCCAGATGATCTGCTGATGATGGATGAACCCGATGCGTAGTAGGCCATCGAGCACTTCGCGCGTGAATCGCGACGCGTGCCAGATGTAGGCGACCTCGAGGCTCGGAACCAGCGCGAACGCGTCCGACCAGTCGGCGCGAGTGTCACCAGAGATCGTAGTTTCGGTATGCCCTTCCGTTCGGTTTTTCATGTAGCTCGCCTCCGCCGGCCCGCAGCCATTCAATCCCGCTCGGTCCCGCCACTCGGAATCCAACTCGATGCCATATGGCGGATCGGTCACCAACAGGAACGGCTTGCGCTCCCCCAGAAGGCGTGCCACATCCTCGGCACTCGTGCAGTCCCCGCACAATACTCGATGCTGGATGCGACTGTCGCCACACACCCAGAGATCGCCAGGGCGCGAAATCGGATTGTCCGGGACGGGCGGAACGGCATTCGCTTTATCCTCATCGACATCAAGAAGTAAATCGTCGAGTTCTTTGGCATCGAAACCCGTGAGGCTCAAGTCGTAATCGGATTCTTTGAGTTCCAACAGTTCCAAAGCGAGCAGTTCTTCATCCCATCCTGCATTGAGCGCCAAGCGATTGTCCGCGAGGATGTAGGCGCGCTTCTGCGTTTCGGTCAAATGATCGAGCACGATGACGGGAACTTCGATCAGATTCAGCTTGCGCGCAGCGAGTAACCGACCGTGGCCGGCGAGCACACCTGCCTTGCTGTCCACAAGAATGGGATTGTTGAAGCCGAACTCAGCGATGCTGCCGGCGATCTGAGCGACTTGCGCCTCGGAGTGCGTGCGGGGATTGCGGGCGTACGGGATGAATCGATCCAGTGGCCAGTGCTCCACAGAATTCGCGGAACGAACGGACATAACTTCTGAAGCAAGCGAAGTCTTGGCCATTAAGATCGATCGTGAGCATTTCCGAAGTCAGTCGTCAACAGACATGTAGACTTTCTTTCGGCTTTTAATCGCGTAGAGCGCGGACGGCGCAGAACTCGGGATTCAGAATTTATACTCCGGTCGTGTTCGATACATGCACGGGTTGCCCATTCTTGTAACGACAGGGCCTGACTCAGCCGAGGGGCGCGATGGGCATCCTCCTATATATGAAACAAATGTTGTCTTCTCAGCGAGACGACGACAAGCGCGCAAAACACTGCCCAAGGTGCCCACATTCGCCACCGCACTGAATTGATTGGCCTGATTGTGGGCGGGTGCCGAAATCCACGCGATGCCCATGGCTGCCCATCCTCAAAATGGGGTTTGGACTCCAGTTGGACTCTGACAATACGTTCTCGGCAGCCGGGGAAACTGTAAGTGTTTGAAACGTCTTGGTGGACCTGGACGGGTTCGAACCGTCGACCTCTTCCATGCCATGGAAGCGCGCTCCCAACTGCGCCACAGGCCCACGGGAGGGGAATACGTCCTGAGAATATCACAGCCAAGTACCAGGACGCGGCGCGAGACTCGGGGAGCGAAGTACTATCCGATTTTTGTCGAAAATCTATTGACTGTGGGCGGCAGCGGGCGCACAATCAAACGACGGGAAAACCGGAGCGGCCTTGTTTGCCGCCGCGAACCGGTCAGGTCGCATGAACCAAATTTTTGATCCTGTTTCCGCGTCCGGGCAAGACGCTCTTCTTGGCCG
>Ga0335074_10000682_pt1 | contig 47145 bp, 48 predicted proteins | sample Lox_Sample_23_FD_206715 | JGI IMG/M metagenome (GOLD analysis project Ga0335074, IMG submission 206715) | Soil microbial communities from Loxahatchee National Wildlife Refuge, Florida, United States - Lox_Sample_2.3 | ecosystem: Environmental > Terrestrial > Soil > Wetlands | place: USA...
AATCCTCAGCTTCTCTTCCGCCCGACGAAAGATCCGCCGCTTCCTGACTGACGACACACTCGCATCCATGCGACCCATCGTCAGCCGGCGCTCATCTCCTGTCTAGATGGGAAGACCAGACGCATACCGAGCAGCAGAAGATCCAGAAGGAGATACAACGGGTTCAAAACGAAACCAATAGCAATGGTGGGCCTGCGCCGGTACGCATGGTCGCCAACGGCAGAGTCCTTAGTATCTCCGAGAATCGAACGTGGTGGGACCGGGCTCTGACGGAAGCCAAAATCAAGGATTTCACATGGCACGACCTGCGTCACACCTTTTGTTCGCGCCTAGCCCAGTCCGGCTACAGTTTGAAGGTCATTCAGGAGGCGGCAGGACATAAGAGTATTGTCATGTCTGCGCGATATGCCCACATGGATCAGACGACGCTAAGAAACGCGATGTCGGTGCTTAATACCAAGTGATGGGTTGTCACTGTAAGGCAAGGTGGTCTGGCCTGCCGGCACGCCACAAACCTTCGGTTAACAGCTAGAATTTCGCCATTTTCAGCATTGCTCAGAGTTGCTCTATGCGGCGCAGTTTCAGTGGTTTATACGTCCCGCGATCTCCCCTTGATTTGTGGCGACCACCCACAATTTGCCGCTCTTTTGAACCAGTCTACCCACAAAAGTCCCCACAGTACGATGAGGTGAACCCCTTCATTGAGACAGTTTTCTATCGCTACACTCGCAGCGTTTTCGATTCTGAACCCTTCACCCTTCACCTGACACAGCACTGGGTTCATACAGGTTGACATTCGGCTTTTCGATGGAAGTCACCTCGTTGAATCTCCAAGCCGGGTAGGGGTTTGGGGAAGGGACGGCGTCTGAGTCCCTTCCCCTTCCAGCGCCTTTGTAGTCTTCTGCGGATCTGCCGTGAAAAACCGCAGTGTAGCAGAATGTAGTTCTGCGTTGGTTTTGCCGCGCGCTTGAGCTTCGAATTCCTCTGGCGTTTGGTAACCAAGGGCGGAATGCAGTCGTTTCTGGTTGTAGTAGCCGTCGATGAACTCCTCGATGTGACCGTGCAAATCCTCCAGGTCTCGGTATTTGTTGGCGTAGACTTCCTCACGCTTGAGCGTCTTGATGAAGCTCTCACAACTGGCGTTGTCGTAGGGGTTCGCCGGCCGACTCATGCTCGGAACCATCCCGTGCAGCCTGAGAATCGCGACGTATTCCGCCGAAGCGTACTGCACTCCACGGTCGGAGTGATGCACTACTCCTGGCAGCGGGCGCCGCAGGTCAATCGCGTTCTCGAGCGCTTCGGCCGCCAGGCGGGACGTGAGGGTACGATCCAGCTTCCAGCCCACGACCTTGCGCGAGTAGCCGTCTAAGATCACCGCAAGGTAGACAAATTCGGCTTGCAGTCGGATGTAGGTGATGTCCGCCACCCACAGCTGATCAACCGCGTTGAGCCGCATGCGCCGCGATAGATTCAAGTAGACCTCCAGCGCATGGTTTGAATCCGTGGTGGTCACAAATGCCTTCGGCTGCACCGCGAGGAGGTTATCCTCACGCATGATCCGCGCCACTCGCTTGTGGTTCACCGGCATCCCGTGGCGTTTCAGCTTCGCCGTAACCCGACGGTAGCCATAGCGACGACGGTGCTCGAGTGCCACCTGCTGAATGGCCGACCGTACTTCGGTGTCCTCTTCGCGGGGTACGTGCTCTTTCAAGAACCGGTAGAATCCTGCCCGGCTCACTCTCGCCAACAGACACATTCGCTCGACGCTAAGGCTGCCTTGCATCGGCATCACTTCCCGGATCTGGTCGTAGATGCCGTCCCGCCAGAGTCCTTGCTGCTCTGGCGCCGAGCCTCGACTTTTTGCAAGGCACCTTTGAAAAAATCCACTTCCAGCGTCTTCTCCGCAAGCACACGCTTCAACTCACGCACCTGCTTGCGGAGTTCACGAACCGGAGACGTAACCCTGGCGCTCGACTCACTGGCATGCTCAAGCTGCCGCTGCCACTGATACAAATTGCTGCGGTCGATGCCCAACTCTTTCGCCAGCGCCGACACGCTGGGACAATCCTTCATCCGCTCCACTGCCATCTGCCGGAACGACAAAGGGTACTTGCCGACTCGTCTCTTCGCCACTCGCAGTTCCTTTCCCTGCAAAGTGTTGCAAAGAATTCTGTCTCATTTTGTGGGGTCAGTCCAGGTCTGCCACGCACCCGGGGATCCATGGGCATTTGGCAATGCTTCCTCCGTTGTTAAAGGTGGAAGCATTGTGAGTTTATTAACTCGACCGTGCAAACCAAAAAATGAGTCTAGCGCTGGTCGGGCATAGCGCTTACTCTACGGCGATTTCCTGAATATCGATATCGCTATCCGACTGCAAAATCACATCGTCAAGCTCGCTGTCGTCTAATTCGTCTTCGAGCATGTCACCGTCAATTTTAAGGGTAAGCACCCCGCTCACTCGTAGCGAATAGTCTTCGTCAACATCATAGTAATGCCGATTACGCTCATCGATGCTCATCCGATCCATCTTGTCTTCATCGAGCGAATAATAATCGGCCTTGAAGATCGCATAGTTTAGCGTGCATTCGGCCAGCGCGTCGAACGGAATGCCAATGTCGTCTTCACCGTAATATTCCGTACTGTCAAAGTTGAAGGTGACATCGCTCACTTCTCCGACACCGATGACCATGCCCTCGTTATTGTCGTCCGGAATGCTGGGATGCTGCACGTCTTTTCCGTCCAAGACCCCAACCATCAGAGATTCAAGTTGCTCTGAAAGCCCCTTCTCGATCTTTGGCAAACGACCGAGCAGTCGCTCCCGGTTTGCAGAGCGGTTCTCATTTGCCGAAATTTCGGTCAACGCGTCCTGGCACTCAGGATCTTGAATGAACTCATCAAGCGTGGGGTAGGTGAAGATATTTTCGCACGCATCCGCTGCCGCTCTAAGGGTGTTGTCGGCAACAACGAAATGCAGGCTCTCATGCTGCTTAGCGAGATTAGAGATCGCCAGCCAAATAAAGGCATCGGGGATATCTTGTCGATTTTTGATGCTCTTGTATGGCGGTTCACCGCTAAAGTATCCGTCTAACGCGCCTTGGGCCTCTTCGAGAGAAATTCTGTGGTCGATCGCTTTGACGCTGTTCAGCCACCGGCCAAATTCAGCTTCAGAAGCGTCCTTAGCGCCTGCCGCTTTCACCCTCGCGGCATTGATCGTGTCATTTGCGAAGGTGCCGAATTCATCACCGCCGTTCGTTCGGCGCAATTTCTTCAGAGTTGCGATCATCTCTTTCAGCGGCACTTCGATCTTTTCGCGTTGTTGACCGGTGAACTCCCGCCTGACGACTTCGGGGATGTGAATTTGAACGACGCCGGCTTGCGCGAGCCGAACCAACGCACGGAACGGCGACGAGTCTCTTTTCGCATTACCGGTGTAGATGGAAGTGTCGAGGACCACATGCAGCATTCGGGGCACACCAGACGAGAGTATTCTCTTCAAGAAGAATACAGTAGCGAGGCAATCACACCTGCTGATGTCCCAATCCAGATAAAGCTGCTGGTCCCTGACTCGCCCGCGGAATGGGGCCGTGTGGTAGAAATCTTGCGTTCCCTCTAAACCAGCGAGAGTTGCGTACCATGTTGTCTGACGGAACACCGCTAGGCGGCACCGGCAAGAAGACTACCTGTTTGCTGCCATTTATCTTCTTCACTATGACGATTGCTATGGCCTGGACCAGGACGGTCCTGAATTATGAACAGCTACTCTTTGTTTCCGACAGCCGGATACCCGCCTTCGCACACGTCAGATCGCTCGGCGATGGGCCAGCCCCATTCCGCTACACGTGCTTGACCAATTACTGGATTGAATCCAGCATTGTCGCGGCAGATCGACGAGACGTCCAGCACAAGTGCGCTTATAACGCGATAATGGATTTTATCGCTTGGATTCTGTTGTCCGCCGTGAGCTGTCTCAACGAGATGTGTGCCGCGGACGTTCAGGGCCGTTTGCACTCACCTTTCGACCCTGCATTGTAGATTGCTTCGATTTCTGCTTGAGTCAGATCACGATTGAAGGCTTGCACTTCATCGATAACACCATTCCAAGTTCTGGGATATGAATCGATTGCAAACATTCCTCCCTGTCCGAAAGTCCAAGGCGTGGAGGTCGAATATGGTACCGTCTTTTGTAGAGTTGCGCTTGCCTCTAACACGCCGTTCACGAATAGCTTGAATTCATGGCCGTCGTATTCAGCGGCAAGAAAATAGAAGGCACCCCAAGGGAAAGAATGCTCAGATACGAGCTTGTCAACTCTGGGATTGCCAAACACGAACACGAATCTGGCATCCATTTGCCTCCAAAGCAATTGGACAGGAACCACAGTTGGGGAACCCGTGCCACCGGTGACTTGACCTAGTATTGCAGCCCCCATCGAGTCGTTTGTAGGGATGGCACCGTCCACTCTCACCCATGCCGCCCACGTAAAGACTTGATTCGCTAGGGAAGGCGAGGCCGCAATCTGTATCCACCCCTTGGGGCCAAACGTAAAGCCGTAATCTACCTCGCCTGGCGAGAAGGCAACAGCGTTAGCGCCTGACGGATCGTTTTTCCCCACGATGTCATTCATTTTTCCGTCGCCAGGCCACCAACTCACCAAACCCTTAGGCGGAGTAATGCAATTGTTGGTCGATGTCGTTATGGGGAATGAATAACCCAAGGCCTTGAGCACCTGGAGCGCAGAATCGATCTTGACTCCAATGGCGAAGCTGCGGTCGCCACTAAGCGCATCGTGCATTCCTATGAGTTCCGTGTCATCGTCAAAGATCGGTCCTCCTGAGAAACCTGCCCCCACCGAAACATTTGAATACTCAAATTTCTGTGGATCGCCGTCATGGCTCAACCCTGTCACATTGTTCGGTACCAGGGTCCACTCATTGTTCATGCTCCAAATATGCTGCGTCTCCTGCAGCGCGCTGTTGGCCGCGAACTTGAACACTGGAAATCCGGCTGGCACCCGGGCGCCCGGCGCGGAATCTACCTCGATCACAGCAAGATCTAACGCCGTGCTGTATTTCGGCAGCTGATGCGCTACGTACGGCTTCATCTGATTGTCATGGAAGATGATTGTGATCGAGCGCGCTCCTTGGACAACGTGGAGGGCTGTGAGGATGATGACCGAATCGGGTGTGGACGTGAGAACGACGCCTGTGCCCACCTCCTTGTTTTCTTTTTGCGCCTCAATCCGTACAACTCCACCCTTCAGATCCTCAGCATGCTGCTGCATCAAGGTGCTTGTTTGTGCAATCACCGGAGCGTCTGCGACCACGCACAACAAAACCATCCCCATCATCGCGACCTGTAGCGTACCCCAATATCCTCCACCATTAACGCTCACGGATATGGGTCTCCCGACCCCCCTCGTCATGATAACGTCCTCCGGAATCTGGAGGCACCCAAAATAGGAGGCGGTCGAAGGAGCCACTTCCTATGCCAGCAACAAAGCCGTCAGAGAAACATACCAAACCGATCCTCACCAGCCCTGAACTGGAGCCTGCCAAGGCAGCAGCGCTAGGTACGCTCGTCTCTATGCATTCTCGCCGCGCCTACAAACATGCCATCGACAAATTCATCGCCTGGTATTGCTCCGAGCCGCGGCTTGGATTCAACCGCGTGTTAGTGTTGCGCTATCGCTCGTTCCTCGAATCGCTCTCATTGTCAGCCGCTACGATCAATCTTCATCTCTCCGCGATCCACCGCTTAGCCGATGAGGCAACGGAGAGCAGCATGTTGAGCCCGGAGCTGCTATCGGAATTCGCCGAGTCAAGGGTGTAAAGCGGCTCGGGAGGAGGATTGGCAACTGGCTAACTAGTGATCAGGCCGAATATCTCTTGAATTCCATTCCTCGAAGCACCCTGCGCGGGAGGAGAGACGCGGCGTTGATCGGGCTGCTGCTCGGATGCGGTCTTCGACGATCGGAAGCCGTAGCCCTGCGATTGGATCAGTTTCAACTGAGGGAAGACCATTGGGTCATCGCGGACTTATTGGGCAAGAGTGGACGGCTCCGAACGGTCCCTGTTCCAGATTGGTGTAAGGATCTAATCGATAGTTGGCTTCGCACTTCCGGAGTAACCGAAGGCCAGGTATTCAGGCGAATATGGAAAAACAGGACCGAACTGAGTTTTGGAGTTGGTACCGACGTTGTTTGGACCGCGGTAAAACAATATGCCAAGCGGATCGGCATTGACCATCTTGCGCCGCATGACCTTCGTCGAACTTGTGCTCGGCTCTGCCACGGCGCGGGTGGCGAACTGGAGCAAATTCAGTTTCTTCTCGGCCACGCGTCGGTGCAAACAACCGAAAGGTACATCGGATGCCAGCAGAAGCTCAAAGAAGCAGTCAATGACCGATTCCACATCTCACTAGCCAGGACGGCGTGATAATCCGGTTTATCGGGAACGGCGGAATTGCGCCGGAAGGGTGGCCAGCGAGTCACGGTAAACGTGGCACGGGTCGAACCAAAGAAAAGTGAAACCGGGAGGATCCGGAGTGGTTGCTCCGGATTTCTCCCAGCAAGTTCTACAGAGCGACCGAAGTTAGTCTTCGGTCACAATTGCGATTTTCTCCAGCACCGTCTCCTTATTGACCGGTTCCGGTTAGCTTGATCGATTGCGTAGCCGACGTGCTGTTCAGCGCATTGTCTGTGAGCACGGCGGAGCCACTGATCAAGCCTGTCGAATACGGTGTGAAGACGATGCTCAGGTTGCAGCTCGCGCCGTCCGCCAGCGAGACATTGCTGGTGCAGTCTTCGGGCGTGCCCGAGCCGGGCTCCTGTTTGAAGTTGGCGGCAACGCTCAAGCCGGTTGCATTCAGCGGCTGGTTGCCGATGTTCTGCACCGTAACCGACTGTGGGGCGCTGGCCGCGCCAACAGCGGTAGAGGCAAAGCTGAGCGCCTGCGGCTGCGACTGCTGCACTTCCACCACGTTGTTGTTAAACCAATCGGTGATAAAGACGTCCCCGGCACCATCCAGAGCAACACTGAAAGGCATAACCAGTCCAGTGCCTACGGTGTCTGCGAGCCGGAGGGCGTAACTTCCACCACCTCGCCGAGCCCTTGATCCACGATGTAGACGTCACCCGCAGCGTCCACAGCCAGATTGGTAGGAGCAAGCAGTCCAGTGCCTACGGTGGTCTGCGAGCCGTTGGCGGAGACTTCCACCACCCGCTGGTTGTTGAGATCAGCAATGTATACGTCGCCGAGTCCATCTGTGGCCACACCTGTGGGGTTATTCAGCCCTGTGCCTACTGTGAACTGGGCGCCATCAGTGGCTCGAACCTCTACCACACGGTTGTTGCCGCTGTCGGCGATGAAGACATTGCCCTCACCGTCCACGGTCACACCATCCGGCCTGCTCAATCCGGTGCCTACCGTGCTCTGCGCACTTTCCCCCGGATTCGCACTTTTCGCCAGAATCTTGAGCACCGATCTAGACCTCGAGTTTTCCCGATGATTCTTCATGCTCTCGATCTGGCTGTGCCAAAACCCTCCGCTACGGTTTCCCCGAAAGTTGTTTAATTCCACTGGCATGTTTATGAATGAGTAACTAATTCAGCTTGTGCCAGAAACAGGTGATTTTCGACGCGCTGTCGCAGCGCAAGAGCAAGGGCCCGCGCCTAACGTCCTGGCGTTCCGACCGCAGGTAAAGTCCTCCTCCCTTTGGAGCCTGGCAGCCGGAACTGTCTTGGGTGTAAGGTTGTGGGCGCTGGAGCGACTCCTCTGCGGACCGATATGCTCGTCCGCAGAGGGCGCAGATGCGACGCCCCTCCCCCAGGGTAATCACATCTGGCACTCAACACTACGGCGAGACCTGAACCCTGAAAATTCCCAATTGGTACCCACGGGCCTGCGCGGCGGTAATGCTTCCCCATGCCGATCTGCCAAAGATGCGGTCGATCTCTTGAGCGGCTACACCGCCGCGGGCTCCTGCAGCGATATGTCCTCAGTCTCTTCGGCGTATATCCCTGGCGTTGCAGAAGGTGTCACGTAACCTGCTATAGGAGAGCGCGAAATGGTGGGGCCAAACTGTAAGCTGTTCGCATGCGCCGCAATCGAGTAGACCCGAAGAGCTTCGACCTCACCACACCATGCCCGGAATGCGGATACACGATTCCGCCGGCTGAGATGATGAGGCTGGACCATGAGCACATGCGCTGCCCGAAGTGTGGGAAGGATGTGAAGGAGCCGACGAAGGGCAATGGTTGAGTCCTTCGCCGGCGCAGTGTCGCGCCCTGGGCATCCGCTAGTGGCCTGTCGCAGAGAAAACGTTAGTGGACACGCGAAATGTCAGGCAACTGTGTGCAGCGCAGCTATTGAAATGAAAATGCGAAACTCAATCCGGGTGATAACGAATTCACTGCGACAGGCCACTAGGGCCCTCCTTCATAGTGCGCCTTAAAATTACTGCACAACTCCCTATGCTATTCAGCGAGGAACGTGCAAAATGTCTGCCAACGAGACTGTTGAATCTGTCGGTAAAAGGGTCGAAGGATTAGCGGCCGCGATCACATCACCTGCCAAGCTAGTGGTTGCCGGCTACGTTGTGCTCGCGGTTATGGGCAAAATCAGTACCTCCACGTGCAGTTCTTACTTGTGGCCGGCGCGTTCATCGTGGTTCAGGTGCTACATGACGATTTTCTGAGAATTCTTCTCAACGGGTAGGCGAACCGTCTGACGGCTGATCGCAAGTGATGCGGGCGCTGATGAACTTCCAGCACCGGAACGGCTGGTCCGCATCATTGCCAGGCTGGGCGGAAGTGTCGTTGACGCTGAGAACGACATTCGCCGATGGGACCGCGGCAGCGTCTGGATTGAACCGACGCCGGCGCGGTGGCAAGCCGCTCAGCATGAGGCTAACTACGTGGTCTCGATCGTGAACCTGTTCTGCTTGTTGTATAAGGCCACGTTGTCGTAGTCAAAGAATCCCTGCTGCCCAAGGAGTCCGATGCCGGCGAGGTCCATTCCGGACGTGAACCCAACATAGGACGTAAAGTTGATGCCGAAACCAAGATCAACGGTCACAAATCGCTGGCGATCACGTTTAAGAAGAAATATCTTCACAAAGAAAAGCGACCTGGAACCAATTCTTGCTCTCCCAAAGGCCCGCCCCTCCTCCTCCGCTGAGATCTTTGCGACCTGACAAGAGAATGCAACCGCAGACGGATAGATCTGCGAGTGCCAGTGCGAAGCGGCGCCCTGCCCCGAGGACCACACCATGGTGACAAAGGTACGCCGGGGGAACTAAGCACTGAACATCCCCGATAGTGTGTATTCCTTCAAGCCTGAGCGCTTAGAGATGCGGCACTCTCGGGAGTAAGCTGGTGAGCATGACAATTCCGAAGAATAATTGCCACCGTACCGTATAGGACGGAGAGTAAAGTAACGCGAGGTGCAGCCATGTTTGCCCCGAAAGTCGTTAAGGCACAGACAAACGCCCTCGAAGGTCAGACCAACAAACTGGCGCCCCAGCCCTCGACGCTTGTAGCGCGGCCATTTGGCGGCGGCGCAGCCGAGCAGGCGCACATCCTCCAACGGAGCATCGGCAATCAGCCAACGCTCCGTCTCCTGTCGCAGAGGGCCTCTAGCCAGACTGGCAAAGGAGTCGATGACGACAGCGAGCAAGAGGCGGCCCCGGAAAACATGACAGCCCGAGCGACAGCGCGCGGCGTCTCGTGGGATTTCAGCAAGATTCCGATCTTTCCGCCTGACCGGCCGAATCAACCTCAAGCGCTATTCTCGTTCACTGCACGTCCGCTGCCGGGCCCTGTACAGGCCAAGCTCGTAGTCGGACCGGTCGACGACCCACTGGAGCACGAAGCAGATCGCGCTGCTGGCCAGGTGATGAGCACACTCGATCGCGTGCAGCGCGCTTGCTGTAGCGGCTGCGCTTCGGGTGGATCCTGCGAGAAGGAACTGGTGACGCCGGCGAGCGAGATGGCCAAAGCGCCCCTGGGGGGAGCATGCCCATCGACTCCCGCCGAGCAGCCTGAAGAAGGTCAGCAGTTGCCGGAGAAGCAAGAACAGTCCGCGGTCCAGGGGAAGGCCGCGGCAGGTGGGCTCCACCACAGAGGTCATTTTGAAGCGGGGCTTGCCGCGAGCGCCGGCGACGGTGTTCCCCTGTCCGATCGGACTCGCAGGGGCATGGAGTCGGGCTTCGGCTGGGACTTCGGCGGCGTGCGCGTGCATGCCGAGGAACGCGCGGCCGCGCAAGCACGCTCCATCAACGCGCTCGCGTTCACCACCGGACGCGACATTTACTTTGCCAGCGGCCGCTACGATCCGGACAGCGCCGCCGGAAGCTGGCTGCTCGCGCACGAACTCTCGCACGTGGTACAGCAAGGCAGCACCCGGGGCCGCATCATGCGCTACTCGCTCGACAAATTCCCGGCGGCCGAGGCCACGCGGATGAATGCCGCTATCCCCGAAGCGCAAAGCACGGTGAGCAACTGCCAATACCTCAAGCCCAAGCTGCGCAAAGGTATCCGGGACAGCATTGGCAGTGCCAGCTACAAGTACGATGCAAAGGAGAAGAATTGCGGCGTCGCCTACGGAGGGTTCCTCGGGATTGGCCGGCACATCACAATCGGTCCGGCGGCGTTCGACATGAAACAGTGCTGTTTTCTCAGCTCCACGATCGCCCATGAGAACGGTCATCTGAAGGGGCTCGACGAACCTAAGGCCCGGGCTCTCGAGTGCAATTGCGCCGGGTGCTGCCCGAACGCGGATTGAGACCTTACAGCCAAAGGGCTGGCTTGGTCTCGCGCTCACATTCGCACTCGGAGTTCTGCGTTTATTCATGTGACACTCCTCCATGGATCTGCGATTTCTCGTCCACGGCCAGCACCATGGCGTGATCCGAAGGTTCAGGTAGAGACCCACGATGTCGCGCACCTTCTCCACAAAGAAGGGATCGGTGGAGAGCTTGAAGGTTTTGCTGCGATGCGGCTGGTGGGCAAAGATCTGAAAGACCCGGTGCACCGTGCATTTCGAAAGTCGGTTGACTTCAGCGGCTTGGCGGACGCTCCAATGGGTTCCGGCGGGCGGCTTGGTCTTCAGCGTACGGCGCAGCAGCGTGGCCACCTTGGCGTCAGGAATCGAGCGTGGGCGACCCGGACGAAGCTCGTTGTACAGCCCCTGGATGCGGTGCTCGATAAACGTCCCTTACGGACTGGTGATTTATGCCGGCCAACAGGTGCGGCGCGTCGAATACACGGACGCAAGCCGCATCTGGCTCGCGCAGGTCATCGATGAGGTTCGCAAAGCCCGGACGCTGCCGATAGTTATGCGCAATCATCATATTTCCGGCCGTTGCTCCGGGTGCGGTCTACTGCCGCATTGCGACCAGTCCTTGACTTGATCTGAGGAAGGGCTATCTGCCTGGCCTGCTTTTCTTTTCCCTCCCGTTCTTCCTGCTCCCGGAATGCCTCACGTTCCCTCTTTGCCTCACGTCCGTCGATCAGCTCGGCGTGTTTCGGCGCGAAGATGACTTTTTCACAAAACTCGAGCCGCTGCTTAGGCCACCTTCTCTGCGTAAGCAACGATGGATGCAGGGTACAGAACCGCTTGATCGCGTCATGATGAAAGCGGTAGACAATGCGGCCGTCCTTGCGGTGTTGCTTCTCTGCTTCAAGGAAACCCTGGTTGACCCAGTCGACAACGGTTTTGGGTCGCACTCGCAAGAACAAACAGAGATCCCGCAGTGTGAGAGCCTCGTGGGCCAGACCGGTATGCTCGCGCCGGTATAGAACATTGGAAATGGACTTTGTCGAAATATTGAATTTCTGTGAAGCCTCCTGCATTCCGTGCTCTGCGACGTATTCCAGCACTCGCTCAAAGAGGTGATCAGACCAGGTTGTCCTCTTTGTCGATCCGGGCCGGTGAATTCCATGCTGTTCGAGGAATCGCCAGCAGGCCTTCTTCCCCTTGCCACTGATGCGCATCAGCTGTGCACACAGTGCTGCCGGGCTCGTTGATCGTTGTGCGATGAGCGCCGCCGCCTCTTCAGGCCATGGGAACCGGTTTCGACGCTGGTCGGGAGGTCGTTCGATTCCATACTTTTCCAGGAATCGCCAGCAGTACCGCCTCTCATGTCCCGAAACACGAATCAGCTCGGCACATTTGTCAATTGGGTTCCCTTCTCCAGTTGCGATTTCAACCGCCTCCGGAGGCCACTCCAGAATTCTCCGCTTTTTCTGCATACGCACACCGCCCGTCTCACCCTCCCTATACACAACTCGGCCCAGAAAAGAAGAGGGAGAGATGCATTTTTCTGCAAGTCTTTTGGGGCCACGTGCCCATTAGGTACAGGTCTTGGGCGTTTTGCGACATCTACAGAAAACGAAAATTCGAGAAGACTCGGGCTGACAGTGCCCGTCCATTTGGGTTACAATCTCGCAATTCACCTTCGCGAACGCCAGCGCCTTGCTGTTGATCGAACGACTGAGTGCTTCGCACATAGAACAAGAACCTTCCCCTCCCGCCTCAGGCTGCTTGTTTTCACCATCCGCGATTGTCAGGACCGATGTCATGCGTCACGATGCATCAACGCGAGTGCTGCCTCTATTAAGAAAAGCGCGTCGAGATGGAGGATTTATGACACTCCCACCACAAATTTTTTCTTGTCTAGTGTTGGGCTCATGAAGAAGCGTGAACTCCATCTGATCGATGCGAACGGTGATCCAGTGTCGTCCGCTATTCGCTCGGCCGTCGAGGCCACATTCGATTACTCGGTGACCGAACACCCCGAGATCGACCGTGCCATTTTGGCGAACATGGCTGAACAGCTGGCGGTAAGCATGGAGAAGAACAAGGGGTCCATTGCTTCTGTTCGCCGTTACGCTTATGCTGCCATGCGAGGCAAGGTTCGCGACTGGCTAAGGACAAAGGAAGCAACGGAACTTGCTGTTGGACTTGACCCGGAGCTCGATAAGTGCGCGCGCGCGAGCTATTCGTTCCAGGGCAAAGTCGATCGTAAGATTCTTTTCGAGCAGATGCGTTCCAGGTTAAGTGAGCGCGATCGCCAAATTCTTCTCTTGTTACAGTCACATGCAGGTCCGGCTGACATAGCGGCGGAGTTGGGGATAAATTATGAAGCAGCAGCCAAGGCGAAACAGCGTGTGCTTCAGCGCCTCGCAGAATGCTTCCATGCTGCGAAAAAGGAAAAGCCTCGGCGGTACGCCCGTGTGAAGGACCTGACAAAAGAATGGATCTGATCAAAGAATTCTTTTTAGAGGCGTTCCCGAATCCGGATCGCATCGATTGTCCTTCTGAAGAGACGCTGGCGGCTCTCGCCGAAGAACGGCTTCCGCCCGGCGATCCCGCGCGCCTCCATGTTGTTTCCTGCTCTGAGTGTTATGCCGAATATCGAGGTTACTGCCTGGAGTTTCAGAAGAAACTCCACGCCAGTTTTGAAATCAGGAAGAAAGAACCTTCGATGAAATGGTCGAGCATCGCTGCCGATCTCCGTACTGAGGCCCCAACCAGGCCAAAGCCGTTGCAAGGCATTCGGTTATGGTTCACGGCATTCAGGCGCCGGTATTCACGCTGATGTGCGTTCCAGGTGACGAATGGCTTTTCCTGAGTGACGATCCGCATCCCTTTTGCATTTAGCGAGATAGTGACGCTTCTGGAGGCTTCGATGGGAGCCGGCCCACAAATTTTCTTGTTCATGGGGATGAGACAGCCTTTACGCTCTTGGTAAGCGCGCCTGTGCGCTTTCAGGAGAGTCTATGAAAAGAATCGCCCTTTTAGCAGCCGTCGCTTCCCTGCTAACAGTAACTGCATCAGCGTCAGTGCATGGCGGTGGAAACCCTCCCCCGCCACAGAGCATTACCTCGGATAAAGGCACACCTTTACCAGAGACTGTACACGGTGGCGCCAATCCCCATCCGCCGGCACAGCTCACAGCGAAGTAAGAAGATGGCGCCTCGTCTTGATGAAGACAACGCTCTCCCGGTCCCTGTTCCCCGGGGCAGGAATAGGAGAGAATAGAAGCCGCAGAGCAGCATGAATGTAACGATTTTCGAAGACGTCGTGTGGGCATTAAGCTTTCTTGTGAATGCCTGCTTGTTGCTCGTTCTCGTTGTCAAACAACGTTGGAGGGAGTTTCCGTTTTTTACTACCTGGATGGGCTTTCAGGTCCTGCTGACGGTCGCACTTTTTGCCATCTACCGGCAGGGATCTGCAAAGCTCTACAGCGAAGTCTATTGGTCCACAGGCATACTCGATTTTCTGCTGCAGATCTGTGTTGTGACGGAGATAGCGCGAATCGTCCTTCGTTCCAGGGGAACCTGGATTCACGATTCCCGCAAGCGCTTTATCTTCTTCGCGGTGCTGGGCACCTTGTTCGCTGCTGCCATGACTTTCATCATGCATCCTTCAGCCCACACATCCATCGAGGTGTGGGAAATGCGCGCGGATCTCTTTACCAGCCTGATGTTCTGCGAAGTATTTCTCGCCATGATGGGATCCGCGAACCGTCTTCGTCTTCAGTGGGACACGCACGTGATGGGTCTGGGTGAGGGTTTGCTTGCCTGGGGCAGCATCGCGGTGATTATCGATGCGTTGCACACGTTTCTCGGCAGATATCGCTGGTATGCGCTTCTGGAAGACTTCCGAGGCGTGGTCTGGATCGCTGCTGCCGTGTATTGGATCATCGTGTTTTGGCGGCCACAAAAAGAAAAACCTCCATTATCTCCGGAAATGCAGAAGTATCTCGTTGACCTTCACAGCGGCGTTCAGTACCATCGTTCCGAAGTTGAGGAGAGCGCCTCGCGCCTCCGAAGATAACCCAATGCTGCCCCCACTGGTTTTTTTCACAGTAACGCTGGTTGTCCTCGGACGGATTTACTATCAGCGCCGCCTGACTCGCCGGCTGGTCCAGTGCAACTGGAATGATCTCTTCGGGAAAATCGAAGAGATTCCCCACGTAGCTCTCGCACAGGTCGGGCAGGAATATCTGAATCCTCGTCCCCACCAGATTGCTATCGAACCCTGGGATATCTGGATTGGTTTAGGTGGCTTCGAAGGCATTCGCCGCATGAGGCGGAATGCGCAGGTTCTGATTGCGCTTGCCGCATACGCCGAACGCTGGAACTTCACAGAAAGCGTCATCGTAAGGGAGCGCATGCGCCGTGATGCTCTGCATCTTCGTACGGCCACTTTGCAGATTGCCGCCCGTCTTTTTCTGGGAATCGGTAGGATACGAATGGCCTTCTACCTGCACGAATCGGTGGCATCGTATCACTTGATGACAAAGCGGCTTCTGGCGCTATACCAGACGAGCCATTCTGCTTTGTATCTTCAACTGGCCAGCGCATTGGGTGAAGGCTCCGCATAGCGCGAGTCTGCTTTCTTCCCTTCTCAGCTGACACAGGTTCTGAATTCAATCTGCTCTTAGCGCCTTCATGGGCTCCGTCAGCGATGCTCGCAGAGCCGGGATGATGCATGCCAGGAGAGCAACCAGAACCAGAATGCAACCGGCTCCAACAGCGATGTTGGGATCGAGTGTTGTAAGCACCCCCCAGTGCGAACCGAGCCTGTACAGAGCATAATTCAGCCCTAGCCCCAAAAGTAGCCCGGCTCCCACGCTTACTCCTGATCGCAGAAGAACATCCCCGAGGATATGGCGCCGCTGTGCTCCCAGGGCCAGCCGCACCCCAAACTCCGCGACGCGTAGAGTTACGCCATAGGACACCACACTGTACAGTCCCACACCTGCCAGGACCAATGCGAGGGTCGCAAAGATGCTGGAGAGAACGGCAATCAAATGGGCGCGCGCCCACTCCGGCTGCTGTTGAATTCGCTCACTCATGGAAACAACCGGAGACGAGATCTGTTGCCCTGAATTGACACCCGCAACCTGGCGGCGCACAGCCGTCTCGAGCGTCATCGGGTCCTTCTGGGAACGAACGAATATCTGCACCCAGTCGATCATGTAAAGCGAATAGGGAAAGTAGATTTCCGGTTTAACCGGATCATCGAGTCCATTGTTGCGAGCGTTGCCGACAATGCCGATGATCGGTGTCCAGTCATTGCTGCCGGCAACGGCGATCACTCCGGGAGGGTGATTCTTGAGCTCTGGCACGCGCACCATGTGCCCGAGTGCGTCTCCGTTTGGGAAATAACGTTTCGCGAAGGCTTCGTTCACAACGGCAAGGCGTGCTCCGCGGCTGGTTTCTGTCTCGTCCCACAACCTTCCCTGAAGAAGTGAAATTCCCAATGCGTGGAAGAACTCTGAATCAGCAAAGTTTACATTGAACGTTCGAGAACCCGATGTGTTGCCGGCGACCTCCCCACGGAAGTCCCAGTCGCTGTAAGGGGGGCCGATGACGCCAAGTGATGCCGAGGAAACGCCTGGCGTTTGCGCGACACGATCCCGCAGCTGGCGAAGATAATTGGAGCGCGCTTCCCAAGTGCCATAGCTCGAAGTATGTATGGGTATCGAAAAATCCGCCAGGTGGCTGGGATCATAGCCAAGATCCGTATGCAGCAGGGTTCGAAAATTCTCCACGGTCTCGATGGCCACAGAAAGCAGCAACATCGCAATGGCAACTTGTCCGGCAATGAGGGCAAAATACAACCGCTTCCCCGTGACACTGCCGGCAACCTTTCGCGAACTCGTCTGCAAAATCTCGCGGATATCCGGCTTCGCCAGCTGTAACGCAGGAATTATTCCGAACATGACGCTGGTGGAAACGGCAAGACAGCCGCTGAAGAGAAGGACAGGAACATTGACCGGGATATCAAGGCCGTTTGGAAAGAGCTGCCAGGGAAGCAACGTGGTGGCATATTTTGTGGCCTGGTAGGCAAAAATAACTCCCAGCGCCGCCCCCAGCAGACCGAGAAGGAAACTCTCTGTAAGCAGCTGTCGCACGATGCGTTGGGAGCTCGCGCCTACGGCTGCTCTCACTGCGATCTCCTGCTGCCGCGCCGCGGCGCGCGCCAGCAGCAGGATGGAAACATTCAGGCAGCCGATCACCAGCAGCAGCAAGACGCCGCCAAACACCATGTAGATGGCTCTGCCCAGAGAACGCTGAAAGCGTTCACCGATGCTGTGGACTTCGACACTCGTTTGCTCGAGCAGCGGATGTTCGCGCAGCATCTCTTGAAAGATCGGCTGAATTTCCGCCGCGGCCTGCGCTTTGGTGTAGCCAGGTTTAACGCGCAGCACCGTCATGTAACTGGGAACAGACGCGTCTGTAGTATCGAGCGGGACATAGAGATCCGTGTCCCACCAGGTGAAGCTGCGCGGCATGACGCCGAGGATGGTGTAGCTGCGGCCGTCGAGCCGCACTGCCTGCCCAACAACGGCCGGGTTGCCGTTGAACCGCCGCTTCCAGTACTGATAGCTCAGAACCGCTACTGGCTCCGGAGCGCGTTCTGGCGGATCGTCGGAGGGCAGGAAGGTCCGTCCCAGCATCGCCGGCACGCCGAAAAAAGGAAAGGCATTTCCAGTAAGAAAGACGACATCAGTATCCAGCGGGATGTCGAAGGTGGTGTCGGCCAGATTCTGCTCATCCATTTCGACAACGTCCTCAATCGAACGAGCCGCGCGGAGCTGGCCTATTTGTTCCCGGTAAATATGTGGGGTTTCTTCGATGTCCAGCTTGTCACGGAAGTTGAATTCGATGATCCGCTCAGCATCTCGATAGGGAAAGGGGTGGATCAGTACGCGATGAAGCACACTGAAAACAGTGACGGTGGCCGCTACTCCAAGCGTAAGGGAAAAAATCGCCGGAACGGAAAATCCCGGGTGCTTCCACAGTTGTCGCAGGCCAAAGCCGATGTCCTGAAGGGGGATCGACACGACGCCTCAGCTCGGGAATAAAATGCACCGCACGACTTCGCGTTACTTAAATATAGCCGATCCAGGCAGAGCGATCGTCACCGTTGGCGTGCGTGTCTTCGGTTATGCCTCCGGCCGGCGAGCCGGCTGAAGCGTTTGTTTGTCAAAGTTCCGCAATTGCTTCATCCAGGATTCGAGTCTTGTCTGGCAGCGGGAACAAATGGCAAGATGCCGGGGCCGGTCATGAAGGAAAAGGCTCCGCATATCCAGTCCGAACCGTCTGATTTCGTCCTCTGAGTAACAGATCAACTCCTGCTCGCGGAGGGAGGGAGGGCCGTCCCCTCGCAGCAGTTGCTCTTTTCTCCATGCAAGCATATCCGGAAATTCAATCCGGCGCCTCGGTGCCTCAAGCCATTCGCTGTCATCGCTGACCCACAGGTCCTCCATGCGCGGGCTAGCATTGAGCGCCAGATAGCGGATCACGGCTTCCCGATTCTGAAAGGTCCTTTTCTGGTCCCCCAGGCCGGCGAGGGCAATCGCGCCCAGCTGCATCAGTTCTTCGTCATCATAGAGGTCTGCATGCTCGCGCAACTCGCGCGCCTCCTCTCGGGCGGCGGCAGCGAATTCCGATTCCCTGTCGGCCTTAGCTGCTATCTCGGAGGTCAGCGCCGGCAATTCGATCACCGTTCCCGGCGGACTTTGCCACGCCGCATGATTGACGGTGAACATACTGGGATCGAAGACTTCGAGCAGCGACTCTTTTCTGTCTTCCGGTCCGCGAAAGCGGTTCAGCGTATCCAAAAACCAGCCGAGACTCGACTTCGGGATCGAACGGATCGCCTGTTTATATGCCTCCTCCCGCCAGGCGTCGAAGCATTCCATCAGGGTGCCGGGGAGCATGTATTGGTTCAGTTCCTCAATCATTTTCTGGACATCTGTGTTCAGGTTTTCCATAGGCGGTTCTCTTCTGTTGAGTGTTGTCCTATGGAACTCACTTTCTGTCAAATGGACTCGGAATCCGGGCTATTTCGGGTCGAATGCGCGCAGGAGCCGGCTCTTTGTGCGAAACTCAACCAGCCAGTCACCTCGTTGACCTACTTCGGCCCCCACGCGCCAGTCAAATGCCTCAATCGTCTGTTTCCCCTGCTGCAGTCGCACCCAGTGTTGCCGGCTGGGGTCTGCATGTCGGCCTTCTCTCCTCTCGTGGGCTTGTTTTCCCACGAAAGAAAAGCTCTGTCAAACCGGCCGAGAACCTCGCCTTATCTAGGAGTGGAACCACGCAAAATCCGTGTTTTGCCGTAAAACTCAACCAGAAAATCTCCTTTCATTTGTTCTGTAACTGAAACGTCCCAGCAGAAAACTTCGACGCTGCTTCTTCCCTGCCGTATCCGTGCCCATTTGTTTCTAACGCTCAGAACTTCGGCCATGCGAATCGAGAACGTTGGGGGACGATTCCCTTCTCCGAACGGTTCGAGCAGCAGGAGCTGCTCAAAGAAGTGGCGACCGACAGATGACAAGGGGAGCTCTGCTTCCGCATGAATCCTTTGGCTGCCGCCTCGCACCATCGGTTCTACAGAACGAGCGAACGTCTCCCGGAATTCTTCGATACGATCGACCGCCATCGTCAGGCCGACTGCCTGAGCGTGTCCTCCGAAGCGAAGAAACAGTTCCTTAAGCGGCTTGAGAGTCTCGACCAGGTCGATACCCGGGACGCTTCTTCCTGATCCAATTACTTGACCAGGAATTGTTGAAGGGACGAGCACAACGCTGGGAACCGCATACCTCTCGACGCACTTGCTGGCCAGGAGGCCTGCGATCCCTTTCGGGCTTGTCTCGCGATAAACCACTAACCCAGTGGGAACCTTTGTTCCGACCGACTCCAGCAGCTCTTCAAAATGCGCATTCACGGTGCGCCGACGTTCCATATTCAGTTGATTGAGCCTGTCGACGCTCTGCCGTGCAGCGTTTTCGTTAAGCCCAGCCTCGAACACGGCAAGCGCCTCAACCGGATGGGCCATTCTGCCCGCGGCGTTGATCCGCGGGGCAACGCCGAAGGCCACGTCGCGGGAATCCGGTTGGGACGGATCCGTACAAGCGCTCTTGAGCAACTCTTGTAGTCCTTTGTGCCTCGATCGGGAGAGCTCCGCGAGACCCAGCCTGGCGAGAGTTCGTGTGGCACGCAGCAGCGGCACACAATCGGCGATCGAAGCGATCGCCGCATATGGACTGCAACAGGACAACAGACGCTCAACCTTCGTATCGTTCCAGCCCGCCTTCAGGGCGAGCGCCCATGCAAACATCGCAGCCAGGCCAGCTCCGCAAAACGCATCAGACCACACTGCCGTAGTCTTTGCCTGCTCCTGGATGCGGTGGTGATCGATCACGACGACGTCGATCCCCAGCCGTTGCGCCAATCGCACGGCCGCCCGCGAGTTAATGCCGTTATCCACCGTGATAAGCAGGTCTGTTCCGGTGCACGAAAAGCGATGGACTGCGGTTGAGCTGAGACCGTAGCCCTCATCCCGGTGAGGCAGATAGGTTCTCGGCGCCGCTCCTAAACTATTCAGTATGCCGCGTAAGATATGGGCTCCGAGGATTCCGTCGCAATCGTAGTCGCCATCGATGCTGATGCGTTCGCGTCTCCGGACAGCGCATAGGACACGAGCCGCTGCTTTTTCCATCGACGGAATCGAGAAGGGATCGGGAAGATCGTTCCAGGATGGCGCCTTCAGGAAAGCGTCGATGTCCTCAACGCCGCGTCCGGCAAGCACTTCAAGCAACGGCTGACATAGGAACATCGCTGCCTCCAAAGAAACGCCCGACTATTGAATCGAGCGTGGGAGTTCCTCCGTGGGCATTGTCGTCCCGTGGATAGAAAACTCAGTCAAACAGACGATCGCTGGTGTAGTGGGTCAGTGTCCGGGCTAGCGGCCCATCCGGGAGTTAACAGATCTTCGACTGTCAGATGCCAATGAGCCCCTCAGTTCACGCAGGGCCCTGTCGGCTTCATTTGGCAGCTGAAAGGCACTTGTACGAGAAGCCGACTATACAGACAAGTGGACTCGCTTCGATGGTCAATGAGTGCGTCGGTAGAGATAACTGGCCCAAACCTGCTTGCTCCTTAGTGTTGAGCGAAGCCATTTCAAATCAAGCAGTTTGGCCGGTTATTTCCGCCATAACTGGTCCAATCTGTGCACTCGCCTCTAACATCATCGCTAGGAATGACTTATCCACACGAGGGCATCACGATTGGCCAGTTATGGCGATTGTGCGCTCATTGAGAGTTCAAGGCTCCTCAATGCTCCTTCGGCGAAAGGAGCACTGGGGAAGAGGCGGGGCGATCGCAAAAGGGCAAATCAATGTGTAGCGACGGGAGTTTTAAGAGCGTCAGCTACAGCATCCGCCAGGAGAGTGGTTTTCCGGCCAATGAGTCGGCTCAGTGTGTGCGAATTGTCGTCGAGAGCACCCGCAGCCGCGTTTGCTTCTGCATCGGCAATGACGTGTGCCGCCACTGAAGGGACGAATTTTGCGAGGATCTTCTCGTATTCCTCTTCAGGAAGATTGCGATAAGCGACCTTCTTTCCTAGCTGCTTGCTCACCTCCGCAGCCAGTTCAGAACGCGTGTAGGGAAAATCGCCGCCAAGCTCGTAAATCGTATTGTCATGGCCCTCCCCCGTGAGGACGGAGACCGCGGCCTCAGCGTAATCGGCCCGAGCCGCCGCGGCATACCTTCCGTCGCCCGAAGCGCCGATAAATGCTCCGCTTTCGATGGCAAAAGGGATGGCTGCCGTCTGATTCTCGAAATACCACCCGTTACGCAACAGTGAGAATGCCATTCCGCTGGCGCGGAGATAACGCTCCGTAGCCAGATGCTCCACCGCAATCTTCAGGGGAGACGTGTCGGCGTGCAGCAAGCTCGTGTACACGACGAATCCTATCCCCGCTCTCTTCGCGGCATCGATCACGGCCTTGTGCTGCACTTCATAATGGCCAATATCATTGCTTGATATCAACAGCAACTTCGCCGCTCCCTGAAGCGCGGTCTCCAGTGATTTCGGCTGCTTATAGTCGGCCATGCGCACCTGGACACCGCGTTCTGCCAGGTCATGAGCTTTCTCGGGTGTACGAACGGCGGCAACGATTTCCGACGCCGGCACTTTCTTCAAAAGGCCATCGATCACCAGTCTCCCGAGATGTCCCGTGGCTCCAGTCACAACAATCATTTTTCTCCTCCTCGGCCCACCTGGACCGCATAAACCAGCGTACTCTTTGATGCTTACTTTGCGTAAGTACATACCTTGAAGTAAGCTGTATAAATGCCGTGGCCAAAAAGTACCAAGACAACCCGCATCCCCAAAGGAAATCTGTTTGCGGCCGACTGTCCGACGCGATTCATCCTTGACGACGTAACCTCGCGATGGGGATCACTTGTCGTAGTTCTGCTCCTGGAACAGAGCTATCGCTTCAGCGAACTCGCATATCTCATCGGCGGCGTGAGCGAGAAGATGTTGGCGCAGACATTACGGACCTTGGAAGAAGACGGCTTCGTTCTGCGTACAGTGCACGCAACCAAGCCGCCTAAGGTGGAGTACAGTTTGACAGCTTTTGGACGCGAGTTGGGTGAGCGCCTCCATGCCTTGACAATGTTCGTGCATCGAAACGCCGAACGCGCGATGGCAAATCGAGCTAAAGCTCGCGAGAAGCCGGCGTAAGACGTGAGATGTTGATATTTGCAACGGAAAGCCGTCAGCACTGATTCAGTGGATGCCCACAGAGCAAAGCGCTGATCTGGCCGGATGGATTCGGCCATAGGCAGAGGTTTACAGCGCAGTGATTGTGGGTTTGATAAGAGTGAAATATGCACCTCAGACCACCTCTCCTACATACAAAATCCAAGAGCATCGCGGTCATGGTGGTTTGCCCTACCTCGATGAGATATCCATCCGGGTCGCGCATGTAGCACCGCAATTCGGTTGCGTGCACTTTCGGCTCAGTGATGAATTTTGCCCCCCGCGAAGACCAGAGCTGGTAGTAGTGTCGGATATCGGTCACACGAAGGTTCAGGAAGATGCTCAGGACGTTTTGATCTCGAAGTGGCGAAGCGACGACTTCGGGTTTGTCGTCCGTCGAGCCTCCTCCGCCGTTGATCGTCAGCCAGACGTTCCCGCGCCGAAGAAACGTCGGTTCGCCATCGCGCAGCACCGTTGCACCGAGGACGTCGCGATAGAACGCCACCGAGCGCGGTATGTCTGCGACGATGAGAGTGTTGGTGACGACGAATTTGAGTTCAGCAGTCTGATCTGGATGCGCTGCCACGATAGCCTCCCCTTCCAGCCATCTGTCTCCGCTGACGCCGAAATCAACCGGGAGTAGAGGCAATGACTGACCGCATAAAACGAATCTAAGGCTGGTATCCGTCCGCGATCCAGCGACCAAACAGGTCAATGCGTTCCTGAGGCCAGGGACCTTCTCCCCTTGGCTGTGGCGGTGGCATCACGGCGCCCCCGATACCTCGAATTCGGTCATAGATAGCAGCCGCGTGTGCCTTCACGTCGTCATAATTTGACAGGTTGAATGCCTTACTCATGGCGCGAATGTCGCGTTCCGTGAAGAGTGGGAGAATGTCATCTCGAAAGCTTGTCGGTTTATCCATCAGAGAACCTCGAAGATGCTATAAAGCGGGCCGTCGGCAAACCGGTGGCCTACGCCGACGGCGATGATGCGATTGATCCAATCGTATTGCGCGGCGCTGGTTTCAAAGATGGGGCTCATGCGGAAATAGTAACTGCTGGGGTCTACCGCTTCGCCTTTATCTAGCTTTTCGATGACGTCGGGCGTACCGGCGCGCAAGCATGTGTACGTCATGACGATCAGGGCGCCATCGGTTGTTTTGAGCAAAAGCCGGACGTCGAGTTTGATGCACGAATCCGTGCGCACCGTCTGCCAGTCATTTCCGCTGACGACTTCACCGGAAAGGCGCTCGCCCTCGAATGTCCCTCCCGGAACCACGCCGATCCGACGGAATCCGTTGGGAGTTTGACCGACGACGAAAAGGGGCGGCACTTGCTCGCGCAGGACGAACAATGGACGAGTCCGCACGCTCTTAAGAGTTTCGGGTAATGCCTGGCTCAACAAAGTGGACACGATGTTCTCCTTTCCATGGCGATTTTCCGAAGGGGTCGAGCTCAAAGCCAGGGTTCTGAAATGCCAGGCTAGGCGCCGGCGGAGAGAAACGGAATTAGAGACGTGGCAAGCGCCTCGGGCTGCTCTTCAGGAACAAAGTGGCCAGAGTCGGAAATCACAACAGACTTTACGTCATTAAAGTAAGGCTGCAAGGACTCTCCCATCGTCGGAATAGAGTATTGACCGCCGACTGCGAGAAGGCGGACGGGAATCTTGCTGGTGAACTGTTTCTTGTTGAATTCCATGTCATTGATAATGTTGCGGCAATAGTCGAAGGCGGCGTCCATTCGCCCTGGTCGCGCGTAGGCTCGCACATAGGCAGCTACGTCGCTCGGGGGGATCGATCCCGGCTTATAGACCTTGTTCTTGTACCACCATCCGACATAGATGTCCTCTTTCCCTTTGGTGAGTTCGGCCGGCAAATCAGGAAGCTCTTGGAAAATAAAGCACCACTTCCTCTTATAGTCAGAGATCTGAATGTCGTTCAGCAGGGTGATCCCCGGGATTCCTGCCTCCATGAGCGTGAGCGACTTGAAATCGCCCGGGAAGAGAAGCGCCCAGCTGTACGCACACCATGCGCCAAAATCGTGAGCAACAACGTGCAGCGGTACGCCCTGATTCGCCGCAAACTCGTGAAAGACTCTGGCGACATTCTCGGTTGTTGCCGGGGCCGAAAGAAACCCTGAATCCCCGAAGCTTGGCAGGTCGGCCGGTATTGTCTGAAACGTCGGGGATAACAACGGAATTACCCTATTCCACGACCTCCGCGTCTGCGGAAAGCCTGATATCAGCAGTACTTTCTCTCCATTGCCGATTCGGTCGAAGGCAATCTTTTTCGCTTCACTCTTTGCATCGAGGGGGCCAGAACCGGGAGTGTACTCCGAATCTGACCTGGCGCGCGGGGCGGCTGCGCCGGTCGCGTCGAGACCGAGGCCGACGCTCAAGGCGCTGGCGAACGCGACGCCGCCCCTCAAGAGCTCACGCCGATTCATTGACCCATTGCCGATGATAAGTTCCTTCGCTCCCGATTGGTCATTTCTGTAACGCTCCATGAGAATTCTCCTTCCTATGCCAGCCTGGGTTGGTTTGGTTATGGAGTGCAGCTAACTGTTGTCGCACGCCTCGTCAAATCCCGATATGGCCGTTTAAGCCTACTTCGCAGCAACGCTCATTTCGCCTTTTTCTTTCTCCGCCACCAAGGCACGAACGACGCAGGGAATTTCGCCCTGTCGAGCAGCAGGTAGCCGTCCGCCGAAGGCAGGATCGGCAGTACAGGCGCGTCAGGAGGCGGACCTTTAATCAACAAGGAAATGGACTCACCCCTGTCGGGCGCAAAGGCCGCGATATATACCAGCCCCGCCACCTTCGGATCGTTGCCAGCTTCGGTAAATGACAGCCCCACCATATCATTCCTATGCTGAAAAATGATCGTCAGCGCACTGCAGATGATTCATGTTCTGACACCGATTGCCATTGCGCTGTCATGCCTCGCTCGCTGCAGTGACGAAATTGATCGAGAGAATCAGACTTCCACCTCACCTCCGTTCGGATCACTCTGAAATTTCCAAGTGCCACCAGAACGGAAGCTTGAGGCAGTACAAAACGTATCCTCCATGAACTGCATGTAGACAACTTTGCCGTCGGTCACCTTGCAAAATATCGAAAAAGGTGTCGTGATCGTTTTCCGCAGCTTGGTTGAGGTATAGGTAAAGCGGCCGAATACAGCGACGTTCTCCCCCTCACTAAAGATTGCTTCAGGGGTAAACGAGTCGACGCGCCAGTAACGAGCGACATCGTGGAACGTTTTGCTGATGGCATCCACGCCGTGACCAGTGCCGCACCACGGCATAACTTTGTGCAGATCGGGATTGCTGTAATTCAGCGAAACATAGGTGACATCGGGCGCACAAAGGTCGCTAACCACCTTCGGGTCACGAATTGACTGCAGCAATTTTCGCACGATTTCCTTTGGTTCACGGGCCATTACGTTTCTCCTTTCGATCAACGACATCCTGAACGGACGGCGTCGAGCCTGGCGGATGAAGCAGAGCACCACTTGTGGCGCTCTGCTTCAAGCCGCATTAAGCTACCAGCACGATCTTGCCGGCAACGCCCTTTTCCATGGCGATGTGACCCTGACGTGCTTCTTTGAGCGGCAGCCTCTGCGCAATCGGAACCTTCATGCGGCCATCTCTCACGGCTTCCGCCATGTACACCAGCGTCTTCGGATCCTGTTTCGACACAAATGCGACGACCCGGACGGACGGGTACGCCTTGGCGTTGTCCGGCACTCCCGTGACCGAAGCGTAGGTCCCGCCTTCCTTCACCTTACTGAGGAGCAACTCGGCGGTCTTTCCGCGGACTGTATTCGCTACAACGTCGACCGGAGCGAGGGCCTGGACGTCAGCCACATCATCGAGAGCCACGACCTGGTCGACGCCGAGCCCTCTCGCCTCTGGCAGTTGATCCTTACGAACCCCGGCTATCACGATGGCTCTCAGGTCCCTCGCCGTACACGCGGCCGCGCGGGCAACGCTGCCGACGGCCCCCGACACCAGAATCGTTTGGCCTCGCTGGATCCCGCTGGCCTTTGAAATCAGCTGGCTGCCTGTTATCGTGACAAGTGGTAAGGCCGCGGCATCGACCAGATCAAGGCCTTTCGGAATCTTTGCAAGGATGTCGGTCTTGACCGCGCAGAGCTCTGCATACGTGTGGAATGCCCAAGCGAAAACACGATCGCCAACGGCAAAATCCGTGACGCCGGGCCCGAGCTTGACCACGGTCCCTGAAACGTCCCACCCAATCACGACGGGAAATTCCAGCGGGAAAAATGCCTTGGTCTCTCCGGAACGTTGCTTCAGATCGACAGGGTTTATGCTGGCCGCCGCTACCTTGATCAGAACTTCGCCGCGTCCGGGTGTTGGATCTGGATAGTCACCGTAGTCCAGCACCTCGGGGCCACCGTACTCCTTCATCACAATTGCTTTCATCGGCTCTCTCCTGCCAGGTGCATTTGGCGACTACCAATATGCTCCGCTAGATGTCTTGATGTCAAGATACGAGTGTGAGATTCTTTACGGCGATACACTTTTTTCTATGGAGACCATGACTGACGGCACCTCAAAGAAAATCAATGCTCGCGACCTTTTCCTGGTCCTGCAAAAGACTTACAGGACGATGCTTGTCCGAGTGGAAGAGAGTAAGAAGAAATTGGGTTTGGGAGATTCGGACTTTCGGGTCCTGGAGGCCTTATTTCACCAGGGACCGCTGCCCGTAAATGTGATCGGCGAAATGATCGACCTGACCACTGGTTCGATCACCACTGCTGTGGATCGCATGGAGGCTAAGTGGCTCGTCGTGCGTAAACACCATCCGAATGACGGCCGGATCCGGCTGGTCGAACTCACACCAAAGGGTCGCAGATTGATCGAAAAGGCTTGCGCCCAGTTCGCGGCGGATATGGATAATGCCTTCGGTTCCTTGTCGCGGGAAGAACGGTACACTCTGGTCGAGTTGCTGAAACGGCTCGGTGCCCAGGAAGGTGAGGCAGGCCGGTCGAGTCGCTGATCTACGACCGTAACAAAATACCGCTTCAGCGACCCGCAGGCTCGTTCCTGCTTCGAACGGGTCGGTGGACGCGATGACCAGCCACAGTTGACGAATGATGGTCGGCGAATTACCTTGACATCGAGGAGTCGTTCGCCATGACTACGAATGAACAGGCAGTCGCTGAAGTTCTTGCTGCTTACAATGTCGCTCTGAATTCGTCCGATACGAACGCAGTAATGCCTCTCTATATGGATGACGGCGTCTTCATGCCTCCTTACAGCCCTTCGGCAGTCGGGTTGGCGGCTATACGGAATGCCTATAATGCCGTCTTCGCCGCCATCCGGCTCACCGTAAAGTTCGACACTGCAGAAATCGTTGAAATGAGCCCGGACTGGGTCTTCGCCCGCACGAACTCCACCGGCACCACCCTGAACCATGCGACGGGCAAGACCAACGCCGAAGGAAACCAGGAACTCTTCATCTTCCGAAAAGATCGTGATGGCAAGTTCAAAATAGCGCGATATAGCTTTTCGACCACTAACCCACAGAGTAAATAGCGAGGCCATCCGCGCGACTTTAGCATCCCGAGGTTAAGCCATGGGCATAATGAGAGCCGCAGTCATGTATGCGCCGGGCGGACCGGAGGTTCTGAAACTTGAAAGCCGGCCGGTTCCGACACCTCAGTCTGGGCAGGTTCTGATCCGGGTCAAGGCATTCGGCCTGAACCGATCGGAGTTATTCACCCGGCAAGGCCTCTCCCCAGATGTACATTTCCCGCGCATCCTTGGGATCGAAGCCGTCGGCATTGTTGAAGAAGCTCCCGGCGGCGAGTTTCAGAAGGGCGATACTGTCGCCACTGTAATGGGCGGCATGGGGCGTCAGTTCGACGGCAGCTATGCGGAGTACACGTGTGTGCCCGTCAAGCAGGTGCAAGTGGTGCATAGCCAGCTTCCGTGGGAAACACTGGGAGCCATCCCCGAGATGCTGCAGACCGCCTGGGGTTCGATCTTCAAGTCACTGGCATTGAAGAAGGACGAGCGCCTTGTGGTGCGCGGCGGAACGACCTCCGTGGGGCTCGCAGCCGCAGCGATTGCGAAGAAATTCGGGGCTCATGTGGCCTCGACCACCCGCAATCCGGAACGCGAAACCCTCCTCCGAAAGAGTGGTGCTGACCAAGTGTTCATCGATTCCGGGGCCATTGCAGCCGAGGTTCGCAAAGTCTATCCGAACGGAGTCGACAAGGTGCTGGAACTGGTGGGTACCACCTCGCTGAAGGATTCCCTTCTCTGCGCGAGGCAAGGCGGGATTGTCTGCATGACCGGTATGGTCGGCAACAAATGGTCCTTTGACAACTTTGCACCCATGGAGACGATTCCGACGGCTGTCTGCCTGACCATCTACGACGGCGGGGTGCAGGACTTTATGCGAACGCCGTTCGACGAGTTGATGCAACAGATCGCCGCAGGCGAACTGCCTGTGAAGGTGGGCAGGGTGTTTCGTCTGGACCAGATCGTCGAAGCGCATCGCTCCATGGAAGAGAACAAGGCCGGCGGGAAGATCGTTGTGCTCCCCTGAAGGCCCCGGTACGTCTCAAGACGCTAATCCACAGTGGGCATGACCGCTCCCGTGTTTTGCACTAAAGGCCGCTGGCGCGCGGCGGCATTGTGCCCACTTCTATCGCCGTCCGTGCTTCAAAAGTTGAGGTCGTCTATTATATCTTGACATCAAGATATAATCTTGTATGCTTAAGCGTAGCGTGGCTCAGATGTGTGATCTGAGGAATAGGTCTTCATTGATAGTTTCCCCCTAAGGAGTACCCCATCATGATGAAGCAAAGTTGGACACTGACGTTACAGTTGATTTTTGTTCTGACAGCCGGATTCAGTGAATTCACTCGCGCACAAAACACCGACGCCCTGCCCAACTACGTGCCGCTGCTGCCGCAGGTGCTGGCAAAGGCGACGCCCATCGACCCTCGGAAGGGCTACGCCGTGAAGGAATTGAAGCCAGACATCTACATGATTACGGAAGGCGCATACGAATCGGTATTCGTGACCACGAGCAAGGGTGTTGTCCTCTTCGACGCTCCTCCGTCCTTTGCTCAACACATCGTACAGGCCGTGACTGAGACAACAAGCGAGCCCATCGTGGAACTCGTCTATTCGCATGAGCACGTGGACCACATCGGTGGCGCCGGCCTGATTCTGAAACAAGTTCCCAATCTCAAAATCTTGGCAGAGGAAGGCACAGCCAATTTTCTGCGCGAGATGCAGGATCCGAACAGGCCTGTCCCCACCCAGACGTTCAAGGATCACTACACGCTCAAACTCGGTTCCTTGACGGCTGAAATGAAGGTGGGATATTGGCACACACCGACGGGCGACCTGATTATTTACATCCCGGATAAGAAATTTGTGATGGCCGTCGATGCATTCTCGGCAGGCGCAACGCCGTTCATGAACTTGGATCTGACGATGAACATGCATGACTACCTTAAGATCTTTGATCAGCTTTCGGCTATGGATTGGGATGTGATGGTGCCCGGTCACCACAGTACTCCGGCAAGCAAAGAGGACCTGGAGATTGCACAGAGCTACGTCACCGACGTGGTAAACACCATGGCCCGCATCCTGGGAGAAGATCACCACGTATTGGTGGCACGAGTGGCACAGAAGTATGGGGACAATAAGTGGGCTATCGCCAGCGTTGTGACGGATAGCGAAGTGAATGAGTGCGCAGAAAAGATCGAGGGGCGCTGGATCACGAAGTTGGAAGGTGTCGATATCTGGGCTCCCAGTCACTGCCGGACCGCTCTGATTTATGACGAATGGGACGTTGGCCCACGATGATACTCGTCCAATCCAGACGGTTAGCTGGTCGAGGTGGGTCAGTCGGTCTGTGGTTAGTAACGAGCCGGGACCTGCTTCGTTCGATCACAGGCAACGTTGTCATTGGCATCGGAGTGCGATGGAGAACCTAGTTGTGCTGACCAACTTGGCGTTGCGCGGAATCGCAACTTAGCCGGCCAGGCAATGTTGAGTCCAATAAACCTGAAAAACAGCTTTTGAGGCAACGCATTATTTCCCAAAACGTTTCAGCTCGGTCGCGACTGGCAGAGTGTTTCCTTATTTTCTGCGTGTTCATGTTTGTAACAGGAGTGCTGAAAGCACAGACACCCGATCCGACACCCCTGCATGTTCCACAACCAGGAGTGCGGCCTTCACTTGGTCCTTTTCCAAGGTTTGAAGATTGGAGCTTTCTGCGCGACCCAGCCAAACGAGTTGATCCTTATGACAGACTGAAGTTCATTCCACTGACTCGCTCGGGAACTAACTACCTCACGCTCGGGCTTGAGAATCGGACGGAATTCCAATATCTCAACAGCTCTGATTGGGGCGCGGGTCCGCAGGACCACTCGGGCTACGTCCTTGAACGATTAATGCCCGATGCCGACCTGCGGCTGGGGGATCACGCTCGCGTGTTTCTGACTCTGGCCTTTGACGATGTTGGACACAAGGAAGCCGGCCCTCGGCCGGGAATCGACAAGGATATTGCAGATGTACATGAGGCTTTCGTGGAGTTCGGTTGCCAACTGCATAATCCGCACCCCGGCTGGGATGTCGTTATTGGACGTCAGGAGGTAGTGCTCGGAACAGGACGCTTTCTAGACGACAACGAAGGAGTGAATGTACGCAGTGCCTTCGATGGCGTGCGCATTGGATACGATAGACCAAAAGGCCGTGTCGATCTGATTGCTATTAAGCCGGTAGAGATCAACCCGGGAGCGTGGGATGACGTTCCTAATCCTGCCATCACTTTGTGGGGTTTGTATGCCTCCAACGTGCGTTGGACTTCCGAGTTCATGTCGGACATCTACTTCCTTGACTACGATGCGAAGTCGGCAACATATGGTGACCAATCGGCGCGCGAGCAGCGGCGCATGGTTGGGGGGCGATATTTCAATCGCCTGCCCGGCGAGCCGCCCAGGGCCGGTTTCGACTACAACGTTGCGACGACGTTCCAGTGGGGTTCCTTCGGGAATCGCTCCATCCGTTCCTGGGGCACTGGATGGAATATCGGATGGACACTTCCCGGTCCCGTGTGGCGCGCGCGTTTCGGAATTCAGGCCGACGCCATCAGCGGCGACGCGGGCCATCCGAATACGTTAGGTACGTTCAATGCGCTGTTTCCGCGAGGAGCTTACTTCGGGCCGAAGTTCGCGCTCATAGGGCCGGCGAACCTGCTCGACGTGCAGCCCCAATTTGTCTTCCATCCCCTGCTCAACGTAACAGGAACGTTCGAATGGATATGGTTCTGGCGCGAGAGTACGAAAGATGCACTTTACAGTTTTCAAAACGTTGCCCTACGGCCCGCGAACCCCAGCGCAGGGCGCTACGTAGGAAGCCAGCCCAATTTAGAGATTCGTTGGGCGATAGACGAACATTTCCTGGCAGCGCTGAATCTCGCCGGTTTCACTACGGGGACCTTCTTGCAGCAGTCTCCTCCGGCACAAGACATTTTCTTCCTCAATGCCGGCCTTACTTATCGATTTTGACCAGCAACGGCTCGCCGCATTCTCACTGTCCTCGCAATTTTACGCAGTATTACATCTTGACGTCAAGATATTTATCTCACACAATAAGTGTGCCGTGTTACAGTCAACCGTTTCCGCCGGCATCATCGGAATGAGCAAGAAGCAGCTGGTCAGCTCGGTCAGGGAGCTAATCGAAGCTACGAGCAATCCTGTGATGCAAACGATCGTTGTCTCCGGGGATTTGTCGGACGTTCCCACCATTCGGCTTATGCCCGGCACGACTCTGCTTGGGCAGGCGAGGGACCGTCCGGCCCTGCGATTTGCGGCCGGTGCAGACGGAATCTGTCTCTCGACGAATAACGCGCTGATGGACGTGGATCTGATTGCTGCGGACGATCGCTGCGCTATCTGGAACGATGAGTCCGTGAGCAGTTTCGGTACCCTTACGCTGCATCGCCTGAACACAACCGGCCGTGTGCGCATTCTCGCTCGCGGCAATATTCGCAGCGGCCACGTTGTAGTGGACGGTCTCGACATTGTCTCGGCTGACGCTCGCGGGGAGAAAAACCGGCCACACGAATACGGCGTAGATGTGCTGCACGGCGCTTTCACGCTCTGGAATATGCAGACCGATCCCGCTGTAGTCATAACAGCCGACTTGGTCGATCTGTCAGCGGGTCACTTAGGTGCACCAGTGCTCGGCAGCGGAATCTTTGTGAGCGGCGCCGGCGAAACGGGCGGACGGCTTGAAATCCAGCATCTCCGCACCGGAGCAGTTTATAGCGACGGACGCATCGAGCCGGGCACTCCGGGCCTGATTTCAGGTGGTGTCTTCGTCGTCTATGGTGCTCGTGTTGACCTGGTTGAGAGTGCAGGACCGGTCACGACCTACGGCCCGAACGACATGGCTCTGGACAACTGGGGCGTAGTGGACCGCTGGATAAGCAGGGACAAGGTTACGACCTTTGGGCCGAGTGGCGTAGGCTTTGTCAATTTTGGAACCATCTGCAGATTGCAGGCCGAGGCGCCTATCGAGACCTTCGGGCTGGGTGCGCGCGGGTTCAATGTTTACACCGGGACTGTGCGGAACGCCGAATTCGATCGCATCGTCACGCATGCCGACGGCGCGGTCGGCGTACAAATCAGCCAGCCCGTGGGAACTCTGGTCTTCCGTCGCGGCATCGAGACATATGGAGCAGTGGGAGACTCTCTTGTGAAGGGCGCAGTCATGAAGCTGGCTGCGACCGCACTCAGCATTAAGACGGGCGGATCGGTTGAAAGCATCCGTATTCAGGGAGGTCTGCGAACCCACGGACAAGGTGTGCTACCACTGGAGCAGGACGGTGCGATTGCTTCCCTGCATATCGAAGGTGGGTTTAGCTCGGCTCAGCCCGCGTAGCCTCAGATCGTGATGTCGATGAAACTTCCGGCGGGATCATCAAGTATGATTCGCGGTCGTCACAATTCGAAGAAGCCGCGCTGCAGCGCAATAGTCACAGCGTGGGTTCGGTCGTTGGCCTTCAGCTTGTACAGGATATTGCGAACATGGCCTTTGACGGTGTCCTCCCGAATCCTCAGACGATCCGCGACCAGCTTATTCGAACAGCCCTGGGCGATGAGCTTGAGCACCTCGATCTCTCTTTCCGTAAGCGACTCGTCGGAGGTGTGCAGAGCCAGCTCATTTGCAACTTCCGGCTGGATCAGCCGCTGCCCTGCGTGCACTGCTCGAATAGAGTTGAGCAGATCCCGCCGAAGTGTGGCTTTCAGCAAAAAACCGGAGGCTCCGGCTTTCATTGCGCGCTGGGCCTGGATATCCCCGAGGTATGTGGTCAGGACGATGAATCGCGCGTCGGGATGGTTCGCTCGCAGCGTTCGGATCACATTGATGCCGTGGATGTCCGGCAGCTTGAGGTCGATCAACGTAACGTCAGGCAAGTACGCTTCGAAAAGCTCGATTGCTTCCCGACCTGTTCCGGCCTCCGCCACCATTTCCAGATCGCTTTCGCTTTCGATCATCGCTGCAAGGCCTTCCCGCAACACGGGATGGTCGTCGACCGCCAGAATGCGAATCTTTTGGGGAGGAACAAGTTCCATCGGATTCTTCATTCCTTTGCCGGGAGCGTCGGCGGTCGATCCCGGAAATGGCTTCGCTATTGAATTGAGAGGCTTCACACTTTCCTATCGCCCGGGGACTGATCACACACTCACACTCACTATAATCAATCCCCGTATTGAGTCATTCGCATCGCCTGTTCTCAAGAATGGCATAATGCCTGGCAAACGACTGGGCGACGACTGCCTGAGTTCGGAGAAGTTCGCCTCACTCACCGAGGGCTGGCAACACCTCTGCCGCCTGGCAAACGCATCATGCCGATTTTGCTGGCAACTTCTAACTGGTGTTGTTTCTGTAATGTACGGATTTACTTACCTTCCGACGCCGGCAAGTTTGAGTCTGCCCCGTGTCTTTATTATTGGGCCACAAGCATTGGAATGCGTTCGCCCAGGTCCCAAATGACCATGGCCAAAGCCGCAATGTCGGACCCGAGTCTTCCTCGCCGCCAGCCGAAGACTGAAAGCAATATTACGTGCGGCTGCGGTCTTTTGGCGGGGCTTTTGCTCCTCATAGTTGGTCTGTCTTTGTTCGTGCCCAAGAGTTCCGCAGCCTCGGAGCCCCTTCGGCTCACCCAGCTTGACCATAAAGTGTGGACAACCCGCGACGGCGCGCCGGCCCGAATTTGGAACATAGCTCTCGGTCACGATGGCACCTTGTGGCTAGCCGGGGAAAGTGGGCTTTATCAGTTTGATGGGCTGAAATTCAAGGAGTTTCATGCGCCGGCTGGAGAACCGGATTTACCAGCCGGGGGATACAACTCCGTATTGGTTGCAAGGAATGGAGATGTCTGGGTCGGTTCCATGACCAGCGGAATAGCTCGGATTCGACACGGCCGCGTCAGGTTCTTCGATGAACACGACGGATTCCCCTCGCACACGGTGATGCAGATTTGCGAGGGGCCAGATGGTTCGATTTGGGCAATCGTACACGGGCGATTGATGGTGTTCGATGGAAATCATTGGATTGATGCGGGAGCCCCGGGAGGCATCTCAAATGAGGGAGTACGGGCTGTCTTTTTTGATCACGAAGGCACACAGTGGGTTTCTACCACTCGGTCGATCTACTATCGCTCTCGGGGGCAGCAGCGGTTCTTAAGAACCGACATAAATTTTGGCCGAGGGATCGACACGAGCAATTTCGCCGAAAGCAGGAACGGCGAACTATGGATTGCGATTCTAAGCACAAATCCTACATCAAGTTCTGATCTTCGACAGATCGATGTTCCGGGCCATCGAGTCACTGATCCGGTTGTAATCCATCTGCCTTTTTTCGTTGAGCAGATAGCCTTTGCTTCCGATGGTTCGCTCTGGGTTGCGGGTTCAGAATTGAACAGATTTGAGCCGGTGATCATTGAGGGGAAGCAGAGATTTTCACGCGAGACATTCGGGACGGGTGAAGGCCTCACTTCCCCACAAACCTTTGCCATCTTTGAAGATCAGGACGGTGACATGTGGTTAGGCACGACCAACGGAATCGAGCGATTTCAGGATCCAGTCCTCATCAAGTATGTGGACCGGCCCCTTAACCCATTCGGTATTGGCCTGGGACGTGATGCTCAAGGAACAATTTGGATCGGGAGTCACCGAGCGCCACTCCTTTCCATTCGCAACGGTCAGACCCAGGATCATGGTCCAGCTTTATCCAATGCGGGCGTCTTGTTCCCGGATAGCCGCGGTACAATTTGGATCAAAACCGATGATGGCATCGTTCGGGAAACGCAGGATCATGCGACGAAAGTGGCCTTGCCGAAGGGGGTTCAAGTTTGGGCTCCGCGGCAGTTCTTTGAAGTGAAGCCCGGCGAAATGGATGTTTTATTTGCAGGTTATGGCGTTTTCCGCTTCGTCGACGGGAAATGGTTCGAATTGGATCTGCCCAGGCAGCCTAAAGAAGCTCCTGAGAGTTTCTTCGTCGATAGACAGGGCCGAATCTGGATCGGATACGTCAACGGCAAAGTGGGCATGGTGGACAACACATCCGGCTACGTGTTTGCCGTCGGGAAATCTGCAGATCTGGGCAGCGTAGAGACTTTTCTCGAAAGTTCCGAAGGGCTGTTATGTGGCGGCCCGAATGGTATCGCTATCCTTCGGGGCCCCCGCTTCGAAGTCTTGCCCGCTGCCAACCCATCCGCGATCACAGGTATTTCCGGAATGGTGCAAGCGAGGAATGGAGACCTATGGCTGAATGGTCTTCATGGAGTTTCAAGAATTGCCCGGTCTGACTTTCGCGCGGCCGTTTCGGATGGGGTGCCTCTGCCGACACAGCTATACACTCAAACGGACATAACCGGTCCTGCACAGGGCCTTGGTTTCCCCACGGCTGTGGGCGATGCAAGTGGGCGAATTTGGTTCAATACGTCGGGTGTGATTGCATATGTGGATCCAGAGCACATACCGCATAATGCTTTGCCCCCAACGTTGGTTATCTCTGCCGTCGAAGAAGACGGGCAACCGGTTGGAGAACGAAACCAAGTAAAAGCAGGTACAGGCACCGTGCGCATTTCATATTTTGGTGCGAATCTGTTCGCGCCTGAGAAGGTGAAGTACATGTACTGGCTGCATGGAGTCGATAAAGCCTGGCAGGATGTGGGCCCGCGCACGGAAGCTGTCTATACGCACCTTGGGCCGGGAAGGTATTTCTTTGAAGTGAAGGCGGCGAACGGCGAGGGTGTATGGAGCGCGCCTGTCTCTTCGAGCTTTACAGTCTTGCCATTCTTTTATCAAACTTGGTGGTTCAAGATCGCCTGTATTGCTGCCGCTGCGTTCCTGCTGTGGTTCGGATTCACTCTTCGTCTTCGCTCGGTTGCTGCTGGAATTCGAGCGCGCGCCGAGGAGCGGGCGGAGGAACGAATTCGCATCGCCAGGGAACTCCATGACACACTGTTGCAGGGCATTCAGGGACTGCTGCTCAGCTTTCACGCAGCAGCGGGAAAAGTGCCGGCAGAGCATGAATCGAAGAAGGCTCTGGAAAGAGCGCTTACCGCAGCCGATCACATGATTCTGGAAGGTCGCGATCGCATTCATCGGCTTCGGTCGCAACGTCTCACCAGTGCCGAGTTGGAACCAGCCATCGAAGCAGTAGCTGACGAACTTGCCACTCTCTCGAAGAGTGACTTTTCCGTGGAGAAAACCGGCACTCTCCGGGCGCTCCATCCGCAGGTCGTCGACGAAATCTTCTACATCGCGAGAGAGGCGCTCACAAACTCTTTCCATCACTCGAGCGCGACACGGATCACCGTCAGTCTCGACTATGGGAGAGATCAATTTATCCTGATATGCCGCGACAATGGGCGCGGTTTCGAAGCCGCCGAGCTGCGGGAATCGGAAGCACGAGGTCACTGGGGTCTGCGTGGTATGGCGGAACGTGCCGAACGGATTGGCGCAGACTTCGACTGCGAAAGCACTCCGGGCGAAGGTACCGGGATTCGCGTCCGTCTGCCGGCGAGCCGCGCCTACTTCCGCCCGCCCGGCTTCGCATCCTTCTTTCGCCGACGTCACTTTTCGTAAACTTCCAGACCATATCTGACACGCACGCCTGAGCGCCTCGTCGCGCGGATTCGTGTTTGCATCAACAAGCCGCGTCGATTCCGCAAACCCGAACCGTACCCTCCGAAAGGGGGGCCTACATCCGGCACCATCCAGCGATTCCCAACGCGGCCAGACCTAGTCCACAATTTCGGTCGGAGGTCGGAATGCCATGAAGAAACCCTACCGTGGAATCAACCCCGAAGCAAAGCCGACCGGGTTCTGCTGCGAAGAATGTCTGAAGACAGGAGGTTGGTGGCTCCATCTGCGGCGGTGTGCGGAGTGTGGTCATGTCGGCTGCTGCGACAGCTCGCCCGGACAGCACGCTGCCAGGCATGCCGCTGAGGCCGGACACCCCGTCGTCGCGAGCTTCGAGCCCCTTCAGCCCTGGTTCTATGACTACGAGAAGCGAAGAGTCTTCCGAAGCATCAGACTGGCATCACCGCAGTCCCACCCGCCGGATCAGCCGGTGCCCGGTCCGGAAGGCAAAGTACCGGAAAACTGGGAGTCCCTGCTGCACGACGTCGCGTAAATTCATGCGCGTGAATTAAATCCTATTGGAGGAGGGCAAGGAGATGAAGAATACGTTAGGCTTTGGCCACCGATCGAGGCGAGACATCTTGCGAATTGGCGCGGTCTCTGCCATCGGAGTTGCTGTGTCTGGTCCCCTACTTTCTGAGACCGCTAATGCCTGGGCTGCTGGAGGCGAATCCGGCCCACTCCAATCAGCAGGTGTGCTGGCGTTCGGGCCTGATAACGTTCTTTTCGTCGGCGACATCACAGGTGCAGCTGTTCATGCCTTCGCACTGCGCGAGAAGGATCTGACACCGCAAACGGGAGTGGAGCTCGGCAACTTCCACAACTTTGAGGGGCGCGACCTCGTCACCGGTCTGGATCGGAAGCTTGCCGCACTCTTCGGCACGGCGTACGACAAAATCGTCATCAACGACATGGTCGTGCATCAACCCACTCAGCAAATCATTTTTTCGGTTGAACGTGGCCGCGGGACGGATGCCCTTCCGGCAATCGTGAAGCTGAATCATGGCCAGTTAGAGATCCTGGAACTGGACGGTATTCCACACTCTCACGTGTTCATCCCCAACGAGCCCGCTCCCTCGGCCATGCTGGAGTTTGACCCTCAGCGGATGTATGCGATTACAGATGTTAAATACTACAACGGCGAAGTATTCGTGACGGGGATTACGAACCAGCGGTTTGCCTCGACATTGCACCGTATTCCTTACCCCTTCAGCTGCAACATGGCAACGTCCACCGTGGAAATCTGGCATCCAGTCCATGGCGAATTTGAGACGCGCGCACCGATCATTCGGCAACTCATCCGCGAACTGAATGGCGTGCCGTACCTATTCGCGGTTTATGGGTGCACGCCTCTCGTGCGCTTCCCGCTGTCCGCGTTGAAAGACGGTGCTCACGTTCGTGGAGACGTGATTGGAGAACTGGGTTACGGCGCCAATCCGCTCGACATGCTTACGTTCACCAGCCCTGCTGATTCCAAAGATTATTTGCTAGTCACCATCGACACACGAAGCGGATCGCAGATCGCAGTCGGCGATTTGGCGTCTGCACCGCCTGAACCTACCGGGGGGGCGATCGACTTCGGTCCCGGTGGCCTGGGTCGCACACAGCGTGCCCTACCGATCAAAGCCGAGCACATAGCGATTCTGAACTCCAAATGGGCTGTTCTGATTTGGCGGCATCCAAGGACAACCTATCGCTTGGATATAAGTACGCTGGCGTTGCCATACTTCTTCGAGCGCAAAGATGGAATGGCAGAGATGAACTGGCCAAATGGCCCGGACCCGTTCCAATACCGTGAACATCGCAAGGAGATCGACTACGTTGGCCGCCTGTGGCCGGTCTGAACCCGTCCACCGAAAAGGAGACTTCGCGACTATGCCCATGGCTCGCCAACCAACACTTCGGGTCAACCGTGACCCTTCTCCGCACGGATCGGGCGGCGTGAGTGCTTGCTGCCTCGGTCCTGATTTAGTCGCCTCGCTTGCGAGTTGCACGCGACTAGGTGATTTGCTGAAATCCATTTTCCGAGTGACCGTCGTTCAAGTGCCTTCGACAGAAGGGGACATCCTTCCGGACGTTTTTGGCCACTATCAGGTTTTGGAAGACGGGTTGCAGTTCATCCCACACTTTCCATTCGAACGGGGACTTTCCTATCGAGCATGTTTCGACCCTCGACCGCTCGGTCGTCCCGATCTCTCAGAAGTGCTCACACTTGAGTTTTCGCTTTCGAAACCGCCGAGCTTGTCGCCCACAGGGGTGCAACATATCTTCCCTTCAAGCGACTGCCTGCCAGAAAACCTGCTTCGCTTCTACGTGGGCTTTTCAAATTCGATGCTACGCGGTCGGGTCGAGTCTGAGATCGTACTCTTAGGCCCCGATGGAAAGGTAGCACCCGACGTACTCTATCGTGCCCCCGTCGAACTCTGGGACAGGGGCATGAAGACCCTGACGATACTGCTCGATCCTGGCAGGCTTAAACGCGGGGTAGGACCCAACCGCGAACTGGGCCCACCACTCAAGACTGGTCAGGTTTACATGCTAGCGGTAGGTGCGGGGATGCTTGATTTATCTGGTCGTCGATTGACTGAGACTGTCTACAAACGCTTCCGTGTCACAGAGGCCGTGCGTGAACACATCGCGGTCGAGGATTGGAAGATCGTGCCTCCCGTGAGTCAAAGCCGTGAGCCCCTGGTGCTACTCTTTCCGAGACCGTTAGATTGGGCACTGCTTGCGCACACGATCACCATCACATCGACAGGTGAGCAACCGATAAACGGTCGGATCTTAATCGATCAGTGCGAGAAACGTTGGAGCTTTACACCGACATCGCCTTGGGCCCCAGGGCCCTACCACGTGCGTGTTGGATCGAGTCTCGAAGATGTTTGCGGGAATGGCATAATAGCAGCATTTGATAGACCTCTCCGATCAGGCGACTTGTCATATGAGGTGGCGATTCGCTCAATCGCCTTTCATCCTGTATGAGGTGTTCGGCACGCTTCTGCTTTATCGAGAGCCCAAATTGTTCTTGAAACGACACAATCACGCCAATTGTTCGTTGTGCGCTGCCATAAGTCTCCGCCGCAGGAAAGCGATAGCCTATTCCCCCTTGGCCGCGAGATCAGGCTCTGCTGCGGCCTTCTCATGGAAGGGCGATGCGCTCATCGATCCGCGTTTCGATCAGGTCGTTGGTTATTCGAAGGTGACTCGTGGGTTCGTGCGGACAACAGCCAGAGCCGGGCGCTTCTTATTTTGCCGCGGGCGGCTGCGAGGCGAGGAGCATCCTGATCGCCTGGCGGTAGTCGAGGCTCGGGGGGACGGCGGAGAAGCGGGCCATTTCGTCGCTGATGTGGAAGGCAAGCGGCTTGACCATCAGAGCTTTGCCGGCGAGGTTGAGCTTCATGCGCGTCAGTTCCCACTCGCCGCCGTCCACGTAGCTCTGCTCCAGGAAGACGGTGCCGCCTTTGTCGAGGCGGCCGAGGATACCCCATCCGAAATTGACGCTGGTGACGAGGTGGGCGCTCAGGCGGACAAGGCGGTCCTGCGACGGCTCCATCCAGATGTCCCCGGCCATGCCGTGGAGGATCTGCGACTCGAAGTCGGGCGGGTTCCAGTTGGGGTTGGGCGTGAAGGTGAGGTGCCAGCACGTCAGTGCGGGCTCCGGCGCGGACGACGGAGCTGGTTCGCCGGGAATCTCCACGTCCGGAGTGCTGGTGACAGCGCAGCGGTCCGTGCCCACGTAGCGGTAGAGGAAGGCGTCCGGCAGCAGGCGGAGGAGCTTGTCCACGCGCGCCTGATCCTCCTGCTCGTGCTTCCGGCGATGCTGCTGCATGGCGGGATTGGCGGCGAGGGTGTTGAGGCGGTTGATCTGATCCTGACGGGCCGCCGGGCCGAGGAGATGGCCGTTGGAGGCGACGATCAGGGCCACGTCGCCCTGCGAGGTTTCAATAATGTCCTGGAGTATATCGTGGCGGTCGTCCTGCTTGTGGAACAGATAGCGAAGGGGGCGGTGATTGGCATCCTCGGCGAGGCGCTCGCCGACCGCGCGGCGGACGAGGGCGTCGGCCTCGGCGGGGGATGAGGGCGGAGTTTGCGCGAGGCAGGCGGGGGTGAAAGCAGCGGACAGAAAAGCGGCGGCGAGGATCGCCACTGGCGTCTGGGGTAGGAGCTTGCGAAAAAAGGGCACAGGCATCAGGAACTAGGTTAGACGCAGGGTTAAGTGACAAAGTTCGGTGGCGCGCGGAAACGGTTGCGGGAGAGGGCGTCTGTGCTCTAAGCCGGAATCTTCTTTTTGAGGACAGAAGTGGACAGTCGCCCTCTCTGCTGAACACGAGCAGCGGGTGATCGGGTGCACGCCTAACTTCCGGGTGGGGGACCATCCGCAGAGGGTTCGGCCTCAATTGTTGACTTCAGGGCTCATTGAGCTATGGAAGTCGATCAATGTTCTCGGCAAGTGGCCGAAAAACGTCAGTACTCTATCGGAGCTGCTCCGCAAGAAAAGCTGTGCGTGGTGATAGAGCTAGAGCGGAGCAGATCGGATAGAGCGGTTTGAAGGAAGGCGCTGGTGCGGCGGTCGAGGATGTTGGCGGCTTATGGGTTTTTCATGCGCTGAGATGTGCCGAGGCAATCAGAAGAGACATGCAGAGTGGAGTGGAAGTTCTCTGCAACCAGGCGCAACAGATGCAGGGAGACGCTGCGGGACGCAGCGTTAGGTAGAGGAAAAGTGCTGTATTCGGGCCTGAGACACACTTCCAGTGAGCATGCTGCGAAGCATACGGTGAAGGCCGCTTTGCTCTGGCAGCTAGGAGGAGTCAAGCAGGTATACCTCCTTTCGTTGCGCGAAGAAGAGTTGTGCGACCGAGAGCCGTTCGACGAGATGCATGAGTCCATGGCAACGCGGGCACTTCCATAGCGTGGGTTTTGCGCGCAGAGGTGTTTCGGTAGGAGGAGCCTGTTTGAGCAAAGCGCGACAGAGCGGCAGCATGCGGGCTCGTCTGCGGTTGGCGAGGAAGCCGAAGTAGCGGATACGGGGAAAGCCCCGCGGCAGCACATGCTGTACGAAGCGGCGCAGGAACTCGTCAGAGGCAAGTGTCATGGTGCGCTGCTTGCTGTGATGAGCGTAGTCCTTCCAGCGGAAGCAGACCTCGGAAGCTGAGACCGAGAGCAGGCGATGGTTGGAGATGGCGACGCGATGCGTATAGCGCGCCAGGTAATGCAGCACATGCTCAGGGCCACCGAAGGGAGGCTTGGCATAGACGACCCAGTCTTGCCGATACAGCGTGCGCAGGAACAGGGCGAAGTGCTTCTCCTCATGGAGTGGCATGTACTCGCCGAAGAAGCGCACCTGATGGCGGGCAAAGAGGCGCCGCAGCCCGGCGACGAACTTGCCGCGGAAGACGCGGCTGAGCACCTTGACCGGTAGCAGGAAGCTGGAACGGGAAGCGACCCAGCGCGCGTGGTCCGGCGCGAGTCCGCCACCAGGCACCACGCAGTGGATGTGCGGATGTGGAGTGAGTGTCTGTCCCCAGGTGTGCAGGATGGCCAGGAAGCCAGGCTCTGCGCCGAGATGTTCGGATCAACAGCGACGTCGAGCAGCGCGGCGGCACTGGCTTCGAAGAGCAAAGAGAACATCTGCCGCTGGTTCTGCCACATCAACGGCACCAGCATATGCGGCACGCTGAAGACCAGGTGGTAGTAGCCGACGGCCAGCAGTTCCAGCTGTCGCTTGGCCAGCCACTGATCGCGCGCACCGGTCTGGCATTTCGGGCAGTGCCGGTTGCGGCAGGAGTTATACGAGATGGCCTGATGTCCGCAGCTCACGCACGCATCACGATGACCACCGAGCGCAGCGGTACGGCAGCGAGCGATCGCATCGAGCACCTTGCGCTGCGGCCAGGTTAACGAAGCGCTGTACCGTTGCCGGAAGCTGTCACCACTGATGCGAATTATGTCGGCCACCTCGAGGGGCGGCCGGCTCATCGCTTCCTGTCCTGCTGTTCTGTGCGAAGCGTGATCTGATCCAGCGCGTTGATGGCCGCATGGAGGTGACGCCGCGAGAGCTGGAGGTAGACGGTGGTATCCTCGAGCCGCTCATGGCCCATCAGCAGCTGAATCGTGCGCAGATCGGCGCCGGCTTCGAGCAGGTGCGTCGCAAAGCTGTGCCGTAGTGTATGCGGATGGATCTTCTTCGTGAGCCCTGCGCGCGTAGCCGCTGCGCGGCATGCGTGCCAGACGGTCTTGTCGGAGATGGGCTGGTGGGTACCACGCTGACCCGCGGTGCTGGGAAAGAGATAGCCACGCGGCTTCTTCCACCGCCACCAGCTGCGCAGTTCCTCGAGCAGCTTCGGCGAGAGCGGCACATCGCGGTCGCGAGCACCCTTGCCCTTGGCGGATGTGGATGACCATGCGCTGGCTGTCGATGTCTTCGACCTTGATCCGCGCCGCTTCGGTCCTGCGTACTCCGGTGGCATAAAGCAGCACCAGGATCATGCGGTACAAGCGGTTGGGTGCGGCGTCAATCAGTCGCACGACTTCATCCTGGCTGAGCACGATCGGCAGCTTGTGTGGCACCTTGGGGAAGATGAGATCGTCGAAGGCCAGATCACGCCGCTTCAGCGTGCGCTTGTACAGGAACCGCAGCGCCGAGATGCGCATCTCGACGGTGCTGGGCTCGAGCTTCTTCTCCTGCAGCAGGTATCGCTGATAACGTCGCAGGTGCTCAGCGCCCAGTTGTTCCGGCGAGCAATGGAAGTGTTCGGCAAACTGTCGCACCGCACCGAGGTAGCCGCGGATCGTAGAAGGTGAGTAGTTGCGCCGCTGAAGCTCGTGCAGCATGCGCTGGCGAAGCGGGGTCATAGAAACCTCCTCCTATGACCACTCACCCTAGCCCTGCATAACTCCCTTCGCTAACCACCACTCTCAGTCCGTCGCGCCAGCGACTTCGTTCAAACCGGCTTCGCGGAAACTGAGTTCTTACCGTCGGCGCCAGAGTTAAATGAAGCGCTAAAAATGCAACGGAAGCTGGGCGCTAAGCCGCTTCCATGGGAATGACCTGCCCGAATGGCGCCGGGCGCGACTCCGTGGAAGCCCACAACACCGGGTAAGAAGGAACCTCTTTGGGGAACGCTCCGCATAGGTCTGTGAGGAACACCAGGACCTGCGGCACGATTCCGCGCTCGTCCAACCAGTTGAAGCAGGGAGTGAAGTTCGTTCCTCCTCCGCCAACGGGGGTAAGCGCGATCGGCTGCCCTGCTTGATATACCTCGGTCTTATGGACCACGGTATCGAAGTAGAGTACGTGAACGCGGCTCGGCCGTTGTCCTTCGAGAATGGAGCGAATCTCCGCCTCGAAGAGACCCAGTTGACGCGCGTTGACCGAGCCCGAGCAATCGACGGCGATGGCGATCTCCCCCGCGCCCTCAGACGTGACCCCCGGAAGATAGAGACCAGCCCAGATGTGCCTCCGGTTGGGCGGCATCCAACTGTAGTCAGACGGAATTGTCTCTGACCAGGCGCGGCGGAGCAACTCACGCCAATCCACGCCTGCGGCTTCGGATTGTTCAAGGCTGAGAGTGACACCGGCCGGCAGTTTACCTGCAAGTTTTGCGATGTTCTCTGCCTGCTCGGCGGCTATCTTCCATTCGCGCGCCTGTTCAGCCACCGTCTCGCCGTCGTCTCCTTCGGGCTCAGGAGCGTCAAGCACCTGACCAAAGCCGCCCGGTGTGGTCGGAGCAGTAAGCTCGCCATCTGAACTCTTGTTGTCGGCTTGTTTTCCGCCCTCGCCGTCGGTAGCAGCACCATCCCGCTTCTCTTGTTCACCGTTTGAGCCGTCCTGGTCTTGCTGCTCTTCGATCAGGTTGTAGATGCGCTCTGCGCTCATGCCGCGAAAGCGATGGTCAATGAGAACATCCTTTGGCAGCACGAGCCCCGCGTCAAGAAGCAAAGGGTTGATGGCATAGTCGCATGCCATATTCCAGCGTTTCCGATCACGGTCTCCGCGACGCGTGTGATGCTGAAGTGCCGGGTGCATCACTTCGTGGGCCAGGACGCCGGCAAGTTCTGCCGCGTTCAGCGTCTCCACAAATGCCGGGTTGTAGAACAAGGAGACGCCATCCGTGGCCATGGTCTGAATGGAGCCCGAGGCGCGTCCACCCAAGCGGAAGAGCAGTGAGCCAAAGAAAGGATGATCGAGAAGGAGCGCGGTCCGGGCCTTCTGGATCCGGACCGCAGGAATAAGGTGCTTTGTCATGGCGTTGACGCCTCCATGTACGCCGACATGTGCGAGAAGATCTCCTCCACACTTGGCGTGTTCTGCGGCCTAGACTTGTCGCTCGGTTCGGTCGAGGTTTCCTCACGGCCGCGCAGGACTGCGTCCATCTGCGACAAGATCTGCGCGGCGTCCGATGCGGTTGCAACGCGGAGAATCTCATTCTTCTTCAAATCGTGTGCGCTGAAGTTGCATAGGCGATCCTTGATCTCCGCTGCAAACCGATTCAGTTCCTCGTCCTGGTTCACGTTGAGACGCGGAAGCAAATCGACAAGGTCGAAGACATTCGTGACCAACGAAGCATGGAATCGTGACTCCGGGTCGTTTAGTTTGTCGACCATGTGTGTGACCACGTCCGTCAGCCGCACCCACAGGTCCCTGGTCCCACGGCTGAGCGACTGGCGCACGCCCTCGTCGATTTCACGCGCGACGCGCGCCTGTTCTTCCTCTGAGAGCGTCACTCGGAAGTCATCGCCACTGGGAATAGGCAGCACCTCGAGTTTCACCCCGAACTTTGCACGCAGTTTTTCGGCTGATGGATAGTCCTCCGCTCGAAAAAGGCCGTTCAACTCTGGACGGACTTGTTCGATGTAGGACGGGTAGACCTCCAGGAACTCCTCAACGCTCTGGGAGAACGCGCGTTCAAACTCTCGCATCTGTGTGGTGAGTTCAAAGTAGAAGTGTGCCGGCAGCAGGCGATAGCCTTCATCGGACCACGGCAGAGTAATCTTGTAGAAGTGCTGTCGAATCTGGCCGGCGAGTGTCCGCAACGCATCAAGCTCCTCTGCACCGCGGAGCAGTTGTTTGTTGTAGCGACCTGCGCCTTCGTGTGCGCCGTGTTGATGGGCAACGTCGCGGCTGACTTTCCGGTCGTGTTTCACCGCAGTCCAGATGCTGATATGGACTGCGGCCAGCATGGCTCGTTCGGTAATCATCCGAGGACCTCCGCATGATCGACACCGAAGCGAACGAACTCCGGGGTATGGGTAATGCCACGATTCCGCGCGGCCGCGTCGCGTATGGCCAACACGCGCATCTCGGTGGGCATGCGATCGAGATATTGCATGCCTTTGGCGATCGAGTGATCGCTTAGGACTCTTCCTAATG
>Ga0335074_10000683_pt1 | contig 47139 bp, 39 predicted proteins | sample Lox_Sample_23_FD_206715 | JGI IMG/M metagenome (GOLD analysis project Ga0335074, IMG submission 206715) | Soil microbial communities from Loxahatchee National Wildlife Refuge, Florida, United States - Lox_Sample_2.3 | ecosystem: Environmental > Terrestrial > Soil > Wetlands | place: USA...
GAAACCGTGAGTGCGGTCCGCAAGAACGTGCTCGCCAAGTGCTACGGCGGCGACATCACGCGCAAACGTAAGCTGCTGGAGAAGCAGAAGGCCGGCAAAGAGCGCATGAAACGCGTTGGCCGCGTCGAGTTACCGCAAGAAGCCTTCATGGCCGTCCTCAAACTCGAAGACTAGGATTCAGCTTTGCTGAATCCGTTACGTTTGCCGCTTCGCGGCAATCCGTGAAACGAAAGCAATGCTGACGTATCTGGCTACGAAGAACGAGGGGAAGTTGGCCGAGATTCGCACGATGCTCGGCGACTCGCCGCTCGAACTGCGAACGTACGCCGCCTATCGCGACCCCGAAGAAGGGCACGAGAGTTACATTGACAACGCGCTGCTCAAGGCTCGCGCTCTTCGTTCGCAGTTGCGCGATGCCGGCATCACCGATGCGGCGGTGCTGGCCGACGATTCCGGCATCGAGCTCGACGCGCTCGGCGGTGCGCCGGGTGTCGATTCGGCGGTCTACGCCGGGGCAAGCGCAACCTGGCCGCAGCGCTTGTCGACGATGATGCGTGAGGTTGAGGCGCACGGCGGCGAACGCGGCGCGCGCTTTGTCTGCGTCATGGCCCTGATCTTGCCGGATGGACGCGAGATCATCGCGCAAGGCGATGTTCGCGGCGAGATTGCGCCGGAATTGAGGGGAGAGAACGGCTTCGGGTACGATCCGCTCTTCTATTATCCGCCGATCGGTAAGACGTTCGGACAAATTCCCGAGCGCGAGAAGAACGAACTGAGCCATCGCGGACGTGCGGCGCGTGCGCTGCTCGAAGCGTTGGCCGCGTGAACGAGCCCCAGATCGCCGCCGCCAAGGAGGCCGACGTGCGAGCAATGGCGGCGCGGCGCTGGCCCGATGAGAGGAGCCGGCAACTCTACGTCAATCTTGCGGACAGCGCGCCGCGCGGCGCGTGGGTGGCACGCGATGAAGGCACGCCGATCGGTATCGGCTTTGCCCATGCGCATGAAGACGAGTGGTTTCTCAGTGAGCTGTACGTGGAGCCGTCGTTTCGACGGCAAGGCATCGGTTCACGCATCCTGCGCGAGGTTGCGCGCGATGCCGGCGACGTGTCACGCGCGGGAACGCTGGACGCGGCGAGCACTGAGGGCATGGCGTTCTTGCTGAGGCTCGGCGTCGGCTTACAAGTGCCGGTGTTACAGATTTCCGGCGAGATTCCGAAGGAAGACGACCTGCTGCCGATGGCGGCCGGCGACTATCGCTTCGCTACGCTGCCGATCGACGCGCAGGGACATGCGACGGTGCTGGCGGCGCTCGATCGCGAAGCTCGTGGTACGGCGCGCGCGAACGATCATGCCGGATTTACGCAAGCGGCGAGCGGGACGTTGCTCTTGTTGAATGACGAATGCGTCGGCTATGTGTACGTGTGGCCTGACGGGCGTATCGGCCCGATGGTCGCGGCGTCGGCTGCGTATCTCACGCAGTTCTTCGGCTTTGCGCTAGTGGCGCTGCGGCGAACCTACGGCGCGTCGTGGTGTCAGGCGCTCGTGCCGGGCAGCAACGTGCGCGTGATGCGCGCAGCCGTGCGCGTTGGGTTGAAACTCGATCACGTTCGTATCTTCGCTACCGACGTTCCGCACATCGATATGTCGCATTACGTGGGATTTCACCCACTCGCATTTTAGATGGCCATACAGGTGGCATTCACGCATGCGATTATCATCGCATGAAGCAATGCAGGGTATGCAAACTTGAGCAGCCCAACTGGGACTTCGCTATTCGCGATACTAAAACAGGACAGAGGCACGGCTATTGTTACGAGTGCCAGCGAAAATATTGCCGCGAATACTATAAGCGGAACCGTCGGGCCTTTAATGAGAGGCGCTACGCTAACCAGCGCAAGAAGCGCGCATTATATCGGCAGCGAATCGCCGAATACCTAATGGAGCACCCGTGCATCGACTGTGGCGAATCGGATATACGCGTGCTCGAATTTGATCACGTTCGCGGAGAGAAGAAGGCGAACATCGGCGATATGGCAGGCGCGAACATCGCTTGGCAGAGGATCGAGGCCGAGCTTGCAAAATGTGTCGTCCGCTGTGCTAACTGCCATCGCAGAAAGACAGCGAGTGACTTCGGATGGTATAAAGGCATTGACGTCGGGGCGTAGCTCAGTTTGGTAGAGCGCTCGGTTTGGGACCGAGAGGATCCGCAGGTTCAAATCCTGTCGCCCCGACCATTTGCATCGGCGTGGTATCCTAGCCAGGGTACCCGCCCCGCGGACTATGCGCCCGTGGTCTAACCGGATAAGGCACGAGTCTTCTAAACTCGAAGATGGGGGTTCAAGTCCCTCCGGGCGCGAAGCATCGGCCCCGGTCTGACGTGGTGATTGTAGCTCAGCTGGTTAGAGCGCCGGTCTGTGAATCCGGAGGCCGGGGGTTCGAGTCCCCTCAGTCACCCCAGATTTTCGTGAAGAGCCCGGCGCTAATAGCGGTCGGGCTCTTCCCTTTGTAGGCAACGGCGGGAGACGTGCGCCCCCTTGCGAGAACGTGGTTCCTCGATGGTGCGCGAAGCGAGTCGACGACCCGGCCTCAATGATGCGCTGGGCATCGTCGTGTCGGTGCTCGCCGCGATCTTGCTGGCCGTTGTCCTTTTTCAGATCGTTCGTCTCGGGAGCGAAGCCGGTCTCGATCGCGACGCGCTCACGCGCGAGCGGGTGGCCGTCGTCGAAACCAACCATATCCTGGCGACGGTGGACGCGCTCGACGACTACCGCTACGCCTTGCTGGTGCAATCGAACGCCGTGGCCGCAGCCCGCGAAACGGCGCAAAGCCGGATCGACGCGCTACAACGCGACTTTACGAGCGGCGGCGCCGCGATGTTCCAGCTCTATCCGCAGTGGAAGCACGTCCAACGCGAGTGGATTGTGGCGCGTGAGTTGAGCGCGGGCCCCAATGCGCTTGTGCGCATGGCGAGCGAGATGAATGCGGTCGGCGACCTGTTGACTGCGCTCCAAGATCGCTCCGGGCTCAGTTACGACCCGAGCGTGACCGCCGAGAATCTGTCCGACGTGTACATCCAGCAAACCGTCTTTGGTATCTCGGGCACGCGCCGCCTCGAGAGCATCGGCGCGATGGCGCTGCACGAGCACGGGCTTACGCTCGCGCAACGCCTGGATGCCGCCGGTAACCTGATGAGCCTGCGCGGCGCGTTCGACCTGACGCGCGACCAACTCCCCGCCGCCGTCACGAACCTCAACGAGCTCGCGCCGGAGGGTCGCGCGCAGTGGTCACAGCTGCCCGCGCTCTCGCAACGCATGAATGCTGCCGGCAATGCCTTCCTCGATCTCGTGGTCCACCGCGTCATGTTGCAACCGACTCCGACGCTCTCACTGACGGCGTTGCACCGAAGCGCCGCAGCGACCGTCGATGCGACGATGGCGGTATTTACCTTGAGCGGAGGCGCGCTCGACGCAAGTTTGGCGGCTCGCGGCCGCATCCAGGCGCAACGCAACCGCTATCTGTATCTCGCCTTCGTGTTAGGGGCCGTACTCGTGGTCGGGATCATGATCTCGATCGCACAGTTCATTGCGCGTCGCGATCGCGCGCTGTTACGCGAAGCGCTGCGCGAAGCCGCGCGTCTTCAAGCCGAGCTCGCGCGCCAGGAAGCTGAAGAAGCGCTGCGCCTCACCGAAGCGCAGTTCCGCACCGTCTTCGACGGCGCGGCAATCGGCATTGCGGTCGTCGATCGCACCGGGACGATGCTCGACTCCAACGCCGTATTCCGTACGATGTTCGGCGACTCGATCGCAAACGCCATCGAAGGGCACGAAGACGAACTGGAGTCGCTCTGGAGCGGCGAACGCGAAACCTTCGAATACGAAGCCCAGGCACGCTCGCTTTCGGGCCAGGAAGTGTGGACCGATGCAACGATCTCGATCGTGAACGACGAGACCCGTCACGCGCGCTTTGCGATTTGCATGTTCCGCGACAAAACCGAACTCAAGCATAGCGAACGGAGGATCCAGCACGGTAAGACGCACGATGGGCTTACCGGCTTGCCCAATCGCGCGCTCTTCGAGGAGCACCTGCGCCGTCGTTTCGCCGAGTCGGGCGCGCTGCTCGACTCATTCTTCGCGGTGCTCTTCGTCGACCTCGAGCACTTCAAAGAGATCAATGAGTCGCTCGGACACGCCGCGGGCGACCTCGTCCTCACGCAGATCGCCGCCCGCCTGCGCTCGTCGGTCGATCCGCGCGACGTCGTCGCACGCCTTGGAGGCGACGAGTTCGCCGTATTGCTCCAGTCGCTCGGCGACATCATCCACGTCGAAGCGCTGGCGCGGCGCATCCTCAATAACCTGTCGAAATCCATTCCGATCGGCTCGCGCTCGCTTTTCTTGAGCGCGAGCGTGGGCATTGCGATCGGCTCGTCTTCGTACGAACGTGGCGAGGACGTGATGCGCGACGCCGAGATCGCGATGCAACACGCCAAGGCCAGTGGCGGTGCTCGCTTCGCGCTGTTCGACTCGACGATGCACGAGCGCGCGCAGAAGCGGCTGCAGCTCATTAGCGACCTGCGCATGGCGGTGGAGCGAAACGAATTCCGCATGCTGTATCAGCCGATCGTCTCACTGGTCGACGGCACGGCCATCGCCTGCGAGGCGCTGATTCGCTGGGATCACCCGACGCAGGGCGTAATCGGTCCGGCCGAGTTCATTCCGCTGGCCGAGCAGACCGGGCTTGCCCAGACGATCGGGCGCTTCGTTCTGCAAACCGCATCGGAGCAATTGGCGATGTGGAAGCGCAATCGCGCGGGGACGCTGAATTTCTGCATGCACGTCAACGTATCGGCAAGCGAGCTCAGCGATCCCGATTTCGAGCGCACGCTGGTGCAAATCGTCGAGCACCACGGGCTGCGACCGGCCGACTTCACGCTTGAGATAACCGAGAGCGTCGTGCTCGATGCGGGGACGCGGGCCAATCAGACGATCGGACGCGTGCGCGAGCGCGGCTTCAATATTTGTATCGATGACTTCGGCACCGGCTATTCGTCGCTGCGTTACCTGCAGCAGTTCGAGGTCGATTCGATCAAGATCGATCGGTCGTTCGTGTGCGGTGTGGATGGCCTCTTAGCGAGCGAACCCATTGTGCGTACGTTGATTTCACTCGCGGAAGCGTACAACGTACGCATCGTCGCCGAAGGCGTCGAGACGACCGACCAATCCGAGATGCTGCGCAACGCCGGCTGCCGTCTGGGTCAGGGCTTTTTGTACGCGTATCCGCTCGCGCCGGCGGAGCTCACCGAACGCTATCCCGGCGTGCTCGGGCGCATCGCGCGTTCCGCATCGGCGTAAGGGGTTGCCAACCCTCGTTGCGAACGCTACAATACGTCGGTCCTGCTAAGGGCACGTTGCCGCAGGAAGCGGCAACAGTTCCAAGCACAGGATGTGCGAGCCCGAGCGAAGCGAGGGATGGAATGAGCGCCTTTAGCTCAGTCGGTAGAGCAGCGGACTTTTAATCCGTTGGTCCCGGGTTCGAGTCCCGGAGGGCGCACGTGCACCGCTAGCTCAATGGTAGAGCAGTTGACTCTTAATCAATTGGTTCGGGGTTCGAGTCCCTGGCGGTGCACCAAAGTCTATGAGCCCGGCCCTTTGCCCGGGCTCATCACTTCTGAGGGCCGTGATCGATGTGGATACTCAGCGTAATGCTGGCAGTAGGTGTATCAACACCCGCTCGACCGTCATCGGTGAACCTGGCTGTCAAAGATCCTCCGTCGATCGATGGCGCCGCCTGGGTTTACGAAGGGAACTACGGAACCGGCTTCGCTCCGATTATCCAAGGTAGTGCAGAACGTATCGACGTGCTTCCGCCGAACGTCACGAACACGGAGAATGTCCTAGGAATCGAACTATTTCGCCGGCCATTCGACTACCAAGGCTATCCAATGCGCGTCTCGCTTGTCGACAAGCTCTTCGCGATGACGCAAAAGCTGGAATACGTCGTCGCCTCCACGGTAGACGGTGCCCGAGAATATGATACGAGGCGTCCCGCCTACGAAGAGACTGTGCTCCACGGTCCGGGCGCCGGCGATTTCCGGGCAAGCGGTCCCGTTCCCGCTAATGGTCCGATCATCGAGCAATATCAGGCAGCATTTTCGTATGCAGTGCGAACCCTTGACCGGTTGGACGTGCCGAGCGAGCAAAAAGACCTTTCGCACTATGTTGTTATGTTCGTCGACACGCCGAACACAACGTGGATGGAATTTGGACCGGCCTTCGCACCTGGCGAGACGCCGCATTTGGGATGCCAGACGCAGCTCGGCCGCGACATGGTATTCGGCTACGAGAAGGGCGGCGCGACCGAACCGCAAAGCGCTCCCCTCATTCCGTGCTTCTAAGGGTCGCTGGGGTATGATCGTGCGGTGAAGAGTACGAGCCTCGTAGCGGTTTGCCTGGGGGTCGCCGCATTGATTGCGGCAGTCGCGCCCGCGCACGCCGCCGCTCCGGATCCGTACACGATTTTCGCGAACGCGCGAGCGTACTGGCTCGAGCAGCGTTATCCGATGATGCTCGACTACCGTGTCGCCGTCGACATAACCGAGGGCGGCAATGAGCGCGTCGAGCACTACGCGACCGAGTACAACGCGGTAACCGGCGACGTCCGGGTCGATCCGATCAGCGACTACCAGCTTGCGCATCCCGTGGTGCCCAAAGGGATCAACCTCGGACTACTGGCGTTTCTTTTGAACAAGCCGTTGCCCTCGGCCGACTTCATGGGCGTACCGCACTTAGCGCCGACGTACTCGTTCGGCATGGCGCCGTTTGTGCCGGCGCCGACACCGACGCCGTTTAACTCCGCGGCACTCGTCGCCGAGATTCGCAAGGAGTTTCACGACCCGAATCCGCGCGCGAGCGCGACAGCGTCGCCCACGCCAAACAGCCTTCAAGAAATTGCGACGGTATACGCCCACAACCGCGACTACGCTATCGCATTGCTCGGCACCGAAGTGATCGATGGACACGCGTGCTACCATCTCGGGCTCACGCCGACGCGCGATCCGGGACGCTTTCGCATACGTCAAGCATGGATCGACGAGCAAACGTTCGCGCCGTGGCAGCTCGAAGACGCGTCGAATTTTTCGAACGGACCCGGAACGAACGTCGCGTGGATGATCCATTTCGTCGACATCGACGCGGCCCACTACGTGAGCGAGGAAGACGCGCTCGCGCCAATGTCGACCCAGGGCGAGATCTACACGAAAGCTGTGGTCCGATTCGAAAACGTCCACGCCGTCGATGCATCGACCATGAACCCACCGGTCGTCGACAGCGGAACGCTCCTCCAAGAGCCGCCGAGCTGAGGAGGAAATAGGTCCGGCGCGTTCTATACTATGCGGTCGCCGCATGGCGGCACGGCGCTCGGGCATGTGGCGGAACTGGCAGACGCGCTGGATTTAGGTTCCAGTGGGGCAACCCGTCAGAGTTCGACTCTCTGCTTGCCCACCAGTCGCTGCTAAAAGCACTGTTACATTTGGAGCGAGGGCGATGACCCTTGGGTCCAAACCGTAAACAGGCAAAGGTTTGGGCCCAAGGGTCTCGGCCGAGTGGTGTGCGGAAGTAGCTCAGTGGTAGAGCATCGCCTTGCCAAGGCGAGGGTCGCGAGTTCGAATCTCGTCTTCCGCTCCACGCGATTACACGGGGCGCGGGCGCAGCAGCGCCGAAGCGCCCCTTCCTATTGTCCCGCGCCTTGTCTGGCGCCGGCCCATTCGAACTAGAAGGAACGTTGCAACTCGTGAGCACCTCGACGCTGACCCGCCTGGCCCCCACCCAGGTGGAGTTGGAGATCCCGATTACCCCCGAAGAGCTCGAGGCGGCTCAAGAGCGCGCGTTTCGCCGGCTAGCGAAAAACGTCAAGCTCCCTGGATTTCGGGCGGGGAAAGTGCCGCGCCGGGTCTTCGAGCAGACCTATGGGTCGGAGGCGATTGCGAGTGAGGCGCTCGAGGACGTCGTACCCGAGGTGTACGCGCGCGCGGTGCGAGAGCACGAACTCTCTCCGGTCGACCGGCCGAAGATGGAACTGCTGCCCGCCGAAGAGGGCAAACCGTCGCGCCTGAAGGCAACGGTGGCCGTTCGTCCGGCGATCGATCTTCACGACTACAAAGGGATCGAAGTCGAGCGCGAATCGCCGACGATCGACGACGACGACGTCGAGCGAAGCATTTCGGCGCTGGCCAAAGAGCGAGCAACGCTCGTGCCGGTCGAGCGCGCCGCGCAACTCGGCGATGTCGTAACCGTCGATTACGAAGGCAGGATCGATGGCGTCGCCTTCGAGGGTGGATCGGCGAAGAGCCAAATGACCGAACTCGACGAGAACCGTTTCATCCCCGGATTTGCCTCGGGAATTGCGGGCATGAGCGCGGGCGAGACCAAAGAAGTCGAAGCGGTGTTTCCCACGGATTATCCCAAGGAAGAGCTAGCCGGGAAGACGGCGATTTTCACCGTCACGGTGCACGACGTCAAGGCGCTGGAACTGCCGGCGATCGATGACGAGTTCGCGAAAACGATTTCTGAAAACGAAACGCTCGACGCGCTGCGAGCCGATGTGCGCAAGCGTCTTGAAGTGATCGCGCAATCGCGCGAGCGCCGGGCTATCGGTAATGCGGTCATGGAGAAACTCGTCGACGCCCACGATTTTCCGCTGCCCGAGGTGCTGGTCGAGCGTGAGATCGATAACATGATCAACGATCTCGCAGCCCAGGCCGGCCAGAGCGGCTCAACGCTCGATGACTACCTGCAAGAGCAGAACAAGACCACGGACGAGCTGCGCGAGACATTTCGCACCGACGCGGAGCAGCGTGTGAAGGGCACCCTCGTGATTGAGGAAGTTGCGCGCGCCGAGGGCATCAATGCGACCCCGGCCGACATTGCAGAAGAGCTCTCCGCGCTTTCGCGGCAGTACGGCCAGCCCGTCGATCGCATCCGTAAGGCGCTCGGCAATAACGTCATCTCGTTGATGGAGGGCATCGTCCGGAACAAGACGCTCGAGTTCCTCGTCGACAACGCCAAGGTCGTTCAAAAAGAAGGCGCCTTCTCGGACGAAGCAACTTTGTCGCCGAAGCAGTAGTTATACCGGGCGAAAAGACCACTTGCATTTCAAAGAAAATTAGGAGTAGCATGGGCCACTTAGTTCCGATGGTCGTCGAGCAGAGCGCGCGCGGGGAGCGCGCATACGATATTTACTCGCGCCTGCTCAAGGATCGTATCGTCTTCGTCGGCGGCGCGATCGATGACCATCTCGCCAACCTGGTCATTGCACAGCTGCTCTTCCTGGAAAAAGAAGATCCGGACAAGGACATCGACATGTATGTCAATTCGCCCGGGGGCAGCGTGACCGCAGGACTGGCGATCTACGACGCGATGCGTTTCATCAAGCCGGACGTGGCGACGATCTGCATGGGCATGGCCGCCTCGATGGGCTCGGTCCTTCTGACCGGGGGGGCAGCCGGGAAGCGCTTCTCCCTGCCCCACTCGAAGATTTTGATCCATCAGCCCTGGGTCTCGCAGATCGGGGGGCAGGCGACCGACGTGGAAATTGCGGCCAGGGACCTGATCGCTACCCGCCAGACGATCGCGCGCATCTACGAACGGACCACCAAAAAGCCGATCGAACAGGTCCTTAAGGATATCGACCGCGATTACTACATGACGAGCGAAGAAGCCAAGGACTACGGGATTATCGATCACGTTATCGAAGACCGAACAGCCTTGTCGCAGCCGGCTTAACGCCCAGGAGGACGCCCGCCCCCGATATGTTCCGATTCGGAGACGAGAAGGGTCAGCTCAAGTGTAGCTTCTGCGGCAAGTCGCAGGAGCAAGTGCGGAAGTTGATCGCCGGCCCCGGCGTATACATCTGCGACGAATGTATCGAGCTCTGCAACGAGATTATCGAAGAAGAGCTCTACAAAAACGTCGACGAGAATCTGCGCCTACGCAACATTCCCAAACCTAAAGAGATCAATCACATTCTCAACCAGTATGTGATCGGTCAGGAGCGCGCCAAGAAGTCGCTTGCGGTCGCGGTCTATAACCACTATAAGCGGATCAACGCGGGTGGGACAGCCGACGACGTCGAGCTGCAGAAATCGAACATCCTGCTCGTCGGCCCGACCGGTTCGGGCAAGACGTATCTGGCGCAGACGCTCGCGAAGATTCTCGACGTTCCGCTCGCGATGGCGGATGCGACCTCGCTCACCGAAGCGGGCTACGTCGGTGAAGACGTCGAGAACATTTTGCTCAAGTTGATACAAGCGGCGGATTACGACGTCAAGCGCGCCGAAAAAGGCATTGTGTACATCGACGAGATCGACAAGATCGCGCGCAAGAGCGAGAACCCCTCGATCACGCGCGACGTATCGGGCGAAGGCGTGCAACAGGCGTTGCTCAAGATTCTCGAAGGTACAACCGCCAACGTGCCGCCGCAAGGCGGGCGCAAGCATCCGCACCAAGAGTTCATTCAGATCGATACGACCAATGTGCTGTTCATCTGCGGTGGCGCGTTCGACGGACTCGAGCGAATCATCGAGTCGCGAGTCAGCGCAAACAACATGGGCTTTCGTGCAACGCCGGAGGGCAAGAAAGACGCGCGCACGGGCAAGCTGCTACAGCAGTTGATGCCCGAAGATCTGCTCAAGTTCGGGTTGATTCCGGAGTTCATCGGACGTCTGCCCATCGTGGTGACGCTCGACGCGCTCGACGAACTCGCGCTGCGCCGGATTCTCACCGAGCCGCGCAACGCGCTCGTCCGTCAGTTCCAGAAGATCCTCAACATGGACGGCGTCGATTTGCAGTTCACCAAAGACGCGCTGGTTGCGATCGCAACCAAGGCGCAGGGCCGCAAGACCGGCGCGCGCGGATTGCGCTCGATTCTCGAAGAAACCATGCTCGACGTGATGTACGATCTGCCATCGCTGCAAGGCGTGAAGAAGTGCATCATCAACAAAGACGTCATCGAGAAAAAGGAATCGCCGACGTTAATCTATCAAGAGCAGAAAAAAGACATGCCGGCTTAGTTTAGCCGCCGGGCGCTCTTACGGTTTCATCGGGTTCTCATCGAGAACCCGATTTTATTTGTTTGCGCCATGAGTGGTCGTGGGAATGCTAACCTCCAGATTTCTGGACCTTAAGCCGCGCAGGCTTCACGACGGAGGAATAGCAAACGAGCTGGCCAGTGGACGACAACCAACCCCCATGCGACGCGGAGCACGTATGTGCACCAAGCGCATTGATTCCGGCGTGGTGGAGTGGCTTTCTTTTTCATGTGCTCAACCCGCGCCAGATCAGCATGTACATGTATCTGACGATGCTCGGAGACGATCGCGGCGAGTGCAGCCCAACGATCGATCAGATTCGCGAAGATCTTGGCCTATACAGCACGTCGATGGTCTTCGAAGCCCTGGCTGCGCTCGACGACTTGGGATTCATTACGCGCATTCGCGCCGCATTTCCGGGCATTCGCGCGCGGCGAAACCTGTATCGTCGTCCGTCATGTGAAAGCACGCTCTATCGCCTGCTCGAGCGTGGACGCATCGACGGGCACCTGCGCTCGACGAACCCGACACGGGCGCCGGCGTCGGCCGAATCCCAGGCCTTGATCGAAGAGGGCCTGGCTGCGCTGCTTGGCTCGGCGTACGAAGTCTATCAGCGCACGCCCGAAGACGCGAAGCGTCTAGTACTCATGGAGCTGTTCGCTGCTGCAAACGGCCCAGCCGTGTTGGACTGAGCGAGCGCGCCGGGACCCCGCCGACGAGTTCGCCCGGCGGGACGTAGCTGGTAACGACGGATCCGGCGGCCACGATTGCGCCATCGCCAATACGCACGCCCGGCACGATAATCGCGCCCGAATAGATCAGGACGTCGTCCCCGATGACGATCGGCGCGACGTCAACGCTGAACGCGGTGCGATGGACGCGGTCGACGGGATGGCCCTGTTGCGTAGTGATGTGCACGTGCGCACCCAAATGCACGTTGCTGCCGATCGTCAGTCCGCCACCGCCCCAGAGGACACTATACGGGCCGATCTCGACATCGTTGCCGAGGTGGATGAAGCCCTTCCCCCCGTTGACGGTGCTCGGGTTGAGGTACGCGCCGTGATCGATGAACACGTTGCGGCCCATCACAATCCTATCGGTCCCACGCAGGATCACACGCGATCCCAGGATCGTTGAAGGAAACTGCGCACGCTGACGTTCGTCTGCAAAGCTCTCCCGGAAAGCGGCGCGGAGCCGAGCGAGCGTTGTTAGCAGTGTACCGACTTGCATCATTGCCCATCGTTTCGCATGTAGCTCAGTAACGAAACCGCGAAATGGCCCTGCTCGGCGGGCCGTGAGACCCAATGCCCTTGAGCGCCCTGAATCTTCGTGATGCGTAGCCCCACGCGTACGATTGGCGCATGAAGCCGCACAAGGCCGGCACGGCGACGATGCCGTCGAGCCCTCAGTTGCGTGGACTCCGGCCGCTGCTTCGTGCGGCGCTGTTCGCCGCGGATTGCGCCGTGGTCGGCCTTGCGGTCGTGCTCGCCCCGCAGGTCGCCAACATCTACACGACCTCCCACCTGCAGCTCCTCATTATCGCCGGCATCCTCGTGGTCGTCGGATCGTACGTTCAATTCCGCTACGAAAGCGCCCGCACGTTCGATTTTCACGACGTCTTGCGGTTGTTGGTCGGGGCCATTGGCGGCGCGCTCCTCGCGTTGCTCTTCGAGCAAGTACCCTCGCCGCTTTCGCTCGCGTCGGGCAGGATCGTGGTGATCGCCGCGATGCTCGCTTTTCTACTGCGCATGTTCCTGCGGATCGGCTTGGTTTTCTTGCGGTCGTGGTGGATTACGCGACGCCCGGGCGCCAAACGCGTGCTGATCGTCGGCCACGGCATAGCGGCGCATCAGCTCGCAAAAGCGATCTTCGAGGACCGCAGCATGCCGATGCGTGTCGTCGGCTGCGTCGATGATGGTGTCTCGGATCGGCGCATCGACGGCGTACGCGTACTCGGGAAGATCGACACGATACCAGCACTGATTCGCGACAGGAGCATCGATGCCGTCATCGTTGCGATCGCCGGCGCTCCACTTCCCCTCGTCAACCACATCAAAGAACTCTGCATGAGCGTCCCCGAGAACATCCGCCCCACCGTGAACGTGGTGCCCGATGCGTCGGAGGTCCTTACCGGCGGCGTGAGGGTTTCGCGGTTTCGCGACATTCGGCTCGAGGACGTCCTCGAGCGCGATCCGGTTGTGATCGATACGGCTGGTATTCGGCCACATCTTGAAAATCAGGTTGTGCTCGTTACCGGAGCCGGTGGCTCGATCGGTGCGGAGATCTGCCGGCAGATCGCTACGTTCGATCCCGAGCTGCTCGTCTTGCTTGGCCACGGTGAGAACAGTCTATTTCAGATCGACCGGGAGTTGCGTGATTCGTATCGTTTCGATCGCACGCGACTGATTTTGGCCGATTGCGCCGACGCATCGGCAATGCGAAATATCTTTACCATTTTCCGTCCGCGCGTCGTGTTGCACGCCGCAGCGCACAAACACGTGCCGATCGTCGAGGACAACGTGTGCGAGGCGGTGCGGAACAACGTATTTGGGACGAAGACGGTCGCACTCGCTGCGGCGGCGGCGGGTGCAGCAAAGTTTATCCTGCTCTCCACGGACAAGGCGGTGAACCCGACCAGCGTCATGGGCGCGACGAAGCGCATGGCGGAGTTGATCTGTCAGTCGTTTGCAGGAGACTCCGCGACGGAATTCGTGTCGGTGCGCTTCGGAAACGTCCTCGGAAGCCGCGGTAGCGTGATTCCGATATTCAAGTCCCAAATCGAGGCCGGCGGTCCGCTCACGATCACACATCGCGACATGGTGCGCTACTTCATGACGATTCCCGAGGCGGTGTCGCTGGTATTGCAAGCGATGTCGATGGGCATCGACGGCGAGGTCTTCGTGCTCGACATGGGCCAACCAGTGAGAATCATCGATCTCGCCGAGCAAGTCATTCGGCTTTCGGGCTTCGAGCCGTATCGCGACATCGATATCGTCGAGCGCGGGATTCGCCCGGGTGAGAAGCTCTTCGAGGAGATCCTCACCAGCGGAGAGGGCTTCACGAGCACCAGTCACGAGCGGCTCTTTATTGCCAAGCAGCACCGCTCCGATTACGCACAGCTCAATGCGGGCCTGGATGCGTTGCGCGCGGCTGTCCGGCGCAGCGATTCCGTGCTCTGCGTGCAGATTCTCAAAGAATTCGTCCCTGAGTTTACCCCTTACGGTCTCGTGCCCGAGACGCTGGTCGCGGCCGAGCCGCGGCCGCAAACGGCGGTCGCGCCCGCCGAACGCGCACAGATCGAGCACTTTACTCTTGAACCCGCAAAGGTACAACTCTCGTGAGATTGCTCGAGTCATCATCGATTCACGCGAACGCGCTCAAGAAAAAAATAAGTGACCGCAGCGCCCTGGTCGGCGTCGTCGGCGTCGGATACGTTGGACTTCCCTTGGCCGTCGAGAAGGCGAAGGTCGGATTCAACGTCATTGGCTACGACCGAAACCCTATCCGCGTCGACCAGCTCAGGCAAGGGCTGAACTATATTCGAGACGTCAACGACCGCGAGCTCGCCGAAGCCGTTGAAAGCGGAAAGCTGAGCGCGTCAACAGACTTCAGTTCGATCGGCAGATGCGACTGCGTCGTCATCTGCGTCCCAACCCCGCTCACGCCAAACAAGGAGCCCGACATCTCCTACATTCGGCGCGTCGCGGGCGAGGTTGCCAAACACTTGCGTCCAGGGCAATTGGTGAGTCTCGAAAGCACGACCTACCCCGGTACGACTGAAGAAGTTCTGCTGCCGATCCTCTCGCACTCGGGGCTAAAGGTGGGTGAAGATTACTTCCTTTCCTTTTCGCCCGAACGCGTCGATCCGGGTAACGCCCGCTACACGACGAAGAACACGAGCAAAGTCGTCGGCGGCGTGACCGCTGCATGCCTGGACGTGGCCACAGTTTTTTATTCCCAGACGATTGCCACCGTCATACCTGTGTCATCGCCGAAGGTGGCCGAGATGACGAAGGTCTTTGAGAACACCTTTCGCGCCGTGAATATTGCGCTGGTCAACGAGATGGCGCTGCTATGCGATCGTTTGGGGGTCAGCGTCTGGGACGTGCTCGACGCGGCGGCAACCAAACCGTTCGGCATCATGCGCTTCGATCCGGGCCCGGGCGTCGGCGGTCATTGTATTCCCTTGGACCCCTTCTATCTCGCCTGGAAAGCGCGCGAGTTCGACATGAACGTACGCTTCATCGAGCTTGCCGGCGAGATCAATTGGACGATGCCCTACTTCGTGCGCGAGAAGGTCATGCGCGCGCTGAACAACGTCGGCAAGGCGATCAAAGGAGCCCATATCTTGGTATTAGGTGTTGCCTACAAACGCGACATCGAGGATTGGCGCGAGTCTCCCGCGCTCAAGATCATCGAGCTGCTCGGCAAGGACGGGGCGCGCATCGACTATTACGATCCGCACGTACCCAGCTTCACCGACGAGCACGACGTGATGTGGCATTCGATCCCACTTTCGCGCGAGATGCTGGAGCACGCGGACACCGTCCTGATTCTCACCGATCACAGCAGTGTCGACTACGATGCGGTCGTCGAGGGTGCGTCACTGATCGTCGACACGCGCAACGCCACCAAGACCGCGCGAAACGGCCGAGACAACGTGGTGCTGCTGTGAAGGTCGGGGTCATCGGGGCAGGATACTGGGGTCGCAACCTCATTCGCGTAGCGCACGAGCTCGACGTTTTGGAGAGCGTCTTCGACACCGATGAAGCGGCGCTCACGCGGGTTGCGCAGGAGTATCCGAACGTCGGCCTGGAGCTCGATCTGCGTGCGTTGCTGGATCGGCAGATCGACGCGGTGCTGATTGCCGCGCCGGCGCCGCTGCACGCGGAGCTGGCGCTCGAGGGCGTGGCCTCCGGGAAGCACGTGTTCGTCGAGAAACCGCTGGCGATGAATCCGGACGACGCTGCGACGGTGGTGCGTGCCGCCGGCGCGGGAGGCCGCACGTTGTTCGTCGGTCACCTGCTGCTATATCATCCCGCCGTCCAGCGGATGATCGGGCTGATTCGCGAAGGCGCGATCGGCGAGCTGCGCCACGTGCGCTCACGCCGCCTTTCTTGGGGCCGGTTGCGCTCGGAGGAAAATGTCTGGTGGAGTTTCGCTCCGCACGACATCGCGCTGGTCCTCGCAATATTTGAAGAGACGCCGCACGCGGTCCACGGTTCGACGGCGGCTTTCGTGCGGCCGGAAATCGCCGACTTTGCGTACGCGGATCTCGCCTTCTCGCGTGGACGTTCGGCGCATATCGAGGTCAGTTGGATCGATCCCGATCGCTCTTCGCGCCTCGACGTCTTCGGATCGAAGGGCGTGCTTCGGCTTTGCGACGCGCGCGATGGGGCGACGATCACGCTCACGCGCTGCGGCGACGAGCGCGACGGCGTAGGCGCGCAGCTCTGGCGCGAAGACGAACAACGCATCGACTTCACCCCTGCCGAGCCGCTCAAGACCGAGCTGCGCGCGTTCGTCGATGCGGTGAGGGAAGGAACGCGGCCGCTTACCGACGGCGACGAAGGCCTGAGCGTCGTCCGGGTGCTCGCAATGCTTGAAGAGAGTAACTGTCGCCGATCCTTGGAGGTCTCTGCGTGAACGTAACGGCACCGGTGCGTGCATTTTTTGTCCACGAGTCGTCGTACGTCGACGAACCCGCGAGTATCGGCGCCGGGACGAAGATCTGGCATTTTAGCCATGTGATGCCTCACGCCAGCATCGGTCGAAACTGTTCGATCGGCCAAAACGTGTTGATCGCGTCGAACGTGGCCATCGGGAACAACGTGAAGATTCAGAACAACGTATCGGTGTACGAGGGCGTTACGCTGGAGGACGACGTGTTCTGCGGACCCAGCATGGTGTTTACGAACGTGACGACTCCGCGGTCCGGTACGCCGCGCAATACAGCCGCCGACTACCTCCGTACCATCGTCAAGCGCGGTGCTACGATCGGCGCGAACGCCACCATCGTCTGCGGCAATACACTCGGTGAATTCTCTTTTGTTGGTGCCGGCTCGGTCGTTACCAAGGACGTTCCCGCCTACGCGGTTGTCTATGGAAATCCGGCGCGCGTTCGCGGGTATGCCTGCGAATGCGGGTTGAGCCTGTCGTTCCATGGGCGAGACGCCGCGTGCGGCGAGTGCGGGCGGCGCTACGAAATAGACGATGGCTCGGTGCGGAGGACCGCGGCATGATTCCGATCCTCGATCTTACCCGGCAGTACGCCCAATTGAAGTCGGAAATTGACGCTGCCACCCAGGCCGTCTTTGCGAGCGGAACGTTCATCAACGGGCCGCAGTGTAAGGCGTTCGAAGCGGAGTTCGCGTCCTACGCCGGCGTCAGCGACGCGGTCGGGTTGAATTCAGGAACCGATGCACTGCATCTGGGTCTACGTGCGCTCGGCATCGGGCCCGGCGACGAAGTGATCACCTCGCCATTTACTTTTGTCGCCACCACCGAGGCGATCGGCATGGTCGGCGCGCGGCCCGTCTTTGTCGATATCGACCCGGAGTCGTTCAACATCGATGTCGCGCAGATCGAAGCCGCGATAACCAGCCGGACGCGCGCCGTGATGCCGGTGCATCTCTACGGCCGCCCGGCGCCGATGGTCGAGATCATGAAACTTGCACGCAAGCATCAGCTCGCCGTCGTCGAGGACTGCGCCCAGGCCGTCGGCGCGTGTATAAACGGGAAGCCGGTGGGATCCTTCGGCGATGTCGGTGCGTTCAGTTTCTTTCCGTCAAAGAATCTTGGCGCGTATGGTGACGGCGGTATGGCGACGACCAGCCGAACGGATATTGCTGCGCGACTTCGCAGCCTGCGCGCCCACGGCGGGCGAGTGAAATATCATCACGAGGAACTCGGCGTGAACAGCCGCCTCGACGAGCTGCAGGCAGCGATCCTGCGCGTGAAGCTTCCACACCTCGACGACTGGATCGATGCGCGTCAAGCGGCCGCGGAGCGTTACTCTCGCGAGCTGTCGGACACGGTGACCGTTCCCGGGGTAGCTGCCGACACACGGCATGTGTTCCACCAGTACACGATTCGCGTGCATGCACGCGAACAAGTCCAGGCGAAATTGTCGCAGCGGGGCGTTCAATCCATGGTCTATTATCCGGTTCCGCTGCATTTGCAAGCCGTGCATGCCGAACTCGGCTACGAGGCTGGTTCGTTTCCGCACGCCGAGTCCGCGGCGCGCGAGGTGCTCTCGCTGCCGATGTTTCCAGAACTTCCCGAACGCGAGCAGGCCGAGGTCGTCCGTGCGGTACGCGCATCGGTCGACCTCGGCGTGGCGGTATAGCGTTGCGCCTCGTCAGCGTCGTCGGCGCACGCCCGCAGTTTGTGAAAGCGGCCGTCGTTTCACGCGCATTGCGGGCTGCGGGCATCGAAGAGCGACTCGTACACACGGGACAGCATTACGATTCCCTCATGAGCGACGTGTTTTTTTCTGAGTTCGACTTACCGGTCCCGTATCGTAACTTGGGTGTCGGTTCGTGTTCGCACGCCGTGCAAACCGGTGAAATGATGATTCGCCTCGAACCCGTCGTCTACGATTGTGAGCCCGACGGCGTCGTCGTCTATGGTGACACCAATAGCACGCTCGCCGCGGCGCTCGTTGCGGCTAAGTTGTGCGTTCCGGTCATTCACGTCGAAGCTGGTCTGCGTTCGTTCGATCGCTCGATGCCGGAGGAGGTCAATCGCGTCCTCGCCGACCGTGTCAGCGATCTGCTCTTGGCGCCGACCTCCGATGCGGCGAGACAACTGCGCTCGGAGGGCGTTACGGCGCCGGTCGAAGTGGTTGGCGACGTCATGGTCGATCTGGCGCTGGAAACGTTGCGACGGCTGCCCGCGAAGCCCGCAATCTTGGGACGGTTCAAGCTCCGTTCGAAGGCGTTTGCGCTGGCGACAATTCACCGCGCCTCCAACACCGACGACACCGTGGTGTTCGCGCGGCTGATCGCCGGACTGCGCTCGACGCAGATGACGATCGTCTTTCCGGTGCATCCGCGCACCTTGGCGCTTTGCAAGACGCTCAACGTCGGCAGCGGCGACAACATCATCACCTGCGAGCCGCTCGGCTATGCCGACATGCTCGCCCTTCAAACGCACGCGCGCGTCGTCCTTACCGACTCCGGCGGCGTGCAGAAGGAAGCCGTCACGGTAGGGACGCCGGTGGTGACCATGCGCGATCGGACCGAATGGACGCAGACGCTCGACGAAGGCTGGAACGTCCTTGCAGGCAACGATCCGCGCGAGATTGCCGATGCGGCGCAGCGCATGCCGCCGAAACGAAGGATTTATCCGTACGGTCAAGGCGACAGTGCGCGGCTGATTGTAGAAGCAATTCGCACGCACGTACCCCGAACCAAACGGATGGCATCGTGCGCGTCGTAATCCTCACGCAATACTACGCTCCGGAGGTCGGCGCGCCGCAGACACGCCTAGCGGCGCTTGCTCGCGAACTGCGGCGCCATGGACATGACGTCGAGGTCGTAACGGCGATGCCGCACCACTTGGTGGGACGCGTGCACGACGGCTATCGAGGCAAGGTATATGCGCGCGAAATCATCGACGACGTCAAGGTGCACCGCACCTGGGTGTACGCGGCCACCGGAACCGGCGTGCGCCGGATTGCGAACTATCTTTCGTTCGCTTGCAGTTCCTTGCTTGGACTCATGCGAACGGCGCGCCCCGACGTCATCTTCGTGGAATCGCCGCCGCTCTTTCTAAGCGTCCCAGGTTGGATTGCAGCTCGCGCGCGCGGTGCTGCAATCATCTTCAACGTCGCCGACCTGTGGCCGGACTCGGTGCGCGAACTCGGCGTCATGAACGACGGCGTAGTATTGCGCGCGGCGGAGTGGCTCGAGCGGTGGTCGTACGACCGGGCCGACATCGTCAATGCGGTAACAGAGGGCATCGGCCGCACACTTCGAGAACGCAAGGGCGTCGCTGCAAACAAGGTCCGTTTTCTCCCCAACGGCATCGACGTGGAAATGTTCCACCCGCGCGAAGCCGATCGTGACCTGCGACGGCGTCTACGGCTCGACGAACGACCGGTGTTCCTCTATGCCGGAACGCACGGAATCGCACAGGGCCTGCAAACCGTTATCGAGGCGGCAAAGCTTGCCGAACCTCATACGAATATCGTCATGGTTGGCTCGGGGCCAACCAAGCCGTGGCTCATCGATCTGACGCGCCGGATGGGCGTAAGGAACGTGCGCTTCGTCGATCCCGTGCCGTTGCACGCGATGCCGGGTTACTTTTCGCTCGCGTTGGCATCGATCGTGCCATTGGTAGATAAGCCGCTGATGTACGGGGCTCGTCCTTCCAAGATCTTTCCATCGCTCGCGTCGGGAGTGCCCGTGCTCTATTGCGGACGCGGAGAGAGCGCTGCACTGCTCGAACACGCCGGCGCCGGCATAAGCATCGAACCTGAAAATGCGCGAGCGCTTGCTGACGCGATGATCGCCTTAGCGCAAAACGAGCCGCTGCGCGCACAGATGGCAGAGCGCGCTCGGGCGCTGGCCGTCGAACGCTTTGCCTGGGCCCCGATCGTCGATGCCTGGCTGCGATCGATCGAGGCCCAGTTTCCGCACGCGGCTAGCGCGAGATCAGCAAGCTCTGGTCGGCCGGAATCGTCGTTGCGTTCGGTGTGAACGTGGTTGAGGTCAGCAGCGCCTTGCCTCCGCTGACGACGTCGCCCCCTGACAGCGTGATGACGTGACCGTAGGTCTCGTGCAGCCATGACGAAAGTACCTTTACCGCGCTACCCGTGCTGTTGACGAATGCCGCGCATGGCCCGATAGCAACGCCGGCATTCGTACACGAAGCAAACTCGCGCCGGTAGACGCCGGTAGCTACCTCGATCGCTGCCGTCGATCCCGACGACATCGTCTGCACGGGCGACGCGGGCACGATGCTCTCCTCCGGCCATGCCGCAAGGTTCTCGGTATTCGACTCGAGGTTCTCGAACACCGAGGTATGGCCCGAACTGTAGCCCAACCACGCAATAGCAATCGTGATCAAGCGTTGCGCGATTTGCGCTGCGCTTCCCGACGCCGACGCACCGTTGTTGATTTCGACGAATTGCGCTCCCGATATCGCGTCGACCTCGGACATTGCCGTAAGCACCGGCCCGTACATCGTCGGCCGGAACGTGCCGCTGTTGACAACGCAATCCTCGCAGACGACGCCAACGTAATGCGTGCTCGAGCTGAGCACATCGAGGTCGCTCGGCGCACCGTCGCTAAACGTCAACCCGTTATAGAAAAACTTCATCGCGTCGCCGTCCGTGTGGGTCATCGCGTTGGCGAAAGAAGCATGCTCGTAGACCACATCAGCGTCCTTTGGAAGCTCCTGCGTTGTGGTGCAGTAGTCGTCGGGCGGATTATTGGCGCAGAAACCGCCGCCGGGTCCATACATCTGCGTGAGGACTTCGCCGCTGGTGTCGTCCATGAAGTAATCGTCCCAACCGTTGGCATTGGTGCGCAGGTAGGACAGGAAGTACGCCTGTACTTTCGTGTTGTAGTCGTTGAGGACGTCCACCGGGACGGTTACCGTGGAACCGTTGCAGGACATCGCGTCATCACCGTGCACGCGATGCGCCGCATCGGTATAGCCGGCCTCGTGAATGTACCAGTCCTCGTTGGAGACCGCGGCAAGCGCGTCAACGGACGCCTGCGACGCGCAGGCGGTACTCGAATAAAGAAAATTCGGGTCGACGTAAAATACCGACTGACAGGTCGAGCCCGAACAGTCGGTGAGGGCTTTACTATTTCCAAGACCGCCCTCAGCATAGGATAAATATTCTTGGACTTCTGCTGTCGTGCCGTTGGCGCCGGGCCCCCAATATTCATCGTAAGCCCAGGTAGAGATATGCGTGGGCGCCGTGGCGGTAGCTGCTGCGACCGCTGCACGAGGGGCGCTGCTACCGTTCGTTAGCGCCTGATTGCCGGTTGGTGGTGAAACGTTTGATCCGCCCGTTGCGCTGCACGCGTAAAGCGAGCTAGCGAGTGCGATACAAACAAATACTAGAGGGGTGCGGCTCAATGCTGCCTCCGATCGGTTGTATGGTTTGGTGCAACGAGCAGGTGCACGAGGTGTGCACACGCGCTGCGTTGACGCGTTTGGAGCGCGTCCTCGGGTAGGTTACGCATCATTGGCACACGCGTCAATGAATGTGTGAGCGCCTGATTGCTTCATCGCGAGCAGGCAAGCAGCTGACTGCGGAAAGCTTGCTTGGACAACAGTCGACCGACACAATCAAGTAGTTTGTGTAAAGGTTCGGTAATGCATCTTTAAAGTTTGCCGTGACTTTACGATTCACTTACTTGCAAGGAATCGCAATACAGCGGGCCTTTCAAGGAGTGTACAACGTGGCAAAAGGGTGTGTCTTTCGCAGGCTTCAAGGGTGTTTCGCTTTCGCACTTGCGTCACTATTTGCGGGGTGCGGTGGGTCCGGATCGTCAGCGCTACCAGCCTCGCAACTGACGCAGAGTGAGTCAACGCAGGCTATCGCAGTCAAGAGCGCGACGTCGTCGACTAGCGTGCCTGCGCATATTCCAACAATGGCCTATGACGAGTACTTCGGCGAAGGTGCGAGCGCAGCGAGCGCAACCGTAAACGAGTACGTTTCATACGCAGAGGGCGGCCTTGGCGACGCGAAGGCAACCGCCGATTGCGACAGCACCGCGACCAAGAGTTGTCTGTCGGTCTTTTATATGGATCCGAACTTTCTATACGCAAGTTCGAGTTGCGTTTCGTCCGAAGCGCAAGCGGTCGCGACGGATTCTAACGAATCGTGGTTCGTCCACGAGGCGGGCTATAGTGACTTTGCCCATCGCGTTGCGGGCAGCTACACGCAGAACTGTAACAGTTCGACGGAAAAGACGCCGGTTTACCTTTTAAACGACGCCAACCCGGCCGTGATCAGCTTTTTCCAGTCGTATATCCGGACGAACGCGAGCACGTGGGATGCGTACTACATGGACGACACCAGTGGGCGCGTGCTGACGCAGGCCTATGGACCCGGCGGCGGGTTCTGCGGGAATAATCCGCCCGACGACTACTGCACGACAACGCAGGAATACCCAACGGACGCTGCGGTCGCCGCCGCACATGACGCGTTCGCTAGCGGCATGACCTACGTCAGCGGTGCTGCGATGAAGTTTTTCATGAATGGCGTCGGATTCTCGGGCTCGACCGTCGAGAATCTCAATATTCTGCAAGGAAGCAGCCAGTATATCGGCGCGGTGTGTGAAAACTGCGTCATTAACGCAAACGCGTACCGCCCGACGATGTACGCCAATGTGCTCACCGCGATGGCGCAGATCGACGCGATCCCCGGCGCAGCGTTCGTGGAGCTCAACACCGGAACCGAACCCTCCGGCAGCCCCGAAGAACTCGACCAGCGCATCGTTACGACGGCCGTTGCGTGGCTTGGGTACAGTCCGGGTCAAACGATCGTCTTGGCGAACCTCGAGGACAATACCAATAATCTCGCGGTCTGGCCCGAGGACTCGATCGTTCCGACCGAACCGGTCGAGTCGATGGCGTCGTCGGCGGCCGACATCGCCGTAGCCCCGGGCGTGTATGTGCGCGAGTTCGCGCAGTGTTACAACGGCGGAGTCGCAATCGGTCAATGTGCCGCGGTGCTGAACTCTACAGCAAGCGCCGTGACCGTCCAAGCGTCGTGGTTGAAGCAGAAGTACACGCATATACTCGCCCTAACCGGCGGGGACGTCCCGAGCGGCGGTACTATGAGCCTAACCAGCGACTACTTCGTCGCCGGTGTGAGCGTGGTGTACCCGTCGTGGGCGAAGCTGCTCCTGAAATAATATGCGCTCGCAACTGCCTGCCGTAGCAATCAGCGTGCTTCTCAGTGCATGCGGCGGAGGCGGAGGTGCCAACAGCGCCTCCGCCCTCCCGGCGGTGAATGCCGGTGGCGGGAGCCCGTCTGCCAGTTCATCGCCGAGGGCGAGCACGAGTCCTCGAGCAAGCGCGACCCCGAATGCGACGCCGACGCCGGTCTTTACGCCCGCCGCAGGCACCGCGCCGGCCCACATCGCCACATGGGCGTTCGACGAATCGAGTGCCGAGGGAGCCGGCGCCCCGGTCGCACTCGTTCAGCAATATCTTACCTACGCGCAAGGCGGCTACGGCGACGCCAAGGCACGGAGCGATTGCGATGGTGCCGGACCCTCGTCGTGTTCATCGGTGTTTTACTTCGATCCCAACTTCATCTATGACGCGCCAAGCTGCACGCCGCAGATCGCGTCGCTCTTCATGGCGGCGGCGGACGAGACGTGGTTCGTGCACGAAACTGGTTACAGCGATGCCGCACATCGCGTCACGGGGTCGTATCAAGAATCGTGCAATGGCACGACGATAACCGTCCCGGTGTATCTGACCAACCAGAGTAACGCGAGCGTTGACGCGTTCTTTAGCAACTACATACAGACGTACGCGAGCGGCTGGGACCGCTATTTCATGGACGATACGAGCGCCAGTGTCCTAACGCAAACCTACGGCCCGGGTGGTGGATTCTGCGCGGATAACCCGCCCGACGACTACTGCACGACGACGCAAGAATATCCGACCGACGCATCAGTGGTCGCGGCTCACGCGGCGCTCACGTCCGTCTTGAATCAGACGAGCGGCAGCGCCATGCTCGGCATGTTCAACGGCGTCGGTTTTAGCGGAAACACGCCGGAAAACCTCAACCTCATCCCCGCGAGCAACGGACGTTTGCTCGGAGCGGTGTGCGAGAATTGCGTCGTAAACGCAGGCACGCTGGAAAGCGCGAACTACCAACGCGTGCTCAACGCCATGGCGACCACAAATGCGACCGCCGGGGCCTCGTTCGTCGAACTCAACACGGGTTCGTCGCCGGCGGGAAGCGCTGCACAAATCAGTCAGCGGCTCGTAACGACCGCGATCGCGTGGCTTGGATTCAACGGCAACGCTACCGTCGTCTTTGCGAACCTCGAGGAAAACAGCAGCGATTTAGCCATTTGGCCTGAGGCCGGATTATATCCGACCCAACCCGTGCAAAGCATGAACAGCGGCGCGTCGGACATTTCGGTGACGAGCAACGTTTGGCGCCGGGAGTTCGGCGCCTGTTATCTCAATGGCTCGGCCATCGGGCCATGTGCCGCACTGCTCAACGCCACGTCCTCACCGGTCCCGATCACGAGCTCGTGGCTGACGCAATCCTACGGCCACGTGGTCTCGATCGCCGGTGGCGACATCGAGAGCGGCGGTTCGGTCTCCTTGACCGCCGCGACATTTTCATCGGCCACGACGACGATCCCGGCGAGCGGCGCGGTGTTACTCGTGCGCTAAAAGGGAAGAATGTAGCGGTGCGCCGCGTTCTGCTCGTCTCATACTACGCACCGCCACGACCCGGCATTGCATCGATCCGCACGCAGCAACTGATAAAATATCTTCCCGCTCATGGTTGGGAAGTGACGGTGCTCACGGCGTCGCTGCCCGGCGCGGCACCCGACGTCGTGCAAACGCCGTACGTGGACTTAGCCGGCGGCGTCAAACGCGCGCTCGGCCTTGGGGACAAGAGCGCGCACGAAACGCTGGGCATCGCGCCGCCTGCACGCGGCGCGCGGCGCTCGCTGCGCCAAGCCGCGGTCGCGTGGGGCTATCGTCTAACCAGTTACCCAGACGCGCAGGCAGGGTGGTTCTTTTCCGGCGGGAGTGCCCTGGCGGCCGAACTCGCAAGCGGCAGGTATCACGCGGTGCTGTCGTCCTCTCCGCCGTTTACGACGCATCTCATGCTTGCATTGCAGCAGCTGCGGATCCCATGGATCGCCGACTATCGCGATCTTTGGGGCGGCAGCGACGCCTATGCGTCACCGCTGCGCCGGCGGTTTGACCGTTTGCTTGATACGTGGACATTACAGCGCGTTAGCGCTGCGGTGACGGTTTCGCAGCCCATGTCCTCGACAATCCGGTCGATGCGCCCCGGCATTCCGCTTGAAGTCATACCGAACGCGTTTGATGAAGAAGAATGGCAAAGCATTCCGTTCTCGACACAGGCGCAGACGACGTTTCTCTACGCTGGTCAGCTTTTTTCCGGGCGTCGCGATCCGCGTCCACTCTTTAGGGTCGTACGCTCGCTCATCGACGCCGGCGCCATCTCCGCGCAAGAGATCCGGATCGTGCTCTACACGACGGCGGAACGGTGGCTATGCGAGGCTATCGAGCAAACCGGTCTCGAGGCGATCGTGCAATTGCCGGGGATCGTTTCGCGCGACGACGTCTTACGCGCCGAGCGCAGCGCGGATCGGTTGATCGTGCTGCTGTGGGATGGAGCCGGCAGCGAGGGCATCCTCACCGGAAAGCTCTTCGAATACTTGGGCGCCGGGCGAGAAATCATCGCGATAGGTGGGCCGCCCAGCAGCGCCGTCGATGAGGTCTTGGCCGCGGCCGGGGCCGGCGTGAGGGTGCGCGACCACGAGGCATTGAGCCGCGAAGTCCTCGACGCGGTGACCGAGCACCGCCGGGCCTCGGTTCGCCGGACGGAACCTGCAAAGCTCGCGCCTTTCACGGCGCCGGGGATGGCTGCGCGTTTCGCGGCGCTCCTCGATCGTGTTACAGGCTTGCGCTGCGCGCACGTTGACGTACCCGCCAACGCTGCACGATGTAATCGGTAAGGCCCGGATACGAGTAATACCCTTCGACGGCGTCGGGCCGAACGATGGGCCGAGCGCGATCCTCTTCTAGATCCTTGAGGAATGGCCCGAGCTCCCCGAGGCTCGCGAGGATGGCCTTGTGCTCGATCAAGACGTGATTGTCGCGTCGTACGTCGACGTTGTGAATGCGCCCCTGCGCGTAGACGGCTCCGCCGTCCAAGTCGTCGGTGAGATGAATCAAACTGTAACCGAAGTTGTTGAAGTCGCCGTTATACATCGTCCAAAAAGGCGAGTAGAGGCCTTTATATTCAGGCGTGATCCCTACGTGCCACATGAAGATACCGTGCCTAGCAGCGCCACGTAAGCGCCTTCCGAAGAACTGATTGAGACAATGCGCGAAGATGACGTCGGGCTTCAAAGCCGCCACGAAGTCGAGCACGGCGGAGTCGTTCACGTCGACCGCGCCCAGCGTTGCACCGCCCGCCGGCGCGTCGTCGCCGAGCATGTTCCAATAGTCGTCGACCAGACGATTGGCTTCGCGGGTGTTCGGCGAGCGCTTATCGGTCGCGTGATGAAACGTGTAATAGGCCATCTCATCGACGGCCTTGAACAGACCGCGCCGGCGCAGTCGCTTGAGTAAGAAGTCACGCCGCCCGCGCCACGAGCGGTGCCATCGCGCATCCGCCGTGAGCCACACCGTCCCGACCAGCGAGCTTTCTTGCGCGATTCTCTTCGCGACGCAATGATTGAGGCGATTGTCATAGCCGATGAAGATCGCGCGCAACATGTCGCTAGTGTAAGCCGGCGTAAACGCCCCGTACAGGGTGAGGCGTCCTAGTCGCGGCGGGACGTTGAGCCCTCAGTTGTCGTAGAGCGCAAGCATGTCCGCCGTCCATCGCTGTAGGCTGAAACGCTCCGTCATTCGCTCGCGTCCCGCCGCACTTGGAGCGGCAGCTAGCGCCTTGTCTAGGGCGCAGGCGAGGCCATCGACGCTGCCGACCTGGAAGGTGAAGACGCCGTCGACGTCCGCTGCAATATCGTGAACGATCGGAATATCGGAGGCGGCGACAGGCAGGCCGCACGCGAGTGCCTCCGCGAGTACGTATCCAAAGGCTTCGTAGCTGCTGGGGAAGGCCAGTGCATCGGCAGCCCAATGAAGCTGCCGAGCGTCGGCCGCTCGCTCTACCTGTATTACTCGAGGAGCGCGGCCGAAGCGAGCCCGATCGGCCGCGGTGCCGCCGGCTACCAATAAACGGCACTCTGGAAGTCGTTGAAGGGCCCCATTGAGAACCGCGCCGCCCTTATACGGAACGCGCTCAAAGAAGAGGATCACACGATCTTGCGGCGCGATGCCGAAGGTCTCTCGCGCGCGTGCACGCTCCTGCGGAGCCGGCGGCCGGAACCGTTCGGTGTCGATACCGTTGTATACGACACGTACGCGATCGCGCGGAGCGCCGCGTGCAATGCAATAGCTTCGAGTGACATCCGAGACCGCGACCAGAGCGCGCACCCCTGCTCCGAGGAATCGGTATTTGAGAAGATTTCTCAATTTGACCGTAGCTGACGGATTCGCGGGATAGGAGTGGACGTGCCAAAACACGCGCGAACTGCGCTCGCGGGCCACGGCGAGGTCGAAGCGACCAAAATGTGAGTGAACGATATCCGGCCGAACCTCGCGCAAGCAGTCGCTCACGTCTTGGTCGCTTCTCACGAAATGGACTTCGGCGCCGTTGTCTTGCAGTTCTCGTGGCCAGGTTGCGCCGGGTATTTCGGTTGCAAGAACGACGAAACGGTCGCCTCGCGAGCGCATTGCGCGTGCGAGCGCGGTGAGCGACGGGATGAAGCTCCCACCCGTCGATCCCCCGTAGTCCATCACGTGGACGATGCGACGCTCTTTCATCGCGCAAGCAAGATGGCTTGCCCCGGGAGAATCTGCGTGCCGGTGGTCAGAGCCGCCCCTTGCAACGAGATCGTGCCGCCGTTCGGCGCGTCGCCTCCATTGAGCGTAATGACGTGACCGTAGGGTTGGCGAAACCACTGCGCCGAGAGATGGACGGAGTCTGATGTCCCGTTGAGCACGGCCGCGCACGGCCCAATGGGTGTTCCGTTCTGATAACACGCGGCAAAATCGCGGCGCCAAACGTTGGGCGCGACAGCGATGTCCGCGGCGGAACTCGACATCGTTTCCAGCGGCTGCGCCGGCACGATATCGTCTTCGGGCCAGACGGCGAGATTTTGCGTGCTAAACTCGAGATTGGGCCACACAATGGTGTGGCCCTCGGCGTAGCCTAACCACGCAATGGCCGTCGTGACGAGACGTTGCGCGACCTGATCGGGGCTGCCGTCGGGAGATTTGCCGGTGCTCAGCTCCACGAATGCCGCACCCGGTATTGCATCGATGCGCGCCATCGCGCCCAACACCTTGGCGTACATCGCAGGGCGCAGCATTCCGTCATTTACCGTGCAGTTCTCACAGATCACGCCGCGATAGCGGCTGCCGTTCCCGAGCAATGGTGGAACCAACGGACTTCGCGGCGTGAACGACAGCCCGTTGTAGTAGAAATACATCGGCGAACCGTTGCGGTGGTTCATCGCATTCGCGAAGGCCATGTGCGCGCGAACCACATCTGCGTCGCTGGGAAGTTCAGCTGTGGCAAGGCAATACCCATTACCGCCCTCCGCTTTGCAGAAACCGCCCCCCGGCCCGTACATTTGCGTGAGCAAGCTGTCACTGGTGTCGTCCATGAAATAAAAATCGAAGTCGTCGGCATTTCGCTGAAGGTAGTTGTCAAAGAATGCCCGGACGGCGGGGTTGTTTTGATTCACGGCGTAGACATTGATCGTTACGCGCGTGCCCTTGCAGGATTGAACGTAGGTTCCTTGTACGCGCCCGGCCGTATCGTTTCGGCCCGGCAGATGAACGAACCAGTTCTCTGATGCTTGAGCGAGAAAATCCCGATACGCGGCGAACGGACAGACCGGGCTGTCGTAGACGAGGCTCGGATTGAAGTAGAAGACGGACGAGCACGTGCCCGATCCCGGACAGTCGACCACCGCCTTCTTGTTCCCGAGGCCGCCCTCGGCGAACGAAAGGTAGCGACGCACGATTGCACCGGAAGCGTGTGCACCTTGGCCGTTATACTCGTCGTAAGCCCAGGTGGGGATGTGGGTCGTAGCGGCGGCGAGGAGCGCCGGCAGCAGCAGCTCGAGCATCACGCAGCGCTCCGGTTGACTCGGAGTGAGTGGTAGAGTTCCCCGTGCTGCGCAGCCGCGCGCGCAATATCGTACTCGGTACGGGCGACGGTCTGTGCAAGCTGCGCCGTTTGCCGCGCACCATCGGGGTCATCCATGATCGCACGCATACATTGCGCAATCGTTTCAGGCCGAAAATCCGCCGCGATCGCTCCCAACCGGCCGCCGTGCAGCATGTCGTTGACACCGCGCCACGGCGTCGAGAGCACCGGGACGCGCGCGCTCATCGCCTCGATGACGGCGAGCGGCATTCCTTCGCTAAGCGACGGCATGAGCAAGAGATCGGCCGCGGGCAAAAGTTCGACCGCGTCGCTGCGAAAACCCAGAAAGGTAATCCGATCGCCAAGCTTGCGCTCGCGGACCAGCGATTGCAGCTCCAAGCGAGAAACGCCGTCGCCGACAAAAAATAGCCGGACGCGCTCGCGGTGGGATGAATCGAGATGGGCGAGTGCGTCCACCGCAAGGCGCGGATTCTTCGGGCGATAGAGACTGCCCAGCACGAAGATCGCGTACGTCTGCGAGGCTATCTCAAGGCGATCGCGGGCGCGCGCCGCGTCGGCCGGCCCCGGTGGCGGCGCATGCGCGATCCCATTTGGAATCACGCAATTCTTTCGCGGATCGAAGCGTTCGTATGCAGCCAGAAAGCGAGCCTGCTCGTCGAAGAAGGTGACGATGCTCGACGTTGCGGCGTTCAAGGCGCGGTCGGCGAGCGCCGTTCCCGGGATACGGAAGGTGTCGCACGGATGGTGTTCGGTGCGAACGATCGCCGGGACGCCGGTTGCCAAGGCCGCGAGTCGTCCCCAATACGTGCCGCCATGCGTATGCGTATGCACGACATCCGGGCGCCAGCTACGCATCTTGCTCAGCATCCGCCCGAGAAAGGCTGGATCGAAGCGCTTCCGGCGCCCAATCTCGATGACGTCGAGATTGCGCGCGTTCGCTACGGTATCGGGAACCGGCGTGGCGTAAATAGCCATGACGCCGCAGCGGTCGACGTGGCCGGCGAGCAATGGGGCGAGTGAGGCTACGAATCGTTCCGCACCGCCGCCCGCGAGTGTATTAACCACGTGGAGCACTCTCATGCGACCACACTTTCCCCCAAAAGACGACTGGCGATGCGTTGCGCGTTATCGCGGACGTCGAACCGCCGGCGTATCGTTGCTCGTCCGGCTGCGCCCAGCGCAGCACGGAGCTCCGGGTTTCCGGCAAGCGCGCAAATAGCTTGGGCCACGGCGCGAGCATCGTTTGGCGGACACAACACGCCGTTGCTAGCATCGACCAGTTCGCCGACAGCGCCGGAGCGCGTCGCGATAACGGGAAGACCTGCAGCCATGCTCTCGGCAAGAAAGATGGGGATGCCCTCACATTCTTGTGGGCCTTCATCGATGCTCGTCAAAATCGCGGCATCGTACGCGCCCCGCTGGATAGCAGCGAGCAAGCGTTCGTGCGGTACGAATCCCGAAAAATGAACGCAGTCGCCGAGACCTAGGACGCGGGCGCGAGATTCGAGCGCAGCCCGCAGTGTACCATCTCCCGCGAGCGTGCAGGCGAGCCGAACGCCGCGCGCCCGAGCTTGCGCGATTGCCTCGAACAGAATCTCATGGCCTTTGACGCGCTCCAAATTCGCGGCGCAGATCAAGCGCAGCCGCTCCTCGACCGCGAACGAAACGACGCGGGCGGGCACGCGCACGCCGAGGTGCTGCGTGAACAGCCGCGCCTGCACCGCAGGACCCAACGTGTCGCGCAGGCGCCGCTCTCCGGCCGCGGAGATTGTGCGGATAAATTCGGCGCTCGCGATAAAGGTGTCGCGCCGGCCTGCGCCGCTCATATTTGAGTCGACGAGATCGTAGCGATGGCCGGTCGCGCTCCAAGGGATGTCGTTCATTGCCGCCGCCACGTAGGCAACCGTCGCGGGAATGGCCAGCCAGTAGGCGTGCACATGGTCGGTGCCAAGCCGGCGTAGCGCGCGACCCGCAGCGAGCCCAGTGGGAAATACCAGCAGATTCTTCCATTTGCTATTCAAAGAGCGCGGCGCACGCAGCACGGCGGTCAGCGCTCGAAACGCCCGTCGGGGAGCGCGCAGCGTCTCTGCGGCAGCCGCTGCAAGCACCGACGGAGAGAGCAGACGCATGCGCATAGATCGAACCTGCGGCATCGTCGTCTCCTCGCGAGTAGGCAGTGCCGGAAGGACCACGACCTCGCACACTTGCGAAAGCTCGAGGATCTCCTCGCACAAGAACGCTTCCTTACCACCGTACGGAAAACGCGACGTAATCAAGGCGATGCGCTTCACGACACGCCCTCTCAGGTTGCCCGGCGCCAACGGCGCAGGAGCGCATTGCTGGCATAGGCATATGCGGTGACGTCGCTCCATCGCGGAATCAGTATGCGGGCAAACCCAATGCGCGCGATCCGCATAAAGACGATGATTGCTGCTCCCTGGCCGATCACGTAGCCCAACGTCGAACCGAGCGCTGCTCCGACGAGGCCATAGCGACGCACGAGCGCGAGTGCGACGGCGATGCAGATCCCGGCGGATAAACCGGCAAGCAACATCGGAATCTGCGGCTTTCCAAGCCGAATCGTGAAATAGGTGGACATCGGACTTCCTAGCGACAGCGCAAAGACCCCGAGCAGCAACAGGCGGAAGGCCGGTATCATCGGAAGGAAGGCGGTTCCGTAGAGGATTCGTATGGCGATCGGCGCGAGGACTGAGAGCAGCCCGCAGGTGGCAAGGGCGATCAGCACGTTGTGGCGCACGCAACGCGCAGCCAGCTCCGCTGCACCCTGCGACGACTCCATTCCACCGATCTTTGGTGAACTCACGACAGCCGTGACTTGGGTCGCGGCTAGCAGCATTTCCGCAGCCGTTACCGCTAGCGTATACATGCCTAATTCCGCGGTTGACGTGAACGCTGCAACGATATAGACGTCGGCTCGGTAATTCAACAACGAAATCAAAAACACGGCCCCGACACGAGCCGCGTATGCGAGAAAGCGGGTAGTCGAGATTTCCCCCGCGGGCAGTTGCCGGGAATGGCGCACGAGCCACACCAAGGCGCCGGCTGCGAAGATGTCGCTTGCAATCACCCATGCGGTCACGGCTGCGGCGGCGGTTCGACCGATCGTCGCGAATGCGACGAGCATGCACGCCAGCGTTACGAGCGTGCCTGCGAGTGCGTAGGTGGTGTTCATACGCACGCGGTCGATGCCGATCTGGTACCCATAGAAGATCGCAAGAATGGCCGGCGATGGAAGCGCAGCGATTGCTGCGACGGCAGCCCAGGGCGCATGTGTCGTGTATGCTACGAAGACGGCGACCGGAATGCCCACCACAACGAAAGCCGCCGCCGCTAGTAGGGCTGCGCGAATCACGCTGCGACCGGCCGCTTCGCGCAACATGAAATAGCTCGTTGCATTGTTGAGGCCGGCGTAACCAGCGCTGGCAACGGCGAAAGCGACCAGCGGCAATGCGTAGAGCCCGCGACCGTGCGGACCGAGGACGCGCGCCGTCAGAATGCTCAGCAAAGCCGCCACCGCCATGTTGCCGATGCGGAAAACGAAGGTGTAGATTCCGTCGGCGAACAGTTTGTTCCGTAACGACATAGCTGGTGTAACCATTGAACGCTATCGGCAGCGCCTAGCGATATCGGCGAAAAGCCCACGAGATTCGGGAAATGAAGGGCAGGCAAGCGTGCGTGCCTATTTGGTACCTCTATGACATGGGATCCAGCCGCAAGAGCGCCAGCGCCCCTAGTCGAGTTCGCGCCCTGGGTGCGCTTATTGCCTTGTGTGCGGCTTTTGCGTTCGGCCTGGGCGTTGTGCGAGCGCTACGGCATCATACCTGGCCGCCTCTAGCAATAGGCGACCGCTTACCGCCGATCACGCTCCGTACGCTCGGCGGTGAGGACGTGCAGCTTGGAGCGGCCGGAAACAACCGGACGATCGTCTACAACGTATTCGCGACCTGGTGCGGCCCGTGCAACCAAGAGGCTCCTCAAATTACGCGAGCGGCTTCCATACTCTCGCGGCGTGGCGTGGCATTCGTCGGAATCGATCAGGGCGAGAGTGCCGATCGCATCGAGAGCTTCGCCGCAGCGAATGGCCTGCGGTTCCCATTATTGATCGATAGCCGGCGCATAACGACGAGCCGCCTGAATGCCCGTATCATTCCCGAGACGCTTGTCGTTCAAGACGGAATCGTTCGGCACATCATCGTCGGCCCTACCACGACAACCCAGCTCCTAGCCGCCGTCGAGGCACCATGAAGCGCGCCATCATTATTGGGTTCGAATACTTTGGACGGCAACTAGCGCGCCTGATGGCGGACCACGCTGACCACTGGTCGCTTACGTTCCGAGGCGCGTCCTACCTCGAAAAGCTGCGTGCGGCTCTCGAATTGCGCGGAGCTGACGCTTTGGTCTGTTTCGGAGGACCCGGGCCGGACGCAGTCTTGACCGAAGTCGCGCGGCGTTATGGAGTCCCGGTCGTCGTCATTTGGGCCGGTACGGACGTAGTCACTGCGGCGCGAGACCCCGAGCTGCTTGAAGTTCTCAAGCAAGACGGGGCCGTCAACGTGTCCGTCGCCCCGTGGCTCGCCGACGAACTGCGGGCATTAGGTGTGGAGGCGAGTTACGTGCCAGTCGGCGCGGTAACTGCAGTGGATCGCCCTGCGCCGCTTCCGACGCGTTTTCGCGTGATCTCGTACCTTCCCGAACCGCGGCGCGCGTTTTATGGCGAGAAGGCGGTCTACAGCGTGGCTGCCGAGATGCCCGACGTGCAATTCACAATTGTAGGAAACGGCGAGCGAAATCCGATTGCTCCACGCAACGTTGAATTTCTCGGCTACGTCGGAGATATGACGCGCCTCATCGACGAATCCGTCGCGTTACTTCGGCTGCCCGAGCACGACGGCAAATCCATGCTCGTGCTCGAATCGTTGGCTAGAGGACGCCATGTCGTCTGGACGTACGATTTTCCGGGCGTCGCCCGCGCGAACTCGATTTCCGAAGCCATTGGACAACTGCGACGCCTGCAAATTGCGCACCAGCGTGGCGAGTTGGGCCCAAACGAGGACGGGCTGGCGTTCGTACGCCACGACTGCGCGCCCGAGAAGTTGGTGCGCGGCTTCGAAGATGCCCTCGATCGCGCGGAACTGCAAAAGCGCTCCAAGCGTAAGGAGCGTCCACGTCGCGTAGTGCTGAGCGGGTACTCCCTATTTTCAGCGCAGATCGCCAATGCTGTGCGCGGAAGCTCGAACGTTTGGGAGCCGCGCGTATTGCGGGGAACCCGGCGATTCGAGCGGATTGTCTCGACTGCCCACATGGCATCGGCGAATGTATGGTACACGATTGGAACGCCGATTCCGGACCGGTGGCTGCACATCGTTGCTACGATCCTGCGTAAACCCCGTGTTGTCCATTGGGTCGGATCCGACGTTATGATGCTTAAAGACTCGAGCGCATTGCTGCGGTGGTGCAGGCAGCCCAACGTCACGCACCTCGCAGAAGTGGATTGGATGATCGACGAATTGGCGCAAAAGGGCATCAACGCGCATCTCGCGCCGCTGCCGCCTCAGGTGCGAGTTCCCGACTCAGTTCCGCCGATGCCAGACACGTTCACGGTGCTGCTTTATATGCCGCGCTCGCGTGGAGAATTCTATGGACTGCGCGAGTACGAGCGACTGTTCCGCGCGTTCGCTCGCAAACCCGTAAGATTCCTGGTCGTCGGCGGCGGATCGTTTTATGCCCCTCCGGATTGCGACATCGAGAGAATGGGCTGGTGCACGGACTTGTCCGAAATCTATCGCAAGAGCAGTGTGCTCCTGCGCTTCACGCGACACGATGGCCTCTCGCTCATGGCGCTCGAGGCGCTTTCGTACGGCCGTCATCTCATCTGGACGAAGGCATTCCCGTTTGGACATCAGGTTGCAAGCTACGACGATTGCAAACGGACCCTCGAGGAACTCTTGAAGAAGCACCTCGCGGGACAACTGGCCAGCCAACACGATGCCGCGGCATTCATCCGAACTACGTATGACCGTGCTGCGTGCATCGATCGCATTGAAGAGTTTTGGAGGGCGTCAGTCACGTGATTCTCTCGGTGCACGAGTGGGAGAGCTTCGATAAAGAGCATCCCGCCCCAACGTTTTTCGCGCGCCCTGCGTTTGCGCGCGCGCTGCACGATGCCTTTCCCAGACTCGAGCCGGCTCCGGTGGCAGTCGTCGAGAGCGGCGAGTGGTACCTCGTTCCGGCCGTGTCCAGCCGAAACGCCCTAGGATTGAGCAGCGGCGTGGGACTCCCGCTGGGTGGCTACAGTTCGGTCGCCGATCGACGCGGTGGCGTCGTACGCGAGCCGATGCTTTCACCGGTCGTTCGTGCAGCGGCGCACGAATTCGACGCCTTCGAATTTACCGGTTGGCCGCTCGCCGGCCAGCCCAGTCTTGGAAGCTGGGCGCAAACGCCGCTCACGACCGCCGTTATCGATTGTGCGGGCGGGTTGCAGTCGTCGCTAAAGTCGATGCGCGGCGTCACGCGCCGCATGGCCGGACAGGCGGCGCGCCGCGGCGTGCAATGCATCCGGACCGAAGCGGACGATCGAACGCTGCGAATCTATTACGACATGCTCGAAGAATCGAGCAAAGGTTGGGGATATGCCTCGCCCACGATTCCCTTTCGACTGTTGCGAGCCGTCTTCGCTCACGGGCGCGAGGACGCCGAACTCTGGTTCGCCATGCTCGATGACCATCCGATTGCCGGAGCGATCGTCCTCTTCGGATCGCAAGAACTGTTCTTTTGGTCGGCTGCGATGCGGCGAACGTATTCGCAGCATCGCCCGAGCAACGCGCTCAACGTGCGTCTTATCGAACGAGCATGCGAGCGTGGCGTCCGATGGTACAACCTCGGTGCAAGCGAGGGCCTTGCCGGCGTCGAGCGATTCAAGCACGACCTGGGGGCTGCCGACGTCAGCTATCGGCGCGTGCAGTATCAAAGTCGTGTTGCAGCGCTCTACCGCCGCGTGCGCGGCGGTTTGCGCGCGGGGATGGTAGGTTCATGACGGAATTACCGGAACGGTTGGGTTCAGACTCGGTCAACCTTGCGGTGGCCGACGTGCTCATTGGGATCGTGCTAATCCTGATTTTCGCGCTGGCACACGAAGCGCGTCCGGCGACGCTGGTCGTCACGACGTGCATCTGCGCTTCGGCTGCGATCGGGCGCTACCGCACGAGTTACGCCGTGCGGCCGACGGACGAGCGCTATGCGGTAGCCGGTGCGGCGTGCTTGACGCTTCTTGCGCTATTCGTGCTGGTCCCACTCTTCGAGGTTTCCGCCTGGATAAGTCTCTTGGTACTGGTACTTTGGAGTCTGGCCTCCAGCGCGGCCGCGATTCGATTCACGCTGGCGAGACGGCGTGCTGTGCGTGAGGAAACCGACGCTACGTGCCGTCAGCTCAGCCCACGGTCTCGAGCGCGCGTACGCGACGGGTGGATCCGCGCGGTAATGCGAGTGGTGGATGCTGCGCTCGCCGGCGTGGCGATCGTGCTGCTCTCGCCGGTGATCCTCGCCTGCGCGCTTGCCGTGTTCTTGCAAGATCGCAAGTCCCCGATTTTCGCCCAGCAGCGAGCCGGACTCGATGGACGACCGTTCATGATGTACAAATTTCGCACGATGTGTCCGGATGCCGGCTCCGAGTGGGCCAAACCCAATGATGCCCGCATCACGCGTGTGGGCGCATTCCTCCGGCGTACGAGCTTGGACGAATTACCCCAGCTGCTCAACGTGCTGCGCGGTGAAATGTCGTTGGTCGGACCTCGTCCGGAGATGCGCGAGTATGCGAACGAATTCGCTCGGACGATCCCTAACTACAACGATAGGCACGCGATCTCACCCGGAATCACCGGTTGGGCGCAACTCCATTGCGCACGCAATTTCCAACCCGACGAATCGCCCGACGTTCTGCCCTACGATCTCTTTTACGTCGCAAATTATTCCTTACCGCTCTACGTCTACTGCCTGATGAAAACCGCGGTCGAGGTCCTCAACCACCGTGCGGTCTAATCCGGCAATCCGATCGCGTCTGCGTGTGCCGCCGTCGCTCGCCGCCGCGGTAGCGCTCTGCGTCACGGCGCTGATCGCGGCATGGGGCACAATCGCGTTGTCGGGTACCAAGATCGGCGTGGCGCTCGCGTTGGCGGTGGTACTCGGACCAGCGGCGGCTTATGCCGCCGTAACCGTTCCGCTCATCTTCCCGTTCTCACTCTTCACCATCGCGGTGCCGTTCGATAACCTTTTGGAGTTTCACTCGTTCGGCACGTTGACAAAACTCATTGGCGTTATGTGTGGGGTCGCGATGCTGCTGTGGATCGTGCGTACCAAACGCTACGTTACGCCAGATCGCTCGCTCGTCGCATGGCTAGCGTTCGTCGTGCTCGCGATCTGCTCGTTTAGCTGGGCACAGGATCCCAAGAGCGGCGTCATCGATGTCACAACGCTCTCGTCGTTATTCATCCTCCTTGCTACTGTGTCGCTCATGCCGATCAACGCCCGCATGCTCCGCCTCGTTTCCGCGACGGTCATCGCCGGAGGCGCGCTCGCGGGGATTTATGGCGCCTATTTATTCCATCGCGGGGGCCCAAGTGCTACTGCAGACGCCGGTCGTCTCGTTGTCGAGCTCGGCAAACAGAGCATCGATCCTAATCATTTCGCGGCCTCGCTCCTGTTACCGAGCGCGCTCGTGCTGGTCGGACTGGTCGAAAACCGCGGAACGGTGGCACGCTTCATGCTCGCCCTTTGCGGGCTGGTTATCGCCGCGGGCCTCTTGCTTGCCGCATCGCGCGGCGGCATCGTTGCGGCGCTCGCGATGTATTTGTACATGCTGGTTCGTTCGCGCAGGAAAGCCGTGCTCGCCGGAATCGGTGTCGCGGCGCTGACGATCGGACTTGGCGCATTTTCGAATATCGCACGACGCTTTAGCGAGGCGGCCGCGACCGGCGGCGCCGGCCGGCTCGGAATTTGGAAGGTTGGCCTCGCGGCATTCAAGCTTCACCCGATCTTCGGTGCGGGTTTGGGCAATTTTGCTATCGCCTACAATCAGGCGTTTCTGAGTGTGCCGGCGTTTGCCACGATGCAGGTTATCGAGGGCGCGCATTGGAGCATCGCCCCGCACAACAATTTGGTCTGGATCGGCGTCGAGCTCGGTGCGGTGGGCGTGATCGTCTATCTTACGGCGTGGTGGCTCAGCTTCCGATCCTTGAAGTCAATCGAAGCGACCAGCGACCTGTACCCGATGCGCGTCGCCATGGAGGCCTCGTTAGTGGGACTTTTCGTGGCGGGTCTTTTCCTTGGAACGGTCACCTATAAATACGTGTGGTTGGCATTCATGCTGACGGCACTAACCCGTAATGCCGCGCTCAGCGAGCGGAGAGAACACTAGTGAGAAAAGCGTACTTGCCCTATTACCGTCCGCAATTGAGCGATCGGGAAATCGAACTTGCCGTCGAGTGTCTGCGCAAGGGATGGCTAACAAGCGGCTCCAAGGTCGGCGAGTTCGAGGAGGCCTTTGCCGGCGCGTCGGGCATCGAGCATGCCGTCGCGATGAACAGCTGCACGGCGGCGCTGCACGTGGCGCTCTGCGCCATGGGCGTAGCCGCGGGCGACGAGGTCGTCATGCCATCCCTCACGTTCGTCGCGGGCGCGCAATGCACGCTCGAGCTCGGTGCGACGCCGGTTTTTGCCGACGTCGACCCGGATACGCTCTGCGTCTCGGTCGCTTCCATCGACGCCGTGGTCACGCCGCGAACGAAGGTTATCATCGCGATGCCCTATGCCGGACGGCCACTCGACATAGCGGCGATAGTCGAGTACGCGCACGCTCGCGGTATCCGCGTCTTGGAAGATGCGGCTCACGCCGCCGGAATGCTCGATCGCGGACGATGGTCGGGAACTTGCAGCGACGCGGCGGCGTACAGTTTCTATGCGACAAAGAATCTCACGTGCGCCGAAGGGGGGATGCTCGTAACGCGCGATGCGGAACTTGCGAACCGCGCGCGTATCCTACGCTTGCACGGTATGAGTATGGATGCATGGAAGCGCTACACGGCGGGTGGCTCTTGGAAATACGACGTCGTGCAGCCGGGCTTCAAATACAACCTCCCCGATCCGCTCGCTGCGATTGGCATGGCGCAACTCGAACGGCTTGAAGAGCTACAGGCGGCCCGCACCGCCCTCGCGCAACGCTATACGGACGGGCTTGGCGACATCGAGGGGATCGGCTTACAAGCACCTTGCGCGTCGGCAGGCGATCGCCACAGCTGGTGCATGTTTGTCATCAAGGTGGATGCCTCGGTAGCGGACGTCGATCGGGACCGAATGATCGAAGCACTCAAGGAAGCGAACATCGGCTCGTCGGTGCATTACATTCCAACGCACCTGCTCACGGCCTATCGCTCGCTCTGTCGCTCGTCTCTGCCACAAACGGAGGCCGTGTGGCAACAGCTGGTATCGCTACCCCTCTTTCCGGGTATGGACGATCAAGACGTTGACGACGTGGTAGCAGCCGTGCGTGATATCGCTCGTACGTCTGCATTTCGGGCGGCTGCTTCGTAGCTTAGGACGCAATCGATCTAATCGTCTCTTCATCAAGTATGGCGAAGTATTGCGTTTTATGATCGCGATTTCTTTTCGCGTCTGATGTACACTTACCCGGGGGACCCAAGGCGGGTTGGGTATTTCGCCCCCAGCAGCGCTTCATTTACGAGGAACGCACGGAATATCTCCGCGAGCGTTGGGATTAACGGGTAATTTCTCGGGTACGCTCGGTGTTGATGTTACAGCTATCTTCGATAATGGCCCAAAGAGGAGCCCCAGTGGCAACTGCACTAGATCGCGTCCGCCTCTACGTGATTGAGGGTCAAGTGCTCTTCGCGAAGGCGCTGTGTCAAGTGTTCTCATCTGAGCAGAATATCGATATCGTTGGTGACTCGCAGACGATAAACGAGAGCTTGATTGCGAAAGCCCGGCCGGATGTGGTCGTTCTCGATTTAGACGGTAGCACCGAAGGGATCGCGGAAGCGTTCGATCCATGCAAACGAGCGGCCCCCAACGCGCGGATATGCGCGCTGACGATGCGGCCCACGCCTGAGATCATGTATCGTTGCCTGTCGGCCGGCGCCGATGGCTACGTCATCAAGGACGTTACGCCGGCCGAACTGATTCGGGCCGTCAAACTCGTTGCCAGCGGCGAAAGCTACGTCGACCCGCGCGTAGCCGGCGGCTGGCTGCGGCGGCGATCGTCTGCGAACGGTAAGCCCGATCTCAACGAGCTCTCCGCGCGCGAAACCGAAATCATTCGCCTAATCGCGGAAGGTCTTTCGAACAAAGAGATCAGCGCTCGGCTGAATTTGTCGGAGAAAACGATTAAAAACCACATTAGCCGCATCTTTTCGAAGTTGAACATCTACGCTCGTACGCAAGCAGCCGTGCATGCGATTAAGCTGGGTTTGCTCTAGCCTAAGGCCAGCTGCCCTAAAGTCCTTGTCGACCGGGGCATTTGTTCATTGCAGTGAAACGCGCTCTCGCGTTTACTGATGACAAGATGAACAGATATTCTCGGAACTCGATCTTCGCGCTGTCGCTAATTGCGCTGGGAGCGCTCCTTGCAGCGTGCGGCGGAGGGGGCGGCGGCTCGAGCACACCGCCCGCACCGCTGCCACCGTCAACGGGCCCCACGTCGCCGACCAGCGTGCCCTCGTCCTCAGCTTCGCCGGCGGCTACACCCGGCGCGTCCGGTACGATATCAGCTACCGGGCTTTCGTTTGCAGACGTCCCGGTGATCTTCACCTGCGGTTGTAGTGGTGAGGCCGGCGAGGTTACGACCAACGCCAGCGGTGGGTATCAAATAACCAACTCCGCTACGCCGATTCCGGCTTCGCCTACGCCCTACTCGCCTCCGGGTCACAACATTTTGGTAGTCGGTTACGCGAGCGGCTCGAGTGGACAGGCGTGGACGATGGTCTACTTGGGCACAACACCAGCGTACGATCTGAACCTATCGTCGACGCCCTCGAACTTGAGCGCAAACGTTACCGACACCGCGTCGACGGCGGCGGCGCTGTATATCTACTACGAAGCAGCATATAGCAACCAGATTACGGGGTCGGACCGCACCTTCGACTGGTTCAACTTCAATCAAATCGCTACGTTCGCGGAGCACCTTCGCACCTCACCATCGACGGATGAGACGAAATTTCTCAGCGACATTACCGCGGCGCAGCAAGCCGGTTCGAGTCTCTATCCAGGCTTTGTTCCGAGCTGGAACCCCGTAGCGAGTGACAAGACCAATGCGACAATCACGAGCGACATTCAGACCGTCGCAAACGACGGAACCAGTGTCGACGCCACACTGCCGACACCGTGCCCGGGAGCGGATGCATGCACCGGAACGCCAACGCCTTAAGATGAACTACCACCGTTCGATCCTAGCCCTGGTCTTAGCGCTCGGTCTAGTCGGTGCGGCTCCGCAGCAGCTGATTGCGCCGGGGGATCAGCTGAACGTGCAGGTCTTCGGTCAGCAGTCACTCTCGCAAAACGTGACAGTGCTGCCGGACGGAAGCATCAACTACCCGCTCATCGGCAGAGTGGCGATCGCCGGAATGAGTGTCGACGCCGCGACTTCGCTAGTGAGCGATAGGCTCGCGAAGTACGTTCGTCATCCCTACGTGACGATCGCGATCACGCAGCTCGGCCAGCCCTCGGTACTCGTGCTCGGAGACGTGAAGAATCCAGGCAAATATGACCTGCGCCCAGGCGCGCAACTCACCGATGCCATCGCCGCAGCGGGGGGGCTAGCCGAACAGAACGGACCGATGCCCGAGGCGCGAGTGTCGGACCCGCAAGGCAACGTCCAGCAGGTCTCATTGCAGGCGCTGTTACACGACGGCAACACGTCGCTTGACCGGCCTCTTGGTATGGGTGACGTCGTGTACGTTCCTGGTCCGACCCTGATCAACGTCGTCGTGTCGGGCGCAGTCGATCACCCCGGCGAGATCCAAGTGGACCAGGGCGACCGCCTCTCCATGGCGATCGCGAAAGCCGGCAACAGCGCGACTTCCAACGCCGACTTGAATCACATCACCGTTCTTCGAACATTGCCGGACGGGAAGACCGAGAACTTCAACGTCAACCTGTATCAAGCGCTCGAGCACGGTGACGACACTGCCGACGTCGTTTTGCAAAAGAACGACACGATCTTCGTTCCACAATCGAAAAGCGGTAAGAACACGGGCGCCGTCTTCGGCAGCACGGGTCTGCTCTACATCCTGAGCCGACTGTTGATTCCCTAGGAGTATCATGCGGGCATTTCCGAGTTATTCGCAAACAGCAATTACCGGCGCCGTCGACGCTACGTCGAGCGCCGGGGCGCCCGAGCGAAACAACGAGCTGGCATCGATCTGGCGAACGATCGTCCGTCGCCGCTGGACCGTGCTCAAGATCTTCTTGGGTTTCGTCGCATTGGTCGTCATCGGCACGTTGATTTGGCCCAAGGAATACACTACCACGATCAAAGTCATCGCCGGCGATTCCAACGGACCGGGGAGCGCGCAGCCGGCGGGAACCGATTTACCGGTGCTCAACGCATTCCTGATTGCGAGCGGGATGCAGTCGTCGGAAACCTATGCAGAACTCTTTCAGGAGACGCCCGTTCCGCAAGGCGTCATCGACCAACTCCACCTGGCCATGAGCCCAGCGCAGCTTATGGCTCACGTCGACGTCTCCCCCGTAACGAACACAAATATCCTCAGCGTGAACGTGACCTGGTCGAACCCCACTACTTCAGCCGCAATCGCCAATGCCTTCGGCCAAGCGATCGTCGATCGCCAGCGCGACCTGGTGTCAAGCCAGGCGAACGCGGCACTGGCCTCGCTCAAGCAACAATTGCCGCAAGCGCAAACGCGCATGAACGATGCGCAAGACCGCTTGGCGCAATTCGAGGCCACCAACCATATCGCCAACATCGACGAGCAAACGCAGGCAACGGTCACCAACATGGCGGCGCTGGAAGCAAGGATCGGTCAAGTGCAGGCCGACCAGAGCCAAGCCGCGGCGCAGCTCGCTTCGACGACTTCGCAGATGGGCAGTCTGGCGCCAACCATCAACGGCAGCACCACGGTTACCCAGAATCCGGTCGTTGCGCAGCTGCAAACGCAGCTCACGCAAGTCAACGTTCAGCTGCAGCAAGACGAGCAGCAGTACACCAACCAATATCCGGGTCTCATCGCGCTCAAGCAACAAAAGACGCAGCTTCAAAATGCGATAGCACGCCAACAACAGACGGTGGTGTCCGGCAAGAACCAGATACCGAATCCTGTCTACCAGCAGCTCCAGCAGTCCGCAGCAACCTACCGGGCGCAAGTAGCCGCCGATACTGCGCAGGTTGCTGAGTTGAAGCGCCAGCAAGCCGCGATGCAACCGAATCTTTCCGCACTGCCGGCGCAAACTGCTCAGCTGGCCGATCTTCAACTCAATGCGAAGGCCGCCTCTGACGTGTATTCGGCGTTGCAGGGCAAATACGTCAACGCACAAGTCGCCTCGCAGACGGCGCTCTCCGACGTAACGGTAACCCAGCCCGCGAGCGCCGCGCTAGCGAAAGTGCGGCCGAGCCTTTTCCTAAACGTTTTAATCGCCATCGTGCTCGGTGCCGTACTGGCGGTTACCGGAGCGCTCGTACTCGATTACTTCGACAACTCGATCCGCAACGAGGGCGCACTGGAAGAAGACCTCGCGCTTCCGCAGCTGGGGTCCATTCCGAACGTGGCGCTACGTAACGGCGAGGCCGTGATTCCTTGGGTGAAGGCGCTTGCGTTGGAATCCTTCCTCCAGCTCGTTACCAATGTTAAATACTCGACGGATCAGCCGCTGAAGTCGTTAGCCGTCCTCAGCCCGTCACTTGGTGACGGTAAGTCGACGATCGCGATGAACATCGCACTTGCCTTCAACGAAATCGGGCCACCCGTGCTGCTGGTCGATGCGGATCTGCGCCGTCCATCGCTTCACACAAAGCTCGGCCTCTCCAACGAGCGAGGGCTCTCCGACATCTTGGTGGGTCAGTGTTCGATCGACGAGGCGATCCAAGTTTGGGATAAGAGCGGACTTGCGGTTATTACTAGCGGTACCGCTGCGCCCAATCCCATCAAACTTCTGGAATCTCCGCGCTTCGACGCGCTGGTGAAGGAGCTGGAGACCCGCTACCGGACCGTCGTGTTCGATGCCGCCGCGATCGTGAGCAACATCGAATCAGCCGTGCTGGCGCGTCGAATGACCGGTTCGATCCTGGTAGTCTCGCACGGATCGACAGATCGGCGTGAGGTCAATTCCGCGATGCGGCGGCTCTCGCGCATGGGCGTGCGCAACATGCTGGGCTTCGTCATCAACCGCATCGACCCGCGGAGAGTTGACTACGCCCCGTATGGTGGCGAGATCCCGCAACTCTACGGCGGTGAAGACGCGCCGATCGTCGCTCCTACGCGCTAGCGTGGCGGCGATCAGCAAAGATGGCGGGCGACAGCGGCCGGGCGGTTGTGCATTTGATCGAACCCCAAAATCTCTTTGTGCAAGCGCTCATCGACGTGTTCACGGAAGCCGGACTGAGCGTAGATTACGTCGCTCCGGTGATCGACCCGCGCCGAACCCTTGATGACACGCCGGATCTGATCTTCCTCGATACCGACTTCTTGTCTGAGCCGCTGGAATCCGTAAGCCTCGCGCGCTTACTCGCTCCGCAAGCCATCATTGCAACCTACACCAGCGGTTCGAGCGAAACCGTTCGCTCCGCGTTCACGTCGTCCGGCGCCGACGTCATCATTGAGAAATCGGCCGAGCGCCGGTCCGTCGTGCAAGGGCTGCGCGATATGGAACACCGGCGCAAGCGGCGGTAACTCGCGTGGCGTTACTTGGTGGCGACGCCGTACATGATGTATCGCCATGACTTCGGGACTATCGCGTTGAGCAGGAGGCGATCGACGACCGAAAACGCGCGGCGCTGACGCTCGGAGCGGCCGAGCGCGCCCAGAAAGCCGGTCGTGCCGTATTGCACGCGCGAAAACGGCCGCAGAAACCCTAGCATCTCGTCGATACTAACGTAGCGCCAGCGCGCGCCCCACTCGACGTAACGGCCGCGTAACCACCGGTGCATCGGACTTCCCGTCAGGTTCTCGGCGAAGAGCAAGCGGCCACCGGGCCGAAGCGCGCGGTGCATCGAACGGATAGCTAGATCTTGGCGATCCATGGCCCCGCCGTGACCGACGCCGCCGAGCACCGATTTGAAGACGATGACATCGAACGCCTGGTCGTAGGGAATAGCCGTCGCGTCGATATCTTCGTAGCGCACGAGATCGCCGACACCGTAGCGATCGACCAACGCTTGTGCTTGCCCGCGCGCGTTTTCAAGGTCCGAGCAATGCACGTTGTGTCCCATTTGAGCGAGCCAGACCGAGAGCCCGCCGCTGTGGGCGCCGATCTCCAAACAGTCTAAACCCGGGCCCGCGAGATCGGCTTCTCGCTCCCAGAAGCGGAGCGCGGCGGACCAGTTGGCTACGTCCCAACCAATCGCGCCCGCAGCATCGATGCGCACCGGTAGATGGTACCCCGCCGGAGGGATGTGGACCAGCAACGGATTGCTCCCGAACTGGGGGCCAAGCGGCTCTTCCCTGCATGCGCTAGGCGAGCTTGGCCCGAGGGCTATCTTCCGGGTGCGCGGAACTACCTGCGCTCGCATGACCTCGCCGCAAAAAATCACCGAGCTTCCGAAGACCTACGATCCCAAAGCAGTCGAACCGCGCCTCTATGATTTTTGGGAACGTAGCGGCTTTTTTCATGAGGATCCGGATCCCGCGCGTCCGCCCTTCATCATTCCGATGCCGCCGCCCAACGTCACCGGGCGCGCGCATTTGGGACACGGCTCGACGTACACGCCGCAGGACGTGCTTACGCGCTACCACCGGATGTTGGGCGATAACGCGGATTGGCTTCCCGGGCTCGACCACGCGGCGATTGCAACCGAGTCGGTGCTGGTGCGTGAACTTGCCGCGCAAGGCATCTCGCGCGAGAGCCTCGGCCG
>Ga0335074_10000685_pt1 | contig 47077 bp, 36 predicted proteins | sample Lox_Sample_23_FD_206715 | JGI IMG/M metagenome (GOLD analysis project Ga0335074, IMG submission 206715) | Soil microbial communities from Loxahatchee National Wildlife Refuge, Florida, United States - Lox_Sample_2.3 | ecosystem: Environmental > Terrestrial > Soil > Wetlands | place: USA...
GTCCCACTCTGCTGCTGAGAGCCGCCCAGGTTTGCGAAGAACTTCGACCGGGACGGCGAGCTTGCCAACATCGTGGAGGATGCCTATCCAACGAACCGCTTCCACATCCAGTTGGGGAAGGCCAAGGGCTTCCGCCAAGAGCCCGCAAATCCGACTGACCCTGGTCGAGTGCTCGGCCGTGCCGGAACAGTAGATGGCCTGAGCGCCGTCGAGCGCCGAGAACGAACGGCTGTACGTTTCAATACGCGTATGCTTAAACGTAGCCTCGGTTGACTTGGGGTCTGTCGCGCGGCACTGTCAGCTGTGCTGTCGTACGCCCGTGGCGTTGACTGGCCCTTGGAGGGAGGTGCCTAGGCCGGAACGCCCTACGCGCCTCACGCCCTCCGTAGTAGACGAGCACGTACCCCGCTGCCGGGCCCGCCCACCACCAACCCACTGTTGCGTTCAGGACCAGGCCCACCAGCACTGCCGTCGCCAACACGCCGTCGACGAAGGTGACCCGGTCCTCGGTCCTCAGCACTTGGTTGTCGAAGCGCCGCCCCGGTGCGACCCTTGCCCGCCGCGAGCAGGAACATGGCGACTGCACTGGCAGCGGTCCAGATGATCCCCGTCTGGCTGTGGCGGGGACGGAACCCAATAGCCAGCACGACCGTGCTCTGGGCGCTCAGGTAGACGGCCAGTCCGGCAAAGGCAGACCCGATCCGCCAAGGCGACAGAGCGCGCCGCGATGGCGCTCAGCGCCAATACGACGATGCCCACCACGTTCCACGCGAGGGTGGCTACCTCCAGGTAGCGCCCTCCTGCCAACAGGGCCGAGCGCTGCGTGGGGCTCAATAAGCTGTTGTTCTTGCGCGCAGTTTTGTCTTTCCCGGCTACCGCACTGGCCGTCAGGTCGAGGCCTGGCTATGGCGAGCCGCGAGTGCCTTTTCGGCTGCTCGCAGCTCCTTGGCCAGGTTCTGGAGCAATGTCCAACCGATGACACCGTTGCTTTCGACGAGCGGGCGGAACTCCCAGAGGGTCAGCCCCTGGCAAACCAGTTCGCCCGCTGCCGCGATCGTTGCGATGCGCGCACCCTCATCGATGAGGGCAATCTCGCCGAAATAATCGCCTGCGTGAAGGACCGCGCGCTCTTCGCCGCCGATGGAGACCTTTGCGGCTCCTGACACGATAACGTAGAAGGTGGCACCGCCGGAGCCTTCTTTGATCACTATCTCCCCCGAGGAGAAGCGCCGCTCTTTGAACAGCGCCGCAATCTTCTCGACGTCGTCGGTTCCCAAGCCGTTGAAAAGCCGTGCATTACGGAGGGCGCCGACGGGTGCGCTCGAGGCCGCTGCTGACCCCGGGCCAGCGCGGGTGATCGCCCTGCACTGGAGAAGGTACAAACGCCCACCCGCAAAGGCCCATTCGATATCTCGTGCCGGACCGTACGCTTCTTCGCACTCCATAGCCAAGAGGTGCAGCTCCCGCAGTTGCCCGTCGTTCAAGCAAAGCTGGTCCGCACGCTCAGCGGCGATGGGCTCTTCGACTGTGCCGCCCTCTGGGAGGGCCCGGACCGCCAAGTTCTTGAAACCCGGCGTACGTTCCTGGATGCTGCCGTGGCGGTCCATGCGGAAATGGTCGGGTATGACACGGCCCGAAACGACAGCCTCACCTAACCCCCAGCTCGCTTCGATGACAAGTTCGTCGGCCCCGTCGATGGGGTTACGGGTGAACATCACGCCCGCGCTCTCTGGCTCGAGAAGTGCCTGCACGACCACTCCGACGCTCGGACGGCTAAAGCGCCCGACACGTTGGCGGTAGGAAATGGCGGAGTCTGAATTGGCTGACCACCAGACCTCCCGCACCGCAGCGCTCACGTCATCGGCCGTGGGCACGTTGAGGAGAGTCAAATGCTGGCCGGCGAAGCTGGCCTCTGCACCGTCCTCGTCGACTGCGGAAGAACGTACAGCTAGCGGTCCCCCGAGTGGGTGGACAACTGCCTTGAGATCCTCGATAACTCGGCTGTCCCCGCTGGCGACAGCCTCCACGACCGGGTCGGAGAGAGCGACGCCCGGTGGCACCCGCAAACCTGCTCGCGCCGCTTCTCCCAACCCGACGGCTTTGGAGCCGAACACCGAACGGTCTCGCGCCTCGTCGAGCGAGACAGCACCCTTCACCCTAGGACCACCACTTCCCCAATGGCACCATCCACGCGTACGCGTACACCGTCAGCGATGAGGCTGGTCGCTTCCCGCGTCCCGACGACGCTTGGGAGCCCGTACTCGCGAGCGACGATCGCCGCGTGCGACAACAGGCCGCCTCGGTCGGTGACGATCGCCCCGAGCAGCGGCAGCAAGATGTTGAAGGCCTCTGAGGTGGATTCGGTGACCAAAACGTCTCCCTGCGCGATCCGGTCGAACTCGCTCGGGCCGCGAACACGGCGCGCGGGGCCCTCGTAGACGCCCGGGCTGGCCGGCAAGCCACGCACCAGGTGCTCTTCATGCTTCGCCTCTGTCACACCGAACATCTGGCCCATCACGATCCCCATCGCGCGCATCATCCGTTGAGGCGCGGGGGGTAGCCCTGATGGGTCGGGCGGCGGCGAGGGCGGGTCACCCAAGTGTTGTGGGGCATCCTTGGTGGTCAACGACGAGCGGAGGCGGTACCTCGCCGCGAGCTCGTCTGCAGATGGATCTGAGGCTCCGGAGAGGAGCGAGGACATCTCATCGAACTCGGCGTCAACCAGGTGCTCCGCGTCGTGCAGACGTCCTCGTGCGACAAGACGCACCCCGCAAGAGACCACGGCGCGTCGCATGATGCCAGATGCCCAGATATCACTGAACACGCCCCGCTCATCCCGGATCTTGTAGGTGAGGCGCGCCTCATCGAGGAGCTCATCGAACTGCTCGCGATGTTGCCCCGGCACCTTGTCCCGGACATCTTGGACGCGCCTGTCCAAATCGGTGTCGACACGGGCAGGGGCTTGCACCGCGAGCCGCATAGCGCGCAGCAAAGCGTCTGGCAGCTCGAGCGCGTACCGTCCTGATATGTCGAAACCGTCCACGAGGCGGTACCCGACGAGGTCGAGGTACGCCGAGGCGGCCGCACCGGCGTCGCTTCCGTGCGACCGCAGCCTCTGGAGCAAAGCCGCGGGCTCGTCGTCGGACTCCAAGAGCCGTTGCGCCGACGGGTCGTGGGCGAGTGCCGTCCTGAGGCTCTCCAGCTCCATCGAGGCGCCCGCGGAAACGGGGGCGGCGCCGCGAAGCAAGGCAAGCAGGTCGGGCGCGGCGACACCTGTCCAATCACCGACGTGCGCGAGGAAATCCCCTGTCGGCACCGACGGCGCGCCGGTGAAGCGCATGTGCTGGTAGATCATCTCAGCGTGATGGTCGCGGCACCTCCCGAGGTAGGCGAGTAGCTCGGGCTCGGGCAAGCCCGATGGGTCGACGGACTGGAGCTCTCGGTGGGCCTTGACCGAGGCGGGCTTGAAGGTCTCGTCCCACTCACGAACCTGCTCTCGCCACAACTTCTCGCGGAAGACCGCTTCTGCCCTTTGGAAACGCTTTGGCACCTCATCGCGGCCCACCGGTACTAGTGATGTGTAGCAGAAGCCGTTGACATAGGCATTATCGAGAACATCGATGAGGAGCCCGTAAAAGCGCGTGAACTCACGGAAGCCCCGCTTGAACGGCTCGGGGTGCGTGCTCGACCAATAACGCGTGACAGGGCGCGGGAAGTGGACCGAGTCCAGCTCCCATGAACCGGGGCCGGGCGGCTCGAAGGGCAACTTGCTTGCTGTCTCGGCGGAACTCATAGATCCCCCTTTTGTCTGGTCGCTCCCGTTTGGTGCCCCCGGCCGCACGGTGCCGGAGAGTACAGATCTCCCCGCTGGGGGCCGCCCAAAGAGCCCACCTTCCCGATCGCCGCAGGCTCGAGCCCTCTGCTTCGGTGGCGGCCGGTCCCTTCGGGGGCGCCCTGCACCTTGGGCCCCGTGGGCCACCGAGCTAATTTGTGCGCCAAGGGCTGAGCCGCCTTCGGGCTGGGATTGGTCCGGGCCTTTGGTCGGGCTGGTCGGGAGCGGCTTCCGAAGGTGTTTTGGCCAGTCGCAGTACCTGGCCCGGCCGCCACTCGCTGCTGGCGTTCCCTACCCGACCGGAACGGTGGGGACGACCTGTGGTAAGCAACCGGGCATGACTGCAACTCAGGTGGCAACTCCCGCCGAGGTGGAGCAACTGGGATCCCTTCGCTGGACAGAGCTGTACCGGCCAGCTCCTCCGAGGCGGTTCGACCCCGGCCCGCTCCGTGAAGCCCTCATCGCTGCCGCCCAAGGACGGCTTCGGCAAGGTGACCGCGTCGGGATCTGCGTAGGCAGCCGCGGGATCGACGGCTTGGCGCAGGTTGTCGGCCTCGTGGTCGAGGCGGTAAAAGCCGCTGACGCAGTACCCGTCGTTATACCGGCCATGGGTTCGCACGGCGGGGCCACCCCCCAGGGCCAGTTAGCGGTGCTGCGTGATTTGGGGGTCAGGGAGGAAACCCTAGGCGTTCCTTTCGAAGCTTCGATGGAGGTCGAGCAGGTGGGCGTCGTCCCCGGCGGTCACCCTGTCTACTTGTCAGCTGTGGCGTTGGGATGTCAGGCGATCGTGCCCGTGAACAGAGTTAAACCGCACTCGGACTTCCGTGCTCGCGTGGAAAGCGGTTTGACAAAGATGCTGACCATCGGCCTTGGCAAAGAGCTCGGTGCCTCGAGCCTGCACCGAGCCGGCTTTATGGCCTTTGGCACCGTGCTGCCGGCAGCGCTCGAGATCGTCTTATCCAATCTGCACGTACCGTTTGGCGTGGCGCTGGTCGAGGACACGTGGCACCGGCTCGACCGCGCCGAGATCGTACCTGGAGGATCGGTGCTGGAGAGGGACGCTCAACTGCTCGAGCAAGCCTGGGGGCTCTTCGGTTCGCTCCCTTTCGGTGAGCTGGACGTGCTCGTACTAAAAGAAATGGGGAAGACGATTTCCGGAGCCGGTATGGACCCCAATGTCACAGGGAGGTTCCCGGTCGACCCGCTCCCGTCGCCAACCAAGGTCGCACGCCTCGTGGTGCTCGACCTGAGAGATGATTCGGGCGGCAATGCGATCGGCGTCGGGACCGCAGACGTGGTTACCGAGCGGCTGCGCAACAAGGTCAATTGGCATTACACGTACGCGAACGCACGCGCCTCGAAGTCTCTGCCGGGTGCCCGCTTGCCGATGGTAGCGACCAGCGATAGAGAAGCTATCTCCGACGCGCTTGGTTCCCTGGTTGGTGGCAGGTCTGGCGTGCCCCGGGTTGTGGCAATGGCTAACACCTTGGAGGTCAACCATCTCTTGGTTACCGGACCGCTCGTGAGCGAAGCCGAGCCCGCTGGGTACCACGCGGCAGGCCGGGACCTGAGCGCGATGTTCGACAAAGACGGTGCACTGGTGCGCATCGGTGACGTCCCCTTCTTTGGGCAGCATTAGTGAACGCAAAATTCGTTGTAGGCGCGGGCCTTTGCGCTCAGGTTCACGGCAAGCAGAGGCAACGGCGAACTGCGGGCCGCCGTCCACGACAACGGTGTCGGCGGCGCTGATCTGGCCCGAGCCGAGTAGCCGGGCTACGAAGGCGATGTGGTCCTCTATTTCTTAACCGAGTGCCGCCGCCCAAAACCGCGCCACGGCATGTGGGCCCCCGCAATCAAAAGGTCACCTGGGACGGGATGCTCATCAGTCGGCAAGAGTCCAGCGTGGCGGGAGCCTGCTAATTGGAAAACCAGCTGGGCTGCTACCGTCCAGGAGGTAGATGGCGTACGCCACGTCGAGCTTTACCTGGGCCGAACCGGCGAGCCCCCCGGCGTTGGCTCCATTACAATAAGGGCTTGCAAGGCCACCAGGGTTACCGTGGGACCAGTACTTGTGGTAGCAGAGCTCGAGGTTAGCTGCTCCGCTGGCGGTCTTTGTCGACCAGCGGGCCGCGAAGAGCATCCACCAGACCTGCCCTGCGTCGACCTTGCCGCTCAGCCAACCGTTGCCCCGGTACTCCACCATCGTGGAGCCGTCCCACCCCCACCCGTCGAGGATGCCGGGGCTGGCATCGGACTCGGGAGCGCCCATCACACCCTGCAAAAGGGCGTCCTCTTTGTATATCATCTGGTGGGTTTTCTCAACCCGGAGGAGGTTGTAGAACGTCTCTTCAGCGGAATGTGTTGGCCGCGCCAGTGCCTCGACGAAGTAGCGCTCGACGGCTGTCGCGAAATTGGCGGCGACATCCTTACTGAAGGCGAAGTAGGCGCGAGCCTTTATCTCATCTCTCAGGTTTGCCGTGGCATCTGTCTCACAAGCACTTATGAAGACGAAGCTGCGGGAAAAATTGGCGCCGTCCTTTGTCACGAGCCAGTTCCAAAATGCGGGCGTTATCACGACTTTCCATTGGCAGTTCTTGCTCGAAGGCGAGAAAGCCACCTTGAGGGAGCAGTTGGGCTCACCGATGTAGTAAGCGGGCTCGGTCCCCAGCTTGTAGGTGGTGAGGACGCCGAGCCCCTCGCTCGTGAGCTCGGTTCTTAGCTCGGCGTAAGCGCCGGACATTTTTGCCGCTGTCAAAAACCCCTCTGTCGCGACGGTCTGGCCCGTCAGCAACTGCCCGGCAGAGTCGCCGTGCGTAGAAACCATTACAAACCCCGGGCTCGACTTGAGCAGTGTCGCGATAGCGAGGATGGTTGCACCTGAGCCCAAGAGCTCCTTGACCTTGTAGCCCCGTTGGCCAAGTGTCGTCGCCATGTCCGCCAGTGCTGCGGGATCCTCGATGCCCGGGACCGGTGCAACGAGTACAGCGGTTCTATCGGGTGGGTCAAACTGCCCGTCGGGGTGGACTTTGGGGTCGAGGGAGACGCGGGGGTCGCTCGCAAGGGAGCTGAGCGTGAGGGCGGTGCAGCCTCCTTCGGAGCAAGAGGGAGCTGCATTATAGAGCGACACGATCACCGACGGCGCCCGCTGATAATTGACCTGTATGTCGTCACCGAGGCTCGCGACGCTCGTGATGCAATAGTTGCCGCAGGGTAGCCTGGAGGAGCTCGGCCTGCCGAAAGCAGCGGGGGCACCGGCGGGCCTTTCCCGCGACGCTGTCGCGCCGCCCCTGCTCTCTGCTACCCACGCCCGCGCGTACACGTACGCTTGGTTCGCTGCTTGGGCGTTTGTCGTGGTGGCTCCGGTGTTCATTTGGGCGTTGTAGATAGACAGGATGCCTTGGTCCAAGCCCATGGGCTGTGCCTGCCATTGAGAGGTGCCAGGCCTGGAGGAAAATATCTGGAAGGGCATCGTGACTTCGCTCGCGGACAGGTTGAGCGCGAAGTCAGCATTGATCTTCAGGCCGGACGTACTGACCTGGAGGGAAACCCGGCCATTGTCATAGGCGTACGTGCCGGGGTCCGTAAGCGCTTCGGTCTCGTTTGACGCGTAGATGTACGCCTGGCCCCCTGCGCCAAATAACAGGTAGATCTCCGAGCCGCTCTTGGGGCGGTTGCCGTCAGATTCTTCTAGGAGCGAATAAGAGATCGTGACGAGAGGGCTGTCCGTGCCGAGGGGAGCCTGCGAGCTGTTCAGCTTCGGTCCCTGTCTACCCTCGACAAAATGGGCTGGCGCACGCGCGGCAAAGTGCTGCAGCGGGGCCAGCGCCCGTGCGGTTGCGGGGGGGGCTGCACTGGCGGTTAAAGGGAACAAAAGCCCCATAAGGGCGACGGTAAGCGTCGCGGTGCCGGCAGTTCCGAGCGCGCTTCGCCCTTGGCTCGGGCGTCGCTGCTGGCTGCTTGTTCCGCTGCGCTCGGGGGTGCCTTGTGCCGCAGCGGTGCTCCTGTCGTGAATGTGGCCACATTATGCGGTCGCTCGGGCTCCCAGAAGGGCCAGCAGCAGTTGTCTTGAAGCTCGTAGCTCGCCCGCCTCCAGTTCGCACAAGGAGGTCTGGAAAAGGGAGGCTCAATGCCCTATGTTCCAGTCCTATCAGCGATCGACGCTCCAGGCCCGTTGTCGAGTAGCCGGCTCTACCACGCTGCGCGCGCGGTGAGCGGGGCTTTGGGCGCGGCCGAAGTGGCATCGTCTGTCTTTGAGCATGCCCTCAATGAGCTCGGAGCGACCAGCGCTGGTCTTTGGCTTGTCGAGGAAGGGGCCATCCAGCTGGTAGCAGGTGTCGGGCAGCCGAGGGAGGTGGTCGCAACACTGACCCCTATCCCGCTCAGCTCAGACCTTCCTGCGGCGGAGAGCATTCGCGCAGGCAGAGTGCTCGTTTATGGCTCGCAAGCCGAACGGGACCGCCGTTGGCCAGAGCTGGCTTTCCTGCAGGACGGCTCCGAGGCAGTGGCAGTGTTGCCCCTGGTCGCTGCCGAGCAGGTCCTTGGTTGTTTGCACATCGGTTACCCGGCGCCGATGCGCCCGGACGAGCTCGACATCCCCCACCTCACGGAGCTGTCAGAGCTGTGCGCAGCAGCGCTGTACAGGGCAAGGCTCTACGACGCCGAACGCGAGCGGCAGGCCTTCTTGCTCGATGCCTGGAGCGCCCTCGCGGATGCTGGCGGTTACGCCGACACCTTGCGCCGGCTCGCCTCGTTGGCTGTGCCTCGGCTGGCCGACCTCTGCCTTATCGACGTCAAGGACGCGAGCCAGCGGGTCAGGCGGATGGCCGCCGTTCACGCCGACCCGGCCAAGGCTGCGCTGACGAGGGATCTTGTGGAGCGCTACCCGCCTCTTGCGGGAGGGCCGCACCCGGCGAGCACAGCGATGACGACCGGCCGTTCGACTTGGTCCCCGACCATGAGCGACGAGTTCTTGCGAGCAACGACGAGGGACGAGCACCATTACCTGCTCGTCAAAGAACTCGGTTTTTCATCCTACGCCACGGTCCCCCTTGTTGCCGGGGGCGAAATCCTCGGCGCGATCACGCTTGTCTCGGCCGGCTCAGGGCGGGTCTACAGGCGGAGCGACCTCGCTCTCGCCGAGGAGCTCGCTTCGCGAGTGGCGAGCGTCGTCGCTGCTGCCCGGAGACGGGACAGGGAGCACCAGCTCGTGCACGAACTTCAGCGGCTCCTCTTGCCAGAACAACTCCCAAGAGCGCCGGGCCTCGAGATTGCCGTGCGTTACCTGACTGCGGCGATCGAAGCCGAAGCGGGAGGCGACTTCTACGATGTGGTCAACCTCCCGAGCGGTCTCCTCGGCCTCATGGTCGGGGACGTCGAAGGTCACGATACGACGGCAGCTGCGACCATGGGACAGCTCAGGAGCGCCAGCCGAGCGCTCGCAGGGCAGATCCGAGAACCCGGCATGCTTGTCGACGAGCTGCGCTCCAGCTGGGAGCTGCTTGGTTTTGGGCGCACTGCTACCGCCATCTTTTGCACGGTTGACCCAGCTAGCGGCGATGCCCTCGTCGCTTCGGCCGGCCACCTTCCCCCGGTGCTCATCGACAGCAATGGCGAGGCCAACTTCCTGCATGTCCAACCATCCCCACCGCTCGGTCTGCAAGCTGAACATGCCGAAGAGCAGCATTTTGCCCTCCGGACAGGCAGCACGCTCCTGTTTTTCACCGACGGGCTTGTCGAGCACCGTTATAGCGGGTTGCCCGACGAGCTCGAAAGGCTTCGCAGGCTGCTCGAAGGCAGCGCCGACATGCCCCTGGAAGAACTATGCGACGTGGTCCTCGAGGCTCATCACGCGCAGAGCCTGCGTCAAGACGACGTTGCGCTGCTCGCGGTCAGACGACTGGACCGGAACTAGAGAGCGTGCGCTCATGAGCGGCTTCATCGCCCCGGGCGTCTTCGAGATCGATACGCTCCTCGGGGGCTGGGAGCGCGTTACAGCCGGGTACCTGCTGGCTGGGGAAGCACCCGTCCTGGTCGAAACAGGGAGCCAAAGCTCTGTACCCGTCCTGTTGGCGGCACTAGCTCAATTTGGCCTGGCCGAAGCGGACCTCGCTGGCGTCGTCCTGTCCCATATCCACCTCGATCACGCTGGAGGAGTTGGGGACGTCGCAAGGGCGTTCCCCCGAGCGACTGTTTATGTGCACCCCAAGGGCGCCCGGCACTTGGCCGACCCTTCTCGCCTCATCGCTTCTGCCGCTACCGTCTACGGCCCTGCCCTCGACTCTTTGTACGGGCGGATGAGCCCTGTGCCCGAGGCACGCATCCGAGCGGTGGACCACGGCGAGAAGATCGACTTGGGGGGTGGGCGGACGTTGACGGCGCTGCACTCGCCGGGCCACGCCAAGCACCACATAGCGCTTCATGACAGTGAAAGCGGCGTGCTCTTTGTGGGTGACGCAGCGGGTGTAAAGCTCCCGGGGCCGACAGCACTGCGTCCCGCCACACCTCCTGCCGATTTCGACTTGGACCTGGCGTTGCAAAGCCTCCGGTTGTTCGCCAGCCGGGATCCATCGCGCCTGGCGCTCGCGCACTATGGGCTGCTCCCTGAGGGCCCCAGAGAAGCGCTCGAGGAGGCCGGCGGCGCGTTGAGAGAGTGGGCGAGCGTAGCAGAGGCCGCCTGGGCTTCGGGCGAGGACGTGGAGCATGCCCTGAGGGCGCGCTTTGCCAGCGAGCTCGACGCCTTGACCGCAGACGACCGCGAGCGCCTAGAAGCTCTCAATGGGCTGCATAGCAACGCCGAAGGCCTCAAGCTCTGGCTGTCGCGGGTGAGGGGCGCCCGGGGAGAAGTGGGGGGCCAGGTCTCAACCTAAACGGGCCGTTGGCGAACAGCCGAAGCGGGCGGCGACCAGTTCTTTTAGACCATGGGGGAACCGCGCCTCAGCCGGCCTGAACTTTGCCAGCTTGAGCTGCGCGCCAGCATCTCCGGCAAAGGCGGCCTGGCACACTTCTGGCTCGGCGTTGGCGAGCGCAAGGATGGCACCAGCGCAGCCCAAGGTCGCCCCCAGCGTTATCAGCGCCGAGGACCCGACATAGACGGGACGGTCCCAGCTGTCAAGAGTCGCCAGGAGGCGCCCGGCATCCGCGCTCGAGTCTTTCAAAGCCGCCACTGGGAGCTCAGCAAGGGCTTCAAGGCTGATGCCAGGAGGCGAGACCGCAGGGTAGTGGTACCCGATAACTGGGATCCCATCTGCCGCGACAGCCACCTCTTGGTAATAGCTGAGGGGGTCGTCGGTCCGCGGCGGGGAAAGGGCCAAGACGGCGTCCGCTCCCAGGTTTATCGCTGCCCTGGTAAAGCGTGACGCCTGCCGAGCCGATGGTGCTCCGACACCAGCGACCAGCGGCACGCCGCAACTTTGGGGCAGGGCGGCACGGACTGCAGCGACCAGCTCGGAGCGCTCGTCGTGCTCCAAGGCCGCCGCTTCCCCAGTTGTACCGGCAACGACAACGGCCCGAGCCCCTAGCTCAACAAGTTGAGTGGCCAGGTCAGCGGTTGCGGGAGCGTCGAGCTCGCCGTCCGGGCGGAACAAGGTGACGAGCGCCACGCCTATCCCGTTAAAAATTGCCTGCCGAGGCACAGGCCCACTTTAAGCCTCGATTTGTCACACCCTGGCGGGCCAGCGCTCACTGAGCTGGGCCGTCAATGCTGGCCACGCTGCTGGGTCGTGCCCGGGGACGACTGGGTAACCTCGCTCGCGGGCCAGCGCCTTCAAGTGCCTGATGGGCTCAATGGTGTCGGCGGCGGCGCAGTTGATAAAGCTGCCAACCGGCAACTCGTGCTCGACGTTCTCGGTAAGGTCGGCGGCGTCGAAGGCGAACACAAAACCACCTCCTCCGGCCGCCTCGTCGACGTCGACGATGAAGCTCTGGTGGCCGGGCGTGTGGCCAGGCGAAGGCACGGCCGTCACGCCTGGAGCGATCTCCACCTCGCCGTCAGCGAGGCGCCAATTTATGGCTGGGTCGTCGTAATCGATGCGGAACATCCCGTGCTCTTCCGGGCCGGGATGTCCGGACATCCCGTACTCGAGCTCTTTGCGCTGCAGGTGCACCGGCACCTCGAGCTGAGTGAAATGGCGCACCCCGCCTGCGTGGTCGCCGTCGAGGTGGGAAAGGGCGACGGCTGTTATGTCCTCGAGCGCTACACCAGCCATTTCGAGTGCGCCCTTGAGCGGGTCGCCTGGTCCTGGCGGGAGGAGCGCCTCGACCCCATGCCCGTGGAAGCGCCGGTAGAGCGGGGCGTCGCGCACGAGCGCGGGGTTGAGCCCTGTGTCGAGCAGCACCCAGCCTCCCTCGGTTCCCAACAGCACTGCCGGGACAGGCTCCCGGAGACGCTCGCCGGAAGTGTCCCCGTAAATTGACACCGTCTTTGGCAGATCCTCCCAGCCAAGAGTGAGCAAGATCACGCGCCGGACACCGCTCTTGCTCATCGCGCTATCACCGGAAGATGAGCCGCATCAGCTTTCCGCCCCTCGGGAAGCCTCTTACCAGCGAACAAGCCTTTTGGCAGAGGGAGTGGCGGAGGGAGTGGGATTCGAACCCACGGTGAGCATACACCCACAACGGTTTTCGAGACCGCCCGATTCGGCCACTCTCGCATCCCTCCTAGTACTTCTACCAGCTACTTTAGCAAGGTCTCTTTGTCTAGAGGCTCTCTTTGGCCTACTCTTGTCCTACGGAATGTGCGTTCGGTAGGGAGGCTGCGCAGAGCATGACCACAGCCAGAGGCACGATGCGCCTCGGCCCCGCGACTCTTACGCTGAGCCTCTTCGTACAAGCTGCGATGGGAGCACAACGTACTGAGGGCCCAAAGAGACGCCCGACATGCGGTCGTAGAGCAAGCTGACGGCTGCTTGCGCGGTCTCCTCAAACGGGTTCCGCATCGTGGTCAGGGACGGATCTGTCGTGAGTGCCGCAGCAGAGTTGTCAACACCTATGACCGCTACGTCCCGGGGCACGCGCCGGCCGGCTCGCTTCAGCGCCTTTATCGCTCCTGCGGCCATAAGGTCGGACGCGACGAACAACCCGTCAAGATCGCCGTAACGATCCAACAGTGCCCCCGCCCCGCGCCGCCCGCTCTCCAGCGACCAGTCACCCTCTTCCACTAAGCCTTTCCGGTAGGCACGGCCAAGCGCCTTCCTGAAACCCTGAAAGCGGTCCTGCCCTGATGTGCCATCGAGAGGGCCGGCTATCGTGCCCACCCTCCGGCGCCCCTGAGCCATAAGGAAACGAGTCGCTTCGTACGCAGCCCCCTCGTCGTCCATAGCGGCCCATGGGACGGCCTTTTCGAGGCCGTCCGGGGGACGACCCAGCACGACCAGAGGTATCCCCGCTTCAAGGAGCCCGGCCAACAACGGGTCGCCGTCGTTTAGCATCGCGAGCAGGACGCCGTCGACGTGCCCCGCTGTCAAGTAGTTGCCGAGAAAAGCTTCCTCCTGATGGTCCTGGGCAATGCTCACCAAAAGGTGCAGGCCGTGCTTCTCGAGCTCCTGCGTGAAGGTCTTCACACGGATCCCGAAGTTGGGATCTTCAAACAATTGCTCATGTTTCTCCGATATCACGAAGGCAACCGAGCCGGTGTGGCCCTTTCGTAGGTGACGCGCAGTCTGGTTCACCGAAAATCCAAGAGCGCCAACGGCGGCGAACACCTTGGCTGCCTTTGCCTCGCTCACGCTGCGGCCGCCGTTGAGGACGCGTGACACCGTCGCTCGGGATACCCCGGCCAGACGAGCCACGTCCATGATGTTGGGCCTTCGCTCCGTCCGCCTGGTGACGGGCGCAGGCTGGGCTTGTGCGGTGCCCAAAGAAGAGCCCATAACACTCGGAGCTTACTTGCGACGGCCGGCCTCGCCCTGTGCTGAAGAACGGTCGCCGGCGCCCGGCTCGGGGTTACGCACGACTTGAGATCGATCTCAATCGGCGGTAGAGTCCGCATGAGATCGATCTCGCGGTCCGGGCCTAAAGGGAAGGTCCGAGCCCATCGGAACGCGCTCAGCGAGACGAAGGCACACCGTGTAGCCGCACTAGCAACTGGTAAAAATACCCGAGAGAAAGGACACAGGAGGATGACGACTAGACCGCGACGCTTCAGCGCTCTGGCTGCAGCAGCGCTCGCCGCTTTCACTTTAAGCAGCTCGCCCGTTGCCGCGTCGGCAAGCGCCCCGGCCAAGGTAACGGTCAGCTGGTGGACTTGGACTGCCAACCCTAAGGACGTGATCGCAAACTTCGAAAAAGCGAACCCGAACATCACGGTCCCAACCCCGCCTGACCTCGGCGTAAGCGGTGCAGGCTTCTATGAGAAGTTGACCACCGCATTGGCCGGTGGTACGGCCCCCTGCGTGACCCAGGTGGAGTACTCGGAGCTCCCGTACTACATCGACGCCCACGACCTCGTCAACATCGCCCAGTACGCCGACCAGTACAAGTCGCTCTACCCGTCCTGGGTATGGGGGCAAGTCTCACAGGGCACCGGTGTTTACGCGCTCCCGGAGGACATAGGGCCCACCGGGTTCATGTACCAGCCGGCCGTGTACAAGAAGTACAACCTGGTCGTCCCGACCACTTGGGCCGAGTTCGCTTCGGACGCCGTCGCCCTCCACAAGGCCAATCCCAACATGTACCTCGACTTCTTCTCTCCCACCGACGAGCACCGCTTGGTGTCGTTGTGGTGGCAGGCCGGCGCGCGGCCCTTCGTGCTCCAGCCCAACGGCTCCTGGAAGATCACGGTGAACGGGCCGATCGAGGAGAAGGTCACTAATTTCTTCGGCGACTTGGCCCTCAAGGGCGACCTCCTTTTCGATACGGACTTCACCGCGCCGTACGGCCACCACGTCGCCGATGACGCCTATGCATCTATGGTCGGTACTGCTTGGGGGCCGGGGTACCTGGTCGCCGGCTTCCTACCCAAGGGATCCACCCAAGAATGGGCCGTAGCGCCGTTGCCTCAGTGGACGCCGGGCGCCCACGCCGAAGGCAGCTGGGGCGGGTCGACCAACGCAGTGACCAAGGACTGCCCCGCCCAGGACATCCCCGCGGCCGTGAAATTTGCCGCCTTCATCAACAGCTCTCCAAGCGGAATGACAATCGATGAGAAGCCGGCGACGACTACCGGTGGTGGACGCGGCCTCTTCCCAGCTGCTCTCGCTCGGGCGAAGGTCGCGCAGTTCAACGCACCCGTCCCGAACTTCACCGGCAACGTCAACGCTCAGTTCAACACCTACGCGTCACAAGTCGTCGAGAACTTCGAGTGGGGCCCCTTTGACGCTGAGCTCTACAACTTCTTCGGCACCGAAATGACAAAGGCTGCTGCTGGCAAGGAAAGCTGGGACCAGGCCTTGGACAACATAGAGTCTGATCTCGTCAGCTACGCGCGCTCGATCGGGTACTCGGTACAGAGCTAAGGTCGCAGGCGCCGGACGGTCGATGCTGCCTGCGGGCCGTCCGCGCTCGCGAAGTCGATAGAGCGCGCGAAGAAAGGACAGGAAGGCAATGGCAGTGCGGGGCGCTGAAGAACGTGCCGCGCTGCCGGTGCCTCCTTCTGCACTAGGCAGGGCCACCCGGGGGAACCAGCGATTGCGCCAGCGGCAGGGCCACTCTGGGCTGGCCATGACGGCTCCGTTCCTCGGCCTGTTTGCCGTCTTCTTTGCCGGCCCGCTCATTTACTCGATCATCCTCAGCCTTCGCTCCCCATTGACCGGCGCGTATGCCGGCCTCCTTAATTACCGTGCGACCTACCACAACGGTGCCTTCTGGGCTGGTGTTGTGCGCATGGCATACTTCGGCGCCATCCAAGTCACGGTAATGATCGGCCTCGCTATCGGCTTGGCGCTGCTGCTCGATGGCCCGTACTGCCGGGGGAGGAGGATCTTTTCCCTTGTCTACTTCCTGCCGTACGCCGTCCCCGGGGTGATCGCGGCCCTTATGTGGGGCTTTCTTTTGGAACCAGACTTGGACGTCGCGCTGAAAGTCCCCCACTTGCTCGGGCTGACGAGCAGCCCTTTGCAGCCCCTCGACTATCGCCTTTCCCTGTACTCGATCATGCTCATCGTCACTTGGGAGTGGACCGGCTACAACATGACGATCCTGGTTACCAGCTTAAGCAACGTGCCGCGCCAAGTCCTCGAGGCCGCGAAAGTGGACGGGGCCTCGGAGTTTTCTATTGCGGCTCGCATCAAGCTCCCGATGATCCGGCGCACGATCATGTTCATCACCATCCTTTCCATTATCGGGACTCTCCAGTTGTTCAACGAGCCTGTGATCCTCAACGAGGTCGCATCCGTTGGCAACGCCTTGACGCCCAACCAGATCATCTACAACACCGCCTTCGCCTTCGGCAACGAGCAGACAGCCGCGGCCCAGTCCGTGGTGCTCGCACTCATCACCATCGTCGCCACTATCGCTTTTTACGGGATCGTCAGGACGCGCATGCGCCCCCTCGCCACTACCAGGAGGGCCAGATGACCGCGCCCGCCTGGCACTCGCGTTCCCTGGTCGGCAAGGTCTTTGCGGCACGCCTAGCCACGCGGGCTAAGACCACGGCCACGACAGCCCTGCTCGCGGTCGCAGCCGTGTACGTGCTCGTCCCCATCTACTGGCTCGTTGTAGCCTCCTCGAAAAACACGGGCGAACTTTTCTCGACCAACACTTTCCTGCCCCCTTCGCACCCGCACTGGTCCACCAACTTCTCCTCGCTGTTCAGCTACGAGAGCGGGGATTACAAGTGGTGGCTCATGAACTCTTTCATCTACGCTTCGGCGGCGGCCACGCTGGCCACGGCGGTGTCCACGATGTGCGGGTACGGCCTCGCCAAGTACGCGTTCAGCGGCAGGCGGGCGGTGTTCGGCCTAGTGATGGGTTCGCTCATGGTACCGGGCACTGCCCTCGTGGTACCGCTCTTCCTCCTCGAGCACTACATGGGCCTCACCAACACCTACCAGGGCGTGATCCTCCCCTTAGCCGTGTACCCCTTCGGGGTGTATTTCATGTCCATCTATGCCGCCGAGGCTGTCCCCGATACCCTCATCGAATCGGCACGGATGGACGGTGCCGGCGAGCTCAGGGTGCTCTGGCAGATCGGCCGGCCCATCCTGCTGCCCGGGATGGTGACCCTCTTTTTGCTGTCGTTCATAGGGACTTGGAACAACTACTTCCTGCCTCTCGTGCTCCTCGGTACCGAGACTCGCTTCCCCCTCACCGTAGGGCTATCGGCTTGGGCGTCCACCCTCAACGAGGCCGGAGCAGGCCAGCCCCTCTATTCCAACGTGATCCTCGGCTCGCTGGTTTCCGTGCTGCCGATGCTCGTCCTGTTCCCGTTCCTCCAGAAGTACGTAGCACGAGGGCTGACCTTTGGGGCTGTGACCGGTGAGTGAGAGCACGAACAACCATAAGGACCAACTGACAAGGCACTTCTGTGCAGGAGCAAATACTGATGAGTAAGTACATACAATATGGTGGTGACTACAACGCCGAGCAATGGCCACGCGCTGTCTGGGAAGAAGACGTCGCTCTCATGCAGGACGCGGGCGTCAACCTGGTTACCGTCGGCGTTTTCTCCTGGGCCCAACTCGAGCGCGACGAGGGCTCGTTCTCCTTTGGTTGGCTTCACGATCTCCTCGACTTGCTCGCGTCAGCCGATATCTCAGTAGATTTGGCCACTCCGACCGCGGCCCCTCCCGCGTGGTTGTCCGTCCGGTACCCTGACGTTCTGCCAGTCAACGCGTACGGAGCGCGCTACAGCCACGGGAGCCGGCAGGCAATTTGTATCTGCAGCCCCGCCTACCGAGGCAAGGCTCGCGACATAGTAACCCGGCTCGCAACCGAAGTCGGTAGCCACGAAGCCGTCAAGATGTGGCATGTCCACAACGAGTACGCCTGCCATGTCCCATATTGTTATTGTGACAACCATGCGGAAGCTTTTCGGCGCTGGCTCGAGCATCGCTACGGGTCTCTCGACACCCTCAACGACGCCTGGGGCACCACGTTTTGGAGCCAGACTTACACCGACTTCGGCCAGGTGGTACCGCCGCGCCTGACGGCGGCATTCGTAAACCCCTCGCTCGACCTCGACTACAAGCGCTTTAGCAGTGAAGCCTTTTTCGAGGAGTTCCTCTTGGAGCGCGCTGTCCTGAAGGAAGCTCGGCCAGATCTGCCGGTGACGTCGAACTTCATGGGCTTTTTCAAACCTATTGACTACTTCAAGTGGGCCTCTCAAATGGACGTCGTGTCCACCGACAACTACCCGGACACGGCCGACCCAGAATGGCCGCTTCAGACCGCAATGCATTACGACCTCGTGCGAGGGCTCAACAAACAGGTCCCGTGGATGGTGATGGAGCAAACGCCCTCGAGGGTCACTTGGCATTGCCCGAACGTGCCTAAGCGCCCCGGCCACATGCGCGCGATGAGCTATCAGGCGCTCGCCCGGGGAGCAGGGGGCCTTATGTTCTTCCAATGGCGCGCTTCGCGATCGGGAGCCGAGAAGTTCCATTCGGCCATGGTCCCCCACTCTGGGACAGCGTCGCCCGTTTGGGCTGAGGTGGCTGCGTTGGGCAATGAGCTAGCTGCCCTCGAGGACTTTTCAGCATTGCCCGTGGAGGCGAAAGTCGCCGTCCTCTTTTCCTGGCCCAATTGGTGGGCACTCGAGGCTCCCTCCCAGCCGGCTGGCGGCCTCACTATCGCCGATCAGCTGACGTGGCTTTACCGCCCGCTGTACGAGGGTGGGGTTACCGTCGACTTTTGCCACCCCGACGAACCGCTCAACCGCTATGAAGCCGTGATCGTGCCAAGCCTTTACCTCACGAGCGAGCAGCAGGGCGCGAATTTGCGCTCCTATGTCGAAGCGGGCGGCACTGCTGTGGTCTCCTTCTGGTCGGGGATCGTCGACGAGCGCGATTCGGTCTACCTCGGCCCCTATGGCGGGCCGCTGCGACCGCTCCTCGGTTGTGATGTCCTGGATGTGGCACCCTTGCCGGTCGGCGAGACACTGCAGCTGCAGTGGGAGGACGGCAGGGAGGGCACGGGAGCTTTTTGGGCCGATGTTGCGGCGGAGCGCGACGGGCACGTGCTGGCGCGTTACTTGACGGGACCTCTCTCGGGGCGACCTGCGTTGCTCGAGACGAGCTACGGCAGGGGCCGCGCGTACTACATCGGGTGCCGGCTCGACCATGACACTTTGGCGCGGCTGTACAGCTTCGTGCCTGCTCTGCGGGCTGACGGTGCCATCAAGCGCGCAGGGAGCGGCATCGAGCGGGCCGTGAGGGTGGGAACGGACAAACGGTACGAGTTCCTGATCAACTACTCAGACGAACAACGTGAAGTGGACGTACTTGACGGCGGCCTCGACTTGCTGACAGGCACCGTTACGGGGCCGCAGGTGAAGCTGAGGCCGGGGGAAGTGGCCATTGTCCGCCATTCGCACCTATGTGCGGCACCGCAGAGTTTCTGACCCAATTTGAGACCGTAGCGTGCCAAGTGGGTGCCTTGTTCGGCCGACTGGCTGGCTGCAGCTTCTCCGTGGTGAATGCCTTATCCGCGACTGGTCCGGGCAGTGGGACGCAGGTGGTTTGCAGTGCTGTCAGTACTTGGCAACGACCCCTCAACCTGCAGGCGTACTGAACGGACCAACTTCCGTTTCATTGACGCGTCAATTATTGCGAGCGCATCGGTCCAGCAGTTGCGCAATCTCACGCAACGAGGAGCCAGGCGTTAGCTTCCCCTGACCGGGACACTGGCGCTATCCCGCAGGAAAAGGGGGATCTGTTGCAGCGGGGCCTCGACGGCCACCTTTGTGCCGCTCGGCATAACTACTCCGGTCCACACGTTTGTCCACTGTGCTCCCGCCGGGAGGTAAACCTCCCGCTTGCGCCCCCCCTCTTGCAATACTGGCGCCACAAGGAGATCCCGCCCAAACATGAACTGATCGTCGACCTCCCAGGCTCTCGGGTCCTCGGGGAACTCGACGAGGAGAGGGCGCATGATTGGTACCCCCCTTTCGCTCGTCTCCTTGGCCTGGGCGTGCAGATAGGGCCGCATGCGCTCGCGCATAAATATATAGTCCTGCAAGATCCCACATGCCTCCTCACCGTACGACCAGATCTCATTTGGCCCTCCGGTCATCTCGGTGCCCATCGTCGAATTCGGCATTCGGTCGCCATGAATGCGGAAGAGAGGGCAGAAGGCCCCGTACTGGAACCAGCGGACGATCAGTTCCCTGAAGGTTGCGTCCGCGGGGTCGCCTGCGAAAAAACCCCCGATGTCGGTGGTCCACCAAGGGATGCCACTGAGGGCCATGTTGAGCCCAGCGCGCACTTGCAGCCGTAGTGAACCGAAGGTCGAGGGTATGTCCCCTGACCAAACTGCCACACCGTAGCGCTGGCTGCCCGCCCAGGCAGATCTGCAAAGAGTCAGGATCTCTGTCTCCCCGCGGTTGGCCATTCCTTCGTAGAAGGCGCGCGCGTGCTCGCGGGGGTACAGGTTGGCGACCGCGGCCCCTGGGCCGGCCGCGAACCGCAAGTTCGCCGGGAAACTCGGCTTCATCTCGGGTTCGCAGGCGTCGAGCCAAAAGACCCGTACGCCCAGGTCGTAGTAGTTCTTTCCTACCTGCTCCCAGATGTACTCCCGCGCTCGTGGGTTGGTCGGGTCGTAGAACGCGACCCCGATCCATTGCCGCAAGCCTCGCTCGGGCCAAGTCGCCTGCAGGGTGGGCCCTCCTTCGCTCGAGACCAAGAGGCCACGCTCGAGCATTGGTTGGTAGTTCGACGATAGTGGGCTGAGCGAGGGCCAGACCGAGACCATGAGCCTGGTGCCCATGGACTCGAGCTCGGCAACCATTGCCCCGGGGTCGGGCCACTCCTCGCGGTCAAAGCTCCAGTCACCGAGGTAATGCCAATGGAAAAAGTCACTGACGATGACCGCTAACGGCACACCCCGCCGGTGGTACTCGCGGGCAACAGCCAATAGCTCCTCCTGCGTGCGGTACCGGAGCTTGCTTTGCCAAAAGCCGCTGGCCCAAGAGGGAAGCTCGGGCGCGTGCCCGGTCGCGTCTGCGTAGTGCCCGAGGACCTCGGCGGGGTCTCCCGCGGTTACCCAGTAGTCGATCTGGGTTGCGCTGTCGGCCACCCATCGGGTCCCGTTGGCGGCCAGCTCGACGCGCCCAACAGCAGGCGAGTTCCACAAGAAGCCGTACCCCCTGTTGGAGACCATGAAGGGCACCGAAACTTCGGCGTTGCGCTGGACGAGGTCCATGACGAGGCCCTTCTGGTCAAACTGCCCGTGGAGGTGCTGGCCGAGCCCATAAAGCTTTTCGCCATCGTAGGCTTTGAAGCGTTGTTCGATGCGGTAGTGGCCGTTACCGTTGGGCACGAACAACCTCGGCCCGGGCCACCAGAAGTGCGCCTTCTGCTCGGACAGGAGCTCGCGCCCAGCATCGGAGCGCCAAAAGCCAACCAAACCCTCCGGCGAGACCTCAGCGCGCAGCTTCCCGTTGACTAACGCGAGGCCATCTCGCCTTGCCCCAGTCGACCCGGCCGGCGCTGGCTCGATAAGCGCGCCCGGGAGGTCGTCGTCCATTTGTCCCTGGCAGGCCCGCACGCGGATCGAATCTCCGCCCCAGGGTTCGAGGCGCAAGTGCTCGTAGCCTGACGAGAACTCGACCACCAAGCCCCTATTGTCCAGCATTCTGGCACCTTTCTATGAAGTTGCGAAAATATCAGCCCTTGAGGGCACCGGCACGGAGGCCACCCATCACGTACCGCTGCCCGAAGCTCAGGATGAGGCCTGAGGGGACGGCCGCCAAAACGACCGTAGCCAAAACGGGCCCCCAATTGACGGTGTTGTTGGCGAAGAAGCTGAGAAGACCTTTTGTCAGCGGTGTTACATTGCCGCCGGCAGTTAGGGTGTAGGCATAAAGGAAATCCCCCCAGGCAAAGAGGAACACGAAAAGACCTGCGGTTATGATCGCGGGTACCGCGAGGGGTGCGACCACAGAGCGGAACGTGCGCCATTCCGAGGCGCCGTCGACATAAGCAGCGTCGGACAGCTCGACAGGGATCGACCCCATATAAGCGCGTAGTACAAGGGTGGCGAAAGGCATCCCGGTGGTGGAATCTGCGAGGATGAGGCCCGCGATGCTATTGAGAAGGTGGAAATGTAAGAACAATTTGTAAAAGGCAAGGGTCAAGGATATCCCGGGGACCATCTGGGTAACGAGGAGCACCATGATCGCGACCGATACGATAGCCCGGCTCTGGAGGTAGCCCAACTTGGTGAGGCCGTAGGAGGCTGGCAGGGCGACACCAATCGAGAGGACGACTGCGCCTAAGGCGATGAGCAGGCTCGTGATTATGCTGCCGTGCTCAACGTCGAACGCGACCCTGTAGTTGCTGAAGATGAAATGGCTAGGCACGAGGGACTGTGAGAGAGCTTGAAGCGCGCTCGTCGGTTCGAAGGAAGTCTCGGCGGTGAAGTAGATGGGGAGCAGCATGAGCCCGGTGATCACCAGCCCCCCGGCAGGGAGCATAAAGCGCCGGGCGTGGCGCCTCCAGAAAACCCGCATCGTAACGCGCCTGATCATGCGATGGCCACCTCGCGCCGCGTAGCGCGTATGTAGAAGAAGGCAATGATCATGCAAAAGACGAACAGCATGTTGGCCACGGCCGCCGCTTGACCAGTCTCGAAGTTCTGGAAGGCGAGCGTATAGACCCAAGTCGACATCAGCTGAGATCCATTGTCAGGCCCACCGTTGGTCAGCACTATCACCAAGTCAAAAGTCTTTACGGTATAGATGATCCCCAACATGATGACTATGAGCGAGACCGGGCGCAAGAGCGGGACCGTCACGTAGCGGAACCGCTGCCAGGCGCCGCAGCCGTCGAGCGCCGCAGCTTCCCGGAGCTCGCCGGGGATGTCCTGGAGCCCCGAGTACAGCAGCACGGCGTTGAAGGGGATCCCGATCCACACGTTGACAAAAGTGATCACGAACATCGCCTTGAAGGACGAGTCGAACCAGAATATAGGGCTGTTGATCAGGTGAAGCGAGTGCAGGGTCTCGTCGATGATGCCGCCATCGCCGGCGAACATAATAGCGAAAATCGTCCCGCTCGCAATGGGCGGGAACAGCCATGGGATAATTATCAGGCTGCGGAGGAACCCGGAAAGGAAAAAGCGGCGGTTGAAATAGGAGGCGATGCCGAGGCCGATGGTGAACTGGAAGAAGATCGATGCCACGAGGAAGATGGCGGTGTCGACCAGGGCTTTACCGGTGACGGGGTCGTGTACCTCTTCGTTGTAGTTGTGGAGCCCGATGAAGGGCCCGCTCTGGGCGATGAACCCCATCTTTTCCAGGCTCATCGTGACCCCGTAGACCAGCGGGTAGGCGAAAAAGACAACCACATACGCGAGAGAGGGCGCGACGAATGCGAACAGCAATGCTTGTCTGCGGTGCGAGCGCAGCCACTGCCGTGCCCGCTTTGGCCCACCGTCTCGCAGAGCGGCCAAGCGGGCCTCGGCGAGCGCCTCGTCGGCGCCCACCGTGGCCCGCACTGACCACGTTGCCTTTCGCTCAGGAGGGGGCTCTTCGCGCGGCAACTACCTGCTCACCTCTCGTCAGCTAAGAACGATCAGTTGCCTTCGAGGATGGAATTGACCTCCGTTTGGGCAGTCGCGAAAGCGGCCGCTGGGGTTTGCTTGCCGATGAGCGCCGCCACGATGGCGTTGCCGACAGCAGTCTCGACCCGGGGATAGAGCACTCCTAGGGTACTGGTGCGCACGAAGCCGTGCTTCAGCTCGGCCTGGAAGGGCGCGTAGAGGGGGCTCGCCGTCTTTTGCCAAATCGGGACGGCCGACTGGACCGTCGGTATATCGCCCGAGGCCGTGCCGAGCGCCGCGTCAACCGACGGTTGCGCCATGTAGTTGAGCAGCTCGAACGCAGCCTTCTCAGTGGCGGGGTTGGTCTTCGGGATAGTCCAGACCTCGCCTCCGATCGGGCCGACCACATTTTGGCCGGGGGTGTTGACCGGGATCTGGACAACACCATAGTTGAGGCCTTTCACCGAGTTGAGGGTGCCGAAGAACCAGGGGCCGTTGATCATCATGGCGGCCTTGCCGGCGGCGAACGCAGACTCTGGAGGTCCCTGGTTCCAGGTGGTGAGGTCCTTGTCCACTGCTCCTTCTTTTACGAGGTCGGTCCAAAGCGTAAGTGCCTGGACCGACTGAGGCGAAGTCAAGTGCGTCAGGCTCCCCCCGTTGGTCAGGAGGAACGGGATGAACGTCCAAACGCCGCAGCCAGAGCAGGCCTCCGCGGAGAAGGCCATGCCGTAGTGCTGCGAGTTGGTCAACGTCTTGGCGTCTGTGAGCAGCTCTGCCCAGGTGGTCGGCGGCTGGATGTTAGCGGCCGCGAGGATGGCCTTGTTGTAGAACAAGGCGATCGTGTTCGTGTAGAGCGGGTAACCGACAATTTCGCCGTTGAACTTCGCCTCTGCCTGCTGTGCCGTGCCGAGGGTCGGGATGGCGGTTTGACCGAGCGTGCTGAGCGGTGTAAGGACACCGTACGAAGCGATAGTCGAGACCGTCGGGTTATCTAGCATCAAGATGTCGGGCAGTGTCCCGGCTGCAGCTTCGGCGGCGACCTCAGTTAGGTAGTTGTTCCCGCTGTTGACTATGTCCTCTCTCTTGATGGTGATCCCAGGGTGGCTCTTCTCGAAGTTGCTGAAGACGGTGTTCAGGGCCGTATAGATGGGCCCGTTTGAGGCGACGCTGGTGTAATAGCTCGTTTCGGTCAGCACTATGTTGGCGCTTGCAGCCCCAGCCTGTACCGATGGCACAGCGACCATAGCGATAAGTGAGCCACCGGCGAGCACCATCCGCGGAATGCGGGACCTCATTTTATGGCTCTCAATAATACCGTATTTTGATGTCAACTTGCTCCTCCTGGTCTGTTCTATTTCTGTTTGCTTTTCTTCGAGCTGGCTCTCACTTTTTTGTTGTTGTCTGGTTCGTTGGTTTCTCTTCTTTTTTTTTGCTTGTCGGGACCGGTTTCGTTAAAACAGTCAAGGGTTCGAATCGATTCGACTGAGCGACAGTCAAAAGTTCGACCCATGCCGTCTTTAGGTTTTGCTCGGGGGGCCCACCGTCGCGCCTAGTTCCAAGGTAGGCGGCAGTAACCTCGCTGGGCCATGTTCGGCGAGCAGTTCGACTGCGGTCTGGCCCATTTCGACCGCGGGGACATTTACATAGGAAAGGGGCGGTACGATGTGCTTGGCAAGTTCCCGCCACGCGACCGCGACAACCGAAATATCGTCCGGTACGTTCAGGCCGCGTTGTGCGAGCGTACGCATCAGGACTTCCAGCATGCTTTCGCTGTGGACGATCAACGCACTAAGGGAAGGCTGTCTTCCGAAAAGTGTCTCGAGAGCGCGCTGTGCAGCTTCCGTAGTGGGGGCGAGTGGTAGGCCGTTAAAGCTGAGGCCTGCGTCAGCAAGACCTTTCGCCACGCCACCCCAGAGCCTGTGGGCGTAGCCGAGGTTCTTGTCAAACGCTCCCGGCGGCGCTGCCAGCAGGCCGATATGCCGGTGCCCGTTGGCCACGAGATGTTCGACGCACAACCGGCCCGCGGACTCAAAATCGAAGTCGACAAATGGTACGTTAACCGGGTCTGACGGCATGCCTAGGGCTACCGCAGGGATAGCGAGGTCCTCCACGAGCCTCAGGCGCTCATCATGCAACCGAACTTCCATGAGCACGACGCCATCGACCATCTTGCTACCGACGACGCCTTCGACATCAGAGACGTCCCCAGTACCCCCGGTGACGAGCATGACGTTCCAGCCGTGCCTCCGAGCGGCTTCGACCACTCCGTACACGTACGGCATCAAGACCGGCTCGGACGACCAATCGTAAAAGGGGACGGCTAAGGCTACAACGTCGGTTTTCCCTGCCCGCAACGAGCGCGCGCCCGCATGAGGCTTGTAGTTGAGCTCCTTGATGGCCTTCCTAACACGTACACGGGTCTCTTCCGAGATGCTGCGGTTGCCGCTGAGGACATACGAGACGGTGCTCGGGGAAACACCAGCGCGCTTCGCCACCTGCGAGATGGTCGTGCTCGGCAAAATCCCCCCTCTCCTCTTAGCCGTCCCCCGTCGAATGCATTCGACAGAGATAATGTACCGACCTGCTCGCCCCAGGTCAAGTCACCCCGCTGGGATATACCCCCTGGCTTCTGTTCTGGGAAGGCGAACTGAGCGCCGACCTCCCGGGGCCTACGCCGTCTAAGTAACCCTCGGGGCGCTCCAGTCATTCGCCTCTCGGAGCGCGGCCGAACAACCTTGTGGGTCAGGACTGCGGAACAGGGTGGGCTGCGGAACAGGGTGAAGTGAACTCGTCTGGCGCGCTCTGGCGCTGTCACCCGGGAGGTCTTAGACTGGTAACTGACGGGTTTCGCGGGCGCGTCGCGTTGTCTGGAGATCTATTTGTGACTGAAACCAAAGAGTTCCGTCTATGGTACCGTCAACCTGCGGACGAATGGCTGGACGCACTGCCCCTTGGCAACGGCGCCTTGGGCGCAATGGTCTGGGGCAGCCCCGCCCAAGAGCGATTGGACCTAAATATCGACACCTTGTGGTCAGGTGGCCCGCGTGTTGCGCAGGTCGAAGACCTGAGCGGAGTTTTGCAGGAACTGCGAGACTTAGTTATCAACCGGCGTTCTTATGCCCAGGCGGATGCCCTTGCGCTCAGGCTTCAGAGCTCTTTCAACGAATCCTACCAACCGTTGGGTTGGCTGGTCATCGGCTCAGAGGCGAGCGAGCATTGGGAAAATTATGAGCGCTCCCTAGACCTTTCGGAAGCGGTGGCGAAAGTGCGCTACGAGGTAGGGAGCGACCTTTACGAGCGGGAAGGGTTCATTTCGTTCCCCGACCGCGCCTTGGTGGTGAACCTCAAGGCGACGGCCAAGCTCGACATGGTCCTGGAACTAGGGGCTCCTCACCAGGAGGTCCAGGCCGGTGCGGATGACCAAATGGCGTGGTTGGAAGGGAGAGCACCCATCCATGTGGTCCCAGATTATTGGGACACAGATCCGGACGTCGTTTACCAACCGGGCTCGGGGACCCGCTTTGTTTTTGCCATCAGCGTTCGGCCCAGTGGCGGTACCGTGCGGCTGGCCGAGGGGCGAGCCTACGTGGAGGGCGCGGACGAAGTCAGCCTATTTCTCGCGGCGGCCACAGGCTACGCGGGCTACGGGCGGGACATGGTCGACGATGCCGAGCAATTGCGCCAGGCCTGCCGCAGGGTGCTGAGCCCCCTCGTCGCCGAGCCCTACCAGGCGCTCAAAGCAAGGCACATCGCCGAACATCGGGTACTTTTTGACCGCTGCTCGCTCGACCTTGGGCCCGCAAGCGCGCTGCCAACCGATCAACGCATCGAAGCCCTGCGCAACGGGGCAACCGATGAGGGGCTATGCGCGTTGCTTTTCCACTACGGTCGGTACCTCCTAATGGCGAGCTCCCGCCCGGGTAGCCAGCCGGCCAACCTGCAAGGCATCTGGAACCAAAAAATCCGCCCTCCGTGGAGCTGTAACTGGACCACAAACATAAATGCCCAGATGAACTACTGGCCGGCAGAGACTACCAATCTTGCCGAGTGCCATGAGCCGCTCATGGACCTCATCACTGACCTGGCCCAAGCCGGCACGCGAACGGCCAAGGACTTTTACGGGTGCCGGGGCTGGGCAACTCACCACAACGTGGACATCTGGCGCTCGACTTGGCCGACTGGTGAGCAAAGGGCCCACCCGTACTGGGTCAACTGGCAGATGGGTGGGCCTTGGTTGTGCCAGCACGTCTGGGAGCATTTTGCCTTCTCGGGCCGGGAACAGCTGGACCAGTGCCATTACCAGCTGATGCGGGAGGCGGCGATCTTCCTATTGGACTATTTGGTCAAAGGGCCGGACGGAAAACTGGTCACCTGTCCTTCCACCTCGCCTGAGAACTCTTTTCGGGCTGCGGACGGGACCGAGGCCGCCGTGAGCGCGGCGTCGACAATGGACATCTGGCTGGCTCGAGACCTGTTCCGCCACTGCATCATGGCTTCGGAGATGCTCGGGGTAGACGAGGATATGAGGCAGGTGCTGACTACCTGCTTGAAGGACCTTTATGAACCGCAAGTGGGCACGGAGGGCCGCCTCCAGGAGTGGTGGGAGGACTTTGAAGAACCAGAACCCGGGCACCGCCACCTTTCCCACCTCTTTTTCCTCTACCCCGGGGACGAAGCCGTCCCGGGCTCACCTCTGGAGCTGGCCGGCCGCCGTTCCTTGGAGCACCGCCTCGCGTGCGGAGGCGGAAGCAAAGGTTGGAACCGTGCTTGGGCTATCGGCCTCTGGGCGAGGTTACGGGAGGGTGGCTTGGCCCATGAGCACTTGGAAAAGTTCCTAAGAGAGGACCTCGCCGACAACTTTTTCGCCGCCCCCCACCCAGAAGTGTTCCAGATCGACGGCAATTTTGGCACCACTAGCGCCATCGCCGAAATGCTTCTCCAGAGCCATTTGGGCACGCTCGACTTGTTGCCGGCGCTGCCCCCTTCATGGCCGGAGGGCCAAGTGAAAGGTTTGCGTGCTCGCGGCGGGATGATTGTTGGCATCCGCTGGGCTGACGGAGGCGCCAGGGAGGTCAGCCTGGAGGTGCCCCGTCCGAGGGAAATAAAGCTGCGTTGCACCACCCGTCTCGGCTTGAGTGGCGGGCACCCGGAAGGGACCAGCGTCTCGGCAACCGGCGAGCCGGGCGTCTCTGTTCTCGTTGCGCCGGCGCATGGGCTTTACACCTTGGCGGCGGAGGGGTCACCCACGTAGTTCACCGCCGCGCTAACCGGCACAACGGATCGTTGCGAGTATGCCGTGACCCGCCCGGTCAGCTCGACTTCCGCCTGCTCGTGGAGGTCAGAAGAGGACGCGCCGACGGCGAAGCGGAACTTCCCCGGCTCTACTACGAAATTCATGTCTTCGTCGTAAAAAGCCAGACGGCTCGGGTGAACCTCGAAAGTGACCCGGGCCGCTTCGCCCGGGGCCAGGTCGACGCGCGCGAAGCCGATGAGAGATGCTTCTGGCCGAGCTACGGACGCCACCAGGTCCGAAGCATAAAGCTGGACCACGTCCTCACCAGCGCGCCTCCCAGTATTTGTGACGGTGATGCCGACCCGTACCGGGGAGGACGTACTACTGCCCGCGACGGCAATCTCGGAGTAAGCGAACGTTGTATAGCCGAGACCATGTCCGAAACTGAATAGAGGCTTGTGGTCGCAGTCGGTGTAATCATTGTAAAAAACTGAGAAGGACCCCCCGGAACGATGGCCGCTGTACCGGGGCACCTGTCCGGTTGCTCGAGGCAGGCTCACCGCCAACCTCCCTCCCGGCTCTGCCCGCCCGAGCAGTACGTCGGCGAGGGCGTTGCCACCTTGCTCTCCGAGCGGCCAGGCTACCAACAACGCCTCGACAGCGTCGGCGACTTCGGTGAGCACATGAGCCCTGCCGCTCATAACGACGAGCACTGTGGGAGTGCCCGTGGCGACTACTGACCTCACGAGGTCTTCCTGAGGTCCGGTCAGACGCAGGTCGACGGCATCGCGTGCCTCCCCGACCGTGGCGTCCCTTTGCAAGCCGGAGCGCCCTCCCACCAAGACCACGGCTACCTCCGCGGCCTTCGCGGCGGCGACGGCGTTGAGGAACCCGGAACGGTCGTTTCCCAATAAATCGCAACCTTTTTCGTAAACCACCTCGACGCCTGCTCCGAGCGCGGCACGCAGGCCGGCCAAGGGCGTGACGTGGTCTGTGTAATACTCCCCGGGCATGAAGCGGCCCTCCCCGCTGGAGAGAAAGACAGTACCGGGGGGATCGACCGAACCATTGGCCCGGGGCGCCGGCGGCTCTGGCGCGGCGGGAACATCGTGGGACGAAGCCGCCAGCTCCTCGAATATCAGCTCTTGGTGAGCAGGGTAATGATAATCACCTTGTAGCAACCGGCGGTCGTCTGCAGTCGGCCCGATCACGGCGACCTTGGAGATGTCCCCTCCCAGCGGCAGCACTCCTTTGTTGGTCAGCATGACGATGCTCCGGACGGCGGCCCGACGCGCTAAGCGTGCATTGGCCGGGTCGTCAAAGACGGCGGTGACCCTGGCGACCTCCACGTACGGCGACTCGAAGAGCCCGAGCTTCATTTTGGCGCTCAGCACGCGGCGCAGCGCGGTGTCAACGACCGCCATCGGCACCTTGCCCGCGGAGATGGCTGACTTGAGCGGCTGGTTGAAGCAGTCCAGCGCCGGCAGTTCAAGGTCGAGGCCGGCACTTATTGCCTTAATGGCGGCTTCCGCTCGGTCCGCCGCCACGCGGTGGTAGGTCATCAACAACGTGACGGCGAAGTAGTCGGCCACGACCATGCCGTCGAACCCGAGCTCGTCTCGCAGCAATCTAGTGAGTATTTTCGCCGAACCACTTCCCGGCAGCCCGTCTACGCAGCTATAAGAGCTCATTACCGTCGCCAAGCCCGCCTCCCTGATAGCGGCGGCGAATGGCTCCGCGTAAACCTCTCGGAGCTCCCGCGGCCCTATTTGTACGGGTGCGTGGTTGCGGCCGCCTTCAGACATGGCGTGGGCCAAAAAATGCTTACCAGTGGCCAGTACCCCCTGGGAAAGGTCGTCTGTCTGCATGGCCCGGACGTATGCGGCCCCCAGTGTCCCGGCCAAAATGGGGTCCTCGCCGTAGGTTTCTTCCAACCGTCCCCAGCGGGGGTCGCGGGCGACATCGAGCACTGGCGCCAAACTGTGCCTAGCCCCGACCGCCAAGAGCTGTTGACGCACGCGGTCTGCCACGTCAGAGACCAGTTGGGGGTCCCAACTGCAACCGAGCGCGAGCGCCTGGGGGAAGACGGTAGCCCCCCGGGCGCAATAGCCGGCGAGGGACTCCTCATGCACGATGATGGGGATCCCCAGGCGCGTGCGCTCGACGACCATCCGTTGGATCTGGTTGCGTAGCTCGGCGCTTTGAGCCGGCTCTAAGCCGGTGGTGGCGCCGATGCGAGTTACCTCGCCGATGCCATGAGGTACTAACGCCAAGGCTCTTTCTTGGTCGAAGCTCTCCTTTGTCATCAACCTCGGGAAGTCGATTGCACCTAACTGAGCGAGCTTTTCGTCAAGCTCCATACGTTCGACCAAGTCGTTGACCCGGTGCTCAATGGGCAGGCCCGCATTACGGTAGGCGGGGATAGGCATCGGTTACCTCAGTGTGTGTTGTGGTTGGTGCAGGTCAGTGGTCGCGCAAAGAGATCGTGAAAAAGAACCGAACGAAACAGTCCTCCGCCGGCTCGCGAGCAAAGGCAGGTGCGTACGGAACTAGGTAGCTCTGGGTCAACGCAGCGCGAAACCACCGATACCCTTTACAAACTGGCGGCGGAGGCCTATGTACAGTACCAGCAGCGGCAGGGCCGACAACATGACAAAGGCCATCACGACGGGCACGTTGAGGGCGTACTGACCGTTCGTGGCAAATTGGTACATCCCCAGCGGCAGAACCTGGTCATTATTGGACTGCGTGAGTATGAGGGGCAGGAGGAAGTTGTTCCAGGCGCCTAAGCCCGCGTAAATGCTGATTACAGCCAATACCGGGCGAGCCATGGGGAAGACTAGACGGGTAAACGTAGTCCACGGGCCGGCTCCGTCGACGGCCATGGCGTCGTAAAGTTGGCGTGGTATCAAGCGCAGGTAATTGACCATCAAGAGGACGGCGACCGGGATGAGCGACGCCGACAACACTAGGACGAGCCCGTACAGCGTGTCGTACATATGGATTTTGTTGGTTATGAAGTACAGGGGTATGATGATCGCCTGGATGGGGATCGCGATCCCGAACAGTATGACCCGGAACGAAACAGCCGAGTAGCGGGAGCCTCGGCGCACGATCCGGTACCCGGCGGCGAGAGAGAGCGTGACTACCACGAAGATGGTGCCCACGGCCACCTCGCCGCTGTTACGGAAATCCGTACCTACCGCCGAAGCATGGAGGATGGACGAGTACGAAGACAAGCTGAGCCCACCGGTCGGCAACCAGGCATTGGCAGAAAGGTACTGAGCTGGCGACCGAAAGCTGATAAGGACCATGTAGTAGATGGGGCCCAGCACGAACACCAACCAGATCGTCCCGAGGAGGAAGGCCCCGAAACGTGAGACCTTCGACCTTCCCCTGATGCCCCCGAGCACCGAGGCCCGGCCTGCTGCCTTCGCCCGAGCGTTGCGGCTGGCTGTTGTGGGGAGCCCTGGAGCATTCGCGACAGTCGCTACCATATGCCCTCCTGGGTCCCCTCCATGGCGCCGAACCCGCTCAACCTGACGAGAAGGATGGCCAAGAGGATGCCGATGAAGCCGAGCACAGTGGCTATCGCGCTGGCGTAACCGAACTCTGTCTGGTTGAAACCGATGTTGTACATGTCCATCGCCAACACCCGGGTCGTGTTGCCGGGACCGCCTGAAGTCAAGATATAAATGATGTCGAAATACGTCAGCGAACCGACCAAGACGAGCGTCGACGACGTCACGATGCTGTAGCGCAACTGAGGTAGGGTCACGTGCCAGAAAGATTGTCTCATGTTCGCGCCGTCGACACTAGCGGCGTCGTAGAGCTCGGCCGGTATAGCCCGCCTCCCTGCTTGAAAAATTAGTGTGTGAAAGGGCACGAACTGCCAGGCGATTATGACGACGATCGTGTAGAGCGCGAGGTGGGTGCTCCCTAGCCAGTCCCGGCTAAGGAAGCGCATGTGGGCGTGGATGCCGAGCCAAGCCAAACCGCCGAACTGAGGGAAAAGGACGTCCTCCCACATGAGGCTCAGCCCGGCGGTCGACAGTAGCAGAGGCACCAGGTAAAGGGCAGCATAGACTGCGCGGTAGCGCTGCGTCCCGGCGATGAATATGCCAAGGGCCATCGCCACGGGGGTCTGGGCTAGCCAACTGAACACCGCCAATTCGAACGTCACCAGCAAGGAGTGATAGGAGACCGGGTCGGAGAAGAACTCGCTCCAGTTTGCAAAACCGGCCCATTTTATCGGCCCGTCCACGTCCCAGTTGGTAAAGCTCAAGAAAAGAGCAAAAGCTGTCGGGATGATTATGAAAGCCCCGTACAGAGCCATAGTCGGTGAGATCCCCGCCAGGTCCGTGAAGAAGGCCCGCCGTCGAGCTGTGCTGCGCCCAGAACGCGAACCAACTACCTGGTTGCCTCCGAGAACTGCGGGACTAGATGCCATGAGCTCACCTCGTGCCATAAAAGCCCGGCTCCACAGGGAGGGGGACGTGGAGCCGGGCTAGTGTCCTACTCGGTTAGAACCAAAACCTAGGACCTATTGGTAAGCGTTCATTGCCTTAGCAAACTGCGCAGGCGTTTCTGTGAGGTCGAAGACGTTCTCGAGGTTTGTGTACAAAGGCGTGGCCCTTGTGGCCCCCAAAGCCTTGTCCCAGGAGTACTGGAAGTACGGTGCCTTTTGTACTGCGTCGTAGACCGGCACCAGGTACTCCTTCAACGGGGATGAGGCGAACAGGCTTTCCGAGCCGGCGATGACGGGCACAAGGCCTTGGCTGACCTCGAACTTTGCGTAAGCCGGGCTGGCGCAGAGGAAGGCCGCGAACTTCTCCGCTACGTAGGTCTCGGCGGAGGAGATGTGCGAGGCCAACTCGAGATAGTCCGTCGTGTTGCCCTCCAGGTCAGCAGGGTTACCCTTGCCGCCCGGCACCGTCGGGAAGAACCCGATACCCATGTCGTCGGTGGCGACCCAGCCCGGGTAGTAACCCTGGAAGAACCCGATGTCCCAGTCACCCATGAGCTCCATCGCCGCTACTCCGTTGTGGATCATCGCCTCGGTAAAGCCGGTGCCGAAGCTGATGTCTGGGTAGCCTTGCTCGAAAGCATTGTCTTTCACCAGGGTCTGGATGTCCGTGAGGGCCTCGATGATGGCAGGGTTGGACCAAGCGCCTTTCTGCCTGTTCTGGATGTTGACGAACACCTGGGGGCCGCCAATACGGTCCGTGAAGTACTCGAGGTACATGAGGCCAGGCCATCCACCGCTGTCGTCAAGCGCGATAGCGGTGACGTTGTGCTTCGCCAAGAGCTTGACGTCACTCAGCAGTTGGGTGGTCGTAGTCGGGAAGCTGAGGTTGTACCTCGCCAGTAGTGCCTTGTTGTAGAAGAAAAAGACGGGTTGCGCGCCGCCTACGGGGATCCCGTAGATCTCGTTGTTGAAGGTCACGGCGCCGAGGCTGGAAGTCACGAAGTCGCTCTTCCAGGACGGGTTGCCGGCGTCGCTCTGCCCGGCGTCTGCGAATGGTTGCACCACCTTTGAACCGATGAACGACAGCTCATCACCGCCGCCCCACCCAAAAACAAGTGCAGGCGCGTTGTTGCCGGCCAGACCAGTCGCGACCTTGGTGTTGTAGGAGCCAGAGGGCTCTATATCGATGCTGACGCTATCGCCGGGGTTGGCTTGGTCGAAAGCTTTGGCTTGCGCAGCCCAATAGTTGTCTACAGGTGTGCCGCTGGCCTCCATCCAGACTTGGATGCTCGCTGTCGGCGCAGACGGGGTCTGAGCGGACGAAGTTGTTGTAGGTACTGCGACGGCAACCATGGCGGCGGTGCTCACCGACAGGCCGGTCGCCACAATGGCGGCTACCCGGCCCGGCAGCCGTGGAAGCTCGAGAGATGCTCGGGTCACCTTTGTTCTCCCCTTCTTTTGCCCATTACGGGGCGGGTGGACACTTGACGGGCCTCTGCAGGGGCCCATTCCCCAATAGGACCTCTACGGGCCAGTCTAGTTGCGACTGGACCGAAAGGTTTCGAACATCTATGTTCGATGTTACGATGAGGAACCTATATCAGTGAGCTTCCCCAGTCAAGGCACCCCGCCGTTTTCGTCGCCGCTCAGGCTGAGGGCTGGGACGCCTCAGCGATGCTGAGGCTCGATTTAGGCTGGACCTGGCCCGATGGCACGTTCGAGGCCCGCGGGGGCACCCAGGGACATCGTCCAACTAATGTCTTCGAAACATTGCGCTATCATCTTGAGCGCCATGGCCTCTGTATTGACTCACACCTCAGCGGCGCAGGACAAGGCGCCGCAACAAGACAGTGGCGCGAAAGCCCGGGGGCGAGTGACGATCGCCCAGATAGCTCAAGAGAGCGGCCTCTCGACGGCCACCGTCTCCAAGGTGCTCAACGGGCGTCCCGATGTCTCGGCCCGCACCCGCCTCCTGGTCCAGGAGGTTCTGGTGACCTCGGGCTACCGCAAGAGAGCCAACAACGACCCCTCGGAGCTCATCGATGTCGTCTTCAACGACTTTGACAGCCCTTGGGCGACCGAGATCATCCGGGGTGCAGCCGCAGCTGCCCAGGCCGAAGGCCTCACGGTCGCGTTTACCGCGCTTTCCGAGGGCGACGAGCGCCGCGTCTGGTTCGACCAGATCACCTCTCGCGGCACGCGCGGGATAATCCTCCTCCTTTCGCAGCTCACCGAGCGCCAGCGAGGGCAACTGCTGGCCCGCGGCTTGCCTTTCGTGGTCATCGACCCGACGGCAGAGCCTGGCCCGGAAGTGAGCTCGGTGGGGGCGACAAACTGGTCAGGCGGCCTGGCTGCCACCAACCACTTGATCGAGCTTGGGCACCGGCGTATCGCCATAATCACCGGCCCGCCGGCTTTGCTCTGTAGCCGGGCCCGCCTCGACGGCTATCGCGGTGCCCTTGAGCGGGCAGGGCTCACTGTCGCCGAGCAACTCGTACGGCCTGGTGACTTCCGCGTCAAAGCCGGTTATGAACAAGCCAAAATCCTCTTCGCACTGCGAGACCGGCCGAGCGCCATCTTTGCCGGCAACGACCTCGCCGCGTTGGGGGTGCTCCGAGCGGCGCGCGAGGCGGGCTTGCGGGTGCCGGACGACGTGAGCGTCGTCGGCTTTGACGACATCCCATTAGCAGAGTGGAGCACGCCCGCATTGACCACTGTGCGCCAACCTCTCACTGAAATGGCAGCGGTGGCGGTCCGGATCCTTCTGGACGGCGCCGAAAGCGGCCCGCAGAAGCGGCGCGTGGAGCTCGCCACTGACTTGGTCGTGCGAGAAAGCACAGCGCCTCGCTGACATGAGACCCTCCCCACACCCCCGGAAGCGACTGCAGGACCTGGTTTTGGCGCCGACCTACCTACCAAGGTAGCCAAGGGCTAGCGGGGAGCCATTCCGCCGTCCAAGGTCACAACCTTGTTCGTGAGGTAGGCATTGGAGAGCATGGCCATAGCCAGGTCTGCGACCTCTTCGGGACGCCCCAGTCTCCCCACCGGCACGAGCCGCGCTAGCTCGGCAGGGTCGCCCGGCAGCATGGCGGTGTCTTCGATCAGAGCGGGAGCAATCACGTTGACCGTGACCCCGTCGGCGGCGACGCGGGCCGCCAGGTGATGGGCCAGGCCGTGAAGGCCCGCTTTGGACGCGGCGTAATGCGGCCCGACTATGCCTCCAGTGATGGCGGCGACGGAAGAGGTGAAAAGCACCCGGCCAAAGTGCTGTTTGCGCATATGGGGGAGCACGCGGCGGGCTAGGAGATATGGCGCCCTCAGGTTGACTGACATCGTGTAATCCCACAAGGCGGCGGCCTCGTCGTATGTGGCTCGGCTGCTGGTACCCGCGTTGGCGGCCAATATGTCGACACTGCCCATACGGGCCTCGACCTCATCGAGCAAGCGGTCCGGCGCATCTGGCGAGGCGAGGTCGGCCCCGAAGACCTCGGCCTCCCCTTGTACCTCACCTACCGACTCGAGCACGCGCCGCGCCGAGGCCTCGTCGGCTCGATAGTGGATGGCAACGCGCGCCCCGGCCATAGCCAGCCGCTGGCACAGAGCCGCACCGATCCCGCCACTACCGCCGGTCACCAGGGCTAGCCGGCCGGCGAAGACGTCGCCTGTACCACGAGCACGGCTCATGAGCTCAGCGTACGCGACTCTTGTGGCGACGAGGTTTGGGCGTTGAGCCAGCTTCCCGCCAGGCCCTCCCAGGGAACCTGGTCTCGCGGACCTAAGAAGGTGCCTGGGCCATAGCCTGTACCGGCACCGCCTCCTCTACTCCTTCGACAATGTCGGGGGCGCCCACCCAGACGCGCCGTACGGGTTGGCCCGCTTTCGTGGCCTCTTCATGATTTGATCACACCGTCGAGATCCCAAAGGTCCTCCCAGGACTGGCCCTCTCTCCAGAGGAAGACCTGCCCCTTTATAAGGCGGTTGCCGCGGTCGGTCCCTGCTATGGCATGCATCTCCTGCTCGGTCAGGGGATCCTTTACGACTGCTTCAAGATTTGCCTCGTACCGGCTCCGCTTAGTGGAGAACGGGATCGGGACCTGGCCGCGTTGCACAGCCCACTTGACACATATCACTGCCGGGTGCACCCCACGGTTGTTAGCGATCGCCACCAGCACTGGGTCCTCGATGTCAACACTGTCATTCGGCGTGCGGTCGCGTTGAGGCCGTGCAGGTGAGCCGATCGGGCTGTACCCGACTGGCTGGATACCCCGGGCGATAAGGTAAGAGAACAGTTCGGGTTGCTGGAAGTGGGGGTGCAGCTCCATCTCGTTGACTACAGGACGGATCCGCGCGTCGCGCAGGACAAGCTCGAGTTTTGCCACCGTCATGTTCGAAGTGCCTATGTGGCGTGTCAAACCCTCGTCTACCAAACGCTCCATCTGTCGCCATGTGGCCATGAACTCCTCGTGTATGTACGGCCTCGCGTCAGGGCTGCGCGATGTGACCTCTACCCCGGGGTTGTGGTGGTTGGGGAAAGGCCAGTGCACCAAGTAAAGGTCGAGGTAGCCGACTTGCAGGTCAACAATCGACTGCCGGCAGGCAGGGATGACATCCCGGGCCGCGTGCTTGTCGTTCCACAGCTTGGAGGTGACCCAAAGGTCGCCACGCGGGAACCCTTTTAGGGCGCGACCGATCTCGGCTTCGTTCCCGTAGACGGACGCACAGTCAAAATGGCGGTACCCAGCCTCGAGAGCACCCACCACGGCCTGGCCAACTTCGTCGGCCGGGACGTGGTCGGAACCGAACGTCCCCAGACCGATCGCGGGCATGGTCGCGCCGCTACTGAGCGTGCGTAGAGGCACGCGCGCCGGGTCGACACTCACCGAACCTCCTCATTTAGACGCCTACGCCACCCGGCCCGGGTGCCGGCTCCTCAGGGCTGGGGCCTCGCCCCTAATGCCACCGCACTAGGACCTTCATCCCCGGCTAAGCCCGTGACAACGATTTCTGAAAAGTTTAGCGAGCTATAACGTTGGGCGGGAGACAGCCTCACGGAGGAGATGGTCCGATAGTGATGAGGCTGACCAGAGCGGATGGATATTGACGTCCCCGCTTTGGCGGGTCAGGGTTGTCGCGAGGTCGAAGCGGAAGCCGTCGACGTCTCTGATCGTCATGATCATGCCCGCGAGCGCCCTCGTGCTGCCCCTCTTCCTGGAGATGAACCTCTTCGACCTCCTCGGTAGCGCTTGGTCGGTTATCCTGCCGTTCGGCTTCTTCCCCTTCGGGGTATATCTCTCGTACATTTTCTTCTCCTCTACGATCCCGAAAGAACTGTTGGCGGCGGCCCGGGTGGATGGGGCCAGCGAATGGACGTCTTCTTGAGAGTTGCTCTGCCACTGGCGCGGCCGATAGTTGCGCTGGTTGGGTTCTTCGCCTTTGTATCAAACTGGACGAATTTCTTTCTCCCGTACGTGATGTTCTACAGCGATAGGCAGTACCCGCTCCCGGTAGGCCTGGAATACCTTGTCTCCTCCACTTCCGCCTTCAACCCCGTGGCTGGCACCGAAAGCCCAGTACTGCGGCCAGAGTTGGCGATGGCAACGTTGGTGGCCATTGCGCCTGTCTTTATCATCTTCTTGTTCGCGCAGCGCGCTCTTGTCACAGGTATGCTGGCAGGCGCCACCAAGAGGCAGACCGTTCCTTGGTTCGCGTCGCCGATTTCCGGCTGCGATTTGCAGTGGTGCACGGTGCACGGCGACCGCCACCACCCCCCGTGCTCAGTGCTCAGGCAGTTTTCCTGGTACCTCGCCTAGTGACCTCCACCCGGTTGCGTCCTTTTTGTTTCGCCAAGTACATCGCCCGGTCGGCGGACCTGAGAACGGATCTCCAGGAGGCAGCGGGCCCAGTGGCGACGCCGATGCTGACCGAGACCTGGAGCCGCAGCTCCAGCTCATCCCAGCGGTAACCGCTCACTTTGAGCCGAACACGCTCCGCAAAGTCGCCAGCGGCCCTGACTTCGACCGACTGGAGGGCGAACACGAACTCTTCACCTCCGTAACGCACAACCAACTGGCCAACCCGCGCCTCGCCCGCTAGGAGCTCACCGACGGTCCGAAGGACGTGGTCTCCGACCTCGTGGCCGAAGGTGTCGTTTATGATCTTGAAATGGTCAATGTCGACCATGAGGAGACCTATTTGCGTTCCGCGTTCTGAAAGCTCGCCCAAGGCGCGCTCGAGCAAGCGCCTGTTGCCGATCCGGGTGAGAGCGTCCTCCTCTGCAGAACGCACGGCTGCCGCGGTCTGGGCCTCCCAGGAGCGGCGTTCCTGCTCCAGCGCTGCACGCGCCCATACCTGCTGCACGAGTTGGGACGTTTGGCTGGAGTGAATAAGCCACGTCCGCCGATTGAGCTCGGCGGCGTCGGTGGCGGCAGCTTCGAACTCCCCCGCCTCCCTCTCGGCGGCAACGAGCTCGCTGAGGAACAGCACCTGCTGAAGACGGTCGTCGCTGTCTGCGGCAAGTTCGATGCCTCGCTTGGCGGCGGCTACTGCTTCGGACGGTCGACCGAGAGCACGCAGGCAGCGCGCTTCGGCAATCGCCGCGGCCGCTTCTGCGGCCGCCCAAACGATCCCCTCCGGGCCGCCCTCGATCCCCTTCAGCAGCGCGAGGGCGTCGTCAGGTTGCCCCAGTTCGATGAGCAGGGTTGCCCGGAGGTGCTGTAGGCCGATCTGACGCTTGTACTCGGCAGGCGCCTCCACCTCCAACCGCCGCAAAGCGGTTGCCGCCACCTCGAGGCGGTCAGCGCCTTGGTGGTCATAACGGCCATCCCCCGTCCCTAAGGCTCTTTCCGCTCGTACGGCGAGCAAAGCCGCGCTCGCGACGTTGTGCAGTTGGCGGAAGACCTTGCGCTCCTCACCGCAGCGTTCGGCCGCGCGGAGGGCGATCGTCGACTGCTCGACTGCCCCGTCGTAATCGAGGAAGGAATGGCAAAAGATCGCGAGCCGGTTCGCTACGTCCACGAGGATGCTGTCGTCAATGCTCTGGTACGCGACGATACATTTCGTGGCGAGCTCGGCAGCGATTGAGAGCTCTCCGAGCCGCGAGGCATGAGCGGCCACCAGGCTCGCCGCGTCGAGGGAGCGTTCGGGCTGGCCTGCCTCTTCGAAGAGCCGCATCGCCTCGAGAGCGTCGTCCATCACGTGCCTGCTGAGCCACTGGTTGGACCGCAGACGGACGCGGCACATCAACACAGCAGCTCGTTCGCCAGGCGCCGAAGCTTCAGCCAGAGCGGCCTCGATCTCTTCGAAACAGCTTGCGCGTTCTTCGGGTGAGCTCGCCGCCCAGGCTCTCTCAGCGAGGCGCGAAAGCTTCCCTGCCCCCGGCTGCAGGGTCTCGTGTGGCGCGTTCACAGATGTTCTTATCGGCTTGCCGAGAACGTCCATAAGAGTGGCACTGGCGGGTCTGGCTCCCGTGCACCTTCTGGGCAGGAACTGGCTGCCGGGCGATGCCCATCCATAATGCCCATCCGTAATGACGACTCCTTGAGCCATCGTGGTGAACCTAGGACCGGCTCGACCGCACCCGTAGCCTCGCGCTCAGTCCGGCACCGTCGCCCGGCAACGGAGCCGGACCAAACCCTCGGCGCGACATCCTTGGCCGCCTCGTCCACCGTCGCCATCATTGGCAATAGCGCCGCCCCAAGACTCTGCCCTGTTTTGCGACAAGGTTGATTGGTGCGACGGCCAGGTGCTGCAATCGCTTTTGGCCGTAACGACCCATGCCCCTGCGGGAGCGGGAGGAAGTTCAAGCTCTGCTGCTTGTCCAAGCTCCGCCGTTAGTTGCCGTGGTAGAGGCACGAGTTTTTGCCTCATCCATTGACGCCGGAAGGTTCTTGTTGGGATGCGCCAGTAGGCTTAGGTGATGACCCAGTCGCCCGACGTGCTCCCTGCGGGGGTCGACCCTGTCGAGGGCATTGTCCATTACCGGAGCAACCGCAGTGTCGAGCACACGGCCGCAGATCTCTCGGCGGCTATTAAAGGGGCCGGAGCGAAGATATTCGCCGCTATTGACCAGGCGGCTGAGGCGGCGGCGGGTGGCCTCGAGTTGCGCCCGACCCGTCTCATCGTGTTTGGCAACCCTCGGCTTGGGACCTCGGTCATGGAGGTCGCGCCACTCGCTGCTTTGGACCTGCCGCTTAAGTTGCTTGTCTGGGAGGCCAAGGACGGGCACACCTGGGTCACCTGCTTATCTGGGGAGTGGCTCCGCGTCCGCTACGGGGTGCCAGAGGACCTTGCGGCTGTGTTGGCGGCCCCCGAGAACCTGGCCCGCCGCGTCACCAGCTGAAGGTTTTTCGAAGTTGAGATGGCCGGCGTGCCATCCGTCGAGGCGCCTACCCGTCTCCAGTTGAGCGCGCTCGGCGCCGACAACGCTAGCGGGCGGGCTGCTAGCCCAAGCGAAGCAGGACAGTGACCCGGCGGTCTGGTGGGCCGAGATGTTGCAGCACTTAGCGGGGAATTCGGCATCGCCGCCTGAACTACTGCTCTGGCTGCAGGAGGTCAGCGCCGAACCGGAGCTTGTGGCCCACCGCGCCGACCTGGTCGCGATGCTGCGCCAACCGGGAGCTCGCCCGAAACCCTGCTAGCCCTGGCCAGCTACTGAAAAGGCTAGCCGCAACCTACGATCAAGACTCGCCGGGCAGCGAGGGAGCCCAAGTCGAGGTGGTGCTGTCGCGCGTTGCGGCTCATCCCAACTGCCCGGTGCCGGTGTTGCAGCGGCTGGTGACCCGGCGGGGCGTTGTGGGCGCCGAGGCAGCCAAGCAGCTCGCCGAGCGGTGCGCTTGCGCTGGAATGCCAGCTCCTGGAAGGCAGGGTTGACAAGGATGTTGCGCAAAAGGAGGAAGTAGAGGGGCCATGGGCGCCCCCGGGCCGTCGTAGCGGTGCCTGAGAAGGGGACGGAAGTGGCGCCGGGGACCTTCGAGGTCGCTGCTCGCTGGGCCTCGGAGCCTATGACGTAGTTGTAGTCGCCGGAGCCGTCGAGCTTGGTGGCTTCGTCGGCACGGCACCCGTAGTCGACCTGCCCACCCGCAGCTTGTTGGCCACGGTCGGGAGGCTCCCTTTCCCCACGCCGATGCACATCGACCCCTAGGCCAGAGGCGACGAGCTTTGTCACGGATCTAGGGTCTGTCTGGGTGTCCACAGATATTGAGAGGTTGACGAGCGTGTTCGGACCGGGGGGCCATCCTAGGGACTGAACCGAGAAGACCACAGATTGACCATCACGAGGAGCATTCACAATGCCCGCAGACCCGTCTCCAGCGATCGCCGAGAGCATCAAACGAGTAAGTGAGCTCGGCATCATGCCAGTCGTCGAGCTCGTAAACGTCCGGCAGGCAGAGCCGATGTTCGAAGCACTGTGCGCCGCCGGCCTCCCGGCCGCTGAGGTGACATTGCGCACAGCCGCAGGTCTTGAGGCGGTTCGCATATTGGCTAAGGCTTTTCCCGAGGGCTTCATCGGTGCCGGCACCGTTCGCAGCAGGCAAGACGCCGCCGCGGTGATCGATGCCGGGGCACAATTTGTGGTCTCGCCTGGCACCGACGCCGAGGTGGTGGCGTTGTGCTGTCAGAACGACGTACTGGCCATGCCTGGTGTCTGCACTCCGACAGAGATCCAAGCGGCGCTCAGGGCGGGCGCCGCCCTCCTCAAGTTTTTCCCCGCAGAACCCTTAGGCGGCGTCTCGTTCCTAAAGGCGCTTGCGGGGCCTTTCCGGGAGGTGCGTTTCGTCCCGACCGGTGGCATCAACGCCAACAACCTCGCCGATTACTTGGGGCTCGCGCAGGTTGCGGCCTGTGGGGGGAGCTGGATGGTGGCGCCGGGACTGCTCGCGGAGGCCAACTTCCACCGGGTCCAGGATCTCGCGGCCGAGGCGGTGGCCATCGTCGCAGGGGCGCGCCAGCATGTCTGAGGTTCTCGTCGTGCGCACCCCCCAGGAGTGCCAATGGGACCTTGTGGCGCTGGGAGAGGTGATGTTGCGCCTGGACCCGGGCGACGTCCGCGTCGCCACCGCCCGCAATTTCACCGTGTGGGAGGGCGGCGGAGAGTACAACGTGGCCCGGGCGCTAAAGGCTTGTTTCGGCTTGCGCACGGCCGTGGTGACGGCCTTTGCCGACAACCCTGTTGGGCACCTCATCGAGGGCCTTGTCCTCCAAGGGGGCGTGGACATGTCCCACGTCCGCTGGGCCCCCTTCGACGGGATCGGCCGGAACGTGCGCAACGGTCTCAATTTCACCGAGCGTGGCTTTGGGGTGAGGGCCGCGCTCGGGTGCTCGGACCGCGCGAACAGCGCGGCGAGCCAGCTGCAACCGGGACAAATTGACTGGGAGCGGGTCGTTAGCACCGAAGGTGCCCGCTGGTTCCATACTGGCGGCATCTTCGCAGCACTATCGGAGAGCACTCTCGGAGTTGTCGAAGAGGCTATGACGGCAAGCCGCCGCGCCGGCACGGTTGTCTCCTACGACCTCAATTTCCGTCCTTCGTTGTGGAAGGCAGCAGGGAGCAGCGAGCGTGCAGCCGAGGTGAACCGGAGGCTAGTGGCGCTGACGGACGTACTGTTCGGCAACGAAGAGGACTTCACGGCCGGGCTCGGCTTCGAGGTCGTCGGTGGCGACGCTGGGTACTCTGCTCTGGGCATAGAGAGCTATGCGGCCATGATGACAAAGGTTGCGGGCGAGTTCCCCAACATCAAGCTTATCGCGACGAGCCTGCGGACCGTGCGGACAGCGAGCCGCAACCACTGGGGAGGCATCTGTTGGGCAGGCGGTGAGGTCTTTTCCAACGCGATACCCGAAGACCTTGAGATATTCGACCGTGTCGGAGGGGGCGATGGTTTCGCGTCCGGCCTTATCTACGGCATGCTCTCCGGTAAGCCAATCGAAGAGTCACTTCGTTACGGCGTTGCGCACGGCGCTCTGGCTATGACAACGCCCGGCGACACCTCGATGGCTACCCTTGCCGAGGTCAGCCGGCTAGTAGCAGGTGGCTCGGCGAGAGTAGTGAGATAGAGCTGTCCCGGCGCGGCCAACTACAAGGTCGCATATGGGGTGACCGGAGCTCGCACCTCAGCCCACCTGGCCCAAAAAACTATTGAGGGCACTAATGAACTCCGTGTAATCCTGGAAGAGGAACGCGTGGCCGGCGTCCGGGTAGAGGTGGGCCCTTGCACCCTTGATCGCAGCTGTGAGGAGAGCGGCGTTGCGCGATGGGTCGAGAGCATCGACAGCGCCGTCAGCGACCAGCGTGGGTACGCGGATCTCCGAGGCGGCCCGGCCCGCTGCGTCCTTGCCTTCGATCCATTGCGTGACAGCATTGCTTTGCGCCAATAGGACACCCGGCGGTGCGGTATAGAAGTTGGGATATTGGAGGATGCCGAGCGCGTACGCACGGGCAGCGGCGGCTTGGCCGCGTGGGAAGAGAGCAGAGAGCAGGACTCTGGGGTCAGGGCTGGCAAGCTCCGCGGCCGCGGCGGCGGGAACAGGAAGTGCTTTGCCGTTGCCGAGCTGAGTCGCGGCTAAGACCAGCGCGCTCACCTGGCTGGGGTGGAGGACTGCAAGTGCCTGGGCGGTCATGCCGCCCATCGACCATCCAAGCACTGCCACTCGCCGCAAGTGGAGAGCCGTTAGGAGAACGCTGGTTTGATCAGCCATCGCGTCGATTGTGAGCATCCCCGGTAGCCGGGAAGTCTTGCCTACCCCCGCATTGTCGAACATGACGACGAGATGAGACTCGGCCAGCTCGTCGATGAAATCGGGTGGCCAGTTGTCCATAGAACCGGCGTAACCCATAATCAAGAGGAGCGGGCTGCCTGCACCGATCTCCCGGTAGCCGACCGCACCATCAGGAGTGTGGGCAACTTGCGTTGACGCGCTCAGCACGTTGGGGGGCGCCGCGGTCTCGGCGCGCGAGCCCGTAAGAAGCCGGGCGGGCCCCGAGCTCGCTCCGGCGGCGACGCCGCCGCTGAAAAGCCCAGTTAACACCGCAACGACCGTGATAGCGCCTAAAGCGCGGGCGGGAGGCTGGACCTGGGCCGTTGCGGAACAGTTTCGTCGACAGAAAGCCATAAGTCGTGCTTGCGCCTTTCGTGTTCGTGGGCACGGCGTCGCCCGGCTCGGGCGCTCTCCGGCCTCACCATACCGTCCCTAACGCGATGACGTGCTCGGGGGCTGGCCCTGAGGACGCAACGCTGGGGCAAGCTGGTGGGAGTGGATCCTCCCCCCACACCACGCGAGCTTCGCACTCCGAGGGCACTCCTACGCCAATGGCGCGAGGAAGACCGCGGCCCCTTTGCCGAGCTCAATGCCGACGCAGAAGTCATGGAGCATTTCCCCAAAACCTTGACGCGAGCCGAAAGCGATGCCTTCGCCGACCGCATCGTCGCCGGCATAGCAGATCGGGGCTGGGGCTTATGGGCGGTGGAGATAACCGCCAAGGATGTCTTCGCCGGTTTTGTTGGGCTGAACCCGGTCGCTTTTGAGGCGCCGTTTACGCCTGCAGTGGAGATCGGGTGGCGCATCGCCCGCTCGTACTGGGGGCAAGGCATTGCCACCGAGGCTGCCAGTGCCGTCCTCGGCTACGCGTTTGGCACGCTCGGCCTCGACGAAGTCGTCTCGTTCACCTCAACGGGCAACCTCCGCTCGCAGCGCGTGATGGAGAAGCTTGGGATGCGCCACGACGCAACGGACGATTTTGACCACCCAGGGCTCTCGAGGGGCCACCACCTGAGCCGCCACGTCCTCTACCGAGCCGCGCCCTCTTGGGCCGGGCATTGAATCTCAGGTGGCGACAGCCTGGTCAGCCACGACAAGCGAGGCGCCCGGTTCGACCCCGGCTCGCAGGTACCCCGGGGCCCCCAACAGGAACTTGGCGAGGGTGTTTTTCTTGTCCTGCGCACTGACTGCGAAATGGGAACTGACCAGCGAGGACCGCTCGTCAATCGCGCCGTTGGTGGCTTCGCGTGCGACAAACGCGCGGTTGGTGGCTTCGCGTGCGAGAAAAAGGTGTGACAGCGCGGCTAACGTCGCGTCGTCTTGGCCAGGCAAGATCGGTCCCGGGCGAGCAGGCTCCACTGCGAGCATGCCCTCAGCGTCATGCGGGCACCGAGCCTCGTCCACCAGGGCAGAAATGCCGGTCGGTAGCCCCGGCAAGGGCCACTGGCCAGGGAGAAAGCTAATGACGAGATGCGTGCCGGTGGGAGCGGTGGTTCCTGAGGCGGGTTGGTCGGTAAGCGCGCAACCTCACGGCCTTTCCGAGCCGGAGCCTGGCGGGAGAACGCGGCCATGACTCTTCCGGGGCGCGGCGCCGGGCGCCTCGTCCTGCCGACTGCCGTCCTAGTCGTGATGGCTTTGGTGGGCGTCTTTTTGGTGAGCGGCGAGCTCGCGCCGTCGGGCCAGGCCAAACACCCGCCATCGACCGGCGCTCCAAGACCCGCTGCCGCAACCGTGCCCGGCCCCAAGACCCGCGGAGCTAGCGGCGGGCCAGGCGGCGCCCCGAGCGCGACGACGGGAGGCGCCGTCCTGGCAGCTCAAGTGACCACGGCGGCTAAGGCCCTTTCGTTGGCGATCTCCATCGCAGCTGAACAGAAGCACATCAGTGCCGGCGGCAGGGACAAGTTGGAGGAGCTGCTACAGCCGCTTACGAGCGCGCCGAGCGGGCAGCCGAGCGCGCGAACGCTCGCTCAGTTCAGGCTCCTCGAGCAAGCGTTCTTCGCTGATGTCTCGAGCGGCGACATAAACAACTCAGGTGCTGTGACCACTCTTTCGAGCGCCATCGCGGCGCTGGCTGTCGCACTTGGCACAACCGTGATGACGTTTTCCCCCACCACGATCGCGGCGACGACTACGACCGCGAAGCGGCCGGCGCACAAGC
>Ga0335074_10000686_pt1 | contig 47063 bp, 25 predicted proteins | sample Lox_Sample_23_FD_206715 | JGI IMG/M metagenome (GOLD analysis project Ga0335074, IMG submission 206715) | Soil microbial communities from Loxahatchee National Wildlife Refuge, Florida, United States - Lox_Sample_2.3 | ecosystem: Environmental > Terrestrial > Soil > Wetlands | place: USA...
GACCAGGTTGCGATCAACGGCGCGGTAAGCATTGCGAAAACGCGCAGAACGGATATCGACGAGGGGTTGTTCGATTTCATCAGCGACGTGCTGGCGCTGCGTTCGCGCGGAGAACTGGAAGACGAGTTTCTGCTTCGTTTTCAGCAATTCACCGCACCCGTGATGGCAAAGGGTGTAGAAGATACGGCATTCTATTGCTTCAACAGGATGATTGGGTTGAACGAGGTGGGAGCGTCGCCGGAACGAAATGGAGTCACGCTCGGCGAATTTCACGCTTTTTGCGATCGGACGCACATGCTTTATCCGCAGGCGATGAATACACTCTCCACGCACGACACGAAACGATCGGACGACGTGCGGGCGCGGCTGGCGGTACTGACGGAGATGCCCGGCGCCTGGCGGGCAGCGCTGCGGCGATGGTCGCGAATGAACAGGCTTTTCAAGACTGGCGAATTTCCCGACCGCAACACGGAGTATTTTCTGTATCAGACTTTGATTGGCGCCTGGCCGATCGCCAAAGAACGGATGCTGGCCTACATGGAAAAGGCCGTACGCGAGGCCAAGGAGCAGACAAGTTGGACACAGCAGAATAAAGAATTTGAAGACGCGCTGCGCGAATTCATTGATCGCATCTACAGTTCAGAGCATTTTATCGCCGAGCTGCAGGAATTGGTTGCGCGGATTTTGCTCCCTGGGAGGATCAACAGTTTGGCGCAGACTCTGATCAAATGCACTGCGCCGGGAGTGCCAGATAATTATCAGGGGAGCGAGTTATGGGATCTTCACTTGGTTGATCCGGACAATCGCGGGCCGATCGATTACGACGTGAGGCGAACAATGCTCGCTGAGCTCAAGGCGGGGATGCCGCCTGAAGAGATCCTGAAGAGAATGGACAATGGAATGCCCAAGCTCTGGGTCATCTTTACGGCGCTTCATCTGCGGCGCGAACATCCGAATTGGTTTGACCAGAGCTCAGCGTATTTGCCGATGCCGGTGGAGGGACCAAAGAAAGATTATGTGGTTGCCTACATGCGCGGCGACAAGGTCGCGGTGATCGCGCCGCGATGGAATCTCAAGCTTGGCGGGAATTTCGGGTCGACGACGGTGGAGCTGCACGAAGGCTTCTGGCATCATCTGCTGACCGGCGAGGAATTCGAAGGCGGAACATTACGGGCGCAGAAGCTGCTGGAGCGATTTCCCGTGGCGCTTTTGGCGCGAGGTGGAGAGTAGGGATGCGTCGGATTGCGGTCTGGGCTCCGCTGGCGAAGAGAGTCTCGCTGAGTGTTGGCGGATCGGCTCGCACCATTGAGGGCCCCGATGAGCGGGGTTGGTGGCGGCAGGACGCCGGCGATGCGAGCCATGGGAGCGACTACGGTTTTCTCGTCGATGATGACGCCAAGATTTATCCCGATCCGCGTTCGCGATGGCAGCCGAATGGCGTGCATAGCCTGTCACGGATCTACGACCACGACCGTTTTGTCTGGACGGACGCGAAGTTTCAGGCCCTTCCCCTGCCAGCGGCGATCATCTACGAATTGCATTTGGGCACGTTCACTGCGCAGGGCACGCTGGACGCCGCGATTGAGAGACTGGACTACCTGGCCGGGCTGGGCGTCACGCATGTTGAACTGATGCCGGTAGCTGCATTTGAAGGCAACCAGGGGTGGGGCTACGACGGGGTTGCGCTTTATGCGGTGCATGAGCCATACGGCGGGCCTGACGGGTTGAAGCGCTTTGTGGATGCAGCGCACGCAAAAGGTCTGGCGGTACTGCTGGATGTTGTCTATAACCACTTTGGGCCGTCGGGGAATTACACGGGAAAGTTCGGCCCGTACGTAATCGCAAGCCACCACACACCGTGGGGCGGGGCGGTGAATCTTGAAGGCGCCGGATCGGACGAAGTGCGGCGGTTTTTCTGCGATAACGCGCTGATGTGGTTGCGTGATTACCACATCGACGGGCTTCGGATCGACGCCGTGCATGCATTTGTCGACCGTTCGGCGATTCATTTTCTGGAGCAACTCTCGAGCGAAGTGGAGACGCTGGGGGCGGATCTGGGTCGCGCTCTGGTGCTCATAGCGGAGAGCGATTTGAATGACCCGCGGGTGGTGACGCCGCGTGAGGCGGGTGGGTTGGGAATCGATGCGCAGTGGAGCGATGATTTCCATCATGCCATGTTTGCGGTTCTCAATCCCAAGGAGAGAACCGGATACTATGCCGACTTTGGCTTGCTGGCGCAACTGGCGAAAGCGTTGGAGCAGAATTTTGTGTATGACGGAATTTACTCCAACTATCGAAAGCGAATTCACGGCCGCCCGACCGGGGACCTTTCGCAGCATCGATTTCTGGGATACATCCAGACGCACGATCAGGTGGGCAACCGCGCCGTGGGCGACCGGATCAGCCAGATTGCCGGCAAGGACAGAGCGAAGATTGCCGCTGCGCTGTATTTGCTGAGCCCGTTTGTGCCGATGCTTTTTCAAGGCGAAGAATGGGCGGCTAGCTCGCCATTCCAGTACTTTGCCGACCACGCCGACCGTGAATTGGCGAAGGCGGTTTCAGAAGGGCGAAAGCGGGAGTTCGCCGCGTTTGGATGGGCGCCGGAGAAGATTCCCGACCCGGAGAATCCTGCAACCTATGAGGCCTCGAAACTCAAATGGAACGAAGTGAACCAGCCGGGTCATGCCGAGATGCTGGAGTGGTATAGGGTGCTGATTCGCATGCGACGGAGCACGCCGGGCCTGAACGACGGGAATCGCGGAAACGTGCGAGTGAGCTTCGACGAGGAGAGGAGCTGGCTGCGTATGGAGCGCGGAGCGATTTCCGTTCTCTGCAACCTCGGGTCGGAAGATTATCCGTTTGGAGTGCCGCCGTCGAGTTCTCTGGAGCTCGCGTCGAAAAGCGCGGTCCGGATGGGGGACAACGCGATCATGTTACCGCCGGATTCGATCGCGGTGGTGAAACGTTAAGATAGGCCACCCGTGGCGAGTGGAGAACGATCAGGAAGCGTAAGAGGATCCCACGTTCCAAAATCAGCAGGTGGGGCACTGATGTTGCGCTGAGTAGAGCGAGGCCGGCCCTAGGTTCAATTTACCGAATCAGAAATGCCTTATGGAGCTGGCGGAGCTGTTGGTCTCTTCGGGGATGTGGGTGCGCTCGGCTGCATGCTCGACGTGACTTTCGAGCGAGCGGCTGACGAGGTCGCGCGAACCCAGTCCGACGGCGAGAGAAAGCGTGAGAACGATTCCCCCGAAGAGGATGCCAAAGGCCAGCTCGACAATATTCCCGCCCACCTCGAGATGATCGAGCACCATGGCCGCGGTGAGGACGAGCACCAGCCACTTGACGCCGAGGGAAAGGAATCGGGCGTATTGCAACTGGGCGTTGACGGCGCTGATGAGGACGGAGCGAGCCAGGAACCGGGCAATGAGGATGCCGGCAATCAACAACAGCGCGGCGCCGACGGCATGAGTGAGGTACGGAAGCAGGGAGATGGGAAGCGCAGTTCCGGTGGCATAGGATGCGTCGAAAGCCGAAACGCCGATAAGGAGGCCGAGCAAGACGCAGGCCCAGAACGCGACCCGAGCGACGATGCCGGTGGGGGAACTGGAGGGTGCCCAATCCGCGCCGCCTTTGCGGGCGACGCGCAGATCGAACTTCGCCCACGTGAGGCAGCGGCGAAGGATCCAGGAGATGACAACGCCCGCCACCGCGAAGATGAGCAGCGCAACAAAGAAGGCAAGAATTCCCGGCAGCACGGCTATGAGCAGGGTGAGCACGCGGTAAAGTGATTGGTGTAAGGCATCGGACATGTGGTGCCAGATGGTGACGTCCTGGGCATAGGTGGGAATTGGCAATGGATTTTGCCTCGCCTGAAACAGCAGGTTGTCAAGCAGGTTTTGCATCGAATTCTCTCCTCTCGCGATTGCGCCGGTTTGATTCTCTGCGGGCGGCGCAGGCAGCGATTATGAGTTAAACCGGTCAGGCCAACGCCAGCGCGCGACCAGATAGGGTTTGTCCGCTTCAAAGGCCGCGGCAACGGCTTCAATGTGGCGCTCAGCAGGGGTTCCGGACGCGATGACATTGATATGACCTGCGACCCAGGCCAGATAGAGCGGGATAAGAGCTCCCAGCAGGTGTCCGCGGTTGATGGTGCGGAGCCGATAGGCAATGAGGAAGTCGAACACAATGCGCGCCCAAAGATTGTCGGGCATGCGAAAATCGGCCGGTTCAAGAACCGAACACCGCTTGAGCATAAGCAAGGAATTTGGCGAAAGAACCAGCGACCATATTTCCTGAAGGTTGTCGTTGGCGAGGCGGAAAGCCGCAACCATACGCGCGACGTCGGGTGATCCGTCGGATTGCGCCGCTTCGGGCGCGGCTCGACGAATGGGCGGCGTGCGCCGGGGCCGCTGCCAGAGGGCCGCTTTGCTTTCAATGTCGGCAAACAAAGAGCCGGTGATCATGGCCAGAATCGAATTGGTATCCGGGTCGGAGGGTTGGGGCATGGCTCGCGAGCCGGCATCGACTTCATCCATTGTGAAGCCGGCGGCAACCGCTTCGTTGACGGGCCACAGGAGGGTTTCGCCCTGGTTGGATGCGGGAATGCGCCGGGCGGCGGCAGAAAGGCGCTCGGCCATGCGGGCCGAGAGGCCGAGATCGAGCGACAGAGGAAATCGCACACGTGACGCGAAGACGGCTCGGGTGAGCGGGTAAAGAATAGCGGAGTTGATTAAGCCGGCGTGTGGCGGCAGGGAATAATGCGGTACAACGAGATCAACCGACGCGGTGGACACGGCATCGGCCATGCTGCGAAGGGCCAGGGAACTGAGCGAATCCGCGCCGGGGCCGAGGATCAGAATGGTCCTGGCTTCATGATCGAGCCCCGATTGTGCAGCAGCGATGAAGTCTCCGGCCTTCAACATCCAAAGTGGATTCGCTTGGGGAGTAAGAATGATGCGCAGACTGGTCTTGGCGTCCGCCGGCAGTTCGTTTTGCGTGGCCACAATCGTGCTTTCGGCAGAAAAAGCAGCTTCGAGGCTGGTGAGAACTCCTTTGAACTGTTCGACAGGCATGGCCGGAACAAAGACGACCAAGTCGGCGGTCACATGATCGGCGACGGAAGTGTCAGCAGGTATCTGATTCGCAGTCGCCATTTCTCTCCGGAAAGCCCAAATCAAACGGCCGAGGGGCCGGATCAGCAGTATGCCACCAAAGATTCCTACAAGGTTAGGATGCTGTTTATGGGAATGTGCACCCAATTGGGCCGGTTATCCAATTCGTAAAGCAGTTCATAGAGCGCTTTTTCAAGCAGATAAGCATCGAGCAGAATCTGGGCATCGTGGGGCGCCGGCAGCAACGATTGGTTAGCTGCCACGGTATGACGATACGCCGAAAGGAAAGCGGAGGCGATGGTGTTGTTCCAGGAGCGGGCCCAATCGGCGAGAGGGGCAAAGCGGTCTGAGGGCCGGCTGCTGCCTGCGGCCAGCGAGCGATCGACCGCGGAAAAGGCTGCGTAGGAGAATGAGCGCAGCATGCCAACGACATCTTTGAGCGGCGACTGTTTTCTACGCCGCTCTTCGATCGACCGGGCAGGCTCGCCCTCGAAGTCGAGAAGAATAAAGTCGCCGACCGGCGAAGTCGGTTCATCAGGATTGCGGGCGGGCGCGGGGATGTGCAGGGTCTGCCCCAAATGGTAGTCGCCGTGGATGCGGATGCCTTGTCCGGCAGAAGAGACGCGGGTGATGGACCGGGCGCGTTGGATGAGCTCGCTTCTGCGCGAGAGGAGCAGGCCGGCACGCTCTGAGATTGCGTCGTCGAGACTGGGGAGCCTCAACTTGAGCGCTTCAATGGAGGTTTTGATCTGAGCTTCAATGCGATGCGCATCGCGCTCCAAATCCTGATGCGAGAGCGGAACGGGGACAAACGCCGGCAGGCTCGAGTTGCTGGAGAGCGCGAGGTGCAGTTCGGCGGTGCGTTGCCCGAGCAACGCGGCGGCGTCGAATAAGATCTGAACCGGCTTGAGGGACTCGGTAACCGGCGCGGGTTCAGCGAGCCAACAGGGAGCGGGTAACTGCGCGGGAGCTGGAAGGCCGGCTACGGTGGAGAGCCAATCTGTGAGGTGATCGAGAAACCATTGCCAGCCGTCGCCGTCGTTTTCGACGAGTCCCTGCAGCATGGCGACGGTGGTTTTTTCCGCAGCGCCCGAGCTGATGGAAATCTCTCCGAGAAACGGCGGAATCCGGGAAAAATGCGCAACCTCGGTGAGGAAGCGACCGAGCTCGACATCGGGATTCTCTTCGGGCTGCAATCGCCGGTAGAGCTTGAGGAAAAGCTGCCTGGCGAAAAGGATTGCGGTGTTGGATTGCTCGGCTGAACCGACGCCGGAAGGGAGATGCTGAGCGGCCAGGGCCGGAGTGAACAAGGAAGAAGCGCGTGCATCCAACCGGTCGCCCTGGGGAACCGAATCGCCGGCGGAGGGTGACTCACGCGGCTGAAGCCGGCGAGCGCCTGCGGAGGGAGTTGCCGGCGCGTCGGTGCGCGGCGGCGCGGCGGCGTCTCCCGGCTGAGCGCTGAGCGGCGCCGGCGAAAGCGCAAGAGGGCCGTCGGCCGGGACGGCTTCGGCGGTACCGTGTGACGATGCAAGGGCGGCGTCGGATGGCGAAGGCGTTTGGCCTTCGCGCGCGACGGGAAGCGTGGCGTTAGAAGCGATCAAGGCCAGCAATTCCCGGTGAAAGGCTTCGCTGGCGACGGCGTCGTGCAGGATGACCGGGCCGGTTGCCGAGGCGAGCCTGGCCACGATGCTGTCGGGACTCCTTTCGGCGATGTTGTTGAGCGCTGCCTCGCCGCTGACGGCCAGCGGAATCTGGTAGAGGTCGGGCGGGCCTTCGAAGTAGTGGACATCGAAAAAGAAGAGCGCAGGCCGCAGGGCAGCGATCTCCGATTCACCCGAGGCAGAAAACCCTTCCGGATGGGGCGGAAGCTCGACCCAGCTGCGCACGCGCAGCGATTCGATGGTGCGGGTTTTTGCACCGAACCAGCGTTTCCTGGGGAGCCAATCGCGAAGCGCATGCAGGATCGAAGGCGCAGAGCCGGCCAGGAACTCCGTCCAGCTGGTGGTGATGACGGGAACCGCGACGGATTCCTCATTGAGGGGAATCTCGGGGACATGAGCGATCACATCCGGAGCCGACTCTTCGAGGGGCGGCACGCTTTGCAATTCGAGCCAAAGGAAGGAGTAGGGAGCCACGGTGAGCGGGTAAGGATCGCGGTTTATGGGTGGAAAGGAAACATAGCCCAGCATCTCCACCGGCTGATAGCCCGCGTAGGCCGATAGATCGAGCGTGACGGGTTGCGCGAAGCGGCTGAGATTGGCCACGCAAAGCACCGTTTCGCAGAAGCCGTCGCCTTGATCGAGTTCACGAAGATAGGCGAGGATCTTTCGATTGGTGGGATTGAGAAAGGTGAGCGTTCCGCGGCCGAAGACCTGAAACAGCTTGCGCAATGCGATCATATTGCGGGTCCAATGCAGGAGGCTGGATTGATCGCTCAGCTGGGCCTCGACGTTGACGACCTGGTAGCCGTAAATGGGGTCCATGACTACGGGGAAATAGAGGCGCGCCGGATCGCACTTGGAAAAGCCGGCATTGCGATCGGAGGTCCATTGCATGGGAGTGCGTACGCCGTTGCGGTCGCCGAGATAGATGTTGTCGCCCATACCGATTTCGTCGCCGTAATAAAGGATGGGCGTACCGGGAAAGCTGAGGAGGAGAGAGTTCAACAGTTCGATGCGGCGGCGGTTGTTGTCGACCAGGGGGGCGAGCCTGCGGCGGATGCCAACGTTAATGCGCATGCGCGGATCAGCGGAGTAGGCAAAGTACATGTAATCGCGTTCGTCGTCGGTGACCATCTCGAGGGTCAGCTCATCGTGATTGCGCAAGAACAAGCCCCATTGGCAGTTGTCGGGAATGGGCGGGGTCTGCGCCATGATGTCGGTGATGGGCTGGCGGTCTTCCTGGCGCAGCGCCATGTAAATGCGCGGCATGAGCGGAAAGTGGAAGGCCATGTGGCACTCGTCGCCCTCGCCGAAATAGGGACGCACGTCGGCCGGCCACTGGTTGGCCTCGGCCAGGATGAGGCGGTTGGCGTAGTCCACATCGATGGCGGCGCGCAGGGTTTTGACCACGTGGTGGGTCTCAGGCAGATTTTCGCAGGATGTTCCGTCGCGCTCGCAGAGGTAGGGAATGGCATCGATGCGGAGGCCGTCGACTCCCATGTCGAGCCAGAATCGCATGGCGTTGAAAACCTCTTCCATGACCAGCGGATTGGCATAATTCAGGTCAGGCTGGTGGGAAAAGAACCGATGCCAGTAATAGGCCTTGGCCGTCTCATCCCAGGCCCAGTTTGATTTTTCTGTGTCGGTAAAGATGATGCGCGCTTCCTTGTATTTCTCGCTGGTGTCAGACCAGACGTAACGCTCGCGCTCTGGGGAGCCGGGCGGAGCGAGGCGCGCAGCCTTAAACCAGGGATGCTGATCGCTGGTGTGGTTCACCACGAGCTCGATCATCACCTGCATGCCGCGCTGATGAGCGGCGTCAAGGAACGCCTTGAAGTCGTTCAGGGTACCGTAGGATGGGTTGACGTCGGTGTAATTCGAGATATCGTAACCGTCGTCGCGCAGCGGAGACGGAAAGAACGGCAGGAGCCAGATGCAGGTAACGCCGAGATCTTTCAGGTAATCGAGTTTTGACAGCAATCCGGGGAAGTCGCCGATACCGTCGTTGTTGGAATCGGCAAACGCGCGGACGTGCAGCTCGTAAATAATCGCGTCCTTGTACCAGAGGGGATCTGTTGCGCTGGCGATCTTCTTCACGCGTTCATTCTCCGGGCGACCCTGGTTCAGTCCATCGCTACTGCATGCGGCTCACGAGGAAGATGTGAGCCGGCTGAACTCCCGGCCGCAACGCGACATAATTCCGATCGCGCCAGACGTATTGCGCGCCGCTCAGCAGGTCGTGGACCAGAAAGCTCTCGTGAGGCGCGCAACCCAGTTTGCCGAGATCGAGACTGGTCCAGCCAGTTTGCTCGTTAAAGGAATCGATGTTCACCACGACAAGAATGGTGTTGTCGAAACCGGGGGTAGCTTTTGAATAACAGACGAGCAGGGGATTGTCGATGGAGTGGAAATGGAGCGAATGGTTCGATTGCAAAGCGCGATTCTCGCGGCGGATCTGATTGAGACGGCTGATGAGGGGAACGAGCGAATCCGGCTGGTTGCGATCGCGCTGCCGGATTTCGTACTTTTCGCTGTCGAGATACTCTTCTGATTCGGCTCGGCCGTCGGGAGAGCGGGCTGCGGCATTCTCGGCCAGCTCGTAGGCGGGGCCGTAGATGCCGTAACTGGCGACCAGAGTGGCGGCAAGGATGACGCGGTGCATGAACGCAGGACGGCCGCCTTCCTGCAACGTTCTATGCAAAATATCGGGAGTGTTGGGCCAGAAGTTCGGTTCGAAGAAATCGCTTATGGGCGGCTGGGTGATTTCTTCGAGGTAGCTTTGCAATTCGGTCTTTGTGTTGCGCCAGGTGAAGTAGGTGTAGGACTGCGTGAAGCCCCGCTTCGCCAAGCCGTACATCACGCGCGGACGGGTAAAGGCTTCGGCGAGATAAATGGTGTCGGGATAGTTGCTTTTGAGCTTGCAGAGGCACCACTCCCAGAAGGGCAGCGCCTTGGTATGCGGGTTGTCGACGCGAAAAACGCGCACACCGCGCTCGATCCAGAATTCAAAAACGGAGTAGAGCTCGTCCCACAAGCTACGCCAGTCGGGCGATTCGAAATTGAGCGGGTATATGTCCTGATACTTCTTGGGGGGATTCTCGGCGAACTGAATCGAGCCATCGGGCCGGATGACGAACCAGTCAGGGTGCTTTGCGACCCAGGGATGGTCGGGCGAGCATTGGAAGGCAATGTCCAGAGCAATCTCCATTCCCTGCGAATGGGCGGAGGTCACCAGGCTATCGAAGTCGGCGAATGTGCCGAGCTCGGGGTGAATCGACTTGTGGCCCCCCTGGTCGCCGGCGGCATGCGCGCCGAGCGACGCGCTCACCTGCACCGACCGGTCGCCGATGGCCCAGGGGCTGCCGGGCGAGCCGGGCGGAGCGGCGATGGAATTGTTCGGGCCTTTGCGAAATGCGCGCCCGATGGGATGAATGGGCGGCAGGTAGACGATGTCGAATCCCATCGCGGCGATTTCGGGCAATTGCCGCTCCACGTCGCGAAATGTTCCATGGCGGCCGGGAGTTGGCGAGGCGGACCGCGGAAAGAGTTCGTACCAGGAGGAAAAGCGAGCCCGCTCACGATCGACCCAGACTGGGAGTTCGGTGTCGTATCGCGTGGCGTTCGCCAGGTCGGGGTATCGAGCCATCAATTCGAGCAGAGATTCGTCGAGCGGGTCGGCGTATTCCCCGCGTTGTTCGTTTGCCAGTCTCTCGAGGCGGTTGGCAGATTCGATCAGATGCCTGGCATCGTTTCCCCGGGCACGGCGCGAGGCTTCTCGCACCAGTGCGGCGCCGGAACGAAGCGCCAAGGGAATGTCCTGCGCCGTAGGATTGGAACCGACATTCAGCCTGGCTGGGGAATTTGGCGTGATCGCTCCGGAAGCCTGAGGCGAGACCCGGTTCGCCGACGATGGGCCAGTCTGAGCGGCGAGGCGCTTCAGCAAGTCGGAGGCCCAGCTTGCGAAATGGTCGACCCAACCAAGGATGGTGAAGCGCCAGGCGCCGATCTTGTCGACGCGGAAGGACGCACTCCAAAGATCGTTTTCCAAGGGAAGCATGGGCGCAAACCGCCAGCGACCGTCACTCGAATGGCGATAGAGCAAGCGGGCCGCGAGCTGGTCTTTGCCGTCGGCGTAAATGGCCGCGGTTACAGCAAGTTCGTCACCGGCGATGCGACGAAGGGCGTGGCGCCCCCGGTCGATCTGAGGGCTGACGTCTTCAATAACCACACGCCTGCGACCATGTTGGGGATTCATGGCCAACCTCACGGGGGAAGTGACTCCCGCAGTCTTGGGCAACTCCAGAAGAACAAACGGTTACCGCCGGACGCCTGAAATTGGCCAAAGAGGGCTGCAATAGATAAAGATGCGCGGGGGAAATGCGGGGTTTGTTGGATCGATGCACGAAGCCGCGCGGGAACCTGGATGCTGGGTTTGGGTGAAGGCGCGCGATGGATGGCCCGGTGCGCCATACGACTTATTTCATTGCTGTTATTTGAGCCTGATGAGCGGCCGCGATGAAGTGGCCGCCAGGGCGCCATAGGGGCAATTGGAGGGCTGCGAAGGATACATCGCGGGGAGTATACTTCGGCTGCCGGGAAAGAACGGGAATTTAGAGACCGATACTGCAGGTGTACGCGTCACGGGGGTCGACGCTATGACTGATAAAAGTTTGGCAGGTGAGCAGGCGCCGTTGCCGGCTCGCCCTGAAATGGAAACCGGAGAGCCGGCGCAGAGTGCCCGCGAAAAGCAGCGATTCTTTGGACGCGGGCTACGAATGGTTCTGGCGGCAGCGGCTGCAGTTGGGGTCGGGCTTTTCGCCTTCCATTCCAGGCCGGTCGCGGGCGCGACAGGACCGGCGGCAGCGATCACGATTGATTACCCGTTGAACGGTTCGGTCTTTCCGCCTGACATGGAAGCGCCGACGATGATCTGGCGCGATGCTGCCGAGGGGGTTTCATCGTGGCAGATCGAAGTGCAGTTTGCAGACGGCTCTCCGGCTTTGACCGTCGCCTCGAAGGGCGAGGGGATGAAGATCGGCGAGATTGACGAGCGCTGCGTCGGGCCGACGAACAAGCTGCCTGAGCTGACGCCGGAAGAGAAGGCGGCGCACACGTGGAAGCCGGATGCTGCGACCTGGGCGACCATCCGCAAGCACGCCGTAGAGCTGGCGGCAACGATCAGGATCAGCGGGTTTCGAGACGGTGAGCCGGTTTCGAGCGGAACCATGCAAATGAGCATCTCGCGCGATCCCGTGGGCGCTCCGATTTTTTATCGTGATGTGCCGCTGATGCCTTCCGCGACCGAGAAGGGCGTGATCAAGCCGCTGGCGCAGGGCGCCATCCCGCTCATTAACTGGCGCATGCGCGATATATCGCAGCCGTCCAGCCACATCGTGATGAATGATCTGCACTCGTGCGCGAACTGCCATTCGTTTTCGCGCGACGGCAAGACCATGGGGCTGGATATGGATGGCCCGCAGAACGATAAGGGCCTATACGCGCTGGTGCCGGTGTCGGAAAAGATGACCGTGGACACGAAGGACATGATTTCTTGGGCGTCGTTCCGCAAGGAATTCGATACACAGCTTCGCGTGGGATTCATGTCGCAGGTTTCGCCGGACGGGCGCTATGTGGTGACCACCGTGAAGCCGCCGCACACCAAGAGCAGCCAGTTCTACTACGTATCGAATTTCACCGATTATCGCTTCCTGCAGGTGTTTTATCCCACGCGGGGAATTCTGGCGATCTACGATCGCCAGACCAGGGAGCTGAAGCCTCTGCCGGGCGCGGACGATCCGGATTTGGTGCAGGCGTGCGCGGTGTGGAGTCCGGACGGCAAGTACCTGGTGTTTCTGCATGCCAAGGCGAAGGATCCGTACCGAGCTGATGGAGTGATGGCGAAGTATCCCAACGATCCCAACGAAGTGCAGATTCAATACGACCTTTACCGGATACCGTTCAACGGAGGCAAAGGCGGCAAGGCTGAGCCGATTGAGGGAGCGGGCCAGAACGGGATGAGCAACAGCTTTGCCAAGGTGTCGCCGGACGGCAAGTGGATTGTGTTTGTGCAGGCGAAGAACGGGCTGCTGATCCGGCCGGACTCGAAGCTGTACATTATTCCGGCCGAGGGCGGCAAGGCGCGGCTGATGAAGTGCAACACTCCGCTGATGAACTCGTGGCATAGCTGGTCGCCGAACGGGCGATGGCTGGTGTTCTCATCGAAGAGCCGGGGACCGTACACGAAGCTGTTTTTGACGCACGTGGACGAGAACGGCAACGATACGCCGGCGATTTTGATTGAGAACTCGACGGCGGCTAACCGGGCGGTGAATATTCCCGAGTTTGTGAACATGGACCCGAAGGGGATCGAGCATATCGCGACGCCGGCCGTGGACTTCTACAAGCAGTACGATGTGGCGGCGGACCTGGCGAAGCAGGGCCAGTACGGAGCGGCGATTCCCGAGTGGCGCAAGGCGCTGACGATGGAGCCAGACGACGCGCGCGCGCACAACGGCTTTGGCGAAACCCTGGCTAAAGCCGGCAAGCGCGATGAAGCGCTGGCGCAGTTCCACGACGCAATCGCGGAGAAGCCGCAATTTGCCGAGGCGCATAACAACCTGGGCATACTTCTGGCATCGCTGGGGAAACCCGATGAAGCGATCGGCGAGCTGATCGCCGCGCTCGATGTGAACCCGGGGTATGCGGATGCCCATAACAATCTGGGGCGGCTGTTCCTGGCGCAGCATCGCATCCCGGATGCGATCGAACAGTTCCAGGACGCGATCGGGATCAATCCCGGATTTGCCGAAGCGCACAATAACCTCGGGTTTGCCTATGCCACGCAGAAGCAGGTGGACGAGGCGATTGCGGAATACGAGAAGGCGATCGAGGCCGATCCGCAATACGCCCACGCGTACGATAACCTTGGCCTGGCGATGGCGACCAAGGGCAACCTTGACGACGCGATGGCCGATTTCAGCAAGGCGGTGGAACTGGATGCCAAAGACGCCGAGGCGGAGGGCAACCTGGGGCATGCATACCTGGTGAAAAACAGCCTGGATGAGGCGATTCCACATTTAAATCGGGCGATCGAATTGGGGCCGGACACGGCGGAAAACGAAACGGATCTGGGCCTGGCTTTGGCGGAAAAAGGCACGGTCAACGACGCGTTGCTGCACTTTGAGCGAGCGCTCCAGATCACGCCGAACTTTGTGGATGCGGAGTACTACCTGGGGATGGCGCTGGTGATGAGCGGGCAGGGCGAGAAGGGCATGGCCGAGTGGAAGCAGGCGCTGCACAATGATCCGGATAACCTGCAAGTGCTGAATGAGGCGGCGTGGGTACTTTCGACTTCTCGCGATGATGGGCTGCGCAACGGAGCGGAGGCGCTGAAGCTGGCCGAGCACGCTGTGGAACTGAGCTCATCGCGGGCGCCGCAGATTCTGGGCACATTGGCGGCGGCGTATGCGGAGACGGGAAGCTATGAGCGGGCGGTCGAGACAGAACAGCGGGCTGCCGATCTGGCTGCGCAACAGGGCAATGCCGGGCTGGCGCGGGAGCTGAACGCACGCATGGAGTTGTTCAAAGAGAGCAAGCCGATCCGGCAGTAGGGCGGGCGGACGGCGGTGGGGCCGTTTTTCACTTGCGGGCTCCGCGGGCGCGAGTTGCGGGAGGTATGCGGCAAAGCGTACATTCCGCCCCAATTCCTGCGAATTCCGGCAAAAACAGCCCGGTGCGGCGGTCATTTTCGACCGTTTTTAACCGTTTTTGACCGCGATTTTCGGAACGATTCGTTGATTCTAAAGTAGTTATGTCGGAAAATATACCCCAGTGGGGTATAGAAAAATTTTTTCCCGCCGCATAGCCCGGCTCAGGGGCTGAGGAACAGATCGCAGCAAGATCGGCCCATACAAGTAGTATGCGCGCAACGGAGAAATGATATGAACTGTTGGGCAAATTTTTTATTGCTTTTGGAATGAGGGAGATGGATTGGAATAGAAGGGTGCGCGGGGCTTGACACGGCGTGGAGCGAAGCTTGTTGGGGCTTTCCGTGCGGCCCCGCGGAGCGCGGTTGGATTTTGGGGCGGGTCGGTTCCCCAGGGTTTGGGCTATTCCTAGCGGGAGCTAAAGGCAGCGTCCGGGATCTCAAGTCGGGTGGGCCGACGAAAGGGATGGCCCAGGTCGACCGAGAGGTTGCCGTCCTCAAGCTTGTCACGGTGCCGGAGAAACCGAAAGGTGGTAGAGGGCGGGCCCGTGGTCAGTTTGAGGGTTCCAGACAGCGACCTCGATTTTGTCCCTTGGCCTAAGCTTCCATCCTTGGGAGCCGTAGGCTCCTGAGAAGCGTGAGATGACGATTTGGGAATCCTCCCAACTCGCAACGTCGATTGTTACTTCGTCCCAGTTTTGAGGGACGATCCGGCCTGCGGCCCAGCCGCCCGTGAGGTCTCTTATGGCGATGAATGGCGAGTCCGTACCGGCGAACCTGGTGTGAAGGCCAAACCCCTGTCCGCGGATATAAATGGTTTGGTCTGGCCGCGGAAGGATTGGCGATATCGAGGTAATCCTGATGGGGTCGCTATCGTCGCCAGCGCGAGCGGTTCGGCTGCCTTTGAGCAGCCAGCCAAGAACCATAAGAGTCGCGATCGATGCAGTCAGAAGGATGAGGGTTCCCGCCACGGAGGCGCTGCGCCTTTCTTCGCCGATGCCTAGACGTTGAGTTGCGCCGCCTTCGGATTGGGACAGGGAGACTGCCTTTCCTTCGGGACCATTTGCGATTGATTCTGAAATCTGCCTGGGCGGCGTAAGGATGCTTTCTTTTTCCCTCAGGCCGGGGCTTGCGGTTGCGCCCCCCACTTCAGTCTTGATTTCTGGTGTTTCCGCAATGTTGGTTTGCTGTAGCCAGGAGTCAACTTCATCGCGAAAGGCGTAGACCGCGCGGATGCCGCCGCCGGGTACGCGATGAACGGGAAGGCCGCGCTCTTTCTCCCAACGCCGAACGGTGCGAAGGTCGCGATTCAGATAGCGCGCGATCTCCTTCCAAGTATCCAAGCGAATGTTGTCTGAGATTGACATCAGGGTCGCCCTTTGCACATGAGTCGACGGATCCCTGTCCGCTAGTTCCCCAGTTTTGTCCCTTATTGCCCGTTGTGGGGGGAGTGATTCCCAGTTAGTTTAGCCGGGAGCTGTTTTCCTCAGCAAGCAGGAGACGTGTAAGTCCACGGCCTATCGGTGCTGGTTCGCGTCTCAGTCCCCCCGTTGCAATGTGCCCGTTATCGATGAACAAACGATGAAGAGGAGCATTCATCATGCGTAAATTCTTAGAGATTGCGGCAGTTTCGTGCGCTCTTGTCCTGGTCGTTGGCTGCCAGAGCGCGCCATTCGCAACCACCTCAACTGAAACCGAAACTTCTCCGGGCGTGGCCCTACAGGGCAGGGTGCACGGCGGACAACAACCGATTTCCGGGGCCAGCGTGTATCTCTATGCCGTTAGCACGACCGGTTACGGCGCCGCATCCACATCACTCCTTCAGAGTCCTGGCTATGTCACCACTGATTCCAACGGCAACTTCTCCATCAACAGCGACTACACCTGCGCTAGTGGCGCCGAGGTCTACATCTATTCGGTAAGTGGGAACCCCGGTTTGGCTTCGGGTACGAACAACACCGCTGCCGGCCTTATGGCGGGTTTGGGATCTTGCAGCGGGCTGTCGTCAACGAGTTTCATCACGGTCAACGAGGTTTCCACGGTGGCTACCGCTTATGCGCTCGCAGGCTACGCGACCGACGCGACACATATTTCCAGCTCCGGTAGCACGCCCGCCGCAACCGGCGTCGCCAATGCATTCGCCTCCATCACAAACCTGGAGACGCTCAGTACCGGCGTGGCGCTGGCCACGACGCCCGCCGGCAACGGAACCGTGCCGCAGATCGAGACCAACATGCTGGCCAACGTTCTGGCGGCATGCGTGAATACGACGGGCCCGGGCTCGACACCGTGCACAACGCTCTTCTCGAACGCCATGAACGGGAGTACAGCACCGACTGACACGGCCACTGCAGCCATCAACATTGCGCACAATCCGGAGGCGAATATTGCGAATCTGTTTGGCCTGGAATCGGCGAGTGCTCCATTCCAGCCCTCGCTCAGTGTGCAACCGAATGACTTCACCCTCGCCATCAACTACACGGGCGGCGGGTTGGACAACCCTCGGGAAGACGCTATCGATAGTTCCGGGAACGTCTGGGTGGCTAACTACTACGGCCAAAGCGTGAGCAAGTTCAGCCCAACTGGAGCGGCCCTCTCTCCGTCCACCGGTTTTACGGGCGGTGGGCTGGACTACCCCGCTAGTGTCGCAGTCGATGGCTCCGGCAACGTGTGGGTCGCCAATACCCAGAGCGACAGCATCAGTAAGTTCAGTTCCACCGGCGAGGCGGTATCAGACTCTTCGGGTTACACGGGCGGCGGCCTGAACGGGCCCGGTCTTCTTGCCATCGACAAATCCGGAAATATTTGGGTGGATAACCGTGACGGAAACGACATCGCTGTCTTCAATTCCAGCGGCATGGCCGTCTCCTCCTCGAGCGGCATCGCTGGCGGCGGGCTTAACGATCCGCTCGGAATCGCCATCGACGCTTCTGGCGATATTTGGGTGGCCGACAATAACGGTAACCAGATCAGTGAGTTCAGTTCGGTCGGCGTCGCCATCTCTGGTGCCGGAGGTATAACAGGAGGCGGGCTGAATGGCCCCGTCGGCATCGCTATCGACGGCTCTGGCAATGCTTGGACGGGGAGCGAGAACAACACGCTCAACGAATTCAATTCCAATGATTCGCCGCTCTCTGGATCTCGCGGCTACACGGGCGGTGGTTTGGATTCCCCTTACTACATCGCGATTGACGCCGCCAGTAACGTCTTCGTGCCTAACTATAGTGGCAACAGCATCAGCGAATTCAATTCCGCGGGGTCGGCAATCTCGGGCTCGTCAGGGTATACGGGCACCAATTCCGGCTTGAGCGCTCCCTTGTATATCGCCGTCGACGCCTCCGGAAATGTGTGGGCGACAAACACCGCGAACAATAGCGTCAGCGAGTTCGTCGGCGCGGCCACGCCAGTTGTCACCCCCGTCGTTGCGAACCTGCAAGCTCCGTACGGTTCCAGTGCAGTGAACCTGCCCTAGACTCTCATTGGCCTGGGCCGTTTCGCCTTGGCCGAAAGGGCGCCTGAAGGCCACATCATTTTCGAGTCTCAAAATGATCGGGAATTGGAGGACAACATGAATGGGAAAAAGACAGCTTTGGCCCTTGGCTTTGCTCTGATGCTCATCCTGTCCTTGCCCTTGAGGGCGCAGACGGGATGTGTGGACTCGCCGGAAGATCCCACCATTTGTTTGGCTCTCGTTGCAGGTGCAGGTGCGTGGTGGGCGGCGGTGAGAAGATCTCGCCAGCGCTCAGGGAATTGACCGGGCGTCCGAATGGGCGGGAAAAAGGCGGGGCGCGCTCAACAGCGGGGGAGCTCGGTGGACGCGGCTTTCTCGGCGTTTGGAAACTGCGCAAATTGACCGCTCGCGAGATCCAGGATCAGCAACGCGCCGTTTTCTCCGGTAACGCATTCTTGAAACGCCGATCTAATTGCCGCTTCAAATGCAATCTTTGTACCGTCAGGGGAAATAGCTGGCGACCGTGCTTCGCAGAAGTCCCCGGAGATCTTCCATCCCTTGTCGTGATAGCGAGTAGACACCCATGACCGAAATGTGCTGCGTGGTGTCCGGGAGGGGCATGTAACCACGGACGAGTCGCATTGAGGACGAGCAGTGTGATCCGGCAAGCGAAGGCCGATGGCAATTCGGTCGCCGCCCGCGGGCAAGGCAGGGCTGGAATTCGTTCCGGCGGCCGGGCCCCCGGTCTTGGCACGGCAGGGTTCCCAGTGGGTGTGGCAAGGGGATGGTCGCCATAATCCCAGGCGAATAAGAGCACCGAATCAGGCTCGGTGGCTAAATGTTCTTCCTATCCCCGGCAGACGCGCGAAGAAGCCGAGAGCAGCATCAAGGACAGATAACGGGAACCAATTCCGCATGACGAAATACCCCTCTCGCTTGGGACGTCCCCCGAAGCGGACTGCGGAGATTCATCGGAGCTCGGAAACGATCTTGGTCGAGGGAACTCGGTGCCTGTTGGTCAAGTGGGGCACTTCTGAAAGTGTCGCAGCGCGCCGCGCCCCGGTGAATGGGCCCGCAAGCTTTGCACTGTTTTTTCGCCAGGGACGTCCTGTGCGGGCGTAGCGAATCCTCTGTCGTAGCTCGATTGTTGACTGGAACCATGGCGCTTCGCGGGCACCCACCGGATTCCTGTAGACTGGCATGCGGCTGGAAAAACGACGCGAGACAAGGCGTTTGTCTGGGGTCGGTTTCCGCGATGTGCGGAGTGGATGGGCCGGTGACGGGCGGGAAGTTGCCAAAGCGAGTTTCAAGAATGGCGACTCGAGAGGGCCCAAGACATGCCTCAGGCGCTAAAGCCCGGAGTCATTTTGCTGCAGTGACGGCCCGGCGAAAGCCGTGCCCTTGTTACAAGGCGTTCGCTTTTATCCCCGGTCCCCGACGGCGAGGGACCGGAGGCATCCTCAGGTTGCGGTTTGGTGCGATGGTGAATTCCGTGGGACAAATTGTTCGATGCCCGGGACACAGTTTGTAAGGAGAAGAGGAAGAGATGAATCGTTACGGGTTGCGCACGATGGCGTTATTGAGTTGGGTGTTGATGCTGGCGTGGAGTTTGGCGGCGCAGACGGCGCCCGTGGTGACGGGCGATGCGCGGGTGGATGAGCTGCTGAGCAAGATGACGCTTAACGAGAAGATCGTACTGATCCACGGGACGCACGAGGATCCGGCGGTGTACCAGGGGCAGGCGGGCTATCTGGGCGGGATTCCGCGGCTGGGGATTCCGGGGCTGCGGTTTGCCGATGGGCCGCCGGGCGTGCTGACGCGGGTGCCGAGCCAGGGCGAGACGGCGACGATGGGCGTGGCGGCGACGTTCAGCGTGAAGGACGCGGGGGAGAACGGGGTGGTGATCGGGCGGGAGGATCGCGCTAACGGGATCGACGTGAGCCTGCAGCCGTTTGTGAATATCGATCGCGATCTGGAGTTCGGGCGCGGCTACAACACGTTTGGCGAGGATCCGTTTTTGACGAGCGAGATGGGCGCGGCGGAGATCAGGGGGATCCAGTCGCAGCACGAGATGGCGCAGGTGAAGCACTACGTGGGGTATGACTCGAACAACGAGAACACGTACATCGACGACCAGACGCTGCACGAGGTGTACGTGGCGCCTTTTGATGCGGCGGTGAAGGCGGGCGTGTCGTCGATCATGTGCTCCTATAACAAGCTGAACGGGACGTACGCGTGCGGGAATAAGGATACGCTGACGACGATTTTGCGCGACCAGATCGGATTCAAGGGATTCGTAACTTCTGACTGGGGCGCGACGCACGGGGTGCGATTCATCAATGCGGGGCTGGACATGGAGATGCCGGGCGAGCCGGAGAAAGGCGCGGTGTTTACGCTGCCGTCGTACTTCGATCTGCAGCCGATTCCGCCGCCTCCGCCGCCGAGCGCGATGGGAGACATCATGGCCATGTTTGGCGGGCATATTCCCGAGGAGCCGGCGCCGGAGCGGCCGAATTTCGGCAGCTTTATGGTGAAGACCGATCCGGAAAAGATTGGCGAGGCGCTGAAGGACGGGACGGTGAGTGAGGCGGCAGTGACGCGGGCCGCGGGGCGCGTGCTGTACGAGATTGTGAAGTTCGGGTACATGGACGGCATGCAGAAGCACGATGTGACGCCGCAGGATATCGAGGCCAACGCGAAGATTATCGAGAAGACGGGCGAAGATGCGGCGGTGCTGCTGAAGAACGACGATCATGTGCTGCCGCTGAAGGCGGAGGAGCTGGGATCGGTGGTACTGATCGGGCCGACGGCGGGACAGGTGGATTCGATCGGGATCAATGGAGAGCGCAGTGTGGGATTGCCGGAGCGGGAGGTGGGTCCGCTGGCGGCGATGAAGAAGATCTCGGGAAATGGGGAGATCGGGTTTGCCGTGGCGGACGATATGGCGGGAACGACGGTGCCGGCGAGCGCGCTGAGCCATGACGGGCAGCCGGGGCTGGAGCGGACGAGCGGATCGGCAACGCAGACTGACGCGCGGTTGGACTTTACGGCGAAGGGCGGAAACGCGCTGCCGGCGAATTCGGTGGTGAAGTGGAAGGGGACGCTGACGCCGCCGCACGCGGGCGATTACTGGATCTACCTGCAGGCGCTGGGAACGAACGCGATGATTTCGCTGGATGGAAAGCGGCTGGCGGCGACGGGCGCGTTTCAGGGCGGAGTGCACGGGGACATTCTGCAGGCGAACCAGGACAACGTGATGCCGACTCCGGATGGACTGGACAACGTGCGCCGGGCGGTGGAGCTGACGGCGGGGCCGCACGCGATCGAGATCACGACGTCACCGGATTCGTCGGGCGCGCCGGTGCAGGTGCGGCTGAACTGGTACACGCCGGAAGAGCGGCAGGCAGATCATGATGCGGCAATTGCGGCGGCAAAGAAGGCGAAGGTTGCCGTGGTGTTTGTGTGGACGCGGCTGACGCCGGTGTTTGGCTTACCGGGCGATCAGAACCAACTGGTGGAAGAAGTGGCGGCGGTGAATCCGAACACGGTTGTGGTGTTGAACACGAGCCAGCCGGTGGCGCTGCCGTGGGTCGACAAGGTGAAAGCGGTTCTGGAGATGTGGTGGCCGGGCGACGAAGGCGGGTGGTCGACGGCGAATCTGCTGCTGGGTAAGGTAAGCCCGGCAGGACGGCTGCCGGTGACCTGGGGAAAGGCGCTGACGGACTATGCGGCGACGGATCCGCGGTACCTGGAGCGCAGCATGAAAGGCGTGGATGGGAAGACCACTTACAGCGAAGGGGTGAACGTGGGGTATCGGTGGTTCGACAAGGAGAAAATCGAACCGCTGTTCGCGTTTGGCCATGGGTTGAGCTACACGACGTTTGAGTATTCAGGGCTGAAGACGGCGAAGGCGTCGGATGGCGGAGTGGATGTGACGGTGCGCATCCGGAATACGGGGAGCATGGGGTCAGACGAGGTGCCGCAAGTGTATCTTGGAGCACCGGAGACGATGCCGGAGGGAGTGCAGTTTGCGGTGCGGGCGCTGGCGGCGTTTGATCGAGTGCATGTGGCGGCGGGGGAGACGAAGACGGTGACGTTGCATGTGGCGGCCCGGCAGCTGCAGTACTGGTCGACGAAGGAGCAGCGTTGGGTGACGGCGAGCGGCAAACGGGAGCTGAGCGTGGGCGGTTCGTCGCGTTCGCTGCCGCTGCGCGAGGAGATTGACGCGGCGCAGATGTAGGGCTCGAGAATCAACAAGTTAACCGTTAATTGACGATTCTGATTCGGGCCAAGGCCGTTGTGCGCCGGCTTCGTATTGGCCCACGAGGGGTGTGCCGCGTCGGCCCACAAAAGGGTGGACCGACTCGGTGCGCCTTGAATATCACCTAATAACCCAGACTCATCGGGAGGCACAATACGGCGGGCGAGCGGGGGATATATGAGGAAGAGGTCATGGGGGCAGCGCCGGCCATTTCGCCCCCGAACTATATCTCTGCTGAAACGATTAATTGAGCACAAACGATAGCGCAATATCGTAGATAAATCGCTTGACAACGGGCAAAACCGCCTGTTAGGCTTCCCTGCGGTTCAGAATCATCAAGAATAATCGGGTCAAGAGAGCAAGACAGACCAATGCGGCCCGGTCAGCGAGCGCTTTAGTGCGTTAGATTGCGCTGGAAGTTGATGCAAGTCTTTGCCAGGAGGCAAATTGTGAAACAGGTGCGGCCGGCGAGCCGGCGCTTCGCTTCGAGAATACCTGCGGCCTCTTTAGGCAACCGTTTTACCGTTAAATTGATCACCTTTGTTCCACCTGATGCAGGTGAAGGCCGGAGTCTTTTATGTCGGCCGAAGGACGTAATTCGTTCTCAAACAAAGGGATGAGAAAGGCTTCTGTTTTCAGTAGGACAAAAGGCTGCTCCTTGAGTCTGCTTAAACGCTTTATTCAAGGAAAAAATGCCTTGACAACGGTGCAATGGGCGGACTAGCTTGTTGGCCACAATCAAAAGACTGCGGGTCGTGTCGGCCTGCATGTATAGGTAACACTAACCATCAATCTCATCTGGAGGCACAATGAGAAAGACGACAAACTGGCTCATGTTGCTCGCCTTGCTCCTGGGTTTCGCAGGCATTCGTGCATTTGCGCAAGCCAATTCGGAGTTAACGGGCATCGTCACCGACTCGACCGGCGCGGTCGTGTCGGGAGCGCAGGTCACGCTCACTGATCAGGCGACCGGGGTTTCGGGCGTCAAAGAAAGTGGAGCAACAGGCCTGTATGACTTCACTGGCTTGAACCCGGGGAACTACACGCTGAAGGTGGTTTCGAAGGGCTTCAAGACCTACGTGCAGACCGACATCGTGGTGAACGTCTCGCAAACGACGCGCAACGACGTGAAACTGGCGGTGGGCGAGGAGACGCAGACGGTTACCGTCGAAGCCGACGCGCTGACCGTTCAAACGGACTCGAACGTGGTGAGTTCGCTGATCAGCTCAGAACAGATCAGTGAGATTGCAACGGAGAACCGCAACTTTGTATCTCTTGCCGCGTTGGGCATGGGCGTCAGCTCTGCCCTGCCGAGCAGCAACACTCCATCATCAGTGGCGGCGAGCTTTACGATCAGCGTCGACGGACTTCGCCAGAGCCACAACATCTGGCTGATTGACGGCGGCGAGTCGGATGACCGCGGCGGCGCGGGCGGCATGGCGATCATGCCCTCGATGGACGGAATCGCGGAGTTCACGACGATGAGCTCGAACTATCCGCCGGATTACGGTATTTCTTCGGGCGCCACGATGAGCCTTTCGCTCAAGAGCGGCACGAGCAAATTCCACGCGTCGGCATGGGAGTTCAACCGCAACACGGATTACGACGCGAACACGTGGAATGACAAGCAGTGCACCCTGCCTTGCACCTTCGGCACGCGTCCTCCGACGCACTACAACATCTTCGGCGCCAACGGCGGCGGCCCGGTGATTATTCCGCACGTCTACAACCAGAACCGGAACAAGACGTTCTTCTTCTGGAATGAAGAGTGGCGCAGGATCACCAGCCCGGCCGGCGAAGACGCGGCCACCATGGATCCAGCGGACCTGGCGGGGATCAAGTCGGGACAAGCTTTCAGTTATGTTCCGCCGGCGTTTTCGAGCAGCAACCAGCTGGTTGTGCCAACCGTATCAACGAGCTCGCAATATTACACGACGAAACTTGCACCTCTCGGCTTAACGCCGGGCGGCTGCTGGGACGGGTCGTATCAGTTGACTTCGAAAGGCGCGATTACCTGCACCCACCTGACGGGGCAACAGATTCCGACAAGCTTGTGGGATGCCAATGCGGTCACTTATCTGACGGCGGGCATTCTGCCGGCGCCCACGAACAGCAACGACTTTGCACAGCAAACGATCTCGCTGCCCTTGAAGATTCGCGACGACATCGTTCGCATCGACCACAACTTCAACGACAAGTGGCGCATTCTGGGACACTACATTCATGACAGCGTGCAGCAGAATTATGCGGCGCCGGAATTGGGATGGACTTGGGCCAGCTACAATACGCTGACCTCAATTCTTTCGAACCCGGCCAACAGCGCTGCCATCAAGCTGAGCGGAACCATCAATCCGAACCTTCTGGTGGAAGCCAGCATGAACTACGATGCGAACCAGATCAACATCACGCCGAGCGCGAACTCGTTCCTGCCGTCGGGCTGGAGCGTGAACCCGGTGGTAAGCGCCTACGCGGTCACACGCAAAGTATGGCCGGGCATGGACGGTTTCGGGGGCCCGTATTACACGGGTGAAGATACGGCGACCGAGCCCTACCACAACGCGGCGCTCGATTACGAGCCCAGGATCGACATTTCGTACACGATGGGCAGGCACGCCATGAAGTTCGGCGGCAGCCTGAACCATTACACGAAGAACCAGATGCTGTATGGCGACCAGCAGGGCTACTACGGCGACAACACGTATTCCGGCGACGGTTTGATGGACATGCTGATCGGCCTGATGGGCAGCTACAATCAGGCGCAGTCGGCGCCTATCCGCCACTACGTGAACAACACGCCGTCAATCTATGCCATGGACAACTGGCACGTGACGTCGCGGTTGAGCCTGCAACTGGGCGTTCGGTGGGATGCTCTGCCGCACGCGTGGGAGCGCAACAACCTGGTGGGCAACTTCAATCCCAATCACTATCTGCAGGGCACGTACAACAACCTGGGACCGGTGGGACCGAATGCGCCGATCTTTGACGCAGGTGGAAACATCGATTCTGCGAGCCCGAATCTCTACACATACAACGGGATCTCGTCGTACGTGAACGGCGTTGATCTGGCCGGCCAGAACGGCGTACCGCCGGGACTGGTGACGCCAGACTATGCAACGATCCAGCCTCGGGTTGGATTCTCAGAGGATCTGTTCGGGAACGGCAAGACGGTTCTTCGCGGAGGCCTGGGAACGTTCTACGAGCGCATGCAGGGCAACGACATTTACAATGCCGCGGCCAGCGCTCCGTTCGATCCTTCGCTCAGCCTCGGCAGCAACTACTTCAGCAATCCAGGAACCAACTGGAACACCGGAGCGGTGATTGCAGCGAACGACCTGATCTACGCGGGCGGCATGACGGATATGGCCAGCAAGTATCCGGCACCAGCCGTGGCGCAGTTCAGCCTGGGCTTGCAGCACGAACTGGCACCAGCGATGATCTGGGTTGCCCAATATGTGGGCAATATCGCGTGGCACCAGAACATCGAGCGGCAGCTCAACAACATGATCCCGGGCGGCGTTGGTTTTCTGACGGAGAACGGAGGCAGCTATGATTCCCGTTGCCTTGAGGGCGGCGGACAGAACGCCAACCAGACGTTCAACGGCGCATCGACGGGATTCACGGACATCGCAGGTTGCTCGGCCGGGTTCACGCAGAACGGCAACTTCAACGCGTTCCGCGAGTATCCGGGCTTTGCCGGGATCACGCAAGAAGAGAACACCACGAACGGCAACTACAACGGCTTCCAGACGGGTCTTCGCCTGCAGAACCGTTGGGGCCTGAGCGGCGAACTTGACTACACTTATTCGCACGAGATCGATCTGACCAGCTACGATTTGACGGGAGTCAGCAATCCCTGGAACCTGAAATACGACAAGGGTTCGGGCGATCTTGACCGCCGTCAGATGCTGAGCGGGAACTACGTGTACAAAGCGCCGTTCTTCGCTCATTCGTCGGGCCTGGTGAAGACGCTCGCGGGCGGCTGGACGCTGGCCGGAACGGTGATTAAGGAAACCGGTCTGGTATCGGCCGGCAACAACCAAGGACCGGAGATGTCGCTGAGCGGCGGCTTCGATCCGATCGGTCTGGGCGGCGGCTACACGAACCGTCCGAACATCAATGGAAAGATCTCCTATCCGAAGAAGTCGGCTGAGTTCTTCAACCCGAGCGTCTTCTCGGTTCCGACGCCATCCTGGTTGGGCGGCACGAACCTGGGATTCGGCAGCGCGAGAAAGGACGCGATCGTCGGACCTGGTGAGGTGAATCTGTCGACGTCGCTCTATAAGAACTTCGCGATGGGCGAGCGGGCGAACTTCGAGCTGCGATTCGAGTCGTTCAATACGGCCAACCACACCGAGTGGTCGAACATCAACACGACGATCAACCAAGGCAACTCCGGCGCAGTGACCGGGGCCCAAGATCCGCGCGTGTTGGAACTCGGCGGGAGACTCAGCTTCTAAGCGGCAACATCTCAACCAAAGGCGCGACGGGCAATGCCCGCCGCGCCTTTTTCTTTGGCGCGCACTGCCAGGCGGCGGCCTCAAGAGCGACAATGCAATGAGGAAGGATGAGAGGGTGAGGCGGGCCATTGAGTTCGGATTGATTTTTCTGCTGGCTGCCGGGATGCGCGGACAATCGGTTGCGTCTTCCGATGGAGCTCGTGCGAAGGCGTTGCTTCTGGAACGGGAAGGCAAGGATGCGGAGGCCGAGGAAGCGTGGCGCGCAGTGGAGAAGGCGCATCCTTCAAATCCGGAGCCGTACGCGCATCTCGGGCTTCTGGAGGCGCGGCAGAAGCACTACAAGGAAGCTTCAGCCGACTATCGGAAAGCGTTGAGCCTGGGTCCGAGTTTGCCGGCCCTGCGTTTGAACCTGGGGCTTGCACTCTTCAAAGGCGGCGATCTGAAGGGGGCGATCCAGGTATTTGGGCCATTGCTGAAGGAGACTCCTGAGTCGTCTCCGGACAATCTGCGCCTGACGATTCTGATGGGGATGGCGCATTACGGGCTGGGCGAGTATGCCGAGGCGGTGCCGTATCTGAAATCGGCTTCGGATCGCGATGCGCAGAATCTATCGCTGCTGCTGGATTTGGCGCACAGCTATCTCTGGTCGAAGCAGTTCAAGTATGTGATGGACGTATACCAGCAGATACTCCTGCTGAATGCCGAGTCGGCCGAGGCCGATATGCTTGCCGGCGAAGCGCTGGATGAGATGAAAGACAGCGAAGGAGCGATCAAAATGTTTCGCGCCGCAGTAGCGGCGAAGCCGGCGGATCCGGACGCTCATTTCGGGCTTGCATTCCTGCTGATGATACAAAACCGGTTCGGCGATGCGGCCCCTGAATTTGAGGCTGATCTAAGCATTGATCCCGGCAACGCCCAGGCCCGGGTTTTTCTTGGTGACTGCTACATTCATATGAACGACACCCAGCGCGCTCAGGCGGAACTGGAGCGCGCTGTGAAGGACAATCCCGCCATTGAGCTGGGGCACCTGGACCTGGGGGACATCTACGCGGGGCAGGGACGCAACAGCGCTGCCCTGACGCAGTACCTGGATGCGACAAAAGAGGATCCGAACGATTCGGACGCGCATTGGCGTCTGGCGCGGCTCTACCGGATGATGGGGCAAACGGATAAGGCGCGCGCAGAGGCGGCGTTAGTGAGCACGTTGAACAAGCAGAAGTATCAGAGCCTGGCGGATCAGATCTCTGCGGCGGGGAAAGCGCGTCATGAGCAACAGGGGCAGGCCCCGGACGCTCCGCAGCAATGATCAAAGGTTGACGCGATTATTTCTTGGCGTGCTGTAACTGTTTCTGCAGCTCCTTCGCGAGTTTTTCAACGTCTTCAGCGCGACGGATGGTATTGAGCGAGAGGACGTACTGATTGGTCTTGTCCATCTCCGCTTTCAATTGCTGGGCCAGATCGACAAGCCGATCGGCGTTGGCAAGGAGAAGGCGGGAACTCGCGCTGGGAGGGGGAAGCGGTGTTGCGCTTGCAACGCGCGCCGCGGCAGCCGGGGTGGCGGATGGAGAGGCATCGTGTCCGGCGGCGGCCGAGGCGCCATTTTGCGAAACCGCGGCGGGGGACGAAGAGGGAGCCGGAGTGTTTTGGGCAACTGCGATCGCGGCAGCCAGCAGGAGTGAACCAGTGAGAAAGGCTGTGAGGTACGACCGGGAAAGACTCATGGTTTCCTCCTCGTTTCGGCCAGCGCGGCGCTGACCTGGTCCTGGGCCCTTTCGCGATCCTGAATGAGGTGGGCGAGCTTTTCGATCAGCTTCAGCCGTTCGGCTTCGCTTTGGGCAAGCGCGGAATCAGGATTCGCGGCCAACTGGGCACGCAGCTCGCGAGCTAGCTGGAGCAGAAGGTTGGTTGCCTCGATCAGTTGCTTCTGGCGCGTCAGGCTGTCGGTGCGCTCCTGTTCGCGGAGGGCGATCCCGAACGAGGCATCGTTTTTGTACCTGTCGGGCAGATCGAGGCTTTCACCTGGAACCGCGGGCAACGGGCGCGTCCCGTTGCTGTCGTTTGTCGATGCGTTCGGAGGCTGAGCGTGCGCCTTCGGCACCGCGATCGAAAGAGCGGTCAACACGAGCGCGCACCACGCGCATGTGCGCAGCGCATGATTGGAGAGCGACCTGGGCGGGAAGTAATTCACGGGCCCTTCCCCGATTTAGCCAATGCCGCATCGACCTGTTCTTCGGCCTTCTCGCGATCCTGAATGAGGTGAGCGAGTTTTTCGACCAGCCTCAGGCGCTGGAGTTCATCCTCAGTAAGAGCGCCACCGGAATTAGCGGCCATTTCGGCCCGGAGATCGCGAGCCACCTTCAACAGCAGGTCGGTGGCTTCAGTCAGCTGCTTCTGGCGGAGCAGGCTCATGAGGCGATCGCGTTCGTGGCTGGCGATTCCGATAGTGGAATCGTTTTTGAATTTGTCGTAGGGGTCTGGGCCGCCGCCGGGATGCATGGGAATGGAATTTCGATCCCGGCTTTGGGGTTGCGGATTCTGATCGACGTCCTGATTCTGGCCGTAACACGCCACGGTCGCGCAGCAGGCGCCAAGCAGTAAAAGCGCACAGCATCCGGATGTGCGGAGCGATCGGTTCAAGAGCGATCTGGGCGCGGGGCAATTCATGGTCCCTTCCCGGATTTCGCCAACGCTGCGCCGACCTGGTCCTGGGCCCTCTCGCGGTCCTGAATAAGCTGCGCGAGTTTTTCGACCAGTTTCAAACGCTGCAATTCATCTTCGGTAAGAGCACCGCCTGGATTTGCGGCCATCTCGACGCGGAGATCGCGGGCAACTTTCAGCAGAAGGTCGGTGGCTTGTGTGAGCTGTTTCTGGCGCAGCTGCGCGATGAGCTTCTCTTGTTCGAGGGGTGATTTGCCGACATTGTTGAAGTCGTTTTCGTATTTGGCGTAGGGATCAGGTCCACCGCCGGGATGGGTGGGAATGCCGGTCAAACCCGAATTCTGGCCTTTGATCGGGTTCTGATTCTGATCCTGATTCTGAGCATGCGCCGTGGAGATCGCCAAGAAGGTGCCGACGAGCACCAACGCACACCGTCCGCCTGCTGGGAGCACTTTCATTGCAACTCACTCCACCGGGGAGGTCTACACCATTGACCGACGATACCTGCCAGTTTGAGGCCCGATCGTACGTGAAGGCTTCGTCGCTTCTGCCGAGCGGGGTTCGCCGGCGGGGGAAAACGCCGCAACAGCCACGGCGATGACATCCATTCTACCCCGAATCCGGCGCATGCCAACGGAGACTTATGCATCTACTTTCGGTTGCGATGCCTCCTACCGAGGCTTGGATGCGCAGAGGCGGGAAGGACGTGAATTTGTCGGCGAATGGCCCGGGTCTTGCGGGATGCTTTCGGCAACGGCGGACTGCCGGGGGGTGGAAGAGGCTCTGCCGGCGAGCCATGTGACGCGCAGAAAAGGCGAATTTCGAATGCGAGACGGAGGGGGAGCAGAACGGATGGCGACCGCGTCTATTGAGAAAATGCAAGCAAGAATACAATCAAGGTGACGCCCCACGCCATCGACACCGCGGCGCCCGCGAAAAGAACGGGCGCAGCGGCGCGTTCGGCATTTGAAAGAAGGCGGAAGGGTGGGGCAGTGGAAAGGGACGTGACGGGCGCGAAAGGAATACCGAACTGATGCGATTTTTATGCATTCTTAGCATATTTCTGATGGCGGGACCGGTATGGGGAGCGAAGAAAGTGACAGTCGCCGAACTGGACGACATGCTGAAAACCATGCAGGCCGAGAAGAAAACGGACGCGGATGTAGCGACGACCCTCAAGCAGGTGGAACTGAGCGAGGAACTGACGCGCGGCAGGATGAATGAGCTGGCGGGATACGCACCGGGGCCGTTGACCACGGAACAGATCTATGTGCTTGAGGCGCGCAGCGCCACTCTGCCGCCTCCTCCGGAGGAGATTCCGGCAAGCCCCGCTCCAGATGTGAGTGCACTGAAAGCCATTCTGGACAGGGCAGGCGCATATGCGACGCAGATTTTTGCGCAACTGCCGGAGATCTCCGCAACGAAAACGACCCTGCGATTCCAGGACAATGTCGAAGCCGTTGATTCCAGCGCCGGGTTGAAAGGGAGCGCCAAGGAAGTGACCGTAGGGTCATCTTTTGTGGCGCCGTACCAGTTCATTCATTACATCAATGCGACGGCTTATCCTGTTGTGATTGACCGAGGAGTCGAGAAGAAGTCCAATGAAAAGGACGCGACGCGCTGGGGCGCAAACGGCTACATCAAGATTCAGGAGCCAGAGCCGGGCCTGGGCGAGGTTTTCAAGGCAGCGCAGGCCAGCGGATCCATCGAGTGGCTCCGTTGGGAGTTGGTGAATGCGAGGCCTGCTGCAGTGTTTTCATTCAGCGTGCCGAGGAAGGAATCGAAGCTTGAGATCGATGTCTGCTGCTTTCCGGAACTGAGCGAGATTGGAGTGGGAAGGTTTTACACGCCGACAACCGGTGGGGCACTGGCCGGCTCCGAAGCCACTCCCGGAGTTTCCGGTGCGGCGGGGGATCTGCAGACCAATGCGGATTGGAAGGATTTCAAGTCGATTACGGCGTTTCACGGCAGGTTGTACATCGATCCCGATACTGGAATTGTGGTGCGAATGATTGTTGAAGCAGAGCTGAAGACGTCGGATGTGGTGCGCCGGATGGATACACGCATCGATTATGGGCCGGTAAAGGTGGGCCAGAGGACGTTGATTATGCCGGTAAAGTCGTTCATCATTTCGGTAGTGGTGCCGAGCGGTGAGTCGGGGGCAGCTGCTTATTCGACGCGGACCACGTTGTTCACATCGGAGTATTCCGACTACAAGGCCGGGACCGCGAAATAGGCGCTCAACCTATGGTAGAAAGCGGCCGGGCCACAGGCTGCATAGAGTCGCGCGAAGAACTGCGAATGAGGTGCGCGAGAGTTTTACACCTGCCAGCGATGCAATGGAAGCGCGGAGGCGGAGGCCTCACGACCAGGCGGAGACTGTGTTGGATCAGGCGCCGGTTCGATTGCATGAGAATCGGGCGAGGATGTGCTAGCATTCCTTGCGAATCACTTCAAGAAAGAGAAATGCACATGAAAACAGGCATCGTTCATTCCATCGCATTTGCAGTGGTTATCGCCGCGGGAGCCGGGGCGCATGCACAGTTTCCAGGGATGGCTCCGCCGAAGCATTTTGCATGGTCAGATACGAGTCTTTCAGCGGACGACCGCGCAGACCTGGTGATCAAAGAAATGACGCTGGACGAGAAGGTCCAGTTGCTTCACGGGCTGGGATGGCAGGCGCTGTTTGCGCATGCCGAATCGGGGCCGGCGACGCGAGCCATCTCGACGCTGGGATTCATTCCGGGAGTGCCGCGGCTGGGAATCCCGGACCTGCAGATGACGGATTGCGTGGAGGGTGTTTCAGGAGCCGGAGTCGGAGGCCGCTATGCGACGGCGCTGCCATCGGCGGAGACGATGGCGGCGGCCTGGGATCCGGCGCTTTCGTATGAGATCGGCACGATGATCGGGCACGAAGTTCGCGCCATGGGCTTCAACATGTCGCTGGGCTCGGGCATCAACATGATTCGCGAGCCGCGCGACGGGCGCACGTTTGAATACAAGGGCGAGGACCCGTTGCTGGCGGGCACGCTTGCGGGGCAGGAGTTGAAGGCGGAGAAGGCGCTGCACCTGATCACCGACCTGAAGCATTACGCTGTGAATGACCAGGATGCGGGCCGGATTGTGGTGAACGCCATTATCAGCAAGCGCGCGATGCGCGAGGGCGATCTGCTGGCGTTTCAGATTGCGCTGAAGGATTCTGGAGCCGGCGCAATCATGTGTTCTTACAACCGTATCAACGGCACCTATGCGTGCGAAAACGACTACACTCTGGGGGTGCTGAAAAAGGACTTCGGGTTCAATGGATTTGTGGTGTCGGATTGGGGCGCGACGCAGAGCACGGTGAAAGCGGCGATGGCGGGTCTGGATGTAGAGATGCCGGGGAACGATTCGTTTGGCGCGCCGCTGAAGAAGGCGGTGGAAAGCGGCGATGTACCGATGGAGCGGCTCAACAACATGGTGCACCGCATCCTGCGAACGGAGTTTGATTCGGGGATTGTGGACGATCCGCCGCAGCCGGAATCGCCGAATGTGATGCGCGGCTTTGCCGTGGCGCAGAAGACCGAGGAGCGGGGCGCAGTGTTGCTGAAGAATGCCGGGAATCTGTTGCCACTGAGCGCTGGATCAATCAAGTCGATCGCGGTGATTGGAGGGCATGCGGACGCGGGAGTGATGTCGGGCGGGGGATCGTCGCAGGTATCGCCGGCGGGCGGGAACGCGGTGCCACCACCGCCGGAAATGATGAAGAACCCATTCACGAGCTTCATGCTTCTCGAGGTCTACCACCGTTCCGCTCCGCTGAAGGGAATTGAAGCGAAGGCGCCGCAAGCGGTGGTGACGTTCGATGGGGGAACCGACCCGGCGGCGGCCGCGGCGCTGGCGAAGAAGTCGCAGGTGGCAATCGTGTTTGCGGTGCAGCATGAGTCAGAAGGCATGGACCTGGAGAATCTTGCGTTGCCCGGGAACCAGGATGCATTGATCGAGGCAGTGGCTGAGGCCAATCCGCACACAATTGTGGTGCTGGAGACGGGCGGCGCGGTGCTGATGCCATGGATCGACAAGGTGAGCGCGGTGCTCGAAGCGTGGTATCCGGGGATCCGGGGATCGGAGGCGATTGCCAACATCCTGTTCGGCGATGTGAACCCCTCAGGAAAACTACCGCTGACGTTTCCCAGGAGCGAGGCGGATTTGCCACATCCGATTCATCTGGCTCCGCCGAAGGCAGACGCCGAGCACCCGGTGCCGAAGCTCGCCGGCGCACCCGGGATAATCGGCATGGCGATGGGGATTGGGCCGTGGTTCGACGTGCATTACGACGAAGGCCTGAAGTTGGGATACAAGTGGTATGACGCGGAGAAGAAGCCGGTGCTGTTTCCGTTCGGATACGGGCTCACGTACACCAGCTTCGCGTATTCCGGATTGAGGGTGACGCCGGGTGACTCGACGACCGTGTCCTTTACGGTGAAGAACACCGGGAAGAGGGCGGGAAGCGAGATTGCCGAGGTGTACGCGTCCTTGCCGGATGCAGCGGAGGAGCCACCGAAGAGGTTGGTGGGCTGGACGAGAGTTGAGCTTGGGCCGGGGGAGGCGAAGCAAGTATCCGTACCGGTGGCGCGCGATCGGCTGACGATCTTCGACGAGGATTCGGATGCGTGGAAGCTGGTGCCGGGGAGCTACGTGATCCGGGTGGGCGGATCGTCACGGGACTTGCCGCTGGAGCAGGCAGTGAGGTTCTGATGGGATGAAGAGCGGTGGGCGGGCGCCGGAGTCCATTGGCTCGTCTTTGCCTGGACGACTAAGCCAGTGGGCGAAGGAGTCTTTGGCTTGTCCGATCGGGCGTAACCAGGCTCGATCGCCAACCGTGACTTCGACAATTGCGTGTTGGGCCACTTGCCCGCATTCTGCAGCGGAGAGCGATGTTCGCCAAAAGGGAACAAGGCTCTTCGCTATCCCGGCCGCAATCGTCGAGGAGATTCTGCCGATGGGAGCGAACTTCGGCGGCCAAGGCAACGACGGAATCCGGTTTCATCAAGATGGTGCGGCGATGAAGATTTTCGCCCAAAGGCCGAAGCCCCGACATTGATGCGGCCTTTGCGGCACGTTTAAAGTGGCGCCACTTCAAAGCCGGATTTGTGCAACCAGCTCTACGGAGATGCGGCCACGGCGACCAGAGAATCGGCGCAGCCGTAATAAAGCAGCCATCGGTTGTGAAAGTAAACCAGCCCCTCGGCAAAAGTGGTGCCAGCGGTGTACTGGCCGGTTTTCTCATAGGGCATAACGGGCTCGAGAACGGGCGCTTGGGTTCGCGCCAGCAGGTGCGCGGGATTGCGCGCGTCGAAAAGAGCTTCGCCCGCGGAATAGGTATTGGCAGGGAGATTCGGATCGCCGCCCGAGACGGCGTTCTTGCCGTTGTAGATCACGACGATTCCATTGCCGGTGAGCACAGGCGGAGGGCCGGTCTCGGGGAACGCGCTGTCAAAATGGCCGGGGCGCTGCTTTAGCACTGCGACGGGCTCGCCTTGGGCGTCGACAACGGGCGTCCAGTGAATCAGGTCCTTCGAAGTGGCCAGGTGAATGATACCCTCGCCCCAATACATCCAGTATCTGCCGCGAATGCGCGCGGCAAGCAGGCGGCCACTCTTGAGAGTGGTGACGATACCCGCCGACTTGTATTTCAGATTGGCGTACTTTCCGCCGGCAGCGTCGAGGAATGCGGGCCCGTGCCTGGTCCAATGTTCAAGATCGGGCGACGTGGCAATACCAACCGAATAAGTGCGACGGTTCCACTGCGTATAGGTCAGCACATACATGCCGCCTGTCGATTCAACAATGCGCGGATCCTCGACGCCGCCCGGCCATTCGCGCGCCTGCTGGCTGTTTTCGGCCGGGTAGAAAATGGGCGCGGCATGGCGCGTGAAATGGATGCCGTCAGCGCTTTCTGCAAGACCAAGACGAGAAGTATGCATGCCGATCTGCATTGCACCCGTGTCGTCTTCAGCGCGATAGATCACGTCGACGACGCCGTTTCTGACCACGGCTGCAGGGTTGAAGGTGTGGAGCGCCTCCCAGTGGACGGGAACTTTGCGGATGGGACCGGGAAACACCGAAGCGGCGATCGGCGCGATGACCGGGTTGCCGTTTGCCGGCCGGATGAATGGACCAATCTGCCACGCATCGCGCACCGGCCGCTGCCCGGCTGCCAGGAGCGAGGCCCAGAGGACGCCGGTTAACAGTCGCCGAATTCGGCTCCTCATAGATTGGCACCTTGGCGATTGGCACCTTGGCGTGCTCCGCTGTCCTTTCGGGATTTCAGAAAAGATTTCCGGCTACCTGTTCCGCGAGCTGCTCGAGCGCATCGTTTTGACGATCGGAGGGTTTTGGGTCGTGTTTTGGCCCGCGAAGGATCAAGCTGAATGGCACATCCCGCACTCTGCCGGTCAGCATCTCCGATATTTCGCCGCGCACATCGTGAGTGTTGCATCGCTTTGCCTCGTTCCCGATCCCCACCAGTTCCATGCTTCCGGCCGGACAACCCGGGTGAGCGGCTTTGCCGACGGCAATTTCCAGCGAGGCTGTTGGCGAATCACGCCTCGAGAACCGGCATGAACCTTCCACCGTCCCGGCGCTGGCGGACATGACGTCGACTTCGCCACCTAGAGCCTTAGCAGCGCTTCCGGCGCTCAGCCAGGGGCAGCTTTTCTGCACCGCGGGCGGAGATCCGGTTTGCGCGCAAGCAGGCGCGCCTGGCTGCAACCCGGCCAGCAGAGCCAGGCAAAGCAGAAACGCCGGAAAGGATCGCGTCGTCACAGCGCAGTTACACCTTTAGCTTTGCGGGAGTAAGTGGCCGGGCTTCGAGGATTTTGCCGCCTTCCTGGATGACATAGAGTTGATTGGCCGCAAGATTTCTGAGTTGATCGACCTGGCCGCTGAGCCAACGAATCTCCAATGTGTCCACGACTTTCGCCTGATCGAGGCCAAAATGCATGCGCGGATCGTTTTGTGAAAAGTAACTTCCGCCACTGCGCAGTTCGTCCATCTGCGCCAGCGGCTTTGGAGCGTCGGGGACAGTCGTCGCAGTGACGGTGACGCGGCTGCCGATGCCGGAGCGATTCGACTTCACACCAACCAACTTGATCTTGATCCAGTTGCGGTTCCAGGTTGAAATGCAGCGAAGCAATTGCGGGGGGGCATTGATGCAGTTGACAGCAATATCGATCACGCCGTCGTTGTTGTAATCGCCGAAGGCGGTACCGCGAGCCGGCGCGTTTTCCAATATTCCCGGTCCACCCTGGTTGGTAACCTCTTCAAACCGCCCGTTGCGCAGGTTTCGATAAAGGTATTTGTGCTCGGCATATTTGAGATCGGCATTCGATTTGTCGACTTCGGGATAGACATGACCGTTGGACATAAGGATGTCGAGCCAGCCGTCATTATCCATATCGAAGAAGCCGACGCCCCAACCCAGAAGCCGGGTATTGACGCCCAACCCGCTCGGATAAGTGCGATCCTCGAAGTTAGCATCACCGAGATTGGTATAGAGCGAGTCGGTATCTCCGGCGAAGTTAGTCTTTACCACGTCCAGATTGCCGTCGCGGTTATAGTCGCCGATAGAAACGCCCATCCCGGCCTGCGGCTTCGCTTCTGCCGAGAGAGCCGCCCCTGCTTCGATGGCGATGTCGCGAAAGGTGCCGTCCTTCTGATTCAGGTAGAGCGTTGCCGGAGCTGAGTCATTCGCCACATAGATGTCTGGCCAACCGTCGTTATCCAAGTCGGACGCCGCCACGCTGAGTCCATAAGTGCCAATTGCGGTCCACATACCGGCCTTTTCACTTACATCGGTAAAGGTTCCGTCGCCATTATTGTGGTAAAGGATGTTTCTGCCGCCGGGAAGACCGGGCGGACCGCAAGCTACCAGAGTGCCTTTGTAGGTGCAGGGGCCGTCCTGTGGACGAGGCGCGGTTTTGAGGTCGAAGTCGACATAGTTCGCGACAAAGAGGTCGAGGTGGCCATCGCGATCGTAATCCAGAAACGTGCAGCCCGTGTTCCATCTGGTTTTGGGTCCAGGCTGAATCAGGTTTGTCTTTTCGGTTACATTCGTAAAGGTTCCGTCGCCGTGATTGCGATACAGGGCATTCTGCCCGTAGTACGTGACGAATAAGTCGTCGAAACCATCGTTATCGAAGTCGCCCACGCAACATGCCTGACCCCAGCCCGTTTTGTGCTCAAGCCCGGAACCTGCAGTTACATCGGTAAAAGTGCCGTCGCGGTTATTTTTGAAGAGCCGGCAGTGTGGTTCCTGGCCCGGCGGAAACCCTTCGAGCCTCCAACCATTCACCAGGAAAAGATCGACCCAGCCATCGTTGTCATAGTCATAAAATGCCAGGCCGCAGCCGGTGGTTTCGAGCAAGTACTTGTTTGTGCCTTCGCCGCCGTAGATTGTTTCCACGTTCAGGCCGGCCTGATGCACCACATCAACGAAGCTGACTCCCAGCGGCGTTCCCTCGATGGGCGACTTAGGGCCGGGAGGCGGAGGAGCGGGCTTTGCATCGTAAGTGCGCTCCTGCGGCCCGATCTTCTGGGAAGTATTTCCCGGCGCCTGCGGTTCCTGGGGGCTGGTCCGGGCCAGAGCAACGATCTCTGCAAAGGGCAGAACCAATGCGGTGCGACTGAGTGAGCGGATAAAGTTGCGTCGATTCAAAGGGAAATATTCTCCACGGTTTCAGGGCTTGCCTGCGACGGTTTCGCCCGATTGCTGGGGGTCAGTATGCAAGTGCCAAGGGACGCTCTCAATGGAGATCTCGGGATGCCGCCGCAGATAATCGAGCGAATAAGTTGGCGCCCCTGGATCAACCCTCTTGATGGTATAAAGCGCGGCTTCCTCTGCCGCTTTCTTCTTCATCCCCATACGGCGATAGAGGATGGCGAGATTGTAATGCGCCGCGAGGTCATCCGGATCGATTGCCTGAAGCGCCTGAAACTGCTGCATGGCCTCAGTACTCCGGTGCTGCTGGTAATAGGAAATTCCCAGTTCGCGGCGCGCATCGCGACAATCCGGGAAGCGCGCAACCACTTTCTCGAGATCGGCCACTTCGGCCTGCGAGTGGCGCTCACGGCGTTCGACAAGGGCCAGATAGTAAAGCGCACGCGGGTCGTCCGCGCTCATCATCAGCGCCTTCTCCAAAGGAGCGCGCGCCTGGGAATACTTTTCCCACGCCAGATAGGCGATGCCGATGTTGATATAGCCGTCCGTGTAGCCCGGGGCCAGTTTTACAACCTGCTCGAACGCATGAAGAGCATCGGCATATTGCTGTTCATCGAGTAACCCGATTCCGAGATTATTCCATCGCATCCAATCGGGATTATCACCGGCCAGAGGGAGCGAAGTGGTGTTATCGCCAAGGTTCAGGGTTCTTGTCCTTGCGGCAAGCTCGACAACCGGATAGGCGGGATGATCCGCGCCAAAGACGTTGTTGAGATAGCTTTGCCGAAGGTGACGATAATTCACGCGCGCCGTGATGGTCAGCGGTCCCTTAGCATCGGCGGGTATGTGGAACTGGTATCGCACGAGCGTGGACCTGCCGGCCTGAATGGTATTGTCGTAAGCTACGGAGTGAATTGTCCAGACGGTGTGGTTGTCGACGAAATCGCCGTTTGCGTCCACCGGACGATTGTTAAAGGTGTGGGCGCGCTCATCGAGCGTGCCATCGGGCTCGAGAAACCCGCTCTCATAAACCTTGGCTCCGGCGCCGTCGGTGACTGTGAACTGAATCCATGCCTGGTAAAGGTCGCGCACCTCGGGAAGCAGCGAGTGGCCGATGTTCTTGTTCTGCAGCACAACATACGCTTCCGCAGTTGTGCCCCGATCGAGGTGGAATGGTGTCGAGCCCAGAGGTGCAATCATCCTGCCGTCGTCCATTTTGAGACCGAAGAGATCGACGTTGAGATAGTCTCCACTTTTAAGGAAGGCTATGGTTTGGTCGAGTTGCTCTTCGAATTTGTAATAGAACGGAACGGCGGTGTTGCCCGCGAGCCATCGATGAGAAGCCAACGTTCCTGGAACGGCGCCATAGTCGGGCAGCGATGCGTTCACGCGCTCCATATGGCAGTTCTGGCAGGTTTTGATATCGGCTGAATAGAAAGTGAGCGGATTCTGTTGCGAGAATTTGGAATCCTGCCACTCGTCGTAGGTGCTGAAAGCGCGAATCCACTTGTAGTGGTTCAACTGTGGCGGAAGGTTCGCCTTGTGACAGGCCGAGCAGAAGACGGAACTGCGATAGAAATCCTGCATGACGGCCTTTACGTGACGGTCGAGATGGGCGAGGATTTCCGAATCGGGGACGATTCCGGGGATGCGATTTCCCTGGCCATCAACCAGAACGGCAGGCACGCCCATGACAAAGCTGCCATTTCCCAGCTTGCTCGGGATGCTCTGGATGGAGTGACAGACCATGCAGGTGACGCCATCGCGGTCGAACGAGCGATCCAAAGCGGAGCCTGGATTGAGAGCGCCGGAGAGAACTGCGATCGGATTGTGGCAACTGTCGCAGTGACGCGCAAACTCGATTCCGCGGGTGCGGATTAATATATTCACGCTGGCGCGATAGAAAGGAGCGCGGAACGAATTGGCGTGCAGCGCCTCGCGCCACTGGTGAAAGGCTTCCTGATGGCAGTGGCCGCAATAGGCGGCGTCGGGGAATGCGCCAGCAGGAAGAAATTCGCCGCCTTCGGCAGTTGCGTTTCCCGGCATTGCAATGGCGTCGCCTCCAAAAGGAAAACTATACGAATCACGAACTGATTGGTCGTAGGCCGCGCGGCTGTTCGAGGGCTGCGTCTTGTGATCTTGATCGGATGAAGCTGCAGCCAGAGACAAGCCCGACCCTCCTGACAAAATCAGGATGGCGAGAAGGACGCACCGGTGTGCAGTTCTCATGGCTTCGTGGGGAAGAACGAGCCCATCAGCTTGATTAGGCGCTTCTGAGGATCAAGAGATGCGAAACAGGCTCAGGAGGCTCATCACACTATAACAAACCGGTTGCTGCTCTCGATAGAAAAACCTGTGCGGGCCCCGTCGCAAGACAAGTGCTTGTTCATGGCTTGTTGGCGAGGGATTTCTCCAGGGCTGCGGCTTTTTGCCTTTCGGCCGCAGCCTCAGCCGAACTGCCCAATTGCTGCAGTGCGTTCGCCAGGCCGAGATGAGCTTCGGCGTAATTGGGATCGTAACTGATGGCATCTCGAAACTCCACAGCGGCGTCATCCAGCTTTCCGTTTTTCATCAGATCGTTCCCTGAGTTGGTGGAAACTTCGGCTCTTTGCCGATTCATATTCAGGCGCATCAAATCCGCAGCTTTCTTGCGCTCCTGGGCGGCTTGAGCGGGCTGATTGAGCTTCACGAGCACTGCAGCCAGCAAAAGATAGGAGTCAGGCTGATCGGGCCGCTGCCGGATCGCTTCCTGGAGAGCCGATGCTGCTTCGGGAAGTTTGTCGAGATGGTTGTAAACGCTTCCCAGGGTGGCCCAACCATCGCCATTTGCGGGCCGAAGGCGGAGCGACACGTTCATTTCCCGTTCCGCGTCGGCATAGCGGCCGGCCTGCAGATACAGCATGCCCAACGCGTAAGGGGCTTCCGGCGCCGAGGGATCCATCTTCTCTGCGGTTTCGAACTCCGGGATGGCTTCCGCGGCATCGTCCTTCATCTTCAAAGCCAGCGCGAGGTCGTAATGCAACTGCGACCGGTCCGGAGCGAGGCTGATGGCGGCACGCAGCTGGGCGATGGCGTCGTCCAGCCGGCTGAGTTGAATAAAGGCAGCGGCAAGATTCTCATGCACGGTGGGGTTTTTCGGCGCCATCGCCACGGCCTTTTGCAGAACGGGAAGGGCATCTTTCGACTGCTGTAACTGACAGAGCGCCATACCGAGGTTGTCGAGGATTTCCGCATTCCCCGGCTCCGCAGCTTCTGCCTTCTCAAACAAGGGAATTGCATCCTTCACCCGATTGGTGCGCTGCAAGGCCAGGCCGAGCTGGTACATTGCAGCCGTCGACGCCGGATGGAGTTCGAGCACGTGCTGGAGCACGGGAATCACATTGCGATCGTCTCCCATCGCCATCAGGACCTGAGCCAGCGCCATTGCAATCTCTGTATTCCGGGGCGCGAGCCGGTAAGCCGTTTGCAATTCGCCCACCGCGCCGGGCTGGTGTTCGGTCTCGAGGGCTATCCCCAAGTGGAGATGCGCCGTTGCAAGATCTGGATCGAGCACGAGTGCCGAGCTGAAGGCGCGCTGCGCATCTTTCCAGTCCGCCTGTTGCGCATAAATTGATCCCAAGTCATCTTCGAACTGCGCATTTTTTGGCGCTTCCGCAATGGCCTGCCTCATTTTCATCAACGCCTGGTCGAACTGACGCGTGGCTGCAAGGGCCCGAGCCCATGGCGCGAGAACTGCCGCCGGAAGCGCGCGATTATCAGCTCGATACGTTGCATCAAGTCTGGAGAACCAGGGAAGCGCTTTGGCCGGCTGACCGTTCTGTTCCAAAGCCAGGGCCAGGTTTTGCAGCGCACTTGCGTCGTCGGCCTGCATGGCCAGAGCCTTCTCGAGCTCGCGAACGCCTGCATTGGTGTCTCCCATCCTAACCAAGACTGCGCCGAGCGCGCTGTGGCCGAGCTCGAGCGAGGGAGCAAGGCGAACGACATTTTCGAAATCATCACGCGCCTGCTTCAGATCGTTGCGCGAAACCGCCGCCGCGCCGTCGCGATAATCGGCATCGGCCCGCTGCAGGCATGCGGAGGAATCCTGGGCGTGGCATGGTGCGGATGGCAGGAGCAGGAGTGCGAGAGCCAAGCCGAGCAGAAACGAGGCCTTAGGGAAAGGCAGAGGCATGTTGATTCCAGCCTAATGATGGTACCCGATTTTGACCGGGGCCTGCTCCGAACTGCTATTGCCCGGGGCACTGGCCGCGGCGCTCTGCCGGTTTATGGCTTGCCGCACTGCTGGGTGCCTGCATTGAGCGCCAGAGAGAAGCGCCGGGCGGCATCGTTGTCGGGAGAAAAAAGCAGCACGCGCATAAGAGTCTGCGCGGCTGCGGCGGTTTGACCGAGGCGGCACTGGGCGACGGCGAGATCGATGCCTGCTGCGCTGGCCCCCGGATCGTGGTCAAATGCCGTCTGCCAGAGCGGGAGGGCGGCGGCAAAATCCCCGGCTTGCGCGTCGAGAACGGCAAGGTCTCCGGAAGCGGTCCCGTTCAGAGGGTTGGCCTGCAGCGCAGCCCGGTACTCCGATTTCGCGCGCTCGCGGTTGCTGCTTTCCTGTTCGAGAAATCCCAGCTGGGTGTGCAATTCAGTATCGCTTGCCTGGGCCGGATCGGAGGCTTCGGCCTTGAGCAGCAGCTGCATTGCGCGCTCGCCGGCGGCGCGATCGCCGCGCAGAGCGAGCTGGGCCCAGGCGATTCCTTCGTCGCGCGCATCGGGGTGGACGCCGCCGATGGGCACCAACTCCTGGTCGGTACGCGGGCTTGTAAAAGGCTTTGAAACAATCTGGATGCGATGATCGGTGACCTGCTCGTGCGCAATGTCCTCGGTTTCTTCGCGGGGCATATGGCAGGAGGTGCAGTCGGGATTCTCCTCGTGATGGTGGGTCGCGAGGGTCGTGTGGCAGGCAAGGCAGCGGCTGCGGTAAGCGGCGATGCGATCCTGGGCGGCGAGCGACGCGTGCGGGTCGTGACACGTAGTGCAGGTGAGGCGATCGCCGCTGGCGCGCTTGCAGGCGCTCTCCAGCAGCGATTCCCATTGGCTGGTGGCGCGGCCGCCGGGGCCGGCTCTGCGGCCATCTTCGAAGAAGACCGCATCGTCGAAGAGATTGTCGCCAGGCCGAAAGGCGCCCATGTTTCGCCCCAGTTTGACCACGGCCACTTCACCTTCCAGATGGCATTCGAGACAGACCGATTCGCGGCGAACGGGGTCGAGGTTGGCAGGATTGAGGATGGGTGCCCGCCCGTTGTGGGCCAGGTGTTGTGCCGGATCGCCGTGACAGGACTGGCAGGTGATGCCGCCGCGTGGAAACGGCGGCCCAGCGAAATGATTTCTGGCGTCGGGCAACGATTTTGCGACGTTGCTCGCGTGACAGTGCAGGCATCCCGGGTCGACGGGCAGCGTGAAGGGCATCTCGCGTGTGTTGAGAAAATTCGGAGTCATGTCCCAGATGTGCTTTTTGGCGTACCAGTTGATGGGGATTTCGTACCAGTAACCTTCGCGTTGATAGAGCCAGGTGCGTCCGCGCCGTCCCGAGCCGAGGTAAAAGAGCAGCAATTGCCTGCCGTTCAGCTCTCTGCCGGGCGGTGCATTGGGCCGCTGGTAAGAGAGCCACACCTGGCCCTGGTCGAGAACAATGCGGTAGTGAACGCCGGAGGCAGCGTGGGTGAAATCGGCGGGAATAAAGCCCTCAACCGCGGGACCGCTGGCGTGCGCCATGGGCGTACGCTTCCAGGAATCAAAAATGCGCTGATGGCACGGGGCGCACACCGTGTCAGGATCGGTGGGCTGCGCGGGAAAAGCTGCGCCGGAGCTTTGCGACTCCGCGTTGGGCGGCGCGCTTGCGGCGACCCAGCAGATTGTCATGATTCCGGCAATCACAAGCAGGAGGGGGACTCCGCGCGGGGAAATCGGCAGGCACAGGCGAATCATGGGGAGCAAAGATACCACGCCATTTTACTTTTATTTATGACATGCTGCAGCGCGGCGGGCGAATTTCATCTTTGCACGGCAGCGTGGTAAAGTTCAGAGCTATGGCATTGCGCGCAGCAGTGATTCTGCTTTGCTGCCTGTCGATGATGGCGCGGGCCGCGGAGCCATGGGGCACGGACTTGAACGGTCATTCCGTGGAACAGATTGCGCCTCCCGGAACGAAAGCGGTGGTGCTGTTTTTTGCCGCGTCGGATTGTCCGATTGCAAATCGCTACATTCCGGAGATGGAGCGGCTGGATCGGGAGTTCGCGCCCCAGGGCGTGCGTTTCTGGTGGGTATATCCCAATCCCGGAGACACGGCGGCAGCGGTGCGGCAACACGATGTACAGTTCAACATTCACGCGGATTCAGTGCTGGATACGGATCAACGGCTGACGCGCATGGCGCATGCGACGATGACGCCCGAGGTTGCCGTCTTAATTCCCTTCCTGGCAGGCCTGCGCGAAGTGTATCGGGGACGCATCGACGACCGCTACGTCACGCTGGGGCAGGAACGGCCGGCGGCCACGAGGCACGACCTGGAGTTGGCCATTCACGCGGTGCTGGCGCGTGAACCCGTTCCCCAACCGGATGGTCCGCCTGTCGGCTGCTCGATTGTTCCGCGCAACGCACCATGAGATTTCTGCGCTGCATAACGCTGGTTCTCTTCTTCTGCGTGTTGTTTTCGAGACTGCATCCGCGCCACACCATGCGCGCAGCAGAGGCTCGCGTTACCTGGAGCGGGCAGATTGCAGGCATCGTCTACCAGAACTGCACCACCTGCCATCACCCGGGAGGAAGCGGTCCCTTCAGCCTGCTCACGTTTCGCGAGGCATTTCGCCGGGGGCCGCAGATGATGCAGGCAACCCAGTCGCGTTTTATGCCACCGTGGCTGCCGTCGCCGGGGTACGGCGAATTTGCCGGCGCGCGCCGGCTGAGCGATGAGCAGGTGACCCTGATCCGCAAGTGGGTTGAGTCCGGGATGGAGGAAGGCGACGTTTCCGCCGCTCCGCCGGCGCCACACTACGACGCGACCTGGCAGCTGGGGAAACCCGATCTGATCCTCAGCATCAAGCGTCCTTACATGCTGGCGGCTTCGGGAAGCGATGTTTTTCGCAATTTCGTGCTGCCGTATCCGCTGGCGCAGACGCATTACATTCGCGCCATGGAGATTCTGCCCAGTGCGCCCCAAGTGGTGCACCACGCCAACGTGCTGATCGATCGCACGGCTTCGTTCCGTCGCCGGCACCCCACAGACTGGGAGGATGGAGTTCCGGGCATGGAACTCGAGCTCGACGCGGGCAACAGCTTCGAACCCGACAGCCATTTTCTGTTCTGGAAGCCGGACACGCCGGTGCTGGAAGAACCGGAGGGAATGCCGTGGCGGCTGGATGCGGGCAACGACCTTATCCTCAACATGCACCTGAAACCCAGCGGCAAGCCGGAAACGATCAGCGCGCAGATCGGCTTGTATTTTACTTCACAGCCGGCGACGAAACACCCCATGCTGCTGCAACTTGAAGACGACCGAGACCTGGATATTCCGGCCGGGGACAGGAACTTCGTGGTGCAGGACGAAATGAAGCTGCCGGTAGATGTGAACGTCTTCGGGATTTATCCTCACGCGCACTACCTGGGCAAGGAGCTCGATGGCTGGGCAATCCTGCCGAACGGGCGGAAGAAATGGCTGATCCGGATTGCGAACTGGGACATAGACCGGCAGTCGGTCTATCGGTACCGGGATCCCATTTTCCTTCCGCGCGGGACCGTGCTGCACATGCATTATGTCTACGACAACTCCGCGGAGAATATTCACAATCCGAACACTCCGCCGATCCGCGTGCGAGCCGGCAACCGTTCCGTGGACGAAATGGCGCATCTCTGGATTCAGGTCCTGCCGGTGAATGTGCCCAAAGGCGGTCCGGATCCGCGCTTGCTTCTGGAGGAGGCATGGATGGAGCATCGCGTGGACGAGAATCCGGGGGACACGATTGCGATGTACAACCTGGCCTCAGCTCTGGCCGGCCTCGGCCACTATTCAGAGGCCGCAGCGGAATATCGCAAGCTGCTGGCGGCGCATCCCGGCGATGCTCGCACGCTCAACAGCCTGGGCGCCGCACTGGAAAACGCAGGCGACGGTCGCGGAGCCGAAGAAGCGTTTGAGCAGGCCATTACTGCAGGGACTGACACCTGCGATGCTCAATTCAACCTGGCGGGATTGGAGCTGAAGCAGAGCGAATTCTCGCGGGCCGAGACGCAGTTCCGGACCATGCTTGGACAGTGCCCGGGCGATGCTGAGACGCACAGCGGACTGGGCGTCGCGCTCGACGGCGAAGGCGATTCTCAATCGGCTGAGGCGGAGTTTGAACGCGCGCTCGAACTCGATCCGAGCAGTTTTACGGCGCTCTATCATTTGGGGGAAATGGCAATCGAGCAAAGCCCTCCGGAGCGTGCAGTCGATCTGCTTGAAAAGGCCAGCGCGGAGCGCCCCGACGACGTGGATACGCGCGAGCGGCTGGCTTTGGCCCTGGCGCAGTCAGGCCGTCAGGGCGATGCGCTGACACAACTGCGCGCGGCAGTGCAGTTGAAGCCCAATGATGCGAATTTGCACGCATTGCTCGCGCAGGTTCTGGCTGGGACGGGCGAATTGCAACAGGCGATCGAAGAGCAAGACCAGGCACTGCACTTGCAACCGAACGACGCGGACGGCTGGAACAATCTGGGCGTGCTCGAAGCGCGCACGGGCAAGACAGCCGCGGCACGTGCGGATTTTCAACGCGCCTTGCAGCTTGCTCCCAACCATGCGCAGGCGCGCGCCAATCTGGCCCGGCTTCCCCGGCAGTGATCGTGGATTGTGGTAGTATTCGACACGGTTCGGCCTGTCTCTCGGAGAAGGGATGCCGAATCGGCGATTTCAAGCGATGGGTAAGGAGCCAATCATGAAGAAGACCGGGTCGATTCTTTTGCTGCTATCCGCATTTCTGTGGAGCGCGACGCGGCAAACGCCTGCTCAACAGGCGGAGGCCCCGGCCGCACAGAGCGGGCA
>Ga0335074_10000687_pt1 | contig 47046 bp, 37 predicted proteins | sample Lox_Sample_23_FD_206715 | JGI IMG/M metagenome (GOLD analysis project Ga0335074, IMG submission 206715) | Soil microbial communities from Loxahatchee National Wildlife Refuge, Florida, United States - Lox_Sample_2.3 | ecosystem: Environmental > Terrestrial > Soil > Wetlands | place: USA...
CCGAATTTTCAGCCCTCGTCTCACGAAGCGAAAGTCTTCCAGGCAATGACAGGCGTCATTTGGGTCGATACCAGGGAAGACAGGCTCGCGGAAATCGATGGCCATCTCAGCCATCGCGTCGATTTCGGCTGGGGAATTCTAGGCCATCTCGACCGGGGCGGCCGCTTTCATGTCGTGCAGCGCGAAGTCGCGCCCGGCCACTGGGAAATCGTGCGGTTGCAGGTTGATATGCGCGGCAAAGCTCTCTTCTTCAAAAGCATCAGCGTTCAGCAAAACGAAACTCGCTCGGATTACAAACTCCTGCCGCAGGACATCACCCTCGCCCAAGCTGCAAACATGCTCATCCACCAATCCCCTTCTTCATCGCGAGCATCGGCCGGTCTTTAGCCCTTCGCAAAAAAATGAACCGTCTGCCGGCCGCGTTTAACCGTCGCGCGACCCGCGGCGCGCGCCAGACGCCCATCGCGACCCGCAACATCCCTCCACATCGCTAAAGCGCGCCACCCAACGTTGCACCGACTCGTGAAATTTTTGAGCGCCGAGCCTGCCAGGTTACTTGAAGTCGTACTGCAAAGTCACGTTTGCGATGATGATCAGTTCATCGCTCTTCGTGGTGAAAAAGCGATACCTCAGGCCCGCGAGCGGACTCGGACCTGATCGAGGAATCACGCCGCTGCCTGCGAGGTAACCCGATTGGACGTTGCGTAGTTCCGTCAGGTGAACGCCGGTTCCCGCGGCGATATCCTGCGCTGCAACGCGCGCCCGCGCGATGGCTACCTGCAGCGCCTTGCGTTCGTACTCGCCCGCGTCTTTAACCGTATAGATTATTAGCGATCCCTGCTGCGCGCCAATCATCACGGGCCCAAACCCGTTCCCCTCATTCGCTGGAACCGCGCCCGCCTTGCGCAGCGCTTCGATCACTGCGGCTGCTTTCTGCGTCAGCTTCGCCACGTCGGCCAGATCCGCGGCCTCGAAAAAAACATAAATATATTGATTCGCTTCGTACGCCGTTATATCGCTTTGCCCGGGAAACCGCGGCCCGCCCTGGTCTCCAAACGTTACCGACGAGATCTCATATTCGGTCGGGCTGAAGCCAAGTCCCGCAAGCGCACTTTCCACATCCTTCGCCTTTTGCGCGTTGTCTCCCACCGCCTCATCGGCAATCGGCGAGGTCGACCGGATGCTCATGATCAAAATGCCCAGGTCGGGCTTCGCGTAAGCCTCGCCGCTCCGGCTCACTGTGATCGTGTGACCTTCCACGTTCTGCGAATCACCGTTTTGCGCTTCGTCCGCGGCGCCACGCGCTTGTCTCACCACCGGCCCTTGCACCGCGAAAACGAAGGAAAGCAAAGCGGCAATCAGTGCGCAGTTCATAACTCACCTCTACCAAAGCTGCCAAGAAGATAACATAACTCGCGCTTACATCGGCGGCGCGCCGCGTTCCGGCGTCGCCGGCGCGATCTCTGCATATCGTGGGACTGCATCCGCTTGATTCGTGGTTGCTTGCAGGCGCGGGCGAGAATCGTACTTGCGCACGGTTATAGCACCATCGTAAACACATGGCTTAACAACAGCTGCTAGTCGCTGACTCTGATACGGCATTGCTTGGGGAGTTGCTTCAGCGGGAGATCTGGAAAGTGTACGAAATTGGAACCGGGTTGTGATCCCGGGTCAGGATATGCTGTTTCCTAGTACTCCACATGTCCGGTTGCCGAACCGGTTGGGGACTGCCCGCCTCTACCGTACAATCAGCCAAGGAGCCTCCGTGGATTCCTTCTTGCTTTGGTACATCAAGAACCGCAATAGTTCCAACGAGGATGAGCTGCTCATAGGCGTATATGACTCGGAAGTCGAGGTTCAAGCGGCTATCGAACGTCTTAAGGCCAAGCCTGGCTTTGCAGACGCACCTGAGGGCTTTCAGATTCACCGCTACGAGGTGAATCGAGACGGTTGGACTGAAGGCTTCATCGTCGATTGACATGTCCGATTACGGCGGAGGTCTCAATAGGTCGACGCAACACTAGCAGGAAGCCTCAAGTCCAGAAATCCCAAGGGCTAACAATCATCCGCACGCACAAAACCAAAGAAAAGGCGTCCTGTTCAGGTAAAACCGAACCGCAACCCGAAGGATCGGTCCGCTTGAAACATTTTGCCAGATCAATTGACCGGAGGGGTGTTGCATCGACCGTCTGAACTGGCAGCGTTACTCGGGCACTACACGCTCAAAACAGCGTATTATCACGTCGAGAGAAATGAAGCATATGCTGCGCACGAGGGCATTCGGGAAGTGGCTATCATGGCCGATAGCTCTTTTATTCGTTTGCGGAGCTACTTTACTTGCGCAGGCGCAAAGAATAACTGGGATTTGGCAGGGCACGCTCACGTTTTCTGGACGTCATTTTCGGGCGCAGATTAGAATTTCCCAAGCTACTGACAATACTCTTAAAGCGGTTTTGTACAGCGTTGACCAAAACGGTGATCCCAATCCAGCGAGTGCTATCCGTCTTGATGGTTCCACGGTCGAAATGACGTTTGGTCTCGGCACATTTGAAGGAAAGCTCAGCGCCTCTGGAAAATCGATGGAAGGAACCTGGACTTTGGGAACTCAAACACAGCCACTGAGCCTTGATCGCGCGAATGCCGAAGCAGCATGGACGATTCCGGCCCCAACGCTTCACATGGCCATCAACGCGGATCCGTCGTTTGACGTGATATCAATTAAGCTCAGCGTCCCAGGCAAGCCCGGGAACGGGTTTGGTATGCGGGGACACGAATTTCTGACTTACAATACAACCGCCAGTGATCTCATCAAGTTTGCCTATAGGCTAAACGCTCAAGAAATCATCGGGGGGCCGGGTTGGCTCGACAAGGAAAAGTATGATGTGACCGGAACTCCTGACACCCCGGGCGAGCCGAGCCCGGAGCGACAGCGGACGATGATTAAGAAGCTGTTAGCAAATCGCTTTCGACTTACCTTCCATCGTGAAACGAAACGCCTCGCCGTGTACGCAATTGTAGTGGACAAATCCGGACCCAAACTTAGAAGGAGTGCAGCCGATCCGAGCGAGCTACCGGTTTTGAACTTCCCGACGATAGGAGTTTTGGTGTGCGCCAACGCATCCATGTCGGACCTTGCGGAAATTATGCAGGACCCGATTCTGGATCGGCCCGTGGTGGATCAAACGGGATTGACTGGAAGATATGACTTCAAGTTGACTTGGACTCCCACTGGACGCGAGTTGGCTGAATATGGAGTTCACGCACCGGCATCCGCAGGTGATGACGCGAATGCGCCGCCGGACTTGTTCACGGCTATGCGCGAGCAGCTGGGATTGAGGCTGAAAGCTACGAAGGCGTCAGTAAACACTATCGTCATCGATAACATCGAGCAGCCTTCGCCAAACTAGGAGCAGTCGCTTTCACTTGGATGTGTCGGCTAACCGGACAAGTCCCCAACGACCCGGTGCAGGCGTCAAAGCCTGCAAGCCGCGGTCGCTCTTTTGGCGGTGTACAATCCAGTGTACAAAATAGCCAACGCTACACCACAGCACGCATAAACATTGGCGAAAACGATGGAGGCGCGGGTGGGAATCGAACCCACGCATGAAGGTTTTGCAGACCTCTCCCTTACCGCTTGGGTACCGCGCCCCGGACGCACAGTATAGCGAAACTGCCCTTGTCTTTCGATTTTCGCACAGCTCTAAGGTTCAGGCAGCGCGTGCGGCTGCAGGTCGCCGTGGAATTCCACCTTGTGCGTGTTCGTCAGCAGGATGCGTGCTTCCTCAAAACCGAGCTTGATGCGCCGCCGAAGCTCGCGCGCCACGTCGTCTTTCCGGTTCAGTATCGTGCGCACCTGCAGCCGCAGCACTGTGCCGTCCAGGCTCAGCGATTCGATGCCCAGCACCCGCGGGCCATCCACCAGCGCCGCTGACCAATCCGGATCGTTGCGAAAATCGCCCGCAATTTTCTCGAGTGTCGCAATCGCGCGGCTGGCCTGCTCGTCGGAAGGAATCGTCACATCCACGAAAGCCTGCGACCAATCGCGATTCAAATTCGCAACTTGCCCGACGAGAGAATTAGGAATCGTTACGATTGCGCCGTTGGGATTGCGCAGCACCGTGCGCCGCAGCGTCAGGTGCTCCACGCGGCCGGTCTCATTATTGAGTTGAATCACGTCCCCCACCACGTACTGATCCTCGATCACGATGAAAAACCCGTTGATCAGGTCCTTCACCAGATTTTGCGCGCCGAATCCAAAGGCCAGGCTCGCCACGGCCGCGATAGCTTCCACCGGAGTTACGTTGAAGCCGAATTCGGGCAGCGCCATCAGCACAGCGCCCGCGATGATCAGCGCCACGCCGGCGCTATAGGCCATGCCTGCCACGGTGCGCGTCTGCTGCTCGCGCATCTGGCCCACGCGCGTATGCCCTTTTGAGATCTCGATCAGCCGGGACGTCAGCGCTTTCCACACCCGCGCGATGATCACCGCGAAGACGAGGATGATCAGCACTCTCAGGCCGCGCGATTCGGCGAGGTCAAGCCAATGTGCAAGAGCAGGATTCATCGTAAATTTTCCGGCAAGGCGCGAAATTATACCATTCCGCGCAGCGCCGCCTCACACGCAACCGGCGCCGCCCGTGCCAGAATCGAAACTTTCGCACCCATGCCGGCCCTAAGCAGGCATTTCAAACCGGGCCTTGCTTTTGGCATTTGCGCCTCTTCCCACGAACGCTCCCTCGGGCGCGCTCGGTGGCCCCGCCACTCGCCAATCACTATCCACCGCTCACAGGCCGCCTTTTTGAGACCCGAGGGCAGCCCGTCGCCGCGCTGCCGCCTCGAAACCCGTGTAGACTAGCCGGGCACCGATCAGGCGCCGCTCGGCGGCGGGAGAGGACCGATATGACCGACAAATCTTCCAAGGGCAAACCGTCGCCGCAGCGGGGAGGCGCGGCAATCGCCTGGAGCGGCGACGATCCGATCCTTTATACGCGCGTCGTGGCCGCGCTGGAGGACGCCAACGTCCGTATGTTCGATCTCGAGGAGCACGATCAGTTCTTCACCGTTCCGATGATTTCGGGCCCGCGTTATCGTGTCGTCGTCGCCGAATCGGATCTCGTGCGCGGCCAGAAGGCAATCCAAGAGGCGCTCGACGAAAAAACCGGGGAATGAATCCGCGCCATGGCCGCCCGCGATATAAGGAATGTCGCTGTTCTCGGAGCCGGCACCATGGGCAACGGCATCGCTCACGTTTTCGCTCGCAGCGGATATGACGTCGTCCTCCGCGATGTGGATGCGGCCGCCCTCGATCGCGCGCTCTCCGCAATTTCCTCGAATCTCGACCGCGAAGCAAAAAAAGGAAAAATTGCCGAGTCCCAAAAGCCGGTCATCCTGGCTCGAATAAAGCCGACCACGGACGCGGCGCTTTTGGCCAGCGTCGATTTCGCCGTCGAAGCCGTTCCCGAACAATTTGATTTAAAATCTCGCGTCTTGAAAGACGCGGACGCCGTTCTCCCCGCGCATGCCATCCTCGCTTCGAACACTTCCTCCATCTCCATCACCCAGCTTGGCGATCAGACGCTCCGCCCGGACCGGTTCGTCGGCATGCACTTCATGAACCCGGTTCCGGTGATGGTTCTCGTCGAGGTGATCCGGGGAAAAAAGACCAGCGACGAAACTTTCTCGCGCACCATGGCGCTTTGCGAAACGCTGGGCAAAAGCCCCGTGGCCGTCAACGACGCGCCTGGATTTGTTTCAAACCGCGTTCTGATGCCGATGATCAACGAAGCCGCATTCGCCGTGATGGAGGGCGTCGCAACGCCGCAAGCGATTGATGCCGTGATGAAGCTCGGGATGAATCATCCGATGGGCCCGCTCGAGCTGGCCGATTTTATCGGCCTCGATGTCTGCGTCGATATTATGGGCGTGCTGGAAAAAGGCTTCCGCGACGCCAAATATCGCGCCTGCCCGCTGCTCAAGGAATATGTAAAGGAAGGAAAGCTGGGCCGAAAATCTGGCCGCGGTTTTTACAGCTACTGAGCGCATCGTTCTAAATCTGCGAAACAACACGAGCCACCCGAGCCCGATAAGCCGCGGCTCCCACACACCATCAAAAACCTCCCGCACTCACGGCCTTAGTTTCAGTACTCCTAGCCTTCATATATCCACGGTACCGTCCCCCCGTTCCTCCTCTCTCTGCGATCATTCAATCTCTGGAGGAATCTATGGACGAAAACAGTCCCGTTCTAAGCAGCACCGAATCGTTTGAGAATTATCACCGCCGCAACTGCAAAATCTGCCGCCATCCTGATCGCGCCGCTATCGAATTCGACTATCTGAATTGGAGAAGCCCCGAATTCATCGCTCGCGAATATGACTTTTCCCCCCGGTCGCTTCACCGTCATGCACACGCTCTCGGGTTGGCAAAGAAAAGAAAGGTAAGCCTTCGGTCCTCCCTCGAACTCATCATCGAGCATGCCAGCAGCACCCCGCCCGGCCCGGATAACATCATCCGTGCCATACAGCTCTATGCTCGAATGAATGACGAGGGTCAGATAATTGACACCCCCAAAACTCAGGTCATCGTCATCGCAAAAGACGGCATGCCCGCATCCTTACCCGCAGTCCCTGGGCTAAGCCTCCCCGCCGCCGCAACAAATGCACTTCCACCCGCGGCAGAGCTTACCCAGCCCGAGGGGCAACACGAACCCCAACTCCAGGAATCCTCGCTGCCCAGGGGGGCCGAACCCCAATTCTCTCAAGTCTCATCGAGCATCCTGTCGGCTCAGCCCGTCACTCGATGTCAGACTGAATTCGCTGTATCTCATTGAAAACAAAGGTCGGGTGTTCATCCAGCCCGTCACAAACATCGGTCTCCCGCAGGCAAGCGCCACATTCCCCATCGAAAAAAGGCGCCGCCCTTTTCGGGGCTACTCGACCGGCGGGCTATCGGCCGTGGGAACGCCGCTCTGCTCGTACCGGATCACTCCCGTCTGGTCCATATAGAAGCTGCGGTCGCCTGTGCTCCCATGCCTCGAAGGCTCCGCGGTCACCACGAAGCCAGTCGCACCCGCCGCGCTGCAGCCGGGTGGTATTTTGGTCGAAGCGTTGTCTGCATTATCTCCGCCAGCCGGCTGATAGATGAAAACATAGCCGTTGCGGAAGCCCGAGGCGAGCACGCCGTCGATCAGCCCGGCATGATCGCAATCCTGAGCGCCCGTACCCGAAAGATTCGCAAGGCTCAGCGGATAGCCATTATGGTACGTTGCCGAATACGCCTCCGCCGCGCTGTCAATCTGGCGCAAAGAGGCGATGGCGGAGGATTCGTTGGCGGCGATGCGGGCGCGCAGTATGCGCGGGATTGCGAGCAGGCCGATGAACAGCAAGATAGGCAAAAGAACGAGGCCCATGTAGCCGAAAATCAGGCCGGCAATAGCCACGCCTCGGCCTGTTAGCCGGCCGGCGGACTTTTTGATGTCAGAGAGGGAAAGGTGGCCGAGGATGACTGCAGCAACCGCGGCCGGGAAGAAAAAGAAGAGGAAGCCGCAAAGCAGGCTGGCGACGGCTTTTCCGCTGGTCGACGGGGGCTCGACGAAAGGCGCGGGTGCTGAGGCGGCGGCCGGCTGAGCCGGAGCAGTTGCCGGAACGGCGGGCGCTGGCGGCTGCTCGGCGGGCTGCAAAGGGTTGCCGCAGCGGGCGCAGAATTTGGCGCCATCCTGATTAGGTGAGCCACAACGGCCACAAAACACTGGTCCCTCCACGAAGCTGAATATTCGTTGTTATCGCTTCAGTCCCGGAATGTCAAATCATTCAGCCGAGTGCCGTTGCGAAACGCCCGCGGTCGCGCCACAATACGCGTTCGCAGCCAAATCCAAATAAACGGCGAACGAGAAGGGCGAATGGCAGCTAGCGACGTCGCAATCGTAATATTGGCAGCCGGAAAAGGAACGCGTATGCGTTCCGAGCAGGCAAAAGTGCTGCACCGGGCCGGCGGCCTGTCTCTGCTCGAACACGTGATTCGCGCCTGCCGGAAATTGAAACCGGCGCAAGTGATTGCGGTGATCGGACATCAGGCCGAGGCCGTGGGAGCGCTCGCGGAGCGCCTCGGCGTGCAAACCGTGCTGCAGCAGCCGCAGCGCGGGACCGGCCACGCGATGCAGATCGCCCGGCGCGCCATCCGAAAGAGCGCAAAGCTGGCGATCGTGGTGACTGGCGACGCTCCTTTGCTCCGGACCCAGACCCTTGCCAATCTGCTGGATACTCACCGTCGCGGCGAAGCGGCCGCGACTATTTTGAGCGCGGAACTGGACGATCCGCGCGAGTATGGCCGCATCCTTCGCGACTCCGAAGGGCGGGTTCGTGCCGTAGTCGAGGAAAAAAGCGCGACGCCCGAGCAAAAAGCGATTCGCGAGGTGAACTCGAGTTTCTATTGCTTCACCCTGGCCAAGCTTTGGCCATGCCTCAACTCTCTGCGCCCCGATAATGCCCATAAAGAGCTTTATCTGACGGATGCCATTGGGCTTCTCACTCGGAAAAACGAGAGGGTTCTCGCGGAAATCGCGCCCGATCCGCAAGAAATCTTCGGCTGCAATACCCGGTCGCAACTGGCCGAAATTGACCGGATCTTCCGCGCGCGAAAGGCCGAAGAGGTGATGGATTCCGGAGCGACGATCTACCTGCCCGAGACGGTGGTGATCGACCAGGATGTGAAAGCCGGGACGGACACGATAATCGAGCCCGGGGTGCAACTGCTTGGAAGTACGAAGATTGGCGCGCGATGCAAGATTGGGACGGGATCGATCCTGACCGATGTTCGGGTTGAAGACGGAGTCACGGTGGGGGCATATAGCATTCTCGAATCGAGCCATGTGGCGCAGGGAGCGGTCGTGGGACCCCTTGCCCGGCTCCGCCCGGGGGCCGACATTCGCTCCGGCGCACATATCGGGAACTTCGTCGAAGTGAAAAACTCGGTCGTTCGCGAAGGCGTTAAGGCCAATCATCTCACGTACTTAGGCGACGCTCTGGTCGGCCGCGATTCGAATATCGGCGCCGGCACAATTACGTGCAATTACGACGGCGTGTCCAAGCACAAGACGGTGATCGGCGAAGGAGTCTTTATCGGGAGCGATTCGGCGCTCGTGGCGCCGGTGAAAATCGGAAAAGGCGCGTATGTCGCTGCGGGGTCAATAATTACCGAGGACGTCCCAGCGGACTCGCTGGGGATTGCGCGGGGCCGGCAAGTGAACAAAATAGGATGGGCGAAAGCGAAGCGCGCCGAAGTGGCCCGCGCGAAGAGAAAATCGAAACGCGGGAAAAGCTGAGGAATTCGCACACGACCGTCCGGCTCGAGGGTGGGAAAAGCGTGCCTTTATCTGCACGAACCGCAGCAGGGTCCCTGACGCATTTTGGCACTTAAAGTGGCCTTAATTGCGCTGTTTTGTCGCGTTTTGCACGCTAAATTCGACGATCTGGCAGCTTAGCTCTCGCGGGGAACTGGCTGGCCCATACCTGAGGTAGCGGCATGACTGACATCACCTGGCAATTCGAAATCGCGCCCATGACGACCGAGGATTGGCCTGCCGTGCGGGCGATCTACCGGGAGGGGATTGCGACCGGGAACGCCACCTTTGAAACTTCGGCTCCCGAGTGGGAGGCTTGGAACAAAGGTCATTTGCAATCATGCCGATTCGTTGCGCGTGCGGGGCGAGACGGCGTGGCCGGCTGGGCGGCTTTGAGTCCGGTCTCGGGTCGATGCGTTTACGCCGGGGTGGCAGAAGTGAGTGTTTATGTGAGCGAAAAGGCACGCGGAAAAGGACTGGGTACGGCGCTGCTGATCGCGCTGGTCAACGCCTCCGAGCAGAACGGAATTTGGACGTTGCAGGCTGGAATTTTTCCCGAGAATGCGGCGAGCGTGAAATTGCATGAGGGGGCAGGGTTTCGAATTGTGGGGCGAAGGGAGAAGTTGGGCGCGATGAATGGGCGCTGGCGAGACGTCTTGCTGCTGGAGCGGAGAAGCGGAGTTGTGGGCGTTTGAGAGTGGGCGCTGATCAGTCGTTTGGTTTTGCGGCGTGAGCAGCCGCCGCGGCGCTGCGTTTAAATCTCAAAACCATTTCGTATCGCGACGCGGCGATTCAGGCGACCGTGTTACGCAAAGTTCCGATGGGATCGATGGTAATTTCGATCCGGTCGCCGCGATGCAAAGTGAGGTCGTTGGGCGGGACGATTCCTGTGCCGGTCATCAGCAAAGCTCCGTACGGGAAACTCGTCTCGCGATAGAGATAGGAGACAAGTTCAGGCAACCCGCGCTTGATTTTCCTGATCTCCGTCGAATCGCTAAAGAGAAGCGAGCCGGCGCGGTGAATGGAAATTCGAATCTCGGTCTCGGGGGGGAGCGGTTTTTCGGCGAAATAGACGCAAGGGCCTATCGCGCAACTGCCGTCGTAAACCTTTGCCTGCGGCAAATAGAGCGGATTTTCGCCCTCGATATCGCGCGAGCTCATATCGTTGCCAATCGTATAGCCCACAATCGCGCCGCTCTTGTTGATCACCACCGTGAGCTCCGGCTCGGGCACATTCCAGCGCGCGTCTGCGCGAATTCTTACCTGGTCATTGGGTCCGACCACGCGGTAATGAGGCGCCTTGAAAAAGAGCTCCGGCCGCTCGGCTTCGTAAACCTTGGCGTAGAAATCGCCGCCGCCGGAATCCTTCGACTCGTCCATGCGCGCATCGCGGCTGCGAAAATAGGTGACGCCGGCCGCCCACACTTCCTGATTGCCAATCGGAGCGAGCAGATCGGATACCGCAGGCGCGGCGCAAGAAGCGAAAGCCTCGACCTGTTTGGAAATGTTGTCCGCGTTGACGAGATCGTCCCATGCGACGCGCGGTGAATGCGAAAATGCACCGGCTTTTTCGACAACGATACCACTTCGGGTTCGATAAGCTTTCACAAGGCCTCGCTCGAACAAAAGGACGTCACAGTTCGGAAAGCGTGCGGCAGGCAATCATACACGGTCTGAAGGCCGCTTGTGTTGTCAGTGAGCCAGCGCTCGGAGTTCTATGCCTGCGTTTCGAAGCGTCTCCGCGACAGCGGCCGCAATTTCCGGCGCGTCAGGCGTATCGCCATGGATGCAGATGGTTTGCGCGGCGATCTGAATTTTGGCGCCGTCGCGTGCGGTGACGCGTCCCGTCTCCGCAATTTTCAACGCCCGCTGCGCCGCCTGCGCCGGCTCACGAATCAATGCGTCTTCAAATTCACGGCTGCGCAGCGATCCATCCGCTTCATAGCGCCTATCGGCGAACGCCTCAGCGGCAGCCGGAAAGCCCGCTTGGCGAAACGCGTCAAGCATCAGCGATCCGGCCAACCCAACGAGCGTGACATTGCGGCTCCAGCGCCCCACTCCGTCAGCTATGGCGCACGCGATGGCGCGATCGTTCGCGGCCTTATTGTAAAGCGCGCCGTGAGGTTTCACGTGGACAACGTGCACTCCGCACTCTTCAGCGATTTGAGCGAGCGTGTGAACTTGCTCGAAAACGGAACTCGCAATAGCTTCCGGCGTCATGGCCATTTCCAGGCGGCCAAAGTTCGCGCGGTCCGGATAGCCAGGGTGCGCGCCCACGGACAATCCGTGCCGAGCGGCTTGCTCGATGGTCGCCTTCATCATTGCCCGGTCGCCCGCGTGCGCTCCGCAGGCGATATTGACCGAGGTCAAAGACCGCATCAGCGATTCCTGAGTGCCATTGAAAACAGCTTCGCGAATTTCTCCCATATCCGAGTTCAGGTCGATATATTTCATTCGAGTATTGCCTCGGCGGACGCGAGCATTTCTTCCTGCTCCTGCAAGAGTTCTCGTGCTTCTTCGAAGGAAACTTGCTCGAATCGGATTTCGTCGCGTGGACGCAACTGTCCGACATGGTGCAAGTCCGCCGAGATCACGTTCGCGATCTTGGGGTAGCCGCCTGTGGTCTGCTGATCCACAAATAAGATGATGGGCGAGCCGCCGGCGGGCACTTGAATCGCGCCAAGCGAAACACCTTCCGTAATCATCGGCTTTGCTGTATGCGCCTGCCGGATGATCGAACCCTGAAGACGGAGGCCCATCCGATTCGATTGCTCCGTCACCACAAAGCTGCCGGAATAAAATGAGCTGAGCTCCCGCGCCGAAAACCAATCCGCCTGCGGACCTGGCGTCACGCGAAGAGTTTTTCGCGCGGCGCAGACGCGATCGAGCAGCTTGGGAGCGATGATTCGTTTTTTGAAGGGCGCGGTCGAAGGTCCGACTTCGAGAACATCTCCCGCGCGCAGTTGGCGGCCCTCGAAGCCGCCGAGCCCGCTTAGAGCGTGCGTCGACGCGCTGCCCAGCAGAAGCGGCACGGCGATACCGCCGCGAACGCACAAGTAGCATCGCGCTCCTGAACGCGTCGGTCCTAATCGAAGCGATTGTCCCGCGCGCACTTCAAATGAAGTTGCGAGTTCGACGGGAGCGCCGTCCAACCGTGGAGCGAAATCCGAGCCGGTGAGAGCGGCGACTCCTTCGCTCGCAAAGCGAAATGCGCCGCCGAGCAGAGTCATCTCAAGCGCGGCCGCGCCCTCGGGATTTCCAACGAGCCGATTCCCGAGACGCAGCGAAAGGCGATCGGCCGCGCCTGACGGCGAGACGCCAATCGCACCGTAACCCTGGCGTCCCAAATCCTGAACGGTGGTCGAAAGCCCTGGCGCCTCAACAAGGATCGACATCATTTGCTTTGGATTTTCGCAAATTCGCTGCTGGAAATCGGCGCGAAGCGAACCCGATCGCCGACGTTGAGCATACTCATGCTGTCGCGCCACGGCTGAAATAATGTAAGCGGCGTGCGCCCGATCAGTTGCCATCCGCCGGGTGTTGCGAACGGGTAGATACCCGTTTGGCTGTCGGCGATGCCGATGCTGCCGGGCGGAACTTTTGCGCGCGGCGAAGCGCGCCTCGGAGTCGCGAGTTCGGCAGGCACTTCGCCCAGGTAGGCAAAGCCGGGCACGAAACCAAGGAAATACACCGTATAAACAGCCGAGGAATGCAGTTCAATGACCCGCGACGGCGTCAGGCTGCGAAGCTGCGCCACCTCAGCCAAATCAGGCGCGAATTCGCCATCGTAACAGGCAGGAATCTCAATCGTACGCGGCTCGGCCAATTGCAAAGCGCCACTGCGCCGCAGATAATCGCGCAACACCAATTCCAAATCCGCGTGCGTGATCCGCAGCGCGTCAAAATCGAAAAGTATCGAACAATAAGCCGGGTGGAGATTGGTCACTGCCCGAATCGGCGCTGTTCCGAGCAGGTGCAGCAACTTCCGCACCTGCCGGTGAACACCGCTGTTCAGCGAATCGCCGAAGCGGAGGAGCAACGAATTGTCGCTCGTGGTTTGGAAACGGACAGGCTCACTCATGCGATCAGTGATTCGCACGAGTATATAGTAACGGGCGGCCGCGCTCCAAAGTTGCCGCTCGGGCGATCTCGCTACGAACAGCCTCTGCGGCTTAGCGTCCTCCGCGCGCGCCAAACGTGTACGCAACCGATATCGCCACCCTCAAGCGGCTCTGCGCGGTCGCATTCAAGTGCGTGCGGAGCAATCCCAGTTCGCCGCGAGCCACCCAGTGGGGGGCCAAAGGGTAATCGACGCCGCCGCCCAGCATCCATGAGAAGGCGCTATCCGAGCCGACTGCCGCAGGATAAGTCCCTTCCTGCACGAGTTGATGGAGATGCGAAACGCCGAAACGCGCGTCAGCGAAGGGGATGACACGGTTTCGCCGGTCGATTCTGTAGGGCGCGAAGAAGACACGCGGCCCGACTAAAAAGTCCTGTATATGGCTCTTCGATGCGATTCCGGTTCCAAGCGAGGCGAACGCAAAATTACCGACTTGCGACGTGTTCCATGCATCATCATAGTTTGCGGCGATGGAAAGTCGCGGCGCGAAATACCACGCAGCGCCCGTGTTGAAACCGTCCATTCCGAAGTCGCCCGTCACATGAGCCCAGCCGCCACTGAGTTCCAATCCCTGAGCGTTCGACACGGAGGGAAGAGCGAAAAATCCCGCGGCAACAGCGAACAACAGCATGAACGAAAATTTTGCAAATCCGGACACACGTATCCTGCGAATCATCAAGACCCCCTTTGAATGTGCGGCAGACCTGAGGGCTGCAGGCAATATCTCTCGGGATTTTTTAACCGCCGGGGCTCAGAGTCCCATCCGGCGGAAACGCGCGGAATACCGTCATCCCTGCAACTGCGCACCAAATGCTCTGTACGCCGCAGTGGTGTGTCGCGCGCTCACCAAAGCGCAAATCGCGTGGCAAGAGGGGATAAGCAGCGGCGGGATGCGAGCGGATGGGATCGCACGCGACTAAATATTCAGACGCTTGCGCACTTCAGACGCAATCTCCTCGGGCGAGCGGCTCACATCGACTATCATCGCGTCGGCCGGTTCCTCCAGCGCAGCGAATTGGCTCACCACCAAGTCCTGCTTGGCGTAATGCCCCTGACGCGCGGCAACGCGCTTCGAAATTTCGCCAAACGTCCCCTTCAGATAAACCCATTTCACTTCGGGGCCAACGGTAAGCTCGTCGCGATATGTCTTCTTCAGCGCGGAACATGCCAGGATTCCGTTCTTTCCGTCAGCGACCCACCGCGCAATTTTCTTTCTCAGTGCTGCGAGCCACGGCTTGCGATCTTCATCCGTCAGGCCGATTCCCTTGCTCATCTTCACCACGTTTTCGGGTGAATGAAAATTGTCTGCGTCCGCGAATTCCCATCCGAGTTCGCGCGACAATATTTCGCCGACCGTTGTTTTTCCCGCGCCAGTCGTGCCCATCAAGATCAAAACCATTGCTCTTCAAATCTTCGCCTCGCGCAGAAAGCGCGCGGCTTCTTCCGGCGGCGTGGGATTGATATAAAAACCGGTGCCCCACTCGAAGCCGGCGACTTTGGTAAGCTTCGGCATCATTTCGATATGCCAGTGATAAAAGTCGTTGATCTCTTCTCCGATCGGCGACGTGTGGATCACGAAGTTGTAGGCGGGAGAAACCAGGGCAGCGTCTAAACGCTTGAGGAGATTACCCAAAAGGTCGGCCAGCGCTCGATACGATGGCGTCGGCATGTGCTCGAACGCCGAGCTGTGCTGCCGCGGCAAGATCCACGTTTCAAAAGGGAAGCGCGGCGCATAAGGCTCAAGCGCAATGAACAGCTCATTGGTGAAAACGACGCGCGTCTTTTCCTCCATTTCCTGCCGGATCATGTCGCAAAAAATACAGCGCTCTTTCTCGTCGTAATAATGCCGCGAGTTATCGACCTCTTCGAGCACGCGCTTCGGCACGATCGGCAGCGCAATCAGTTGCGAATGGGTGTGCTCGAGAGTTGCGCCCGCTGCTTCGCCGTGATTCTTGAAAAGCAGGACGTACCGGAAGCGCCGGTCATTCTTCAAATCGAGCACGCGGTCGCGATACGCCCAAAGCACCTCTTCGAGCGCTTTAGTGGACATCGTCGCCAGCGTCGCGTTGTGGTCCGGCGTCTCGATAATCACTTCGTGCGCGCCGATTCCGTTCATCCGGTCGAAAAGTCCCTCGCCCTCGCGGTCGAGATTTCCTTCGATCCCGAGAGCGGGAAATTTATTCGGCACTACGCGCACGGTCCAGCCCGGCGTGTCCTTGCCTCCGCCGTTGCGGCCATAGGCGAGCACCTCTGACGGCGTCTTGCCTTCATTCCCAGGACAAAACGGACAGAGCGGGACGCCCTTGATATGCACGCTCTCGCGCAAAAAATCCGTAGGGCGGCGGCTGCGGTCGGTGGAAATAATCACCCATCGGCCGGTGATGGGGTCTTTGCGAAGCTCAGGCAAAAATTCCTCCTCGAATTCCCTGCGCGCCGAAAAATCGCTTCGTTCGCCTGGGTGCGAACAGCAGCGCGGAGATGCTCTGAAGCGGCGTTTGGAGCGGACATTCTACTATCGAACCGCTCGTTAAAAGCGCAATATTGCGCCTGCAAGCGAGGTTCCACACCGGCGGGAAATTCGGCTAACTCGTATACGCGCCCTTGTGCAATCGAATCTGGGGGCGCGAACCTGCGCGCGTTTCTATCGCCAGCACATCGAACCGGTACGGTTCCTTTTCGATTCGCCGCGCGCGCAGAAACTGTTGCGCCATGCGGCTCACGTTGCGCCGCTTTTCCGCATTGACAGCTTCTTCGGCTGTCGCCACTTGCCGGGCCCCGGTATTCGCCACTGTCCGCGTCTTGACCTCGACGAAGGCGAGCACGCCGCCGTCGTATCCGGCCATATCGATTTCGCCCTTGAGTCCCGGCACAGTGTAATTCCGCGCGACCATCAAATACCCTTTGCTGCGCAAGTACCAATAGGCATATGTCTCGCCGCGGATGCCGGTGACGCGCGACCGCTGCTTCATCGTGAGGCTCGGGTCATCGGGCGCCGCCAAACCTTTCCGCGCCGCGAAATTCATTGCGGCAAATACCATTCGCGCGAGCATGATTATCCCCCGTACGAGACCTCAGCGAGTGCGCGCAACTTCCTCGATGCAAGCTTCCACAGTCCTCACTGCAAACTCCGCCTGCTCTTCATCGATCAACAGCGGAGGCGCAAGCCGCAGCGTGCTTTCGCCCGCGCCCAGAATTAAAACGCCTTTGTGAAACGCCGCATCCAAAATACGCTTGCGCAAATCGGGCGCGGGCTCCTTCGTTTTTTGGTCGCGAACGATCTCCACTCCAATCATCAGCCCTCTGCCGCGCACATCGCCCACAATCTTATGCCGCTCGGTCCAGCCCGCCGTCTTTTCCAATATGGTTTTGCCCATGCACGCAGCGTTTGCCATGTAGCCGCGCTCGATCAATCCGAAGGTGGCGAGCGCCGCGGCAATCGCGACCGGATTCCCGCCGAACGTTGATGCGTGCGCGCCCGGCTTCCAGTCCATCACGCCGGACTTTGCAATCACCGCGCTGAGCGGCATTCCAGACGCGATCCCCTTCGCGACGCAAATCAGGTCCGGTTCGATTGCCGAATGCTCGGCAGCCCACCACTTTCCGGTTCGCCCCATCCCCGATTGCACTTCGTCTGCAATCAATAGAATTCCGTGCTTGCGGCAAATGCGCTCGAGCCCTTGCAGAAACTCAGCGGGCGCCGGCAAATATCCGCCTTCGCCCTGGATGGGTTCGACGAAAATTCCGGCAACATCCTCCGGATCCACTAATCGCGGGAAAAGTTCGGTCTCGATAAACGCAAGAGCGTCGCCGGCCGCATACTCCGGCCGAACACCATGCGCGCCGCGATACGTATTCGGATAGGGCGCGTGAAACACACCGCCCAGCAGCGCGCCGAAATGGTTCCGCTGCACCGCTTTGCTTGCGGTTAGGGACAGCGCGCCGATCGTGCGCCCGTGAAAACAGCCGTGAAATGCAATGAACTTGTCGCGGCCGGTGTGATAGCGCGCCAACTTCATCGCCGCTTCGATCGCTTCCGTGCCAGAATTTCCGAAATAAACGCGCTTGCCGGGACCGCCCGGCGCAATCGTCGCCAGCTTTTCCGCGAAGTCCACCATGCCGGTGTAATAGAAGTCCGTGCACGACATGTGAATCAGCTCGCTCGCCTGCTTCTGAATCGCGGCTACGACTTCCGGATGGCAGTGACCGGTCGAAACGACCGCGATCCCCGCCGCGAAGTCCAGAAACGTATTCCCGTCCACATCCTCGACCATCGCGCCCCGGCCGCGTTTCGCCACCAACGGATAGTCACGCGTGTATGACGACGAAATCACGCGATGATCCCGCTCGACCAGAGCCTTAGCATTCGGCCCGGGCAATTCCGTTAGGAGTTGCGGCAGTTTTTTTTCGGCGGTGGGCATCACACTCCTTTAGACTCGCCGGAGAGCGAATCGTGGCGTCCGTCTTGCGTCTCCAAAAGCGGCGCGCCACGGGAAATAACCGGTGCTTTGACTCTGAGAGTGTAACGCGAATCGCGACGAATTCGCTCATATCGTCGCGGACTATAGGGGGGAAACTGCCTACGGGAAAATGTGTGGTGAATTTCTCGACGGCGAATCGAGCCGCAGGCAACGTTCTATTTGTATTTCCAGCGAACGCTGCCGTCTTTCGCGTCTTCCAAAATAATCCCCGCGTCCGTCAGCTGCTTCCGGATCACATCCGCTCGCTGAAAATCTCTCGCCGATTTGGCCTTCTTTCGTTCTTCGATCAACCGCTCCACTTCTTCGGCGGGCATGCGCACATCGGCCTGCACAAAGCCCATCTTGCTTAGCTTATCCGCATCGTCGTCGACAAGCACCGCGAGCACCGCATCGAATTTTTCCATCGCCGCAATCGCTCGCGTCGCGTCCTGCTGCTTGAAACTGCCGCGATCCATCGCCGAATTCGCGTCGCGCACCAGGTCGAACACAGCCGCCAGCGCCACCGCCGTGTTCAAGTCGTCGGCCAGGCCGGCATCGAAATCCGTTTCCGCGCGCTTGATCCGCGCCATGTTCTGGTCGTGCGAGCCTCCCGGGAAATTCGTTGCCTTCAGCCGCACGAGGAAATTTCGCAGCCGTTCGACGGAATTTTGCGCCTGCCGCAATCCGTCTTCCGTGAAATTCAGCTGGCGGCGGTACGGAACTGAAAGCAACAGAAAACGGACGGTCGAGGGTTTTTCGCCTTTCGCGAAAAGATCGCGCAGCGTATAAAAATTCCCCAGCGACTTCGACATCTTCTGCCCTTCGATCAGAAGATGCTCGCTGTGCAGCCAGACCGTCGAAAAAAGATGGCCCGTTGCCCCCTCGCTCTGCGCTATCTCGTTCTCATGATGCGGAAACGCCAAATCCACTCCACCCGCATGAATATCCAGCGTGTCGCCCAGATACTTCATCGCCATCGCCGAACATTCGATGTGCCAGCCCGGCCGGCCGGGACCAATTCGCGTCTCCCAGAAGTGCTCACCAGGTTTCGGCGCCTTCCACAATGCGAAATCGCGCGCGTCGTCTTTTTCGTAGCGGTCCACGTCCACGCGAGCGCCCGATTGCATCCCGCTCACGTCGATCCGCGAAAGCTTCCCGTATTTCGGGAATTTCGAAATCCGGTAGTAGATCGACCCGTCGCTTTTGTAGGTGAAGCCTTTGCTTTGCAGCTTTTCGATCAGGGTCACCATATCCTCGATATGTTCGGTGGCGCGCGCCAGAATCTCGGGCTGCTCCAGATTGATTGCAGCCATGTCGTCGAGGAACGCCTGAATATACTTCTCCGTGTAATCCCGAATGCTCACACCCGCGCCGGCCGCATTCGCGATGATCCGGTCGTCCACATCCGTCACGTTCATCACATGCAGCAGCCGCAAACCTTGCGACCGCAGGAACCGCCGCAGCACGTCTTGAAACATGAACGTGCGGAAATTCCCGATGTGTGCGTATGCATAGACCGTCGGCCCACACGTATAAATCCTCACCTCGCCCGGATGAAGCGGCATCAGCGTCTCGAGCTGATTTGTCAGCGTATTGTGCAGCCTGATCGGAACCATCGTCGGAGCTTCTGAACCCAATCCCATCTTTCGCAGCCTCTTCGCACAAAGGCCCATCATTTTAGCCGAGGGCGCCGCTCGCCGCAAACGTCACTCGCCCGGCCGTGTCGGGCCCTTACGCCCAGGCATTGTGACATCGCCCTTCCTTACGAGGCGCTACGCGCGGAAAATAAATAGTGGAGGAAGATTCGTCAGGAGGTAGCGCACATGCATTTCTTTCTAGCACACTGGGAACCCTGGGCGTGGTCCGCCGGGATCCTCATCGGCGCCGTCTTGCTTGCTCTGGCAGTTCGTTTGTTGCTTTTCGCACTTCTCGCGCGGCTCACTAAGCGGCAGCCCACTCTTTTGAAGGATTCTCTGATCCTGCATAGCCAGCGGGTCTCCCGCTGGATTTTTCCGCTTCTCGCTCTCACGGTCGCGCTCCCCGCCGCGCCGCTTCCGGCTATAGTGAAAATGGCGCTTCTCCACGTCACCGGCATCGCCTTTATCGCTTCGATCGCCTGGCTGGTAATGCTGGTCGTCGATGTTTGCGTGGACGTCTTCGCCGCGCGTTATCGCACGGACGTCGCCGATAATCTCCTCGCCCGCAAGGTCCAGACCCAACTCCGCGCTTTGCGCCGCATCATCGCTATCGTCATCGTCGTTCTCGCCGTCGGGCTCTCGCTGATGACGTTTCCCTCGATCCATCAGATCGGCACCAGCCTTCTGGCCTCGGCAGGCATCGCCGGATTGATCGTCGGCATGGCCATGAAGCCGACCCTTTCCAGCCTCATCGCCGGCATCCAGGTCGCGCTCACACAGCCGATTCGTCTCGATGACGTGGTGGTGGTTCAGGGTGACTGGGGCTGGATCGAGGAAATTCAGACAACTTACGTGGTGGTGCGCATCTGGGATTTACGGCGCCTCGTGCTGCCGCTCTCCTATTTCATCGAGCAGCCCTTCGAAAACTGGACTCGCACGAGCGCAAATCTGCTGGCCAATGTCTTGCTTTGGGTGGACTACACCACGCCCGTCGAAGAATTGCGCGGCGAACTCACGCGCATCCTGAAATCCACGAAAGATTGGCGGGGGACCGTGAACGTCCTGCAGGTGACCGACGCCAACGATCGCGCCATGCAGATTCGCGCCTTGATGGACGCCTCCGATTCCAGCGTCGCCTGGAACCTTCGCTGCTACGTCCGTGAACAGCTCATTCAATATCTGCAGCAGCGCCACCCGCAATGCCTACCGAGGCTCCGCGGCGAATTCCAAACCACCCCGCTCGACCGCGCACTCGAACAAAAAACGCCCTTTGGCCGTTCGGCCCTGCCCGAACCGCATTCGGCGTGACGGGCAGCACGCGCCAACGGGTATAAGCTTCACGCCACGGCGGCTCCGAACCGTCCCGGCGCCCACTTACGGATTCAGCGCTTTGCGTCCCTTTATTTCCGCCAGCAACCGCTCGACTTCCTCATTCTTCTCGAGCAAGGCGAACTGCTCTTCCACATTGTCGCCGGCCAGCTCTTGCTCCGCTTCCACCACGGCTTCCGAACGAAGCACCTTCTCGTTCATCCGGTCGAACGCAGCCGCCTTTGACCCCGCTCCGATCGCCAGTTCCGCTTGGTTCGCCCGGCCAGCCACCTGCGACCGCCGATGCCGCGCGATCAGCAAATCCTTCTTGGCCTTCGCCTGGACGAGCTTTTGCTCGAGCTTCTGAAGCGCACTCTTCAGCCCGTCGACTTGCGTCTCCTGATCCTCCACTTGCTCCGCATAACTTTGCGCCATCTGGCGGAAGCTTCTGTATCGTTCGAGGGCGGCTCGCGCTAGATCGTCCTGCTCAATCACCACCGATTTCTCGGCCTTGCGCATCCACTCATCCATTGATTCTTGATACTCGTCGCGCTTCTTTTGCAGCATGTGCAGGTCCGCGATCGAAATCGCCACTTGCGTCTTTACCTGCAAGTACTGGTTCTCCATGTCCAGGATCACCTGCTTGATCACTTTCTCCGGGTTTTCCGCCCGCTCAACCAGGTCGTTCAGATTCGCTCGTATCAACGTGCTGACGCGTTCTAAAAGTGCCATTGTCGCCTCCAAAAATTCAGCTCGGGCCGTTCCGAATGTTTGCGGCGACCCGGGGTTTCAGCCTATTTCTATATCGGCCGCGCGCCGCCCGGCCCGCTTGCCGGACCAATCTCCGGCCGCGCCGCTTTATCGCCGATCAGCTTCACTTTCGAGAGCAACTCGGACATTTGCATCCCGGAAAGCGCTTCAAACAGCGCCGGAATCTGCGCCGCGATTTTGGTCACGTCGCCGGTCAGTTTGTAGGCTCCCGCCCCGTCGCCATTGCCGGTCGAAACGATCGTGACCTTGTCGATGTTCTGCAAGGGCAACGCAATCGCCTTCACGATTTCCGGCATATTGGAAAACAGGCGGTCGACGACCGCGGCCTGGTTGTACTCCTGATACGCTTCGGCTTTCACATTCATTGCTTTCGCTTCGGCCTCGCCCTTCTTGAGCACAATCTCGGCCTCCGCCTCACCTTGCGCCCTGATCGCAGACGCCAATCCATCGGCCTCCGCGATTCTCTTGGCTTTTTCCGCGTTCGCCAGCATCTCGATGCGCTGCCGCTCGATCTCCGTCTGCTTCAGCACGGTCGAGATCAGTTCCTTTTCGTGACGGATAATCTCCGCTTCCTGCACCTTGATCTGATTCTCGCGTTCGACTTGCTGCACGCGCACTGCCTCAGCCACCACCTGCTGCTGCATCTTGTTTGTCTCGAGTTCGTAAGCTTTGTCCGCCTGCGCTTGCGCCTTCTTCGTATCCTCCAGGAAGGCGGCCTTCTTCACTTCCAGATCGCGCTGCGCCTCAGCCTGCTTCGCCAATGAGAACGTCTCCGCAATCACGCGCTCCTGGTCCGCCTGCGCCTTGGCAATCGCTGACTCGCGCGTCGCTTCCGCCCGCTTGATCGCTGTATCGCGCTCCGCTTCCGCCGCAGCCACGTCCGCATCGCGGCGGATTCGCGCCACGTCCGGACGGCCCATATTCGTGATGTACTCGTTCTTATCGCGCACCTCTTTAATCGTGAACGAGATCACTTCGAGCCCCATCTTATTCATGTCGTCGGCACATGTTGACCGCATCCGGTCACCCACCATTTCGGGCTCTTTCACGATCTGTTCCACCGTCAATTGCCCGATGATCCCGCGCAAATGGCCCTCCATCACCAGCCGGATCAGTCCTTCGCGCAGCGCCGGTGTTTTCGTCAAAAATTGCTCCGCCGCCGTTCGTATCGACTCCGGGTCGGACTTCACCTTGATCTGAGCGACGGCTTCCACCGTCACCGCAACGCCCTGCCTGGTGTAAAGGTCTTGCTGCGGCGCCACATCAAACGACATCAGCTCCAGCGACAACTCCCGGCAGTTCTCCACCATCGGGAAAATGATCGTTCCGCCGCCTTTCACGATCCGCGTCCCGCGAAATCCATATACGATCAGCGCTTCGTGCGGGCCCGCCTTGCGAAACATCGAAGCGAACATTGCCATGAGGAATACAAGAACCACCACCATGAGTCCCGCGATCACCCAAACATCCATCCCTATCTGAGGCACGTTAGCTCTCCTTATCGATCGTCTGTAACTTGGCCCAGTCTTCCCACGGCGCCACGTATGCAATCCCTTTGTCCACGCGCGCGATTACAACCTCTCTTCCTTTCTCCAGTGCCTTCCCGTCTTCGCGCCGGGCGCCAGCGCAACACCTCACTCCGCCCTGCGAGAAGACGATCTCCCCGGTGCCGCCCTCGCGAATCGTGCTGTTCACCTTTGCAATCGTTCCCACAAGCTCGTAATCGGAATCCTGCAAGACCGTTTCATGCGGCATCAGCAGCTTCACCAAAAACCACCACACGATTCCTTCCCCGATGCATCCCGCGCACAGCGCAATCGTCAGCACCAGCAAAAACCACCCGCGGTAATACTGCGTCAGCAGAAAGCCCGTCCCGCCAAACCACGCCAGAAACGCAAAAATCGCAGGTGGCGTGAACCATGACATCGCCTTGCCCGCCGCGCCTTTCGCCGCATGCACGCCGCCTCGCGCCCCTGCGGCGTGAGCGCCCGCACGCGCCATATGCCACTTTACAGGCACATGCAAATGCAACGCCCCAAACGCAAACGAAAGTACCGTCAGCGAAAGACCCACCGCGAAGCAGACCAGGTAAAAATCAGCCCACGTCATGGACACCTCCTCACCGCGTTACCGTTTCCCGAGATCCGCCCTTCAACGTGTCGTACAGATGGTCGATCAAGCCCGGAACCGCCACGATTTCTCCCAGCAGCATCAGCGCCTTCCGCGCATCTGGGAAATCTCCGATCATCTGCAAGGCCTTTGCTAACTGCGCATCGTCGTGACACCTGTCCGCTCCCGCGTAAAGCCACGAGTCGATGCCGGCATCTTTCACCCGCAGATGTGACGCGAGCTCGGCCTGGTATCCTTCCGCGTCATCCACCAAGAATCCCGGCTGCACCTTGAAAAACCGCGCCAGCAGTTGCCGCGTGCCGTGCGTCATGTGCGGCCTTGCTCCGCTTTCGATCTGCGAGAGGTAGGACTGGCTGATCGCTTTCCGCAACTCGCGCTTCATCTGCCCGATTACTTCGGCCTGCGTCAACGGCCTGCCGAGCCCGCGCAAGGTCCCCTCGACCGCCCTGAGGTGCCGGATTTTTTCACCCACAGTCATATCACTTTTTGCGATATAAATATCGCTAATTGCAATATCGAAGTCAAGCAAAAATAAAAGCCCCCTTTTCAAGGGCTTGCACTCCGCTTGCGCTATTCTTTCGCCACTGCTTGCACGCGCCAAACCGCTGAACTCGCCTATCCCATCCGCTTCCAGCTTTCGGCGGTGTACGCCGACTCCGTGTTCTCCTGCTTCACGGATCCCCTTCTCGCGCCGTCGTCCCATATCAACTCCAGCCGTTCCCCGTGCGGCGTCGACATCACAAACGGCAATGACCCATCGCCAAAAATCTGCACCGTAAGCTCGCGTCTTTCCACCTCGCTCGTCGATCCAGTCACGCGCGCCAGCGGCATCACTGACCCGGCCTTGACGTACACCGGAATCTTCTCCGCGCTCGCCGGCAGGCTGAAGCTCACGCTCTGCACGATCTCGCCCGTCCAGAAATTGTGCCACACGCCCGCAGGCAAAGTGACCTTTCGCGACGCCTCGCCTGCGAACATCGGCGCCACCAGCATGCGGTCTCCAATCATGTACTCGTCATCGACCTGCGCAAGCGACGCATCCTCCGGCCAGTCCATCACCGGCGCGCGAAACGGCGGCGTCCCATCCATCGCGTATTTCGCAAACGCCGCCCGCAAATATGGCACCATCTGCATCCGCCAGCCGATAATTTCCCGGCAGCGGCCCTCGAGTCTCTGCCAATCCGGCGCCAGATCATTCGCGTTGTTTTTCGTACGATCGATCTGTTTCCACGGCGGATTGGCGATGTACCACGCATTGATCATCGCCAGCGGCGAAAAGGCTACGCTCTGCAATCGACGGATTAAATCTTCTTCGCTCGCCGCATCGCGCACTTCGGGGCACCAGAGCAGCCCCGTAAACCCCGAATTCACCAGCGCGCGAATGAACTGCCGGTGGTCGTATAAATCACTGTAGAGCACAAACGGATACGGAGCCGCCAGCGCCCCGCTCGAACGCACCAGTCCATACGTCTCGATCCCGCGCTGCTGGTATTGCTCGAGAATGGTTCGCTGGTAACGCAGGCCGAAAACGCTGTGCATCTGCTCGCCGTCGATCCCCGAAGGGAACCGGCTGAACTCCGGAAACGACCATCCGCCCGTAAAATCGGAGTTGTCGCATTCATCCAGCTTGAATCCCGCCACGCCCGCATCCACAAAAGTCTCTCCGTGATAGTCGCCAAATATTTTTCTCGCCTCTTCGCCCGTAAAATCAGGCACAAGCCCGCCCCACACGGCCATATTCCCCGAATGCGCCGTAAGCGGCGCAAAAAGCGGCGAATCCGGATGCGTAAACGCGTGTTCCCAAAGATTCAGTTTGAAATTGCTGGCTCCCAACTGCTTCACAAAAGCATCGGGATCGGGGAACTTCTTCGCGTCCCACACGAACGTGCAGGAATACGAATGGCTTTGCCAGCCCGGCTCCAATCCAAACACGTCGCAAGGAATCTCTCGCTCGCGAAATTCCTTTGCCAATGCCAGCGCATCCGCTTGCGAAAAGTCCTTGTCAGCGCGATACCAGAAACCTAATCCCCACTCCGGCGGGAGCACGCCTCCGCCCGAAAACAACACATACCGCCGCACTGCCGAAATCATATCCGGGCCGGCAAACAAATAAACGTCGACGCCCGCCGCGCGCGGAATCTCCACGATCATCTGCGCGGGCTGATCCGTCGCACTTGACGTCGCCGACGGCGGCGCTTCGTGAGCATCGCCGGAGTAAAACGCGGCGTACCGGCTCGTATCAACGAGAACGCCATATCCCGCAGTTGTCACATAAAAGGGCACCGGCGCGTGCGTATCGCCCGAATCCACGCTCGGATCGGCATTCACTCGCGTCGTCTTCTTTTTCCCGCGCTGCGCAAACGAAAGCAGTTGCAGCCCGAATCCATAAACGCCCTCATGCCCGGCGAGCGGCAAACGCAACAGCACTCCTCGCGCGCTAATCTCGCCCGAGATCGCGCCAATCGGCGGATCAGCGGCCAGCATCGACCCCAATGCATCCATTTTCGGCGCCACCAATCGCGCCTTCACCGGCGTGTATTCTTCCGGCGTCCCAATCGTCGCCCGCCAGATCCCAGGTCCCGCCTCCTGCCATGCAATCTCGCCCGCTGCGGCCACCGCCGCAGTCTGTGCCTCGAGCCTGCGCGCACTGCCTGGCAGCGCCGCGCCAATCAGCGATGCCACCACTCCCTTTCCCAAGTCCCGCCGTCCGATCTTTCCCATCCGCGCCACCTCTCGCTGGCTCTATATCGCACCGCTTCCCACCAATCGACGCCCCACCTGCGCGCCTCGCCCTTTTCGAATCCGATCATCCCCGCGTGATTTTGCTTCGGGAGGGCCCGCCTGTGTTGGCGTGCGCTCTTGAATTTGATTTTGAATTTCGTTTTTGAATTTGGTCCTGTAGCGGCCGAGTCGCCTTGTAGTCGATTCGCCCTTAGGATTTACCGCTTGCGCGGTTGCGCGCTACTCTGTGATCGCGAACTTGCCGTTGGCGGCGCCGATTGAGCCGCGCTGGCACTCGCTTCCGCAGGCATTTGCTTGAGTATTTGCCCGAGTTTCTGCATTTCCTGCCCATACCCGGTCCAATCTCCGTTTCGCAATCGCTCTTGCGCATCATCAAACTGCTGGTTGGCTTGCCCGATCAGACTCTTCAAAGCCGAAGATGCTTCCGCCGTCGCTGGCGCTGTCAAAGGTATAGAAGATGGCGATGTTACCGCCGCTTCTTCCTGTTCGCCCGCCTGCCCGCCGAAAATGGCATTGAGCGCGTCGCTTAAAGACGCTTCCATCACCACATGGTCGGCATAGGCAACGATCACGCGCTTGAGCTCCGGTATGGAAGAGCCGCCCTCAGCCACCAGATACAACGGTTCCACGTAAAGCACCGCGTTTTGCACCGGCACAACGAGCAACGTGCCCCGAGTTACACGCGACCCGCCCTGGTCCCAGAGCGTCAGTTGTTGCGAAATCGCCGGGCTCTGATTCACGCGCGACTGAATCTGCTCCGGTCCATAGATCAGCTTGTCCTTCGGAAACGTAAAGACGAGGACCTTGCCGTAATCCGCTCCGTCGCAACGTGCGGCCATCCAGGCGATCATATTGTTCTTCCGCGCGGGAGTGAACGGAACCATCAAAATGAACTCTTCCGTTTTACCTACCTCAGGCAGTTTCATTACCGCATAGTAAGGATCCATGGGCGTGGACGCGCCGTTGACAGTGCGCGTGGCGACGCGCCATAGATCTTCCTTGCTGTAAAAGACGCTCGGATCCGTCATGTGATACGTCGCGTATTTGGCCGCTTGAATCGCAAATAAATCCTCGGGGTACCGAATGTGTGAGCGCAGATCCTCAGGCATTTCCGAAAGCGGGCGGAAAACGCCCGGGAAAATGCGTTCGTAGGTTTGAATCAGGGGGTCGGAAGCATCGCAGACGTAAAACCTCACGTCGCCGCTGTACGCATTGATTGTGATCTTCACGGAATTGCGGATGTAATTCCCCATTCCTTCCGTCGGCTCGGAATATGGATACTGGCCGGACGTCGTGTACGCGTCCACCATCCATTGCAGCGATCCATCATCAGCCACCACGAGATACGGGTGGCTATCGAACGACAAAAATGGTGCAAGCTTTGCGACTCGTGCCGAAATCTGCCGGTAGATCATGATCCGGCTGTTCGGCTGGATGTAGCCGGAAAGCACAACATTCGCGTCGCCGAAGTTCAACGCAAAAAGTAACCGCCTCCAAAAGCTGCCGACTGGAACGCCGCCCGCGCCCTGATAAACGGTGTAAACATTATCGTCGCCCGACGGGTAATCGAACTCCTTCGCTCCCGTTTTCACAAGACAGTAATCGTTCGAGAGTTGCCCATAATAGATTTGCGGGCGCGTCACATTCAGCGGAATCGACGATTCCGGTGGAATATTCTTGATGAAAAGCGTGGGCAAGCCATCCGGCGTGGACTCGTTCACAGGGCCCATGACCAAGCCGTATCCGTGCGTGTAAATCAGGTGCTGGTTCAACCAGTTTGGGTCCGGCAGGCTGGACGCGGAAAGCTCGCGCGCCGAGAGCGAGACCTGCCGCAACTGCGAATCGATCGTGTAGCGATCGTAGTAGACGCTCGCGAAATCATAGTAAGTGCGAATCTCCTGCAGCTGCTGGAACGTCGTGAGCTGTGGGTCGTGATCCCACAAGCGCAGATTCCGCATCGTGGCAGCGTTCTGCTCGATCGATTGCGGAGTTAGATCCTGAATGTCCGGGAAATTCCGCTGGTCGAATTTGTCGAGCCCGTATGCTGTGCGGGTGAACGCGATATTTCGCGAAATGTACGGGAGTTCCTTCTCCAGTTCGCTGGGCGCCACGATGTAGCTCTGCGCCACTGCCGGAGCAACCCACGCACCGAGAATTGCAACTGCGACTAGTCCCCCGGTGGCGTATTCCGCAGGTCGCGCGCTGCCGTTCGATGTTCCCGCGAAGCAGGCGGCTGCAACCACGATACAGAGCGCCAAAAGAATCCAAAGTACCGGCCAAGCGACGTGGATGTCGGTATATCCTGCTCCGAACACAAGGCCTGTCGGCGAGTACACCAGGTCATACATCCCCAGCCGGGCGCGCCAAGCGAAAAGCAAAAACAGCAGCCCGCACAAAACCAGCAGGTGCCGGCTGGCATTCCGTCCTACGCCGATTCCGCGCGGTGAAGCCCAAATGCCGCCTTCGATGAGGTAAGCCAGCGCCGCAGTCACCAAGCTCAGTATGACGATCACCAGAATCAGGTGATACGCGAAGAAGATAAATGGGAGCCGAAACAGGTAGAAACTCAGGCTGATGCCCAGCACCGGATCCTTTTGCGCCATCGGAACACCGTGCATGGCAAAAAGAAAATCGTTCCAGTGTGTTGCCGCCCACTGCCCGACGACCCAGGCCACGAATAGAATCCCTAGCCAAAGCGATACGCGAAAAAGTGAAGGAAGCCTGTCGCTGCCGGGAATATCAATGGCGTCCGTCACCGTCAGGTAGTGCGAGCGATGCGAAACAATTCGCGTGATATGGAGGTTGAGTCCGGTGAGCAGAAGAAATACGCCGCCACCGAAAATCCCCAATCCCAATTCCGTTCCCAGAATTGTGCCGAACATTTCGCGGTAGCCGACTTGCGAAAACCACAGCCAATCGACAATTGCCCCGATACCCGAGGAAAAAAACAGAAGGCCAGTTAAAACAACAAGGACTAAAACTCCAATCCACACCGCCAGCCGACTTCGACGCACAAAAATACTCCCGCGCCATCTGAACACACCCAGCTCCCGCTGTCAAAAGCGCGAGCGCAAATAAGTGCCGACCGAAGCGCCACTCACAATCTTCTTGCCTCCGCACCCTCTCCGCAATAATGTCGGGTCCTGTCAGGCAAGGAGCATCCATGGCCGATCTTGATCGCCGCAGCTTTGTAAAAAGTGTTGCCGGCACTCTCGCCCTACCGGCGCTGTCATCCTCCGCGCAGGAACACCAGCAGCCTTCGCCTCTAAATGCGAACCCCCGGCGAGAGTCCTCGCGCCCGCCGAATGTGATTGTGATGATCTGCGACGATCTCGGTTATGGCGACCTCGGCTGCTACGGCTCTCACCTCAACACGCCGAATCTCAATCGCATGGCGGGCGAAGGCGTTCGTTTTCTACGCTTCAATACCGCGCATCCGGTCTGTTCGGTGTCGCGCGCGGCCTGGCTCACGGGTCGTTACGCGACTCGCAGCCACGTGGAAGACGCATACATGCCCGGCGCACAAGGCGGCATGGACCTGAGCGAGAAGACTCTCGCCGACATTCTGAAGCCGCGCGGGTACAAATCAATGTGCATCGGCAAATGGCACCTCGGCGAGCAGTCGCAATACCTGCCGCCAAACCGCGGCTTCGACGCATTTTTCGGCGTTCCTTACAGCGACGATATGAACCCGCTCCCGCTGATCCGCGATCTCACCGCCATCGAGCCGGACACGGACCGCGCGCTTCTGACGCCGCGTTATACGGAGGAAGCCGTCAAATTCATCGAGTCGTCCGCAGCGCACCCGTTTTTTCTCTGGGTCGCCTATTCCTATCCACACGATCCCGCTCGCGCCTCTGGGATGTTCGCAGGTAAATCAGCGCACGGCCCCTACGGCGACGCAGTCGAAGAAATCGATTGGAGCGCCAGCGAAATCCTAGCAGCCGTTTCGCGCAATCATCTGGATGAAGATACGATCGTGATCTTCACCAGTGATCATGGGCCGTGGTATCAGGGCAGCCCAGGCTTACTTCGCGGGCGTAAACACACCACTTACGAAGGCGGCACGCGCCTTCCGTTTATTGCACGCTGGAGCGGCACAATTCCCGCTGGAAAGGTCGTTAACACTTGGGGCTCAAATCTCGATCTTGTGCCGACCATCGCGTCGATTTGCGGCGCGCCGTTATCGGCAAATCCGGTGGACGGCATCGATATCACAAATCTTCTCGCCGGCCGCGGCAATCCGCCGGAACGCGGCACGATTCTTTATTTTATGGATGGAGCGGTCGAATGCGCGAGAAAGGGGAGCTGGAAGCTGCGTGTCTCCTTGCATCCTGCGGAGACCGACGGCTTCGAAGGAGGAACCAACCGGACAGGCCCGGTGCCATATTTCTTCGCCAATCCCGAGCTCTACAACCTCGACAATGACCCGACCGAAAGCTACAACGTCGCCCACGCCAATCCGGCAGTCGTGAAAGAAATCCTTGGTGACATCGAAGCGCTTATGCCTACATTCCCGGACGAGGTCGTAAAAGCCTATACAGCCCAACGCGCTAACCTGGATAGCCAGCTTACCCCGTCAGGAGCAGCTCCGAGGCCGGCGAATTTCACGCCCGATCCGCGCATTTTCGACCCGCCGCGCGGCGATTACGGATCGCTCAAAGGTTCTTGAGGAAGAAATTCGTCATCTCGTGGTAAAGCTCGATGCGCGCGGGCAGATCGCTGATGCCGTGCCCGCGGCCCGGAAAGATTACGAGATCGCTCGCATATTCGCCGTGCAGAATCAGTTGGTCGAGCACTTCCGCCGTGTTCGCGAAATGCACATTGTCGTCGCCGGTGGAATGCGCCAGAAGCAATTTTCCCTCTAGGCCGCCGGCCTGGTTTACGGGCGAGGAGTCGTCATAACCTTCTTCGTTGTCCTGCGGTCGCCCCATATACCGCTCGGTGTAAATCGTGTCATAGAGATGCCAATCACTAACCGGCGCAATCGAAGCTCCGGCTTTGAAGACTTCTGCCGCGTTGAACATCGCTTCGAGCGTCATGTAGCCGCCGTAACTCCAGCCATAGATTCCGATTCTCGACACGTCCACATAAGGCAGGCTTCTCAGATAATTCACGCCGGCAAGCTGGTCCTGCAGCTCTATTTTCCCAAGGTGATGATAAATCGGCGTCTCGAACTTGTGCCCGCGTCCATACGATCCGCGGTTGTCGAGGCTGAAAATGATGTAGCCCTTCTCGGCCATCATTTCGCGCCACAAAAAATCGTCGCCGTCCCACGCATTTCGCACGTTTTGCACATCCGGCCCGCCATAGACGTAGACGATCACGGGATATTTCTTCGCCGGATCGAAATCGCTGGGCTTGATCATGGAAGCGCACAGCTCTGTGCCGTCGTCGGCCCGCACCGTCAGGAACTCGACTGGCGATAAATGGTAGTCGGCCAATTCCCGCGTGTTATCCTCGTTCAACACGCCGACTTCCCGCCCGTCCATCCGCATCAGCCTTTGCTCGTGAGGAGTCATCACGGTCGAAAAAGTATCGACGAAAGCGGTAGCGTCGGGCGAAATGAGCACGTCATGTGTTCCCGCAGCGGTCGTCACGCGCGAAACGGCCTTGTCCACAAGTGAAACGCGATATAGCTGCCGCTCAACTGGATTGTCTTTGTTCGAAACGAAGTAAACGTAGCCGGCCTTTTCATCCAGGCTGAACTGATTGCCCACGCTCGGGCCGAATTCGCCTCCAGCCGTTACCCCCCAATTCCCTCGGGTCAGTTGCTCGATCATCTTTCCATCGATGCCGTAGATGTAGATGTGCCAGTATCCGGTTCGTTCGCTCATCCACAAAAAGCGCTTCCCATCCGCAAAAAAGCGGATCGGCAAATCGCTCACGTTTACCCAGTAAGGGTCCTGTTCAGTGATGATCACGTGCGATTTTCCGGCCGTGGCGTCGCCCAGCAAGAGATCGAGCTTCTTCTGATCGCGATCCATTCGTTCAAAAAGCAGCGATTCGCTGTCCGGAACCCAACTCACCCGCGGAATATAGATGTCGGTGTTCGCGCCGACATCGATCCATTGGACGTCGCCTCCTTTGATCGATACCACCCCAACACGTACGATCGGGTTTGCTCCGCCGGCTGGCGGATAATCCGTCGTCTCAACTTTCCCGTTCAGATCCACGATCGGATACTTCGTCACCGGCTTCTCATCGAACTGCAAAAACGCGATCTTCTGCGAGTCCGGTGACCACCAGTAGGCCGTCTCCAAATCCAGCTCCTCCGGGTAAACCCAATCCAACTCGCCGTTCAAGAGCTCGTCATTTCCACCGCTCGTCAGCTTCTTTACCGCATCCGTCGCGACGTTCACGACCCAGATGTCGTGATCCCGCAGATAGCTGACCCACCTTCCATCAGCGGAGAATTTCGGATCGCTCACGTCTTCGCTGGCGTTCACGAGCATCCTCGAAGTCATCGAACGCAAATCCACTAAAACCAATCTTCCGTTGCTCCGAAAAAGCAGCGCATTTCCATCAGGCGACCATAGATAATCTTCCGCGGCGACTCTTCCCAACCCGGTTGACTGAACGGCGGCTTTCTCCGCCGGCTGCAGAAAGCGGGCCAGCTGGCCGGCGTTTATGAGCACTCGTTTCTTGCCGGTGTCAGCGTCCATCGTCCATAATTCGCTCCGGGCCGGATCGTTCGCGTCTTGCTGCATGAACGAAACGCGTCTACCATCTGGCGCCCATTCCACTCCCTCCGCCGTGGTGCCTTCCAGACCCGCGTTGTAAATCCTTTGCACGGTGAGTTGTTCCGCGCTGGAGGGGGCAGTCTGTGCAGTCGACGCGAAACTCGCGACCACTGGGAGGCATAAAACAGCGGAAAGGATCCGCACACAATTCCTCTGGCGAAGCCGAATGCTTCCAATACGGCTCAATACCGACCAGGCAATATCTGCGTCTAAGCCATTAGAGCACTTGGCATGCATCTCAACCGTCCCAGGAGGCAGGGGCTCGCTGTCAATGTCCGCGCCCTCGCGCCGTACCCGCTGTTTTGCGATCGAAATCTCAACTCTCGTCCGCTCTTCATCCCGAGCAGCCTGCAAAAAATCTTTCCCCTTCCGGGAAACTCCAAGTACAATCCGCGGCTGCACCTTGTAGGATCTGGGCTGACGGTGGTCAGGATACATTCATTTTTCCCGTCAGCGAAGCATCCAATCGGGCTCTCGCGTGTTCCAATGAGAACCGCGAAAGAACGAGTGCTTCTGTGCGAGCCTAGCCGAATTCGTGTGGCCGTTCTAGTACCTGAAGGAATTGGCCACGGATGTGCACTGGAAAGAATGAATCGCGCCCCAGCCGGTTAGGGATGAAATCGAATGCCGGAAAGAATTCTCATCGTCGATGACCAGGCAGCCGCAAGGCTAGCGCTCACCACTCTTCTCCGCCGTGAAGGTTTCGATGTGCACGAGACGAGCAACGGCGATGAAGCCCTCGCACAGTGCTCTTCTTTCCGTCCTGACTTGATCCTTCTCGACATCGTGATGCCGGGCATCAGCGGTTTCGAAGTCTGCCGCAGGATCAAGGCCACTCCCGAAACGCGACTCACGCCTGTCGTCCTCATCACCGGCCTTTCGGAAACCGAAGATCGCATCAAGGGAATCAATGCGGGCGCCGACGATTTTCTCAGCAAGCCGATCGACATCAACGAGCTTCTCGCCCGCACGCGCTCGCTGCTTCGGCTGAAGCAATACACGGACGAGCTTGAAAACGCTGAGGCGGTCCTTTTCACGTTGGCGCAAAGCATCGAAGCGCGCGACCCCTACACACACGGCCACTGCGAGCGCCTCTCCGAAATGTCCGCGCGCCTGGGCGAACGGCTCAGATTGCCAGAGGAACAGATCAAGGCGCTTCGCCGGGCAGGGATCGTCCACGACATCGGCAAAGTCGTCGTCCCGGATTCGATCCTGCTTAAGGCCGAGCCCTTATCCCGCGAGGATACCGAGATCATGCGCAAGCACCCCGTAGTCGGGGAAAATATCTGCAGGCCCATGCGTTCCTTCCGCCTCGTGCTTCCGATCATCCGCCACCATCACGAGCATCGCGATGGTTCAGGCTACCCCGATGGCCTGCGCGGCGATCAAATTCCGGTCACGGCTGCGATCCTCCAGCTCGTTGACGTCTATGATGCCTTAACCACCGACCGACCTTACCGGCGCGCCTCTACTCCCAAGGAAGCGCTGGAAATCATGGAGACCGAATCCGCTCGCGGCTGGTGGGACAACGATCTACTCAAGGCTTTCCGCGAGATGATCCTCAACGGCAGGAAAAGCGCCGCAAACGGCCACGGCTAAAAAAATGCTGGCTCGAACCGGGATCCGGTTCGAGCCAGGGGCGTTGTGCGGCAGGGGAACTACTGGGGAGCTTAATTGCTTGACGAAAGGACCGACCCGGTGAACGGATCCAGGATCAGCACTTCGTTGCGGTTCTTCTTGAAGTTGAACATGTTCTCGATCGAGCCAGCGAATTCGTCGAAGGAACCGTTGCCGATTCTCGGCAGACCCCAGTTGTCCTCGATGAACCGCACCACCGAGCTTTGATCGATCACCGTGTGATCCACGAAATTCTCTTTCGCATACGGTGAAATCACCACGAACGGAATGCGCGGGCCATAACCGCAGCGGGCCTGGATTCCTTCGAGCGAATCCGCGCCGGTTCCGCACATTCCCGTACCGCTCAGCGCGTCGGCGGGGTTCATCGACTGGTTCACAATCGGGCCCATCTGGTGATCGAACCAGCCGTCCGAGTCGTCCCAGGTGATGATCACGGCCGTGCTGTCCCAGGTCGGCAGTGACTCGAGCAGGTTGATGGTCTGCGTGATGAAGACCTGTTCGTCGAGCGGCGAAGAATTGCCCGGATGACCGTCTTCTGCTCTCGGAGCCTTTAGATAGCTCACCGCAGGCAGATCGCCCGCCAAAGCCGCCTTCGTGAACCAGCTGAGGTCGTACTGATGGTTCGCCGGTCCGTCGTGCCCGACTTCGGCGACACTGGCTGGCGGCGTGTGATGTGGGTTTGCCGTGGATGCGTAGTAATCGAAGGGATTGTGGTGCGAGCTGTAGGCGGTCTCCGGTGTCCCATCCAGCCGATTCGTGGTTGTAGCGCAAACTGCTTTGCCGCTCACCACGGAACTCGGCGTAAATCCGCCCTGGAACCAACCCCAGCTAATCTTCTGCGCACTGAGCAGGGTACCGATATTCTCGTTCTTTGCGAGCATGCCGAATTTCCCGGTGCCACCGCAATCGTCGTAGTAGGCATCGTCGTCGCCGATCACCACATCGCCGGTGGCCGTGTGGACAACGGACCCGTCAGCGATTGCCTGGGCGTCCGTGGCCGGATCCGCTCCACCGGTCATGCCGGATGCAACGTTAATCGCGCCCGGCGTCGAAGGCCCAAAGTTTGTTCCATAGTGGTTGTCGTCCATCGCGAAGTACTGCGCGTAGTTCCACAGAGCGGTGACGGTGTTGCCGTCGTAATAGCCCATCACGATTCCCGGGCCGAGGGACTGCACGCCCGGATATGACGAGTTGCAGCCGCCCTGCGAAGTGAATTCGGGGAACTTGTCCATCAACCCGCTATCAAACGCCTGCTGTTCCGGCGTGTAGTCGTGATTCATGTCGCAGGTATAGTTCTGGCTCGGATCCAGGCGCACCGGCTTGAAACCGACGGTTTGGTTCAGCTCCATCTGGCCGTCCGTGAGGCCGTTGACCGTGGGCGTGTTCGCTTTTGCCTTAAATTTCGTCTCGCCTTTGGGATTCATGGCGTTCGGATATGTCGCGAAATAGTGGTCAAACGAGACGTTCTCCTGAAAGATAACGACAACGTGTTTGATTGGGGTTGTGGTCTCGTAGGCCGCGGCAGGATTGACGTTGCCCTTGTCGTTGGGGGCGCCGAGCAGCCCGGTCGGACTGAATACCGCGAGATTGGCCGCCATGAATATGGCCGCCATCCAGCGAAGATTCTTGCGAATCATGAACTCTCCTTGTCGAAGTCGGTTTGATGCCGTAGCTCCCGCGGGGACAGGGCCGCGACATTGCGGCCTTCGTGAGCGACTGGGATCAAACTGTGCAGAACGTGGATACGCGGCCCGTGTTATCCGCTGATGACAGACACGTTAAAAACCGTTCTTGGAGGCTGGAGAGGGAGAAGCGCCGCAGAGGACGCGGTGGCTGCCGGCCTGCAACACGGAAGAAACGTGTTTTGGTTCGGCGGGCGTGGCGTGAGACTCGTCCTGCTGTTCTTGCTTGGGCTCGACGCGGATCACGCCCATCATCCCCCCGTCTTCATGCTCGAGCAGATGGCAGTGGTAAATGAAAGTGCCCACGGTGTTTGGATCGCGAAAGTCCATCCGGATCCTCACGCTTGGATAGACAAGGCTCTTGCCGTCCCAAAAGGGGACATTGATGGTATCGCGCAGAAAGGGTTCATCCACCGGTATCCCAAACCAATCGAGCAGGACAAAATGAATCTGGTGAATGTGAAATGCATGCAGTTCCTGCGTGCGGTTCTGGATGATCCAATCCTCGACGTCGCCCTGGTGGACGATGATATTCGGTGTGGTCCAGTTCGGATCGAACGGCTTCGGCGTTTGGCCATCAACGGTGATCATAAAAACCGTTGGGCTGTTCGGATTATTCGGATCCGAGGGCCGCTCAGAAAAGTAAAGCAGCCGCGTTCGCACCGGTTTCACATCTCCCACCCAAGGGTATGGCGATTTCCGCAGCGGTGTAAGGTCTGTCGGCATACGCTGCGGCTCCCGCGCATCCGGCGAAGCGACGATGTTCGCCAGGCTTCTAACCGGATCATTTTCCCCCATGGGCCCAGTATTGACGCTGCGCGTCAGAAAGACTGCATTGGCTCCTCGCGGCGGGCCGGTCAAAATGAATTCGGCCCGTCCGCCCGGCGGCAATCCAATATGGTTCTCCCAAACCACTCCAGAGCCGCCCAAGCCGTTTTGGTTGAGGGGCACGCCATCCATCGCGACAATCTCAAACTGCTGCGGCAACCCTTTGTAAATCGCCTGCAAATTCAGATAGGTGATCGCGGACGCGTTCAGCACTCGCCACAATTCACGAGCGCCCGGCTTCATGCGAATGACGGCAGGCTTGTAGTCAGGAAACGAAACGGGAACGAAATTCAGCGTCAGGTCTTTGGCTGGCTTCCCGTTCCCGGCGCCGGTGTTCATCACTTCGCCGTCGGCGTCCAAGAGCGCAGGCGGCGGCTTCGGGCCGTTATCGAGCGGCTCGGCATTCGGGTTCACCAGATATTGATCGCGAACCACCAGCACGCGCTCGGGAAGGCCCGCCGCATCGTGTTCCGCACGCTGCAACCCTTCGATAATCAGCGCGCCAGACGCGCCGCCTTGCACCTGTATGTTCGCGTAGCCGTGGATGTGAGGGTGGTACCAATAAAGCCCCGGCGGCTCATCCACCGGAATCTGAAATTTGTATTCGAGCGTTCCCGACGGATCGGTCGCCGTTTCCAGCACGTCGTCTTCATGGCATCTGGCGGGAACGGTTAGCCCGTGGAAATGCAGATTCGTCGATGTCGGGCTCATCTTCAGGCCGCCTCCGCAAGGCGCCTTCGCCATCGACATCGAGAGCGCCATCGTCGGCATCGTTTGCGGCTGTTTCGCCGCGATCGCTGCTGAAAGTTCGTCCTTGAGCGACAGCTCCAGCCAATCGCCCGGCTTCAGCCGCAGAGTGGGCGCTTCAGTGCCGTCTTTGTATACGTAGCAGTAGCCGACCTCGCCATCGGGTTCGATGAAATTGCGAAACGTCAACTCAAGTTTCAAAACGCCGTTCTGGCTCCTCAGATCCTCCGGCGACTGCACTTCACTCCCCGGAGCCGGTCTTTCGCAAATCGACCTTGCGTCGCGGGGCGCTGCGGATGCTGCCAGCGGCACCAGGAAACCCAGGAAAAGCAAAACGGCAAGTTGCGAGATGCGGAAGGACCTCGAAGGGTTTTGGTTTCGTGTTAACGCTGAGTGATCTCTCGCCATTCTTCAACCTGACGCCGTAAGTCCGCCTACGATCCTACCCCACGTTGGCATGTCCCGGGCCTGCCCCGAAATGAGGATCATTCCCGCGGGCTTGGCTGCGACGCAGAGTAAACCGCACGCGTCTTTCTCAAAAAGTGGGAGTCATCGAGCAATCGCAGTGGAAAGGACTGCCGGGTGCACCCGCGGGAAGATCTACGATGCCCCCCGGATGTTACCGCGATGTGAATGTGCCGTGAAAAGCCCTACGGCGCCAATCGAGTTCGCCGGGAAAGCGCCGTGTACGTGATAAAATAAGCGTGCGTTTATAAGTCCTGAATATCTCAGCGAGAGATCGGCCGGGGCTGCAGAACCATGCTTGCAGCTCTTTTTTTGTTTTCAGCCGGAGAGGCAAATGACAGACTTACGAAACATCGCAATCATCGCGCACGTTGACCACGGAAAAACCACGCTCGTCGACGCCATGCTCAAGCAGAGCGGGATTTTCCGCGCGAACCAGGAAGTGGTGACGCGCGTGATGGATTCCAACGAGCTCGAACGTGAGCGCGGCATCACCATCCTGGCCAAGAATACGGCTCTCACCTATCGCGGCACCAAGATCAACATCGTCGATACGCCCGGCCACAGCGATTTCGGCGGCGAAGTCGAGCGCGCGCTGCGCATGGTCGATGGCGTCGTCATTCTCGTCGACGCCAGCGAAGGCCCCTTGCCGCAAACGCGCTACGTGCTTCAGAAGGCGCTTGCCGCGAAACTGCCGCCTGTCGTCGTCCTGAATAAGATCGACCGCAGTGATGCCCGGCCTGCCGCTGTGCTGGACGAAATCTACGATCTCTTTATCGATCTTGACGCCTCGGAAGATCAACTCGATTTCCCTGTCGTCTACACCAACGCAAAAACGGGCGTGGCGCACAGCAAAATCGGCGACGATTCAACAAACCTCGAACCGCTCTTCGAAGCCATCGTTGCCACGATTCCGCCGCCCGCGGGCGACCCAGCGAAAACGCTGCAAATCCAGGTGACGAATCTCGATTACAGCGACTTCCTCGGCCGCATCGCCATTGCTCGCGTCTTTCAGGGGACGCTCAGGCGCGGCACAGAAGTCGGCATCGCCAAGCGCGATGGAACCATCCAGCCCGCGAAAATCACCAAGCTTTTCACCTTTCGCGGCCTCGAACGCGACGAGGCCGAAGAAGTCGCAGCCGGCGAAATCGTTGCAATTGCCGGCGTTGAGGGCATTCAAATCGGCGAGAGCATCACCGATCTTGCGAATCCCGCGCCGCTCGAGCCGCTCATGATCGATGAACCCACGCTCGCCATGGTCTTCACCATCAATACGTCACCCTTCGCCGGGCGCGAGGGCGAATACGTCACATCCCGCGACTTGCGAAGCCGCCTCGAAAAAGAGTTGCTTACCAACGTCTCCCTGCGCGTCGACGAAACCGGCTCGACAGATGCTTTTCGCGTCCTCGGACGTGGCGAATTGCAGCTTGCCATTCTGATTGAGACGATGCGCCGCGAAGGCTACGAGTTGATGGTGGGCAAGCCGGAGATCGTCGTCCGGACTGAGAATGAAAAGAAGTTAGAGCCGCTCGAGTCACTCGTGGTGGATTGTCCGGAGAATTACATTGGGATCGTGATGGAGGCTCTAGGGAGCCGTCGCGCAAAGATGGAGAAGATGGTCAACCATCATTCGGGGCGCGTGCGTATGGAATTCAGCATCCCGTCGCGAGGATTAATCGGGTTGCGCGGCCAACTGCTCACGGATACGCGCGGCACCGCCCTCCTCCATTCAACGCTCGAAGGCTGGACCGAATACGGGGGCGAAATGGCAATGCGTCCCACGGGCGCGCTCGTGGCCGACCGGCCCGGCGTTTCAGTGCCTTACGCGATCTGGGGCATTCAGGAGCGCGGCGAAATGTTCGTCGGCCCGGCCATCGAGGTCTACGAGGGGATGATTGTGGGAGAGAATTCGCGCGAAGAAGACATGAACGTCAACATCACGAAAGAAAAAAAGCTCACGAACATGCGGTCATCAACAGCCGATGAGGCGATTCGGCTCATTCCACCTCGTGAGTTGACTCTGGAAAAAGCGATCGAGTTCATTGCCGATGACGAATACGTGGAAGTGACGCCGAAATCGATCCGCCTTCGCAAGAAAGTGCTGGACGCAAAAAAGCGTCCGCGCAGATGGCAGGAAATACGGGCGAGCATCGAAACTGCCGGCTAGATCGTTCGAATTCTTCCGTCCACCCGAGCGCGGTCTGGGAGGCTGGACCAAAGCCAGCCTCCGCGATTCGCTCGGTTTTATTGGAATGAAAATTTACGACGTCACCAGCCGTTTGATCGGCGAGATGCGATACACGCCGGTAAGGATCGCCCCCGCCGCGATTCCGGTGAGGATTCCTCTCCACTTCATGTCAAGCGGCGCAAAGATAGCCACCGCAGCTGCGGCAGATCCAACCCCAAACCGGACCCTCTGCTCGATATCTCCCATTTCGTTGTAACTCTTAGCCATCGCAGGTTTTCTCCTCTTTAAGATTAAAGTTCATGAGCTTGCACAAAAGCTGGTGCTTACTGAAGCCACGTGCGCGGTAGCAACAATAAATGTCTAGGCCGGGCGTGTCTCGGGCGGGCAATCGAGAACAAAACCATGTTGTCGGAATCGCTGCAGGCGAACAATACAGCAGTTGTCGTAGTCTTCTGAATTTTCGCCGCAACATTGTCATTTCTGCGCACCGCGCTCTTTTGTTTTGACGCGCAGAAAAACAAATTCGCCGCCGTCCCGCGCGCCGCTGCACATTGTCTTTTTGCTAAGGGGGTGCGGGCCCCGTGCGTGTTGGAAAGGGGGTGACGGAGCCCGCACATTTAGGGTTCAGCGGATCAATTTTTACTACTAGCCTCACAAAGTGCACACCGTGTGCCAAACTCGCCACACCGCAAAACGCTGATAATGCGAGCCATTTGCGGACGTGCACATGTAAACCACGCGTAAATTTTTCAAACCACAGATAAAAAAGGAGATACGGGCAAGTACTGAGGGGGGATGCAGGTCTTTTCCGACATGATTTTTTCATTTTCATTCTCGCCTACTATTGTATTCCAATAGGTATTGTGGCAGGATGGCTTTTCTATCGAGGAGGAGCAATGGGTGGCGGAAAAACGGACGTCTGGCAGGGAACTCTTGCATTGATGGTGCTCAAAACGCTCGAAACCATTGGGCCGCTCCATGGCTACGGCATCGCTCGGCGCATCGAGCAGACCAGCGGCGATCTGCTCTCCGTGAATTACGGCACGTTGTATCCGGCCCTGCTCAAACTCGAGCAGGAGGGATTCATCAAGTCCGAATGGGGCATCTCGGATAATAATCGCCGCGCGAAATATTACAAGCTGACCCGCGCCGGCCGCAAACAACTCGAAAAGGAAGCCCGCGACTGGGAACAGACCACCTCCATAATCGCCCGCTTCCTCACGCCAAGCGCGCAAGGCTGATTGGCGCTGCCCGCGCGGCGAGCATGATTTTCGCCTTGACGGGGGTCGAATCGCTAGGCTACTTTGTGTAGCGTTACAATGTGTAGCATATAGCAGTCCCGGAATCTTTCGGTGAGGTGCACTGCATGCGGAACTTTCGCGAATCTTGCCTCGTATCTGCTGGCGTGGCGGGATTATGCGCCGGGTGACCCGGTTTGAAGCGGGTTAGGAACATTTTGCCGATTGCGGAGTCTAAGGGCTCGTCGAGGTCTGCCCTCCTCCCAAGGTCGGGGACTTGCTCCGCGCGAGAATGTCTCGACGCGACTCGCCCTCCGAAGTCGCTTTGACGCGAGGCTCGTGTCTTACGCGCTTGGCTTTTAGATCGGACTCCGACATAACGACATCCGATCATTGGCGCGCCGGAGCCTCGGGTAATTGACGCACAGAAACCGTGCGTATCGCAGGGCAACAGCAATCTGGCGCCGCACATCACAGCGGCAAACGGGCTCGCGTTTAGAGGTGGCCGATCATGGATATCGCACGTCCCGATGAGAAGCGCAAAAAGCGAATCCGGCGCACAATCTACATCTCCGTCGCTCTTGTCATTGTCGTTGCGATTGGACTCGGGCTCTCGCGTCTCTCGCCCGCGGCGCCCTCCGTGGACCGTGCGACCATCTTTACCGACACCGTGCGGCGCGGCCAGATGCTTCGCGACGTCCGCGGTTTGGGAGTGCTGGTGCCTGAAACGATCTGGACTGTCCCTGCCGCCACCGACGGCCGCGTCGAAAAGCGCTATTTGCTCCCCGGCACACCGGTGAAGGCAGACACCGTCATCCTCGACCTCAGCAATCCGCAGCTCGAGCAGCAAGAGCTCGATGCGGAATACCAGCTCAAAGGCGCCCAAGCCACCCTCGAACAAACTAAAGCCACGCTGCAAAACCAATTGATGGATAAGCGCACCCAGGCGGCCACTACCGAATCGCAATATCGCACGGCTGAGATGACGATGGAATCGGACGAACAGTTGGGCAAGCTCGGCCTCAAACCCACGCTCGACGTGAAAACCGCCGAAGTTCAAGCGGAGGAATTGCAAAAGGAAAATGCTCTCGCTCAAGAAGAGGTGCAGACCTTCCAGGATTCCATCGCTCCGCAGCTCGCCGTTGCCCAGGCCACGGTCGACCAAAAGCAAGCTCTCTATAATCTCTACAAAACGCAGCTTGACCGCCTGCACGTGCGCCCCGGAATCGACGGCGTGCTGCAGGAGCTCGATGTCGACGTCGGCCAGCAGGTCACCGCGGGCACCGTGCTCCTGAAAGTGGCGCAACCGACGCAGCTGAAAGCGCAGCTGCAAATCGCCGAAACGCAAGCGAAGGACATTCAGATCGGCCAGAAGGCGTCCATCGACACGCACAATGGCATCATTCCCGGCCACGTGATCCGCATCGATCCCGCCGTCGTCAACGGCACTCGCACCGTCGACGTAAAACTCGATGGCCCGCTGCCTCCCGGCGCCGTGCCGCAGTTAAGCGTGGAAGGCACCATCGAAATCGAGCGCCTCGCTAATGTCCTTTATGTCGGCAGGCCTGTTCACGGCGACGAAGACAGCAAAGTCGGCCTCTTCAAGCTCACCGACGACGGCAAGGAAGCGGTGCGCGTCCAGGTCCAATTAGGCCGTGCATCCGTCAACGACGTGGAAATCCTCAGTGGCTTGAAGGAAGGCGATCAAGTGATCCTCTCGGATATGTCCGCCGACGATAACTATGATCGCGTCGAACTGAAATAGCAGTCCCTCTCGCAAGAGAGAATTCGTTCTGGAGGGAGCAGCAATGAGCAGCACGCCGCAGGCGTTGATCCGTCTTGAAAGCTTGACCAAAGTCTTTTACACCGACGAGGTGGAAACGCACGCTCTCAGTGGCGTCCACCTCGAGATCAAGAGTGGCGAGTTCCTCTCTATCGCCGGCCCTTCGGGCTGCGGCAAATCGACGCTCCTCTCCATTCTCGGCCTGCTCGACTCCCCCACGGAAGGCAACTACTGGATTCACACCGAGCCCGTCGAAAAACTCTCGCTCAGCGACCGCACTCGCATCCGCAACCGCGAAATCGGCTTCATCTTTCAGGCGTTCAACCTCATCGGCGACCTCACCGTCTTCGAAAACGTCGAGCTCCCGCTCACCTATCGCAGCATGGGCTCTAAGGAACGCAAAGAGCGCGTCCAGAACGTGCTCGAGCGCGTCGGCATGGCGCATCGCTCCAGGCACTATCCCTCTCAGCTTTCCGGCGGCCAGCAGCAACGCGTCGCTGTGGCGCGCGCCCTCGTCGGCCAGCCTTCGATTCTTCTCGCCGATGAGCCCACTGGCAATCTCGATTCGAAAAACAGCGAAGCCGTGATCGACCTCTTGCGCCAGCTCCACTCCGAGGGCGCCACCATCTGCATGGTAACTCACGACCCGCGTTACGCAGCCATCGCCGACCGCACCGTGCATCTCTTTGACGGCAAAATCGTCGAAGAAACCACTGCTGCGGAGGCTACTGCAGCCAGCAACTGAACCTCTGCGCACCGGCGCAGCGCGAATTGGCAGCTTCAGCACTTCCCCGAAAGCGAGCGAGCCATGGGCACTTTGGCGTCGATCTGGCAGGATTTGCGTTATGCGGCGCGCAGCCTTCGCAAAGACCGCGGCTCCGTAATTCTGGCGCTTTTGGCGCTCTCGCTGGGCATCGGCGCGACCACTGTTATTTTCAGCGTTGTCTATAGCGTCCTGATCGATCCCTTCCCTTACAAAGATTCCAGCCGCCTCGTCCACATCTATATCCACAGCTCAACGCAAAGCGGCCCTTACGGCCGCAACGGCTACACGGTTAAGGAGTTTTTTGACTTCAAGGCCCGCAATCACGTCTTCAGTGATTTGATGGCCGGCGACAACGTCGATGTCGTCTATAAGCTCGGCAACACTACGTATCGCGTCGATGGCGGACTGCTCGATCCCGGCATGTTTTCCGGCCTCGGCGTGAAGCCTATGCTCGGCCGCGAAATCACAGAATCCGATGGCGATCCCGGCGCGCCTCCGGTGTTCGCGATGAGCGACCGCATGTGGCACGAAAGATTCAATCGCGATCCGAAAGTGCTCGGCACCACTCTCACCCTGAACGGCGTGCCCCGCACTCTCGTCGCAATCATGCCGCCCCGCTTTCTCCTCCTTGGTGCGGATATTTGGATCCCGATGAAAATCACGCCCGGCCTCACCGCCACTGCCGTTGGCGGGCCCGCGGGCCAGCCTCTCTACGTCTGGACCGTCGCGCGCCTCAAGCCGGGGGTCACGTTGAAGCAAGCGGCCGCGGATATGGAAGTGATCGCCCACAACGAAGCGAAAACGTATCCCGACCTTTATCCTAAGCAGTTCAGGGTGCTCGTCGGCACCATCGCAGACCTCTACACGCGCGGCCTGCGCACGATGATCTACATCCTGCTCGGCGCCGCCCTGATGCTTTTGCTGATCGCCTGCAGCAACGTCGCCAATTTACTCCTGGCGCGCGCCACCGCTCGCGAGCGTGAACTCGCCATCCGCGCCACCATCGGCGCGTCGCGCGGCCGTCTGATTCGCCAGTTGCTCGCGGAAAGCTTCGTGCTCGCGGCTGCGGGCGCGACGATCGGCTGCGGTTTGGCTTACGCCGGTTTGCAGTGGGTGAAGGCGACCATTCCGCCTGACACGATTCCTTCCGAGGTCGAAATCAAATTCAGCGCCGCTGCGCTGCTTGCCACCATGGCTGTCACGCTGATCACCACGCTCTTATGCGGACTCGCTCCCGCTCTCCGCGCCTCGCGCGGTGACCTCCACGGACGCCTGATGGGCACCGGCAAAGGCGTCGGGGCAAACACCTCGCACGGCAGGCTGCGCACAGTCCTCGTGGCATCTCAGGTTGGGCTCGCCATCGTGTTGCTCGTTGGCGCCGGCCTGATGATGCGAACCTTCTTCGCTCTCGGCCACGTCGACGTCGGCTTCAATCCGCAGAATATCCTCGTCGCGCGCGTTATATTTCCCACCGGCCAGTACAAAACTTCCGCAGCCAAGCAGGCCTTTTTCCGCCAGGTTTTGCCGCGCCTCGCCGCATTGCCCGGCGTCGCCAACCTCAGCGAATCGATGACGCTGCCCGTCGAGGGCGGCGCCACCACCGAAGTCACCGTCCCCGGCACCACGCACTCGAACACGTGGACCACTTCCGCCGAACTGATCAGCGAAGACTACTTCAAGACGGTCGGCGTCCCGCTGATCCGCGGCCGTTTGCTCACGGCCGCTGAGATTGACTCGGCGCGTCCCGTGATCGTCGTAAACAAAACTCTCGTCCGACAATTCTTCGGCGATTCCGATCCCATCGGCCGCACTATCAAGTTCAATGTCCTCGACCAGATCCCCGACGCGCCCCACAACACCTATTTCCAGATCGTCGGAGTTGTCGGCGACGTCCGCAATAGCGGCCTCGAAAATGCCATCGCGCCGGAAGCATACATGCCGCACACGATCACCAGCCTCGCCGACGATACGATTCTCCTTCGCACCGCCGTGAAGCCTGAGTCCGTCGCGCCCAACGTGCGCGAGGTCGTCTCCGGCATCGACGCCAACGTAGGACTCGGCAGCATGCAATCGCTCGAATCGATCCTCCACAGTGACTATATGGCTGCGCCCGAGTTCGGCTTGATGCTGCTCGCCGTCTTCGCCGGCATCGGGCTGATCCTTTCCGCGATCGGCGTCTTCAGCGTCATGGCCTACACCGTCTCGCTGCAAACCCATGATATCGGCATTCGCATGGCCCTCGGCGCTCAACCCTCCGGCGTGATGCGCATGGTCCTACTTAAAGGCTTGCAACCCATTCTCGTTGGCGTCATCGTAGGTCTCGCCGCAAGCTACGCCCTCACGCGCCTGATGAGCAGCCAGATTTACGGCGTCACGGCGACCGACCCGTGGACCTTTGGCAGCGTGGTCGTCGTTCTCGCGGCAGTCGGCTTGCTGGCTTGCCTCCTGCCCGCGCGCCGCGCCACGCA